>Ga0209060_10000240_pt1 | contig 124192 bp, 104 predicted proteins | sample Coa_R1_8_FD_187155 | JGI IMG/M metagenome (GOLD analysis project Ga0209060, IMG submission 187155) | Surface soil microbial communities from Centralia Pennsylvania, which are recovering from an underground coalmine fire - Coalmine... | ecosystem: Environmental > Terrestrial > Soil >... | reverse complement strand
ACCGTGTCCTCCGCCTCCGCCGCCCCCGCCGCCACCGCCTCCGCCGCCCCCGCCGCCACCACCTCCGCCGCCACCGCCGCCTCCGCCGCCGTGGCCACCTCCGCCTCCGCCTCCGCCTCCACCTCCGCCATGTTGTAGCGGCTCAGCCGGTTCTGCTGCGAAGGAGGCGAAGTGAATCCGATAATTCTGAGGAGCTGAGTAGTTCAGAGCCGCAACGGATAACTTGGCGGACACGGGGCGATTCAAGCGCGCTCCAGCGCTACCGCCGGGCATGGGAACGACCAGCCCCCTCACATCGATGGGATAAACCGCGACATTCGCTCTATTACAGGCATCGATGACGGCCGTGAGCTCCGATTCCAGTTCGAAAGTCATGGGAAAGCCTGCGCTCAAGAACACCACAGTCTTGCGACCGGGAATATCGGACAGGCTCTTGGCCAGGCTTCGCAGGGCATAGAAAACACTGCGAGCTCCAAAGTCGGCTTCCAGATTCGCCATGCTCGGAAATGCCGTTGGAACTCCGGCTGACGCGAGATCGGGAGAAGGACCGTTCGGCGACACCGTGGAAAATTTGACTCCTGCCACAGCCTTCTTCAGCCGCTCGGAATCACTGGTGAAATTCTGCGCAATCCTTAGCATTCCGCCAAATTCGGCAACCGCGATCAGGCGGCTGGGGTCCGCATTGACATCCAGAAACTTCGCGGCGGCGTCGCGAGCTTTGGCTTGATCCCCAAACTCCATGGTAGTGTCATCGAAGAAAAGCACCATGTAATTCTTCTGTGCGCGAGAGGGATCGCCAGTAGCATCGACGCGAGAAAAACTCGTGACTGCCTGTTCCTTGCCGTCTTCCCAAACCTTGAAGTCGTTGGCAGTAAGGTCACGGATGTGGTTGCCCTTCTTGTCGGTGACCACGGTGTCAACAAGCACAACCTGTGTCTCCACCTTTATTGTGCCCGCCGCATCGGGAGCCTGAGACGTCTGCTGGGCCGTTCCCATCAACGGCAATGAAAATAGAGTCAGGAGAACAGGAATGAATTTCGCGAACTCCACTCGCCTTTGCATAGGCCACCTCTAGGGAATTTCGACTGTCCCGTTTTCTGCCGACATTACTTGCTGATCGCTGTCCCGGGCTACCACTCGCACCAGATATCGGCCGGGTTTTACGTCAAAGCTGGTTTTCAACGTGATGCCCGCGCCTAATTTCGCTTGTAATGTCTCATTCTTCCAGCGCATTTGCACGATCTTTCGGTTTGACTGCAGAAAGTTTCCGTTGCGATCGAAGACTGCAGTCACCAGGGTGAGGTCGTTCTGATTTCGGTCGTGCACTTGCTTGTAGTGAAGGCGTTTTACGTCGACGTGCGCAAGAACCGTTAGCTTGGCGGCGTCACTTGATGGTTTGAAGAATTGGGTATGCAGCGCGACCGGGAGATCATGTAGTTCCTCATTCGAAAAGACTTCTTCATCGATTTCGCGTTTGGCTTCTTCGGCTGCGTCGACATCGTGGCGGGGAGCATAGTAGCCGCGGCGACTTTGCAAATCGTACTTCTGATGATTCGTCAGGCTCACCCTGAGGGTATGGAACTTTCCGTCGGGTTTCAGGTTCTGCGGCGTAAATCCCAGCACGTACCAGAACTCAGGTGCGCCGGAGAGGCGGCGGAAACCTTCGTTCATGTCGTTGTTGTTCTGGAAAAACGTGCCACCAGTGCTGTTGGCAAGAACAGCCAAGATCTCACTCTCGGCCGACGCCGCCTGTAAATCAAGGAGTGTACGGGACGCCGCGGCGAAAGTTGGGTCGTTCATCGCGATTTCAGCCGTTCTCGAGTGACTGGCATCGCCCCCCGGGATGATGACGTATAGGCCACGCGCGTCCATAGAGTTGATCGTGACCTGTGCCCGAAGTGCTCGATCAATCAAGTCGTTGTATTCGTAATCAAGATCAGCGGTTAAGAAACCGGGGGAAACCAAAACCAGGGTTCTCTGGCCGGGAAGGACCGACATGCGATTGATGGCATCCCAAAGAAATCGCAGCCCGGTGCGGCTCTCCTCTTCGCCCGTGGCGAGAACTGATTGCGCCATGCCTCGGATATAAGAAGGTGCATTCGCAATCAACTGGGCGGGACCTGAACTTGCCGCCTGAAGCGGTGCAACGAGGCCGCGACAGTTCATGTAATCGTCCACAGCGGTCTGCAGAACCTGCGGATCGTTCTTGTTCACGATGCGATCAGCCATGTAGAAGCTTATGTTCGGGCAGTCATTGTCGTTGTGAATCTGCAAGGGGCGGGGCCGTAGACTATCGAGGGTCTGATGCAGCTTGGAACGGTCGTCGGTGAAGTCCAGCAGAGTCTGTCCCGATGTCGAATAAATTGCGACTCTGTCGGAGGAAGCCAGGTCGTCGATGCGCTTCTGCGCGGCGTCGCGCACACGGGCCAGATCCGCGAATTGCAGGCGCAAATCATCGAAGACGTAAGCAACGTAACGAGCCGGGAAATCAGGGGCCTTCTGAAGGGCGCTGTTGGCAGGTACGGCGCTTGACTTTGCCGTCTCCGCCGGGGGAGCGGGAGAAATGTGTTCGGCGTCGAAAGCGGAAATGGCCTGCTTCTTACCGTTGTCAAGCACGTCGAAGTCTTCTTTATGCAGATTGCCGACTGTATGACCGGTAGCATCGCGCACCACAACGCGCGCCAGCACTAATTTCACATTGACCCTGAGCTTGGCGGACTCGGCTACCTTGTCGGTGGTGGCTTCGTCTTTCACCGCCATTTCGCCGGAGGATTGCTGTGCGGAGCCGCTGGCGGGAGTCGACTGGGCGGGTTGCTGAGCAACAGCCGCGAAGTGCGTGCCGCATGAGAAGCAAAGAAAAAGAAAAAGTAAGCGGTTTAGGGAGCGGCGCAATGATGGAACTGCGGGAAACCCGAGAACCGGCCACACCACGCTCATCGGAGCACCGCCAGGGCGAACTTATGTCTGGCCAAGCATAGCAGGGAAAGCTCAACTTTGCCGTCCCTTCCTTCTCACCGCCCGCTCATTGACGGTGCTCTCCCTCAGTCTTTACACTCAAGGTTAACGTCGTGTGAGAGGGCGAATTGTGAGTCCTGCAGAAACAGTCGAGGCGAAAAAAGATAGCGTGAAGCGCGAGATTTCGGTCGAGATTCCGGCGGAGGAAGTCACGCGCGAGACCGAGGCACTGATCCAGAAATATCAAAAGATGGCGCGGCTGCCCGGCTTTCGCCGGGGGCATGTGCCAGCTTCAATCATCCGGCAGAGATTTAAGGAAGACTTGAAGAGCGACGTGGTCGAAGCGCTCATTCCGCGCTATTTCCGTAAGGAAACGGAAAAATTGGGAATGTACCCGGTTTCGCAACCGCGCGTAACCGATCTGCACATTCACGAAGGCGAACCACTCACGTTCAAGGCCAGCTTCGAGGTGCTGCCTGAGATCAAGGTCGAAGGCTACAAGGAATTGCGCGCCGAGCACCCCCAGATTGAGGTGAAGGACGAAGAAGTTGAAGAAGCGCTGAACAACCTCCGCGAGCAGCACGCGACTTTTGCCTCGGTCGAAGGACGGGCACTGGCCGACGGCGACTTCGCTCAGGCATCAATGGACGGGCGCCCCAAGGATGCCGACGATAAGACCAAGCCAGTCCACATGGATGAGGTTCTGATCGAGATCGGGGGCAAGAACACGGTTCCCCAGTTCAGCGAGCATCTGCGCGGAGCTAATGCCGGCGAGGAGCGGGAGTTCGAAGTCAGCTATCCCGAAGACTCCGACGATAAGCGACTTGCTGGCAAGACTTTTATCTATAAGGTAAAAGTCCAGGCGATCAAGCAAAAGAACTTACCGGAACTGAATGACGAGTTCGCCAAGGAACTGGGCGAGTTCTCGTCGCTCGAGCAAGTCCGCAAACAGATTCGCGAGAACATGATGGGCGAGCGTCAGCACAACGCCGAGCGCGAGGCCAAAGACAAGCTGATGACGGAAATGGTCAAGCGTAATGATTTTGAGGTACCGGAAGCGTTGGTAGACCGGCAAATTGATCTTCGGCTGGAACGCGGCTTGCGGGCCCTGGCGGCTCAGGGCATGAAGGTCGAAGACATGAAGAAGATGGACTTGCCTCGCCTGCGGGCAGGTCAGCATGACCAGGCAGTGCAGGATGTAAAGTCGTCGTTGTTACTGGAACGCATCGCGGAACTGGAAGGAATCTCGGTGGGAGACGAGGAGTTGAATCGCGAAATCGACGCCGTCGCTCACCAGACGAAACAGACTCCCGAAGCGGTCCGCGCTCGTTTGACACAGGATGGGGGCCTCGATAGAATCCGGAACAGAATCCGCAGCGAAAAGACCCTCGATTTTCTGTATCACCAGTCCGCTTAGCCAGCAAGACTGGCGGACACTTTCGAATCCTCTCCAACTCAGTGAAGAGCTGTGTCGGGGCGGAGTGTGGCAGGTGAACGTGAAAAACAATAATGATGATTCCTCAAGAAATGACCCGCAAATGATGCTGGTCCCGATGGTCATCGAGCAGACCGGGCGCGGCGAACGCGCCTATGACATTTATTCTCGGCTGCTGCGCGACAACATTATTTTTATCGGCACGCCGATTGACGACAATATCGCCAACCTGGTGATCGCGCAGATGTTGTTTCTGGCTCAGGAAGATCCGGAGAAGGACATCCAGCTTTATATCAACTCTCCGGGCGGGTCGATCACGGCCGGCATGGCCATCTACGACACGATGCAGTACGTGAAAAACGATGTCATGACCCTGTGCGTGGGCCAGGCGGCATCGATGGCCGCGTTACTTTTGGCATCAGGAGAACCCAAAAAGAGGTTGGCACTGCCGAATTCGCGGATTCTAATACATCAGCCGTCTATGGGCGGTTTGTCGGGGCAAGCGACCGATATTGATATCCATGCCCGGGAAATCCTGCGCATGCGAGAGATTACAAACCAGTTACTCTCCAAGCACAGCGGCCAGAAACTGGACAAGGTGGAGAAGGACGTAGAACGCGACTTCATCATGAATGCCCAGCAGGCTAAGGAATATGGAATCATAGACGATATCATCTATCAGACAGTGAAAGCGGTATGATCAGCCTTCGCGGCTGAACCGGTTTAAGGAGTAGAACCGAGTGAAAACCAAATCGGGATCGGACGAGATTCTTCGTTGTTCGTTCTGCCACAAATCGCAGGATGCGGTTGCCAAGCTGATCTCGTCCCCGAGCGATTACCCACGGGCCTATATTTGTGACGAGTGCGTCGCGGTTTGCAATTCGATTCTGGAAGACGACCGCACGGCCACTCCCCCTTCCAGCACTCCCAATCAACTTCCGAAGCCTCAAGAAGTGAAAACCTTCCTCGATGAGTACGTGATCGGGCAGGAGCAGACCAAGAAGAAGTTGGCAGTCGCCGTTTACAACCACTACAAGCGCATCTTCATGAACCGGCAGAAGGCCGGGGATGGGATTGAGCTGACGAAGTCGAATATCATGCTGATCGGGCCGACGGGGACCGGCAAGACGCTGCTGGCCCAGACGCTGGCGCGCATGCTGGATGTGCCGTTTGCCATCGTTGACGCGACCACACTTACTGAAGCGGGGTACGTCGGCGAGGACGTCGAAAACATCATTCTCAAGCTGCTGCAGGCTGCCGACGGCGATGTCAGCCGCACGCAGACCGGCATCATCTACATCGATGAAGTCGATAAGATCGGCCGCAAGGACGAGAATCCGTCGATCACCCGCGACGTTTCGGGCGAAGGTGTGCAGCAGGCACTGCTGAAGATCCTGGAAGGGACAATCGCCAATGTTCCTCCGCAGGGCGGTCGCAAGCATCCGCACCAGGAATTCACGCCAGTGGATACGACGAACATCCTGTTCATCTGCGGCGGAGCCTTCGTCGGGCTTGACAAAATTATCTCGCGGCGCATCGGAAAGAAGTCGCTGGGTTTCCGCACTTCGGAAGATTCCGCGAAAGATGAAGCAAGCCTGTCGCGCAAACAGAATTTCGAACTGATCAACGAAGTACAGCCCGAAGATCTGATCAAGTTCGGCTTGATCCCGGAGTTTGTCGGACGCTTGCCGGTGGTCGGAATGCTGGAAGACCTCGACGAGTTTGCGCTGATTGAAATCCTTACTCGTCCCAAGAACGCCATCGTTAAGCAATACCAGCGGCTGTTCGAATTTGAGAATGTCCGGCTGAAGTTTGCCGATGAGGCGCTGCGCGCAATTGCCCGCCAGGCGATGGCCCGCAAGGTTGGAGCGCGCGGCCTGCGTATGATCCTTGAAGAGCTCATGCTCGACTTGATGTTCAATCTGCCAAGCCAAAAGAAAGTCAAAGAGTTCGAAGTGACCCGCGAGATGGTCGAGAAGCGCAGCGCTTCCTTCGCGACCATCATGGAAAAGGCAGGATAGGCACTCTCAGAGCGCAACTTTTTGCGCCTTTGTATCGCTTGACCCTAACCGGCACCAGGGGTATTAGAGACTTTGTTATCAAGTCTTCGATAAACCCCTGTACAAGCCCGCGAAGCGGCGTAAAATTGAAAGTAAAGTGGCCGGGAGGACCGGCTTCTTGTCCCAGGGAGAATTAGTGACCACATCCAAAGAAAAGTTCGAATCCCGAAAGCTGCCCATGATGCCCATCCGCGACGTGGTCATCTTTCCGTTTATGATGACGCCGTTTGTAGTGGGCCGCGAATCGAGCGTGCGAGCGCTCGAAGAGGCGCTGGCCGCCGACAAGAAAATTTTCCTGGCAACCCAACACGACGCTTCCATCGACGAACCCAAGTCGAACGAAATCTACCAGGTGGGCACGATCGTCAACATCGTGCAGAGTCTGAAGCTCCCCGACGGCAATATTAAAGTTCTGGTCGAAGGCATTGAGCGCGGGAAGATTCTCCAGGTCTCCGATACCGATGGCTACATGCAGGCCACGGTTCGGGTGGTGCGCTACTCGAGCGAGACCAACCCGGCGCTGGAAGCGGGTATGCAGCGCGTCACCACGCTGTTTGAGCAGTACGTGAAGCTTTGCCAGTCTCTGCAGTACGAGACCATGATTTCGGCTGTACGCATGGAAGACCCGGCGAAGCTGACCGATGTCATCGCCGCGAATCTGCAGCTTTCGATTGAAGAGAAGCAGGAACTGCTGGAAATCTTCGATCCGGGCGAGCGGCTGACCCGCATCGCGGATGTGCTCGACATCGAAATCGAAAAGCTGAATGTTGACCGCACTATCCAGTCGCGCGTGAAGCGGCAGATGGAGAAGGCGCAGAAAGAGTACTACCTCAACGAAAAGATCAAGGCGATCCAGAAGGAATTAGGCCGCGGCGAGAAGAGCGAGTTCGACGAACTGAAGAAGAAGGTCGAATCCGCGGGCATGCCGAAGGATGTGAAGGATAAAGCGCTGCAGGAACTCAAGAAGCTGGAGGCTATGCCGCCAATGTCGGCCGAGTCGACGGTGTCGCGCAATTATCTTGACTGGCTGCTCGCCGTACCGTGGAAGAAGCGGTCGAAGGAAATTCGGAACATCTCCCGCGCAGAGAAGGTTCTCAACGAAGATCATTATGGACTGGAGAAGATCAAAGAGCGCATCCTTGAATTTCTCGCTGTCCGGCAGTTGGTTAAGAATCCGAAGGGTTCGATTCTCTGTTTCGTCGGACCTCCGGGTGTCGGCAAGACTTCTCTGGGCATGTCAATCGCCAAGGCGACGGGACGCAAGTTCGTCCGCATGTCGCTGGGCGGGGTGCGCGATGAAGCCGAAATCCGCGGACATCGCCGCACCTACATCGGCGCTCTGCCCGGGCAGATCATCCAGATGATGAAGAAAGCGGGCACAAAGAATCCCGTGTTCATGCTGGATGAAGTCGACAAGATGTCGATGGATTTCCGCGGCGATCCATCCGCTGCCCTGCTCGAAGTGCTGGATCCCGAGCAGAATTTTATGTTCGTCGATCACTACCTCGACGTCGAATACGATCTTTCGCAAGTGTTCTTCATCGCCACGGCAAACGTGATGCACACCATTCCTCCTGCGCTGCAGGACCGCATGGAAGTGCTCCGTCTGCACGGCTACACCGAGCAGGAGAAGGTTGAAATCGCAAAGCAGTTCCTGGTGAAGAAGCAGATGGTGGCGGCTGGTCTATCGGAAAAGAACGTTAAGTTTAACGACGAGGCGATTACCGCGCTGATTCGTTCCTATACGCGCGAAGCCGGCGTCCGCAACCTGGAGCGCGAAATAGGGAACGTTTGCCGCAAAATCGCGCGCAAAGTGGTCAAGGAAGGCGAAGGCTTCTCGGCCGCGATCACCGCTGAGAACGTCAACGACTTCCTCGGCGTGATCAAGTTCCGCGACTCGCTCGCTCACGAAAAATCCGAAGTTGGCCTTGTGACCGGCTTGGCCTGGACCGAAGTCGGCGGCTCGATCCTCAGCACCGAAGCCACCGTGGTGGATGGCAAGGGCAAGTTGACGCTCACGGGCAAGCTCGGCGACGTGATGCAGGAATCGGCGCAGGCTGCCATGTCGTACGTGCGGTCACGCGCGAATCGCCTGGGACTGCCACGCGACTTTTATCGCAACCTCGACCTGCACGTGCATGTGCCAGAGGGTGCGATCCCGAAAGATGGTCCCTCGGCGGGAATTACGATTGCGACGGCCATTTCCAGCGCGCTGAGTAAGATTCCCGTGCGTCGCGATATCGCGATGACCGGCGAGATCACGCTACGCGGTAAGGTTCTGCCGATCGGGGGCCTGAAAGAGAAGCTGCTCGCCGCACACCGCGCCGGATTGTTCGGGGTTATCCTGCCCAAGGACAATGAGAAGGACCTGGCCGAGGTCCCCGAGAACCTGCGCACCGCCATGAAGCTACACTTCGTGGATACGATGGATCAGGTGCTTCAGATCGCGCTGGAGTCGGCACCCCCGCAGATTGAGGAGCTGGGGAGCCAGCCGATCGCTCCTCCGCTGAGCCCCGCGACTGAAGGCCCGGCAGCGCATCAGTGAGGCACTACCCAGTTGCCACTACTCAGTATCCAGGTTGAAGGTCCGCCGCGGCGGGCCTTTTTCTTGCCTCAAACCAATACTGTCCCGCTGATCGTGTGAAGTAAAACCTCAGGGCTAAATCCCGCATCATGTTCTTGGTTCGTGGGGCACGGATGAAAACCCGACCCTGCCCAAATGCGTTTCGAAGCATGTTCTACGCGCAAACGGTCTGCAGGCGTTCGCACAACTGCGCCAGCGAGCGCTCTACGCATTCTGTGAGCCACCCATCGAATGCCATGCGCTCGGGGTCCGACATTGAGGTGAAGCGGATTCCTGCACTGCGGCCGCCAACCCAGATCACCCGTCCGGAAGGGTGCAGAATCGTTTCAGTTTCGGGCAGCGCAAACTGCAATTCCAGTTCGTCTCCAGCGCTAAGAGAAGCGGCGCCTTTGATCCGAGGGCACTGCACTCCACACCCCGCGCTGCTCAGATTGCTGACAGTGAGTTCCGCGAAGGTTCGATCACCTATCCGGGCGGTTGCGGCAATCTCCACCGCCTCGCGATGATGCCGACGACGCCGAGTGACCGTTGCGCTATACGCGGCGCGGAGACAGCGTTCGATCTGCAGCGTGGAAGGCGGCTTGTGGATCAGCAGATGCACGCCCGCAGTAAACGCCTGCCGCAAATCCAGCAGATCGCGTACGATGGCCACCAGAACGCAATCCCGATTGACGATCGAGCGCCGCAGCGAGCACAAAAACTCGGCCACACTATCGATTTCCCGCCAGTCCAGCACGATGACATCGAACTCGTGCGCGTGAATGGACTCCAAAGCCCCGTAACAACTGCTTACCACTCTGGGGGTGACCTGCAACTCGCGCAAAACGCCGCGAGTCGTGCCCAGGAATTGAACATCCGAGCACAGGAGCAGGGTTTGCATCGCGAGGGCGGCTTTAGGCGTTTCGATCATGGCTGCGGTTCCTGACAGTGGTTTGACTGGCGTTCCACGTGCCCACATTGCTTACATGGATTTCATCGGTGAATACCGGTTGAAGTTGAGAGCCGCAGTTCACCGCGGGAGCGCCGGCGTGTTACGTTGGTTTGCAGGGTGATTCAAGAAGGGTTGTGAGCGTGGCGATACCCTGTATTCGATTCTGCCTTCGGCCGCGCAAAAAAGAGCTGGCAACCCGTTCTAAATGAGTTCCGATAAGCCGGGATACGCGGTCGACTTTCCCTCTACCACCGCCTTTTCTGCCTTATGATCGTGATATCGAAAAAGAAGTAACCGCTTATGACCGCCGACCCAAACCCCTCCCGATTGCAATTTGTTCACTCCGGCGAGCAGGCTTCGACCGAGCAACTGGATCGCTGGCTGGCGGAACTGGTCTCGCGCCACGGCAGCGACTTGCTGTTGGTCCCAAACGCGCCAGCTTCGGTCCGCATCGAAGGCAGTCTTGTAAACATCGGCTCGGCCCCCCTCACCGGCGAGCAGATCGAAGCGGCGGTGTTGCCGGCTCTCGCGCCCTATACGCGGGAACTCTACGGGGACCGTCAAATCGCCGATTCCTCGTACCGGCTTCCGAGCGGCGATCGCTTCCGCATCAATTTGCACCGTGAACGCAGACAGGCGGCCGCTACCGTGCGGGCGCTTCCCTCCAGAGTTCCAACGCTCTCAGATCTCCATCTTCCTGCGGGAGTCGCCGCGCTGGCGAAAATTCAGCGGGGCCTGGTCATCATCGGCGGCGCTACAGGATCCGGCAAAACTACGACGCTTGCGGCTCTGGTGAACGAAATCAATCAGCACGAGGCGCGCCACATTGTCACTATCGAGGACCCCATCGAGTACGAACACAAGCATGAGCTCAGCATAATCGAGCAGGTGGAGATCGGTATCGACGCGCCCGACTTCCCTGTCTCGCTGCGGGCGGCGTTGCGCCAGGCGCCGGATGTAATAGTCGTGGGGGAAATGCGCGATCCCGAAACTACCCGAATTGCTCTTTCTGCCGCTGAAACGGGGCACCTGGTCTTCACGACGCTGCACACAACCGACGCGGCTTCGACGGTGTCGCGTATCGCGGATTCGTTTCCACTTGAGCGGCAGCATTCGGTGCGCGCCGAAATGGCTATGGCGCTGGCAGCGATGCTCACCCAAACCCTGATTCCGCGTAAGAACGGAGGACGCATACCAGCCGCCGAACTGCTGATGGTCGGTTACGGCGCCCGCCAGCACATCCGCAAGAACGCCCTGCAGCACTTACATCAGGAGATCACCATTACCCGCAAGCAAGGATCATTCACGCTTGAGGAATCACTGGCCCAGCTGGTCATTCAGAACGAACTGAGCCGCGATGACGCGATGACGCGCGCCATGCATCCGGAGGATTTGGACATGCTGCTCAAGGCGAAGGGATTCTGATTCACCGGTCACCCCACAGGAGACGGAATGCTCTACAAAGCCCTCGGCAAAGTCATCGCCGTTCTACTTTCTTTCATAGCTCTCGGCACGAGTGGGGCACAATCATCCGCGCGACCTTCTCCCGTCGAGGTGCTGGCGCCAGAGCCTCGCACTCCGCGCCGATGATTGACCGCAAAGAAGTGCTCGTTTATGAGCTGCAGATCACGAATTTCGGGCCTTCGGAACTGCGACAATCTCAAGCTCTTCCCACGGATGATGCGGTAGTGAGTTTTGAGCGTTGAGGACCTACCCATCTCATTCGGCTACAGCAGTAGCTTTTGGGGTCCGCAGCGCTGCGAGCCCCTCTGCTCCCAACCTGGAGGTCCTTTCTGCGCGGCGGCCTTAGGCCCAATACGTCCGATCGAGCGAACGGTATTGAATCGCCTCCGCAATATGCTTTGGCTCCAGACTAGCCGCGTCTTCCAGATCGGCAATCGTGCGGGCTACTTTCAGGATGCGGTCGTGGGCGCGCGCGCTGAGGCCCTGCTGGGTCATGGCGCGCTCGAGCAGGCGCTCGCAATCGGCCGACAGGTCGCAGAAGGTGCGGATGTGCTGCGAAGACATTTGCGCATTGCAATAGAGCTTCTGGCGACAGGTTGCGAATCGTTCCAGCTGCTTTTGCCGCGAACGCATGACCCGCTCGCGAATTTTTACTGATCCCTCAGGCTCTGCTCCAGAGCGCATTTCCTTGTAATTCACCGCCGGCACATCGATGTGAATGTCGATGCGATCCATGAGCGGGCCAGAAATTTTGGAGATGTAGCGCTGGATCATCGGAGGCGTGCACTGGCATTCGCGGGTGCGGTCGTTGTGGAATCCACACGGGCACGGATTCATTGCTGCTGCCAGCATGAAGCGCGCGGGAAAGGTCAGGGACATCGAAGCGCGCGCGATGCTCACGGTTCCATCTTCCAGCGGCTGGCGCAGGACTTCCAGCACATTCCTGGGAAATTCCGGCAGTTCGTCCAGAAACAGTAGACCATTATGCGCAAGCGAAACTTCTCCCGGCCGCGGAATCACTCCCCCGCCGATCAAACCTGCATCTGAAATTGTGTGGTGGGGTGAGCGATACGGCCGCGTTCCTACCAGTCCCTTGCCGGATTCGAGGACTCCCGCCACGCTGTGAATCTTCGTCGTCTCCAGAGCTTCTTCGAAGGTCAGCGGCGGCAGGATCGTGGGCATGCGCTTGGCCAGCATGGTCTTGCCCGATCCGGGTGGGCCGATCATCAAAATGTTATGGCCGCCGGCACACGCGATCTCAATCGCACGCTTGGCGGTCTGCTGGCCGCGGACATCTTTGAAGTCAACGACAAATTGCTGGAATTCGCGCAGCAGCGACTCGCTGTCGGCCTTCAGGGGAACAATCCCGTTGCCTGAGTTCACGAAGTGAATGACATCGAGTAACGACCGTACGGGATACACCTCCACCCCGCCCACCATCGCAGCTTCCTTAGCATTAGCCTCAGGCACCACCAGGCGGGAAATCTTGCGCCCGCGCGCTTCCAGCGCAATGGGCAGAGTACCCCGGACGCCGCGAATGCCCCCATCCAGCGACAACTCTCCGACGAAGAGGCAGTCGCCTATTTCTTTCTTCGTCAGGCCGCCATAGGCGCCCACGATTCCCAAGGCCATGGGTAAATCAAACCCTGATCCTTCTTTCTTGATGTCCGCTGGCGCCAGATTAATGGTGATGTGCGTGGGCGGGATGTCGTACCCGCAGTTCTTCAACGCGGCGCGCACACGATCTCGGCTTTCGCGCACTGCAGCATCAGGCAGGCCTACGGTGTGGAAGTGATCCTAATCGCATTTGATGCCCGAGCAGTCGACTTCCACCTGAATGATATTGGCGTCGATGCCGTAGACGGCGGCGCTGAGAGTTTTATAGAGCATCGATCCGAGCGTCTACTGACTGAAAGCAGTGTTACTGGCGAAAATCGAGCGGAGACACGAGTCCCGCAGGGGAAACCCGGCAAACGTCCTACCTTACGGATTTGGACCAATCGCTGGCAGTGACGGTTGTCACTTTCGGGCTGTGGAAATCGGCCATTCCCGAGTTGGTACCGCCGTTTGTGCGTACCAAGATGCCCAACACGGTTGCGTAGCTCGTTGCATTTACAATGAGTTTCACTGACGGAGTTTCCCCATGGCCCCCGACCCGGTTCAGCCCACCAAGACTCCCGGAACAGCCGGCAACCTCGAACGGGAGGAGTCGCAACTGTGGCGTTGGCTGCTGGGCTTCATGATCCTGCTGTCGGTTGCTCTCGCGGGCTTGCTTTGGGAGCGGCTCGATAGCATCCCGCTCGAACTACGCGCCATCCCGATTGGAATCCTGGTGTTATCGGTTTTGTTTGCTGCTTACGCGTATGGACGCCGCCGTGAGGTCAGCGAACTCAAAGGCCTGCTTCGAGGCTTGCAGGAGCATGTGGGCGCCGCGCCATCGGAAGAACAGCTCGACCAGCTCAGTCAGGTCATCATGCGCTCCCAGCGCAGCTTTAAAGAACTGATTGACGCCATCGATGATCCGGCATGCGCCGTCTCGCTGGATGGGACCGTTCGCACCGTCAACCGCCGCGTCGCAGAAATAATTGGCCGGACTTTTTCCGAACTGGTGGGCAACAAACTCTATGACTTTCTACAGGAGCCCACGCGCGAAGAAGTCGAGCGCGGCCTGGGACGTTTCCTGGAGAAGAAGCGTTGGACGGGAATGGTCCGCATTCGCATGAAGGGCAGCTCGCGGCCTCTTTACTTTGATTGCGCGGTCAACGGCATCGTGAAAGGGGACGAGGTCGTCGGCGCCAGCATTCTGGGTCGCGACGTCACCGAGCAGCGCGAGAAAGAGCTGCGGTTCACAGAATTGTTCGAGACCTTGCAGGAAGGCGTTTACTTCAGCACTCCGGAAGGACAACTGCTCGACGCCAATCCGGCGCTGGTTTCGATACTGGGCTATGCCGACAAGCGGGAGTTGTTGTCGGCCGATCGATCGGCTCTGAACGTGGATCCCGGCCAGCCCGTGCTGGGACGCGCCGCCGAAGACCGCGGTGGCGTGCGTACCCGAGAGATCAAACTCCGGCGCAAGGACGGGAAAACCGCCGTGTTCCTCGATTCCTCACGCGCCGTGTGGGATCCGTCCGGCAACGTCATCCGCTACCAGGGAACTCTGGTGGACATCACCGAAAAGCGAAGGATGGAACGGCAGATCGCGCAACAGGAAGAGTTCCGGCGCCGCCTGCTGGAGAGCTTCCCCGACCTGATTCTTGTAGTCGATCTGGAAGAGCGTTACACCTTTGTGAGCTCACGCTCGCGCGATCTTCTCGGATACGAACCCGAGGAGATGATCGGGAAAAAGATCACCGGGATGGAGGATCATTCTCCTGATCTGGCGTCCATGTATCACCTCGTGGCTTCCGGGCAGCAGGCATTCGCCGCCGCGGAGTATGGCGCCCGCCACCGCAATGGAACATGGCGCACTATGCGCGCCTCGGGCAGCCAGCTTGTGGATGACGAAGGAAAAATCAACGGCGTGATCATCTCGTTGCGCGATATCACCATCGAACGCAAGCTGGAGCAGCAAGTCGTGCAAAGCGAGCGGCTGGCTGCCATGGGAGCCATGATTGGCGGGGTCGCCCACGAACTCAACAATCCATTAACCAGCATCCTTGGCGTGAGCGAACTGCTCCAGGACGGAGAAACGAACGAGACGTCGCGCAAGCAACTGGGAATGCTTCAGCAGCAAGCTCGACGCGCGGCGGAGATCGTGCAGAACCTGACCTACTTCTCGCGGCCGCCGGCTCCAGGCAAGAGCCGCATCAATCTCACTGAGGTTGTGGAGCGCACGCTCAACCTGCACGCATATTCCCTGCGCAAGAACAACATCACTGTCGATTTCTTAAAGGAAACCGGAATCCCTTACGCGCTGGGGGATCCGCACCAGTTGATGCAGGTCTTTCTGAATCTGATTGTGAACGCCGAGCAGGCCATTCGTGAGGCCCGCGACCGTGGTACGCTACGAATCCGGCTGGGCAAAGGCGAAGGCTCGGCCTGGGTCAGCTTTCAGGACGATGGCCCCGGCATTCCCAAAGAAAGTCTCTCCAATATCTTCGACCCATTCTTCACGACTAAGCGGCCGGGCCGCGGCACCGGGCTCGGTCTCAGCATCTGCAAGTCGGTGATGAAGGAGCATAACGGCAGCGTGGAAGCAGCCAATGCTCCCGGCGGTGGAGCGGTTTTTACAGTCACACTTCCGATCGCGGGAGTGAGCTAGTCCTCACCAATGAGAAAACCGAGTCGGCCCATGGTTCCAAAAGCCGCCGAACTCGAGATGCGGCCTACCGCTCGACTGCCATTGCTACGGCGTTCCCACCACCCAGGCAAAGAGCCGCGATGCCGCGGTGCACATCGCGCCGGATCATTTCGTAAATCAACGCGACCAACACCCGAGCTCCGCTGGCGCCGATCGGATGGCCGATGGCGACGGCTCCTCCATTCACATTCACCTTATCGGGGTTCAACCCCAGTTCGCGCATCACGCCCAGCGCCTGAACGGAGAACGCTTCGTTTAATTCATATAGGTCGACGTCTTCATTCTTCCAGCCGGTCTTCTCCCAGATCTTTCGCACTGCGCCGACGGGAGCCATCATGACCCATGCGGGATCGATTCCGCTGGTTGCTTGTGCAACGATGCGTACCATCGGCTTCGCACCAAGTTCCTTCGCTCGCGGCGCGCTGGTCACGACCACGGCCGCCGCTCCATCGTTGACACCGGGAGCATTTCCCGCGGTCACTGTTCCATCTTTTTTGAAGGCAGGCTTGAGGGCTCGCAGAATTTCGATGGTCGTGTCCTCACGGGGACTCTCGTCCTTCTCAAACAATGTGGACGGCGCGCCTTTTTTCTTCGAGGGGATCTCCACGGGAACGATCTGCGATTTGAGGCGGCACTCTTTCATGGCCGATACGGCTTTGCGGTGCGAGTTCAACGCAAACTCGTCTTGCTCTTCGCGAGTGATCCCGTATTTTTCGGCGACGTTCTCGCCGGTGATGCCCATGTGGTAGTTGTTGTAGATATCCCAAAGGCCGTCGTGAACCATCGAGTCGACGATCTGCGCATTGCCGAGCCGATATCCCTGGCGCGCTTGCGGGAGCAGATACGGAGCGTTTGTCATGGATTCCATTCCCCCCGCAACCACGATCGAACTATTCCCGGTTTGCACCGCTTGCGCTGCAAGAGCGACCGCTTTTAATCCAGAACCGCAAACCTTGTTGATTGTCATGGCACCTGTCGCCGGAGACAATCCGCCGAAGATCGCCGCTTGTCGCGCAGGATTTTGTCCTAGCCCGGCCGAAACGACGTTACCCATGATGCACTCATCCACTTGCGCCGGATCGATCCCAGCGCGCTTCACTGCTTCACGGACGGTGATGGCGCCAAGCTGCGGAGCGCTGAAGGAAGAGAGGCTCCCCTGAAATTTTCCTACCGGAGTGCGGCAGCCGGAAATAATTACGACATCATCGAAAGCGGCCATAAATCGGGCTCCAAAGTGATTTTTGCTCTTTTTATTATAGATGCGCGGGCGCTGCGAATGCTGCAGGTCCCCGCTGGATTCTCGATTTCCGGTTCCGCGACACGTTGTCGCAATCGTCACCGACGATCTTTCTTACCGTTTGCGATCAGGTCAACATCGCGAGTGAACGAGACAGAAATTGGAGATTGCGCAGATGCATTTTGAAAAAAACAGTTGACTTTTGCCATTGATATTTTGTTCGCGTGACTTTGGTACCACCACTTCGCGCAACTTCATCATCATTTTTTTCTTGACTTCATTTTTCATTGACTCTATACATCAACTAGTTGCAGCAAAACACCGCTGCACATTTTCCATGAAGAATGGAAGGGAGAATAGATAACAATGGCAACCAAGAAGAAGGCGAAAAAGAAAAAGAAACACTAAATGAAGATTCAGTAAGCATACTCCAGGGGACGCGAACAGCGTCCCCTAAGTTTTTCCTCCCTACTGCCCTGTGTCCTCTGTGGTGATTTTCTGCTGGGCTCAATTTGCATTCGCGATGGAGGCGATCATTCGCGGGAAGCGCTTTTCCCGCGCCGGGCACAAACTGCGGTACGCGCAAAAGTCACAGTGCATGCCCGGCTTCGCTTCGAAGTCGCCGGCCGCAATTCCTTCCGCCGCGCTCTTTACCCTTTGCTGCGCATCCAGCAACTGCGCATGGCTGCGCGTCGTCGCTACCGGGACATTCTGTTCGAGGTTGTAGAAGACCAGTGAACCGACCTCGTATCCCCACTTCTCCTGCGCGGCCAACGCATACAGCGAAAGCTGCAGGCTCTCGTCTGCGACTTCCTGGTCTTTGGGCTTGCCGGTTTTGTAATCGATGATGGCTACGCGGCCGTTGCCCAGATCGTCGATACGATCAATCCTCCCCACCACCATCGTTTCCCCTAACCGAATCTCAAATGGCTGTTCGGTACGAAGCACCCGGGGCGCCACTGGCGAGGATCGAAGAGACGCGAGGAATGCCCGCAGTTGGGCCTCTCCTTGGGACTCGTACAGCTCATATTGATAGGCTTCCTCGATTCTGGAATTGGCCAGATCCATGCGGAAGAGTTCGATCAACTCATCGTCGGTCTTCGGACGCCCGAGTTGCACCGAATCGAAGTGGGTCTTTAGCACGCGATGCATGGCCGCACCGAATTGCATGGCAGCGGCGGGCTTCGCTGCCAGACGCCAGTCGCGATCCAGCTTGAACTGCAGCCCGCAGCGCTCATAGGTGTCGACGGCAGAGGCGCTCAGCCGCGTGTGCAATCCGGGCAGAACCGGCAATTCGAACCATTCCGTCGTGCGCGACTCGCCCGGATACAGCGGGGATACCGCAGCAAAGATATCCAGGCTGCTTTGCGCTCCGCGGGACTGCTCCGTGCGAAACCAAGGGGTCAGAGCCTTGTTCTCGATCAACTCGCGCATGTAGCCTTCGGGAGTCTTGTTCGTTTTGCCGCGTCCCTCCCGGGCGTAGATGCGCAGCGAGTCGCGCGCGCGAGTCATGGCGACGTAGAAGAGCCGCCGCTCCTCCTGCTTGTGCAGGGCCTTATCGTCGTCCTCCGTCACCGATTCGGCGTCGCGCAACTCCTTCGGGAATGCGACCAGGGTTTCCTTATACGAACTCGGAAACGAATTGGAATTGGCTCGAAGGATAAAAATGTGCGGAAACTCGAGACCCTTGGCACCATGCACGGTCATCAATTGCAAGGCATCCCGAGTCTCCTGCGCTTGCAGCGGAATTCCTCCGCCCGCTTCGCGGAAATACGCCAGGTAATCGGACAATTCTTCGAGCTGGATAGTCTTGTTGACCTTCTTCTGTTCCCAGGCTTCCACCCAGCGTAGCGCCGACTGCAGAGGCAACGAGCTTCGATCCAGGGCGAATTCGATGATGAGGATATCGAGTGCCCTGCGCGCGTTGACCGCGACCCCGCGGATCCTCATCCGGGCACTCTGCACCGCGGCCAGCACCTCCGCACCCCCGTCCACCCGTGTCATTGCCGAAGAAAGTGGGATTACCTTGCCATCGCGCGAGTCCCGCGCAATGGCCTGCATCTCCTGCCGAAGGCGCTCGGGATTCACCTGGAACCGCGGCAACGCCGCCACTCGAAACAGACTCACGTCGTCCCCTGACACCACCGCGTTCATGCACGCAAAAAGATCGCGCACCTCCGGAGTATCGGAGACGTCCATGCTCTCGATGACGAAAGGAATCTCGGCTTCGGCCAGGTCCTGCACCAGAGCGTCGCGATGCGAGTGCGAGCGGTACAGAATTCCGAAATCGGACCACTTGCACTTCATCTTCTTTTTCAGATCGCGCACCATGCCAACCACGTCCGAGCCCTCTGCATCCCGGCTCGTGAGCACGGTCAGAGAGACCGGAGGACTCGGCAACGCCACGCCCGCTTTCCTCGCCTCTTCCTCGCGCGCCGATTGCAGCGGCGCGCGATGGTAAGCCAGCGAGACGCTCTCCGATGAAAAAACCGGTGGATTCTTGTCAATCAGCGCGAAAGCGCTCTGCAGAATGGGAGTAGTCGAACGGCGGTTCTTCTCGAGCACCACCAGCTTTGTATTCGGGAACTTGTGGCGGAACAGTTCAAAGGCTGCGCTCGAGGCTCCGCGGAAGCGATAAATCGACTGATCAGGGTCGCCAACCCCGAATACGTTCTCTTCCCTCCCGGCCAGGAGTGCGAGGATTTCGATTTGTGCGAAGTTCGCGTCCTGGAATTCGTCGGCGAGAATGAATCGGGCCCGCTCGCGGGCCAGCGAGTAAACCTCTGCGTCAGTCCGCAGGAGATCGTAGGCCCGGCTGATCATGTGGCTGAAAGTGCCGAGATTGTCTTCAATCAGCCAGCGTTCCACGGTGGCAAATACGCGCGCAATCTCCTGGCAGCGCCCCAGGACTTCCGAGTCTTCCAGAAGCGTCTTCGACTTCTCGACGCGAGGAATGGGAACTTCCCCGCGCTCCAGCCGCTCGACATAGTCCTGGTATTTTTTCGGCGTGACCATTTCGTCGTGGCAGCGGTCGATAAATTTCAGCAGGTCTCGGAGGAACTGGCCCACATTGGCGGCCCGGACATAGTGCTCCAGTTGCAGGTCGCGAATGCGGCGCCGCAGGTAAATCCATAAATCCTGCTCGTCGAGTACTCCGAAATCTTTGTTGGCGCGCTTGAGCAGTTGCAGGCAGTAATCGTGGAAAGTGGTCGCATGAACCTCTTTGCCGCCGAGCAGCTTGCGCAGGCGCCCCTTCATCTCGGCGGCAGCATTGTTGGTGTAGGTGAGAGCCAGGATCTCGCCGGGCTGGGCATGGCCCTCGCAAACAAGGTGTTCAATGCGGCGGGTGAGAACGGAAGTCTTGCCAGTTCCAGCGCCGGCTATGACCAGCAACGGACCCCGGATATGCTCGATGGCTTGTCGTTGACGATCGTCTGGAAGAAAGGGCGCGGACTGGGATTTCGACTTCGGAGCCGACATTGTCCGTCAGCATAACACCCTTCCGGCTGAGGAAGATGTGATCCTAAATGTGCGAAATTATGATCGCGGCCGCAGCAATGGCGGCGGTTTCCGCCCGCAGAATCGTCGGGCCGAGCGATGCCGGGATCCATCCGGATTGCTGGAATAGTTTCAGTTCATCCTCGGTCCAGCCCCCTTCAGGGCCGATGGCCAGGGCTGCCTCAACGACTTGCGCTGCAAGAAGATCCGGCAACCGCGTTTTCTCTTCCGCCTCAGACAGGACTACCCTGAGCCCTGCGGCAATCACAACAGCGTCGTTGAGCTTCATTGGGCTGGCAATCTCCGGGACGGCAGATCGCCGGGACTGCTCCGAAGCCTGGGCCGTAATGCGCCGCCAGCGCTCGGCCCGTTTGATCGCGGCAGAAGCCAGATGCGCATCCGTGCGCCGCGCGATGACCGGAACGAATCTTGAAACGCCCAGCTCGGTACACTTCTCTATGGCCCACTCCATGCGATCGAATTTGAAGATGGCCAGCAGGAGAGTGAGATTGAGCGCAGTGGCGGCCAGAATTTCGGGCCCAAGTTCAAAGTCTACGCAGTGATCGCCAATCTGAAATATTTGGCCGCGCCGAAGCGTGCCATTGGCGACGACATCGAACTCCTGTCCGACGCGCGCCCGCAGCACTCGAATGAGATGATCGGCATGGGCACCGGTAAGAGCAGCGTGATTGCCCGCAACTTCGTCGGCAATCCATCGGCGGCGTGTCATGAGACATGACCAGGACAGCTAGTACAAAGAAATTTTTCTCGGATCGAGAGATTCCCCGCAGTGCCTAAAGCCGCATTTGGGTGACTCCGGACGTCATGGCTAAAGCCGTCCCCGTCCCAAAATGTGTTGTTGAGACAAAGACCAAACTACCCGAAAATGTCCTTCACTTTGCCAAGCAAAGATCGAACGACCGGCTGATTGTCTACTGTCGCGATCCCATCCAGTTCCTGCAAGAGTTCGCGCTGCCGTTTGGTCAGCTTCGACGGAATCTGCACCCGGACCTCGACAAACAAATCGCCTTTGCCGTGGCCGTTCAGCACCGGAACGCCCTTGCTGCGGATACGGAACGTCGTTCCCGGCTGCGTGCCTTCGGGAACCTTCAGCGCGTGCTCGCCATCCATGGTCGGCACTCGAATTTCCGCCCCAATCGCGGCCTGGGTCACGGAAACCGGAACGACGCAGTGCAGATCGTTCCCTTCACGTTCGAAGAACGGATGCTCCTTGACGTGCAGTACGACGTAGAGATCGCCGGCGGGCCCGCCAAATTGTCCAACCTCTCCGGCGCCGGCGAAGCGAATGCGGGTGCCATCTTCCACGCCCGCCGGAACCTTCGCATCAATCGTCCGCTGCCGCAGAACCCGGCCTTCGCCCTTGCACTTGGAGCAAGGATCGGTAATCACACTCCCCGTTCCCTGGCAGGTGGGGCAAGTGCGGGAAATGCTGAAGAATCCCTGCTGATACCGTACCTGTCCCTGCCCGCCGCAAGACCGACATTGCGCTGGACCTTTCCCCGGCGCCGCACCCGATCCATGGCATTGTTCGCAAGCTTCATGGCGCCGCACCGTGACCTGTGTCTCCGTGCCGAAGAAGGCCTGCTCGAACTCCAGAGTTACATCTTCGCGTAGATCCGCGCCGCGCTGCACCCGGCTGCGCCGACGGCCACCGCCTCCACCGCCGAAGAGATCGCCGAATCCGAAAAGGTCGCCGAAGATGTCGCTGAAGTCCTGGAAGACGGTGGGATCAAATCCGGCCCCTGCGCCCATCCCGCCAATTCCGGCATGGCCGAACCGGTCGTAGGCAGCGCGCTTGTCGGAATCGGCAAGCACCGCATACGCCTCGCTGACCTCTTTGAACTTCTCTTCCGCGTCCGGATTATTCGGATTTCGGTCGGGGTGGTACTGCAGCGCCAGCTTGCGATATGCACTTTTCAATTCAACTTCAGTGCACGTCCGTGTGACGCCGAGAACCTCGTAATAGTCACGTTTTGCGTTTGTGGTCAGATGAAAACCTCTAAAACAGGGGCTACGGGCTAGGGCCAGTTTGAGAAACTAACCACCGGCCACCAACCACCAAGTACTGATTTTGAGAAACGAATTCTTCCGCTTATTCAAAAAAGCTGCTTAGGCGAGACTCTAACTTCCGGGATTCTTCGCCACCCGCACCATTGCTGGCCGCAGCAAGCGATCCTTGTACTTATACCCACGCTGCAGCTCTTCAAACACATGATGATCCGGCGCCTCGGTGGTTTCGACCATTTCGATGGCCTCATGAAAGCGCGGATCAAATGGCTCGCCCTTCGCGCGGATCGGCTGCACCCCCAGCTTCGCCAGTGTGTCCTGCAGCTGCTTGTAAATCAGTTCGATGCCGCTGCGGAAATCCCCCGGCTGCGACTTCGATTGCAGGGCCCGGTCAAAGCTGTCAATCACGGGAAGCAATGACTTGATGGCATCGGCGGCAGCAAAATCCCGAAACTCCTGCTGTTCCCTGGCCGCACGCTTGCGGGCGTTGTCGAACTCCGCCTGCATGCGCGCCAGCCGATCCAACAGCGTGTCGCGCTCGGCCTTAACCTTCTGCAGCTCCGCCTCGATGCCCGGAGCTTCGCCAGCCAGGCTTCCAGCAGTCGTGGTCGACTGCTCCTCGTTTCCCCCTCCGGACGGTAATTCGTGTTCCAGATCCAAACTTGTGTTCTCGGTTTTTCCGTTCGTTTTACCCATAACCGCTTTACTTACTCCGATTCATTCAGAATTTTGTCGAAGAGGCGCGCGATATACGAAACGGCGGTGATCGTATGCTGATAATCCATCCGCGTCGGGCCAATCACGGCCAGCGAACCCATCACTTCATTTCCTTTGTGTGCCGGCGCTCCGATCAGGACGAAGTTACGCATTGAAGGCAGCGCCTCGTCCAGACCGATCACCACGCGCACTGCCTCCTGCTTTACATCCAGGTACGCGCTGAGCAGCTGAATGACTTTTTCCTTTTCTTCCAGTGTCTGCAGCATCTCTTGCAATCGCTGCCGATCCTGCTCGCTGGCGACCAGGTTCGAGGCACCTTCGACAAACACTACCTGCGATCCTTGCTCGGCCGCGAGAGCGCCCTGCTTATATAGCTGCTCGACCGAATGCATCAGCCGGTCATACTCACTGCGCTCTTGTTCGATGCGGCGGCCCAGTTCCGAGCGCATGGCTTCCATCGTCCAGCCCCGAAAATTGTCGTTGATGTATCGCGCCGCTAGATCTAAATCCGCCTGCGTGAGATCGAGCCGTAACACGCGATCCCGCACCAAGCCCGACCGCGTCACCAATACGGCCAGCACTTTTTGATCCCCAAGCCGCGAGAAATATACGTGCTCCAGCGCGTTTTTCGGACCGCTGGTCGCCACCGTGACGCCCACATTGCGCGAGATCAGGGAAAGCACGTGCGAGGTGCGCTCCATGAATTCCTGCACGTCGTTGACCCCGGCCAGAGATTCGGAAATCTTGGCCTCTTCCTGCGGATCGAGCCGCGCTCTACCGGAAATCTGCTCGACATAATAGCGATATGCCTCGGTGGTCGGAACGCGACCCGCCGAAGCATGGGGCTGTTCCAGGAAGCCGGCGTCCGACAAATCCGCCATCACGTTGCGGATGGAAGCCGGGCTTAGGCCTTCGCGATTGGAACGCGCCAGCGTGCGTGATCCCACCGGCTCGCCGGTCGAGATGAAGGTCTCGACGAGCGCGGTCAGGATTTCGCGTTCGCGTGTCCCGATATTAGGGTCAACCGGCATGTTTCTCTGTAAAAGGTCTCGACGTGGCGACGGTGCCCCGCTCGCCGAACAAGATCCGACTCATCCTTTAACTATTTTAGATGCAGAAGCTTAGGTTTTGGACCAAAACCACAGTCCTGTGTGGATTCTAGGAATGGGTGAGAGGGCTGTCAAGAAAGGTGAACCTGCAAACTCAAAGTCTTCGAAACCTCGAAACTCTGGAACTCTCACTGAATCTGAATGACATTCGCGGGAGCCGCGGCCTTGATTTCACCAACACGCTCGACCACCCGGCGCGCGAAGTCATAAATTGACTTGGCATGAGGCGAATTCTCGCCCTCCAGCACCACAGGCTTGCCCCCGTCCCCAGATTTCCGCACTTCCGGATCGAGCGCGATACTCCCCAGGAACGGGACATCGAACCGCTGCGCCATCAACTCGGCTCCGCCACGCGAGAAAATGTCGACTTCATGCGAGCAGTGCGGGCAAACAAAATAGCTCATATTCTCCACAACGCCCGCGATATCCACCTTCATCTGCCGGAACATCTCAATCGCCTTGCGCGCATCCTGCAGCGAGACATCCGAGGGCGTCGAAACGACGACGGCTCCTGTCAGCGGCACAGTCTGTACCAGCGACAGCGCCACATCGCCCGTTCCCGGCGGCAAATCGACCACCATGTAATCCAATTGTCCCCACTCCACCAATCCAAGGAACTGGCGAATAATCTGGTGCAGCATCGGTCCGCGCCAGATCACTGGCTTGTCCCCAGGATTCAGAAATCCCACGGAGATCACTTTTAAGCCAAAGGCCTCGATGGGCTCAATGCGGTTCTCGCCCACCATCCTCGGCTGCGCATTCGTGCCCAGCATCAGTGGCACGTTGGGTCCGTAGACATCCGCGTCGAGCAGGCCAACTTTGTGCCCCATCTTCGCCAGCGCCACCGCGAGGTTGACCGACAGCGTCGTTTTGCCCACGCCTCCCTTGCCCGATCCCACAGCGATGATCGCGTCGACTCCTGGCAGCGGTTGCGGCCCCGCAGGTGGCTGTCCATGCTGATGCGGCGTATGTGCGCTCAAAAGATTGCTCCTGATCCCACTGGAAATGAATTCAACCCAAATCTGATTATATGCGTGACCAGAGAAGAGGTGTGGCCCGGAACGCGTTCTTCAAGCGTTGCTTGACTCCGCGCTTCGTGCTATTGTTCGGCGACTTCCGAGGAGATTGCCTTGTCTCACGACCTGCCTCACTCGCACTCGCATCACCATCACCACGCCCATCCCACACGTCGCACGTTCCTCTCCTCGCTGATCTCGGCGGCCGCGTGCGCCCCGTTCGCTTTCGGCCAGCAACAACGGCAGACTCCGGCCGAAATGGCCGAAGGATTCCGGCGCATGTCGGAAAATTATGAGAAGGAAGGCTTGGCAGCGCCTTTTCAAGGAATCACCACGAACAACCAAGTGCTCCCCGGCCTGTACGAGATCAAGCCCACCGGAGTGCCAACCGCAGCAATAAGAACCGCCGCCGAAAAATTCATTTCCACGCTTACTCCTGTGCAGATGGCTCGAACCATCTTTCCGGTCGACGACGTCCAGTGGCGCAAGTGGATGAACCAGCACTTCTACGCGCGCCTTGGAACCAGTTTTGCCGAAATGAGTGACTCCCAACGCGATGCTGCTTTCGCGCTGATGCGCGCCTCGCTCAGCCCCAAAGGTTTCGAACTCATCCGCAACATCATGCGGCTGAACGAAACGCTGGCCGAACTCGCCGACGACCACGCCTTCCTCGGCGAATGGCTCTACTACATCAGCATTTTTGGCAAGCCCTCGGCCACCGAGCCCTGGGGATGGCAGCTCGACGGCCACCACGCCATCATCAACTATTTCGTGCTGGGCGATCAGGTTGTGATGACGCCGCTGTTCATCGGCTCGGAACCGGTGAAAGCGCCTTCAGGAAAATACAAGGGACTCGAGATTCTTCAGCAGGAGCAGAACGGCGGCCTGGCTATGCTGCTGGCGCTATCGGAACCACAGCGCAAGCAGGCGATCCTCACCTTCTCCAAGACCGGCAATAACAATCTCACTGAAGCGTTCAAAGATAACGTGGTCATCGAATACGCCGGCCTGCGCACGAACGAACTAGCCGACCCCGCGAAGCAACGATTGCGAGATCTGATGCACCTCTACGTCAGCAACATGGACGATGGGCATACTCGAGTGAAGATGGACGAAGTCGATCGCCACCTCGACGACACCTGGTTTACCTGGATTGGGGAGACGGGTGCCGACAGCACGTTCTACTACCGCGTGCAGAGTCCGGTGGTCCTGATCGAATTCGATCATCAACGCCCGGCGAATCTACGCAAGTATGCCGCCGATCCTGATAAACCGACACGACAGCACATTCACTGTGTGGTCCGAACGCCCAACGGCAACGACTACGGCAAAGATCTGCTGCGGCAGCACTACCAGATGCATCCGCATACGAGCTAGGCGCGAGACGGAAACTCCGCGAATCGCCGCTGATGGCACGGGTGGGATTGTTCGCTCGCTCGAAATGACAATGGAACGAAATTCGCGGATACTTTCGCTTTTAATACCCCTGCCCCTCCAGCCGCACCTTTCCCCGGAACATGCGGAACAGGAAGAAAAAGTATCCCAGCGCCAGAACTGCTCCCAGAATCCACCACGTGAATCCCACGCGCAATCCGTGCTCGCCAGCGGCGGTGTTGTAGATGGTAAGGTTGTAAGCAGGATCAGTGCTCGCCGGCAGTACCACCGGATAAAGCGCGAAAGCCGCGCCCACCAGCATGCTGATTATATAAACCGCCGAAGCGGCGAATGCGATTTTTTCTTCCCGTTTGATCATCGCGTGCATCATCACCGCGAGCGACCCGAATACGAGCACGGGAATCAAAAATCCGACTGCATGATGTCTGTAGTTATCGAGAACTCCCGGCCGAATCGAAACCGTCGCGACCAGCCCGACCACCGTCAGCACCAACAGCAGCGGCCACGCCCAGAAGGTAACCGTACGCGCGCGCTGGTTGAGTTCGTTTTCCGTTTTCACCGCGACATAAAGTGACCCGTGCACGGTGAGTGTCACCAACGCTATGACGCCGGTCAGTACCGTGTACCAATCCAGAATGCCGTTATTCGCCCCCACACGGAAATTTGTCCACAGCGGCTCGAAGAAGTAGTGATCTGCCCCCATGGGCACTCCGCGGACTACATTGCCCAAAGCAGCTCCGAAAAAAATGCACAGCAGCAAACTTGAGACACAGAACACCACATCAAAAAAGCCTTGCCAGACAGGATTCTCCACGTGATGACGCAATTCGATCCCGATCCCCCGCAGCATCAGTAGCCACAGCACCATCATCAATGGCAGATAGAAGCCGCTGAAGCTTGAAGCGTAAAGCTGCGGGAAAGCGAAATAGAGCGTGCCTCCGGCCGCGAGCAGCCACACCTCGTTGCCATCCCAGACCGGGCCGATCGCGCGCATAATCTTCTGCCGCTCCCTTGTCGTGCGTGCCGCACCCAGATAAATCACTCCCGCGCCCAGATCGAATCCGTCCAGCACTACGTAAGCGGCTACCATGACTGCGACAATCATGAACCAGAGTGTTTCCATAAATCCTCTTTACCTCAAAAATCAAATGAACTCGTTCTCGCGAAGCCAGTGAACTGCCGCTCGAACTAAACCTCCAACGGTTCGTGCTCATCCGATAAGACCGGCGCGGGCCCGTGAGTCGCATCGACCTCCGGCCCGTGCTCAATTTCGCGACGCACCAGGAACAGGAAGAAAATGCTCAGCACGGTGTACATGCCCATGAAGCCGAGCAGCGTGAACATCCCATTCCCGGCCGACACGTTTTTGGAATAGCCGTCGGCAGTCCGCATCAGGCCGTAAACCAGCCAGGGCTGGCGCCCGATCTCCGCCGTCATCCAACCCGCGGTGTTGGCGATATACGGGAATGGCAGGCTCAGCAGCAGAATCCACAGCATCCACTGGCTGGAGAATAACTTCCCGCGCCACATCAAGAACGCCGACATCACCATCACGGCAATGAAGATTGTCCCGAGCCCGACCATGATGTGATAACTGAAATACAGGAGCTCAATGTTGGTGGGCCACTGATCCTGCGGGAAGTCATTCAGCCCCTTCACTTCCGCCTTCCATGCGCGATAGGTAAGGAAGCTCAGCGCATTAGGAATCACCAGCGCGTTATCGATCTTGCGCTCGTCGACATTAGGTTGGCCGATCAGAACCAGCGGCGCTCCAGGTTGGCTCGCAAACAGCGCTTCCATGGCGGCGAGCGTTACTGGCTGATTCGTTGCCAGCAAGCGGCCTTGCCCGTCTCCCGTGGGGAACAGTTGTAGAACGCTGAAGATCAACCCTGCCACCACTCCCACGCGCAGGAAGATCCGGCCAAACTCCTGGAACTTACCCCACAACAGATAGAACGCGCCGACCGCGCACATTGCGAACGCTCCGGTAATGACCGCGCCGCTCATGTTGTGCGCATACTGCCACCATGCCCACGGATTCAGCACCAGGTTCCAGAAGCTGGCAAGCTGCACCGAGCCATCCGCCGCCTTCAAATAAGCTACCGGATGCTGCATCCAGGCATCGGTCGCGATAATGAAAAATCCGGAGAGCCACGATCCCAGAAACACAGCCACCGCCGACCACCAGTGCGCGCGCGGGCTGAGCCGCTTCTCGCCATAGAGGAACAATCCCAGGAATGCCGACTCCAGGAAGAAGGCGAACATCCCTTCCATCCCGAGAGTCTGGCCGATGACGCCTCCGGCAAAGCGCGAGAAATGCGACCAGTTCGTGCCAAACTGAAATTCCATGGGAATCCCAGTGACCACGCCGATAACGAAATTGATCCCGAAGATCTTCGCCCAGAAGCGCGCCGCACGATGATAGGTTTCATCATTCCGCCGCAAGCCCAGCGTCTTAAGCACCACGATCAGCGGCGCCAGACCCATAGTCAGTTGGGGAAACAAATAGTGGAATGTGACGGTAAATGCGAAGTGAAGGCGATGCACAAGGAGGGCACTGTCCATATCGACCTCGAAAAAAAAGAGCCTAATTGTCGAAGCCGCAGTTGGATGTGATCACGATCACACTACTGCCGGACTAACGGCTGGCCTTGCGGCGCCGCTCCAGTTCCGAACGGCGAATCTCGCGCCGTCTGCCAGCATCCTCGTATCGCCGCTGCTGCTCTTCCGTTTCCGGGATCACCGGCGGGATTTTCAACCTCTTGCCGGCAGCGTCTATAGCCACGAAGGTTAGATGCGCCGAAGCGACATGGTGTGCTGTATCGGCAATGTAGTCTTCCACGAACACCTTCACTCCCACTTCCATGGAAGTGGTGAACACCCGGTTGACTGAAGACTTGAGAATGACCAGATCGCCTACGCGTACCGGAACCAGGAAATCAATATGATCGACCGACGCGGTGACCACATAATTCCGCGAATGCCGATGCGCCGCCAAAGCGCCGGCCAGATCGATCCAGTGCATCAACCTTCCGCCAAGCAGCGCGGCCAGCGGATTTGCGTCGTTCGGCAGCACGATCTCCGCCATCTCCGATTGCGAATCGCGGACCGGCCGCGGCATCAGCGTGTCCTGAGTCATCTCTTACTCCTCTCAATCCCGCGATTTCAAACGCGACCGCAAAAAACACTCTGCCATCTTCTGCACGCGCGCGTCCTCGTGCCGGCGCACCCACTCCGCACGCTGCGCGTCAAACTCCAATTCTCCCCGCTCGACGGGCCGATAATTTCGTTCGCACACGTAGCAAATTCGCACGATGGACGATGGCTCCGGCTTGCTGCCCTCTGCCGCGGCGCTCGCTATTAGGCCAAATCGAACTGCATCCCAGGCCCGTTCCCGCGGTGCCCACGTGCAACTGCTGGCATACCCAAGGTTACAGAATGCTTCCAGGATGTCCCGGGACGGAGTCTGGTTTTCGTGGCCGGGAGCCGTGCAATATCCCGCCCATCCGCAACCCAACGGAAGCCGCGACGGATGCGGCCACGTTCCACCCTCTATTTTTTCCATCGGCATGAAATACGGACAGGCCAAGACGCAATCGCCTCAACGGAATTTTTTGGGACCCGCCATTGTAATCAGTTGAGTGTCAGGACGCCACTCGCTCATGTTATGCCCTGATTCTTACAGCGAAACTCACCAAACGGATGCTTATGTAGTAATCTCAAAGCGCCGTCCACTGGCGACCGGGTGCTGGGAAGTCGCTACTGGCACTGATTCTATGGACCGCATCGCTGCGCTCAACGAAATTCTGACCGAAAACCCGAAGGATGCCTTCGCCCGCTACGGATTGGCTATGGAGTATTCCAAACAGGGTGACTTCGACCGCGCCCTCGCCGAGTTCTCCATTCTGCTGGAGAACAATCCGGACTACACCGCCGGATATTTCATGGGCGCGCAGACATTGGTGCGAGCCGAGCGCGCCGAAGATGCCAAGAGAATGCTGCAGGACGGGATCGCCTCCGCCCGCCGCACCGGTAACTTGCACGCCCAGTCGGAGATGGAAGCCCTGCTGGCCGAGCTAGGCTAGCGAGACTACACTCTGTCATCCCGAGCGGAGCGAAATTGCCGTATCTTGGCAATTTCGCGGAGTCCAGAGACCTTGAGCTTTGCCTGAACCAAACTCCCCTTTTGCCAGTTGCGTCAGCCCGCCATCCTCCCCATCGCCCGTTCCACCAGCCACGGGAATAATTGGTAGAGCTTCACCGGCAGATGCATTGTCCAGGGAACAATCACCTCTCTTTTCTGCTTCCGATATCCTTCGAACGTCGCGCGAGCCACGCGTTCCGCGCTGATCCCCCTCACCGACGTGGGCCGCACCCGCTTTAATTCCCGCCCCTGCACGGCGTTCTTGCCAAACCCGGTGGCCACATACCCCGGACACACCGTTAACACGTGAATCCCATCTTTGCGCAGTTCCACGCCAGCACCTTTGCCAATCGCATTCAGCGCAAACTTGGTCGCGCTGTATCCCGAATGAAAAGGCAGCGGAATGTGTCCCGCGACGCTCGAAACATTGATGATGGTCCCGCCGCCGTGCTGCTTCATCACAGGGATGACTGCCTTCATCGCGGCAACCGCTCCGAAGAAATTCGTTTCGAACATGTCTTTGAAAGCAGACATGTCCATTTGCGCGACCGAATCTAACAGACCGTGCCCGGCGTTGTTGACCCAGACGTCAATTCGCTGGAAATGATGCAGGGTCAGTCCGATGACGCGATCAATTTCTTCACCATGCCGCACATCGCAGGAAAACGCAGCCGTCCGCTCCGCAAAACCGATGCGCGCACGGGCCGCCTCCGCCCTTGCCGCGTCGCGGGAGAGCAGCACCACGCTGGCGCCTTCTTGCGCAAATGCCTTCGCAATCGCCTCACCGATGCCCATCGACGCTCCCGTCACCACGACCACTTTGCCCGCTGGTTCCATGCACGCCTTGTATCCTCGCGCGCGGTAGCAAGTCAAGCGGCACGGTGTACAATCGGGCCGTCTCCCTTTCTTTGGAATCGCAACGGAGCCTGCGTGCCCCTGCTTCCCCTTTTCCCGCTCGATGTTGTGCTTTTGCCCGGGGCCGTCCTGCCTCTGCACATTTTCGAACCACGATACCGGGAGATGATTGGCGAATGCCTCGCCAACAAAACGCAATTCGGCGTGGTGCGCGCCCTCGAGCAGGGCATCGTGGAGATGGGATGCACAGCCGAAATTGCAGAAGTCACGAAGCAATACTCGGACGGGCGAATGGATCTGATCAGCCGCGGCCGCGATCGCTTCGAAATTCTCGAACTCAATAAGGAACGCTCGTTCCTGCGCGCCGAAGTCATGATCATCCCAGACGAAACCAGCAAGGCAGACGACGCGGAGAAAGCCCGCGCCCTCGAACTGCACGGCGAGATCCTGGCGCTCGCTGGCGCGGAACAGGAAATATCTGAACACGACCAAAAGAGCCTGTCGTTCCAACTGGCCGGTTCCCTGCCCCTCGATCTTGATTTCAAGCAGAAGTTGCTGGCCACGCTTTCGGAACGCGAACGCATGCATGAACTCGCACAATATCTGGAGACGATTCTTCCCGGACTCACCCGCGCCGCGCGAGCGCGCAAAAAAGCAGGCGGCAACGGCCACGCGCGCTGAAGCGCCCAACGTGCGGTCGCCAGCGCGAGTATAATCAGGGCAAGTTGTTTGATTTGGGGGTTCCTTCCATGAGTCTTCCACGCACCCTCGGAGATCTGCGCCGTAGTCCCTTCTCCGAAGAGCGTTTGCGGTCGCGCCGTGTAAAAGATGAATTGCGCGACAATCTCATCGGCCGTTTATGCAAGCATCGCGATGATCCCGTGTTTCCGGGAATTGTCGGATACGACGATACGGTCGTTCCGCAAATCATCAATGCCATTCTTTCGCGTCATAATTTCATTCTGCTTGGATTGCGCGGGCAAGCGAAAAGCCGCATCCTGCGGGCGTTGACGTCGCTGCTGGATCCGCAAATGCCATACTTGGCGGGATGCGAGATTCACGACAATCCGTATGCTCCTATCTGCCGCAGATGCCGTGAAGAAGTCGCCCGACTGGACGATGAAACGCCTATCGCCTATCTTTCCCCCAACGACCGCTATGTGGAGAAGCTCGCCACGCCGGATGTGACCATTGCCGACCTCATCGGCGACCTCGATCCCATCAAAGCGGCCCGTGGCGGACACGAACTCTCCAGCGAACTCACGGTTCACTACGGCCTGCTGCCGCGCGCGAATCGCGGGATTTTCGCGATCAACGAATTGCCCGACCTCGCCGGAAAAATTCAGGTCGGTCTATTCAACATCATGCAGGAAGGGGATGTGCAGATTAAGGGATATCCGATTCGCCTACCGCTCGACGTTGCCCTCGTGTTCAGCGCGAATCCGGAAGATTACACGGCCCGCGGGAAAATCATCACGCCACTCAAAGACCGCATCGGTTCGGAGATTCGCACGCACTATCCCGCAACGGTGGAAGAAGGGATTACGATTACTGCGCAGGAAGCCTGGACGCGGCGTAATGGCCACCCGCTCCATCTTCCCAATTATGTTCAGGAAGTGATCGAGCGCGTCGCTTTCGCCGCCCGCGAAGACAAGAAAATCGACAAGCGCTCAGGCGTGAGCCAGCGGCTGCCGATCAGCGCGATGGAGAACGTCATCTCCAACGCCGAGCGCCGCGCCATTCGCAATAGCGAAAAACTCGTCGTACCACGCATCAGTGACATCTATGCGGCGCTGCCGGCCATCACCGGCAAACTCGAACTCGAATACGAAGGCGAGATGAAGGGCGCAGACCACGTGAGCCGCGAACTCATCCGCTCTGCCATCGCCAAAACCTACGACGAATACCTCACTGGCGCCAACATGCAACAGGTCGTGCAGTGGTTCGATTTGGGCGGCGAAATTCAGCTTTCCGATTCCATCTCAGCCTTGGAAGCCCTGGAGAACCTGAAAGACATTCAGGGACTCATCGAGAAGCTCGGCCCGCTTGGTGTTTCCCAAAAAGAAAGCCCCGAGCAGCAAGTTTCCGCCGCGGAGTTCATTCTCGAAGGCCTGCACGCTCACAAGCGTATCGGCCGCAGCGAGGAGCGCATATTCAAAGCAGGAGAGAAGAAGCCGGAGCCGGCCCGCGAGAAGTCGTTCGATGTCGATGAGCGGCCGTACCGGCAGCGGAGACAATTTAACTAGTCCCTGTGAAACGCGAGAACTGAGAACCGAGAACTGCTGGATGAAACGCATCCGTTACTCCAAATACGTGCCCGATCCGGCTGGCGAAATGAGCATAGAGGATCTGCTCAGTGCTCTCTCCGACTACCTGCTGCAGAGCGGCTACCGCGATTCCATGTGGTACGAGATGCCGGAGGGTGAGCAGACGCTCGATCAATTGCGGCAGGCGATCGAACAGGCGCTCATGGATGGTGATTTGCTCGACGACAATCTGCGCGAGCAGATCGAGCAATTACAGATGGAAGGCAAGCTCGATGAATTGATCGAAAAGCTCATCGAACGCATGCAGCAGGAAGATTACATTTCGGTCGATCAGCCACCGGATCCGGCGCGGCAATCGAGCGTCGGCGGACAGACCGGCGAGGCGCAGCAAGCGCGATTCGAAATCACCGACAAGGGCCTCGACTTTCTCGGATTCAAGGCGCTGCGCAATCTCCTCGGGTCTCTCGGAAAATCCAGCTTTGGCCGCCATGATACGCGCGATCTCGCGACCGGCATCGAGGCCAGCGGATCATCGAAAAACTACGAATTCGGCGACACGCTGAACCTCGATATCACCGCAACACTATCCAGCGCCATTCAGCGAGAAGGCCTCACTCTGCCGCTCAACATCGAGTACTCCGACCTGCAGGTGCATCAATGCGAGTATCAGTCGTCCTGCGCAACCGTGCTGATGCTCGACTGCTCGCATTCGATGATTCTTTACGGCGAAGACCGCTTCACGCCCGCAAAGAAAGTGGCGATGGCGTTGTCGCACCTGATTCGCACGCAGTACCCCGGCGATTCGTTGTCGCTGGTGCTATTTCATGACTCGGCGGAGGAAGTTCCTCTTTCGCAACTCGCGCGCGTGAAAGTCGGCCCGTATTACACCAACACGCGCGAAGGTCTGCGCATGGCACAGCGCATCCTGCAGCGCCAGCGTAAAGACATGAAGCAGATCGTCATGATCACCGACGGCAAGCCTTCCGCCCTCACCCTCGAAGACGGACGCATTTACAAAAATGCCTTCGGCCTCGATCCGCTGGTGGTCAGCCAGACGCTCGAGGAAGTTTCCAAGTGCAAGCGCGCCGGCGTGCTGATCAACACCTTCATGCTGGCGTCCGACTACGGTCTTGTGCAATTTGTGCAGAAAGTCACCGCCATGTGCCGAGGCAAAGCGTACTTCACCACGCCTTACACGCTCGGCCAATACCTGCTGATGGACTATATGTCCCGCAAAACCAAGACCATCCACTGACGGCGTTCGTACAACGACTGACCGATGGCAACCATTTGAAACGGGAATGCACGGTTTCAGCCATGCCATACGAATGCGGTTGACGGGGCTGTAGCCCTGAGGCTTCGTTCGTGCACGTCAACTCCTGATACTCTAGGACGCAATGGCCAACTGCATTCGATGCGGCAGAAAACTGTCGGGCCTGACGTTCGGGAAGAAGATCTGCCCCTGGTGTCACCAGCACGAAGCCGCGCAGCGCGGTGAACTGGCCGATGACGTCCCGCAGCCGGTCATTGCCGCGCCTTGGACCCGCCGAAGCGAATCCACGATAACGCTCACCCGATTGCTGTTCGGCGCCAATGTGGCTGTTTATATCGCTATGGCGCTGGCCAGCGGCTCAGTCATTGATTTTCCGGGCAGAACTCTGGGCGCCTTCGGCGCGAATTACGGACCGCTGACACTAACGGGAGACTGGTGGCGCCTGTTCACCTACATGTTCCTGCACGGCGGCTTGATGCACATCGCCTTCAACATGTGGTGCCTGTGGGACCTGGGCGATCTCGCGGAGAATCTTTATGGCCGCTGGACCTTTGGCGCAATTTACCTGATCACGGGAGTGGCTGCAGGAGTCGCGAGTATTGCGTGGAATCCCCTGGCCGTCAGCGTGGGCGCTTCAGGAGCGATCTTCGGGCTGGCGGGTGCGCTAGCCGCATCGTTTTATCTCGGTGAGTTCTCGATTCCTCGAGTTGCGATCCAAGGCACGCTGCGAAGCCTCGTTGTTTTTATTATCTTTAACGTTGCGTTCGGTACGATTTTTCCCGGCGTGGACAATGCGGCGCACGTGGGCGGCCTCGTGAGTGGTGTGATCGCGGGCGCCGCGATTGCCAAGATTGCCCCGCATGCGGACGTTCCGGCTCGGCGCTTCCTGGTGCTTGCTTTTCTTGCTGTCGCTGTCACCGCGGCTGCCGTCGGGGTACACCATTGGCGCGGCGCTCAAATCCTTCAGTTCTACTTCCACCGGCAATAAAGGTCAGGAAAACGCAACCGTGGCAAGCCGTGACCTCTTGGGGCGTCTGCGATATTGTCCCGAGCAAGTCGGACTACGTGCCCTTCCCTTCATCCGCTTTCTTCACGGCGAGTTCCGCGCCCTGGAATCCGATGCGGCTGTGGGTTCCGTCGCAGAAGGGCTTGTTCACTGATCCACCGCAGCGGCAGAGCGAAAATGCGGTTTTGCCGGTGAGGTCATAGGGAGTTCCGTTCACATCCACCAATTCGATGGTTCCCTCCGGCGCCTCCACGCGCAGCGGACCATTGGGCCTGACAGTGATTTTTACCTGTGCCATTGCAGGAGAGCCTCCAAAGATTTCAGTTTTTACAGTAAGCGTTAGGAAGATATCACGAGCGAAGCGGTGGGGTAAATCAAGGGAACTACGCGGCGATCGTACGCACCGAGATCAGGCTACGGTAAAGCTGCAGATATTCGTCGATCATGCGTTTTGTGGTGAAGCGCTCGCGTGCCCGCGCATAGGCCATTTCCGCATAAGCACGCCGCATCGCCCTGTCTTCGTTCAGGGCGTTAATGCTTTCCGCCAGGCTGGCGGCGTCGTTAGTGCGGAAATAAAGCACGGCGTCGCCCCACATTTCGCGATAGCTCGGAATATCGTTGGCCACAATCGCGCAGCGCGAAAACGCCGCTTCCAGAGCAGGCATGGCCAGCGGCTCGTAACGTGCGGTCGCAGCGTAAATCGCCGCGCGGCTGTATAAAGCCCGAAGTTGCGCCTCGGTCTGCGGACCACGAATCGCGACCGACGTCTGCTCTGTGGCCACTTTCACATCCGCACGAATTGGGACACGCGGCGTGGGTACGGTGTGTTCTGTTCCCACAATGCAGACTGGAACCGAGTGCACGTGCTGTGTCAACAGAAATACCTGTCGGCTGGCATCGACTAAACGTCCCACCGCGAGTACGCAATCATCTTTGCTGACGTAGGGATTGAAAAAGATCGGGTTGCGGCCGGGATAGATCACCTGGGTGCGCGCTGGCCGCGAGTAGCACGCCGAAATGCGATCGAGCATCCACTCGGAAGGCGTGACCACCGCGCTTGCTCCACCGAGGCCGCGCAGCACCGCTTCGCGATACCAGGCCAGAGAATGATGATCCGCCTGCGCTCCGCCCTGGGCCGGAACGGCTTCCCTCCACGTCATCAAGTCGCCGTAAGCCATCACCACGCGCGGCACCTTGACCCGCAGGTCGCCATAGCAGAACTGGTGAAGGTGCAGAACGTCGGGGCGCACTTCGCGCACCAGACCGACCAGGAACTCTGACGACTCCTGCAAACTCTCTTCGGCTTCCTGCATCCATTCCAGGCGAAATGCCGTAGGAAGATATTCGAGGCCGTGCAGATGATCCATCCACGAGGTCTGGGCAGGTAGAGGAATTTCCCCGAAGCTCACCAGGGTGACACGTACACCGCGCGTGACCAGGCCAGTAACCAGTTCGCGCGTGTAGGTCCAGGACCCCGATAACGTATCCCCAGTAACGAGGACGTGCACCCAACCCTCCCAGGAAAGCGGGAAACGCCCTAGCAGAGGGGCATCTCCCTTTAGGCACCATTCTAGCGGGAAGCGCGGCGGAAGGCGAAGAATTTGTGCGTGGGTCGAAGCCGTGAACTGGTTACAGCTTCTTCCGGATCAGGTTGCAGTCGTCGGCAAAGTAGCGATTCCAGGGAGCGCGGTCGCCGACGGCCACTGCATTGACCAATTCCTTTGTCCGGCGGGTGAGTTCCTGCTCAGTGATACGGTGAGTCCGCCGGCACGCCGGAAGCACACAGAGACTGCAAAGAAGGAGCAAACAGGAAGGAGGTTGATGCGCCATAGGAATGAGGGAAACACATTCTCGCGCACGGCTTACTTTCTCACTGCGTCCTTCAAGTCAACTGGAACCTGCTCGACGATTTCGATTCCGAAGCCTTCGAGGGCAGCAACTTTTTTCGGACGATTCGTCAGCAGGCGAATGCGACGCAGGTCGAGGTCGGAGAGAATTTGCGCGCCGATGCCGATTTCCCGCTGCACCTGTTTCTCGTTGTCGTAGAGCGAGGGCAGAGTGCGTCCGCGATGGAAGCCGAGCGCGGTGCGGTCGCCAACCTTCTCGATAGAAAAACCCTGCGAGGTCTGGTGCAAGTAGATCAGCGCGCCGCGACCCTCTTCGGAGATGCGGCGTAGCGCGCCTTCCAGCGTGGCGTGGCACTCGCAACCGGTCGCGCCAAAGACGTCGCCCATCAGGCAGTGCGCGTGCATGCGGACGAGCACCGGGGATTCGCTATGCTCGATTTCGCCCCGGATCAGCGCGACGTGCGACTCGCCGCCATCCACTTCACTCTCGTAGGCGATCAGGCGGAATTCGCCAAAACGCGTGTCGATCATGGCCTCGCCGACGCGATGGACATAGCGCTCATGCGCCATGCGGTAGCGGATCAACTCGGCGACGGTCAGGATTTTCAGATTGTGTTCGCGGCAGAAGGCAATCAGGTCCGGCACGCGCGCCATGCTGCCGTCATCTTTCATGATTTCGCAAATGATGCCGGAGGGAACCATTCCAGCGAGGCGTGCGAGATCGACGGCGGCTTCGGTCTGTCCGGCCCGGACGAGCACGCCGCCCTTGCGGGCGCGGAGGGGAAAGACGTGGCCGGGGCGGGCAAGGTCGCTGGGTTTGGTGGCGGGATCGATGGCAACCTGAATTGTTCGGGCGCGATCGTAGGCGGAAATTCCCGTGGTGACTCCCTGGCGCGCGTCAATCGCTTCGCAGAACGCGGTACCGTACTGCGAGGTGTTCTCCTGAGTCATCGGGCCGATGCGCAGGTGATCGAGGCGATCTTCGGTCATAGCGAGACAGACGAGTCCGCGTCCGTGCTTGGCCATGAAGTTGATGGCTTCGGGCGTGACCTTTTCGGCGGCGAGGGTAAGGTCGCCCTCGTTCTCGCGGTCTTCGTCGTCGACCACTACGATCATGCGCCCGGCGCGGATTTCCTCGATCGCATCGGGAACGTCAGTAAATGGTGGCTGGGGAGTCATGGTGTTAATCCTATCAACTCTAGAGCTTCCGAATTAACTTTGCCTGTTCCACTTCGCGGGGCGAGGAGGCTCCGGTCAGACAATGTTAACGCATTAGAAGAACACTGCTGGAGACATATGAAAGCGCTTGCTTCGCTTCTATTTGCGAAGTCCAGTCAACGTGAAGAAACCGGCAAATTCACTTTGCGAAAGAGCCATTGCTCGCGTACCCCGGTACCTACCCGTCCCTATCCTGGAATCAGCGACTTAGAGGAAAGCGAATTCGCAGACCGCCAGAACTGCACTCTGCGCCCAACCCCGCCGCGTCGGCGGCATACTGTTCTGGCTGTCCATGACCGATTCATTCATGTTTCCCCCTGATGAATCCGATCGAAGCGGCATACCCGGTGTTCGCCGGTCGCACAATATCCCAGCCGAAGTACGCTGATTGTGAGGGCCGCGTTGCACAGTAATCCGTGCGTGATCATTCTCCGAGAAGAGAGGCTGGCGACGCGCGATCTTCCGTGATGAAACATGGGATAGAGATCAAGTCGGGAATCGCCTGGGAATTTGAGCGCTACGGGGATTGATCGCCAATTCGGAAGCGTAGAATCCTTCGCAGTGAAACCAGTACTCAAAGGCACTAGTCAGGTTCTCTTTGTGATCGCTGGGCTGTTGTTCTTGGTGGGTGGGCGAGCCATCAGCGAGTTCACAAAGATTGATTGGGTGATTGCTGAATTTCTAGGTATGGGTTCTGCTGCCGTATTTTTTGTCTTTGGGATGATGGCGAAGAATGCCGCAGACGACCTCGGTGGCGGGGATTCTGCGGCGCAATGAGTGTAATCAGGATGTTTCAACAGTTGAACGGCTGCAAGAAGCTTCAACTATTTGCGCTTGCACGGCGGGGCGCGCTCTGGATCCAGCACGATCGGACTGCTATCCACGCTGAATTGCAAGGGGGAAATCGGGGTTCATCAATGATGCCCCACCATCTACGGCGATGACTTGGCCCGTAATCCAGCCAGCTTCTTCCGAGCAGAGAAGGGCCACTGCGTTGCCCATATCCGCTGGCGTTCCCAACCGACCCATTGGCGTCCAGCCAGCTCGGTGCCAAGCACGTATCCCGTCCTGCACCTCTTGCGGGAGGCTGTTGAAGATACTGTCCTCCGTAACCCCGGGGCTAATCGCATTTACAGTGACTCCTCGACCAGCTAGCGCGACAGCGAAGTAGCGAACCATCGATTCCAGCGCTGCCTTAGCTGACCCTTGGGCGATATACGGCTGCCAGCTAGCAGTGAGACCGCCGGGGCGGTAAGTGATGGCGACGATCCTGCCGCCTTTGCCCATAAGGCGGGCCGCCTCCTGGACCCCCACGAGGAACGCCTTGGCCTGGGAATCGACCGCCTTGTCCCACTGTTCTGGTGTGAGGTCCAGAGGAGGCTGATAATAGGTAAAAAGTTCGCCAAGAGCATTGCTGACAAAGATGTCCAACCCCCCGAATGCGGCTTGAACCCCCTTGACCATCCGGCGGATATCCTCGGGGCGCGAGACGTCGGCTTGGATGATCAAACCATCGGACCCGCGTTCCCGTACCTTCATTAGCGTATCGTTAGCGGCAGCCTCATTCTGGCGATAATTGATGGCCACTTTGACACCCTTCTCGGCCAGCGTCAAAGCAATGCCTCTTCCCAAGCCACGTGAACTTCCAGTAATCAGAGCGTGCTTCCCCTCTGACATAACGCCTCCTTGTGCTCAAGGTCTGTAGTTAGACGCGACCTACCCTCGCGTGCAAAAGTGGCGAGTTCGCGATGTGTCAGCCAGCCGCACAATAGTTCCGCGCGGAACTGGTCGTGGGCAGCAGCCAGGAAGTCAAGCCGAATATGCCAGCGATTTCACGCCGACAGTGTACCGCCCTCAATAAGTGAAGGAAAACTCAATTGTTGTAATCAGGCCATAGCGCTCATATTCAGTGTCGAGGGGGAATCTATAAGCGTCAGCCCACCTCGCCCCTCCTGCCGGATTCGAGAAATGTCCAGAGCAAGACGAATGCGGTTGCTGCTGCCACTGTCCACCCGACAGTAGACCATAAAATATTCCAACGTGAGTCATGTGAAGAGGAAATCTTAAGGAGGCTGAACACCACAAGGAAAAAGATGACTGTAGCCAGTCCCACGCTCGTCCACAGCCGCCATCCGGTCAGTATGAGTGGCCGTCGCATTGCTAGAACTTTATACGCCTCCTGGAAGACAACTTCGAGACGCTTGCCTTAAGCAGGCCATAACGCGAGCGTGCGCTTTCCGTTCGCCTTTCCCGGAGATTTTGAGCGGTATCCGAATGTTTCGCTGAGTTAGGGCCTTGGTATTCTTCACAACGATCAGGCAGCACTCAGAGGGAAAGTGAGAGAGATTCGACCTTACGTAATGTTGGACGCGGATCCAACGCTTGGCAGAGCAATCTGAGTATGTTCTCCTAGTGAGGATCTTATGAGCCGGATGTGCCAACACGGGAAAGGTCTAACAGTCACGCTCTGGGTGTACGTGCTGGCAGTACTTGGGCTGGCGCTGACGCCGCAGGAGTCCCGCGCGCAGCTGCAGCAACAACAGCCGCAACAACAGCAACTGATTCTCCGGTTCGTGCGCGATCCCGATCCTGCGCCGGAGCTCAAGGTCAAGGACCTGAATGGAAACGAACTCAGCCTGGAAGCGTACAAAGGTAGAGTGGTGCTGCTGAACTTCTGGGCCACCTGGTGCGGTCCGTGCCGCTCGGAAATCCCGAGCCTGATCCGAATTCAGGAAGCGTACAGGGACCGTTTGCAGATTATCGGCATGGACGTGGATGACGAGGACGAGGAGCAGCTGCGCGCGTTCGTGAAAAGCCAGGGCATCAACTATCCGGTGGCGATGACGTCGCTAGCGGTGCGCTTCGCTTATGGAGGCATCGCGGCGCTGCCCACCATGTTCATCATTAATCAAGAGAGCAAAGTGGTGCAGAAACATGTGGGGCTGTTCAATCCTGCGTTGTATGAAATCGAAGCGCGCGCACTGCTGGATATGCCGGTTCCGGCAAAAGTCGAAACCTTTGAAGATACCGGCGAAGTCTTTCTGAAGCACGCGGACCGAGCGACCATGCTGCCGGGAGTGGACACGTCGAAATTGACGGCGGAACAGCGCATGGCCGCGTTGCACAAGCTCAACGCAGAAACCTGCGATTGCGGCTGCAAATACACGCTGGCGCAATGCCGCATCTACGATCCCGGGTGCAATATGAGCAAGGAACGCGCCGGAGTGATTGTGAAGGAAGCTGCGAAACTGTCGTCCAAGGAGCCGGGGGAAAATACCGGCGCACCGGCTGCGTCCGGAGCATCAGTGCCTGCCGATCCGCCGAAGTAGGCATCCCAAGATAGAAGTTGGAAAACGGAAATGGCATCCTTGTGAGATAAAATCGTGAACTATGGCCGACCATAGCGAATTCGTTCAGGCCCTATTGGGAATTGGGACGGCGATTGTCTTCGTTGCCGTCTACGTTTACTGGCGGTATCTGCCGCAACCGCACGCCTTCTAATACTCAATTTCCGTTTCCACCCCTGCCGCGTCTTCATTTGTGCGAGCGGGGCGGCACATTGCGTCATTCCGCCGCCATCCCGACGTTCTGTAGCGGCATCCAAAGACAAAATTCAGATTCATAGCAGAGGAGGAACAATGATCGAACGGAATATTACTTTGCCGGAGATGATTCTTTGGACTGGCACGCGCATTGCACTGGGCGCCGGCGTGGGCATGTTGATTTCAAGGCGGTTGAGCAAGGATGGCATGAAGGCGGCGGGATTAGCTCTGACCGTCGTGGGAGCGTTTACGACGATCCCATTGGCGATTTCCATCATGGGGAAGAAAAACTCGACGCGGGCTGAAATGCGCTCAGTGGCTTAGAACGGTTCAGGCGCTTCCCGCTTTTACTTGCATCTTTAACGGTGTGAGCCTAATGCCGCATGGAACTTGGCGACGACGTTGGGCATGGCGCTGGCCGGGGTGCTGCCAAAGCCGAGGATGAATCCCTGGCGCGGCGATTTCCCGATGTAAGAGGAAGAGAGCGGCACGAGCCAGAGTTTGGCGCGGGCGGCGCGCGCGAGAACATCGCGGTCCGAGATTCCATCCAGAACCACGCAGAGATGCATACCTGCCTGTTCGCCGGTGATTCTGGCGGCAGAACCGAATTCTTTGGCGAGGCTTGCGACCAGGGCATTGCGGCGCTCCTGGTACAGCAATCGCATCCTGCGAATGTGGCGTGCGAAGTGTCCCTCAGCAATGAAATCAGCGAGGACGGCCTGTAAGAACGTGGCGGGTCCGATGTCCATCGTCAGCCGCACAGTCACAAAATGGTCGACGAGTTCGCGTGGAACCACCAGGTATCCCAGCCGAAGCGACGGAAAAAGAACTTTGCTGAGTGTTCCGATATAGATGACCCGGGCGCTCGAATCGAGCCCTTGCAGCGAAGAGATTGGCATGCCTTCGTAGCGGAACTCACTGTCGTAATCGTCTTCCAGAATCCAGGACCCGGAACGCGCCGCCCAGTCGAGCAACTGCAGGCGGCGGGATGCGCTCATCGTGACTCCAAGGGGATATTGATGCGATGGAGTCACCAACACCGCTCGCGCGTGGCGGCAGCGTCTTATGCCGAGCGTGACATTCAGGCCATCATGATCTACGGGAACGGGAATGATGCGGCTGCCATTGAGATAGAAAACGCGGCGGGCGTAACGGTATCCGGGCTCTTCCATCCAGACTCGATCTCCGGGTTCGAGGAGCACGCGGGCGGAAATGTCGAGCGCCTGCTGCGAGCCGCTGACGATCATGATCTGATCGTCCTCGCAGCGCACGCCTCGCGCGGTTCGCAGATAAGAAGCGATGGCTTCGCGCAAAGCTTTCAATCCCATGGGATGGCCGTAATCCAGAGACTGCGAAGTGGCCGCGCGGCAATGGCGCGCCACCAGGCTGTTCCACACACGCAGCGGGAACTGCTCGGCGGCGACCTGTCCGACAGCAAAGGCTCCCCATCCCCGGCGCCAGGGAGGATTCTGGATGGAATCGGAGAGAGAACGCTTGGCGACTTTGGGGGCGCGCACGCCCCGGGTTGGCGAAAAACGGAGGCTGCGTGGCGCGGTCACGGGTTGATCCGGAAGAGACAAGGAGACTGTCGTTCCCGCGCCGGATCTGCTCTGAAAGTAACCTTCGGCGAGCAGTTGACTGTAGGCGGTCAGGACCGGGATACGCGAGACGCGAAGCTCGGCGGCGAGCGATCGGGTCGAGGGGACGCGTTGTCCCGGGCGGAGTGATCCGTTCACTATGGACTCGCGGTAGCCCTCGTAAATCTGGCGGTGCAACGGCTGGCGAGCCTTGCGGTCAATGGCGAGAATCGGAGTGATAGGCGTGGGCATGGTGACTCAAGCCTGAGATGGTTATATCAAAATCTCGCGAAGTGGGTATTGGAGCAGACCACTTCCCGGGCCAAAATGGTTGCTCGAGAGAATGAAGGAGAAACCATGCTCAAGGCGTTCCGGTTCCCAGCGATTCTGGCGCTGTTCCCGCTGTTGGCTTTCCTGCCATCGGGCCAGAGCCAACCCCCGACAAAGGACGGGGTGGTTTATGTCTGCGCCTGCTTGAAAAATAAATCCTGTTTCTGCATGACTGAGGCCAAAATGGAAGGTCCGTGCGCCTGCGGAACCCAAGGCGGACCTCCGATGAAAGCCGTATACAGCGACAGTAAATGGGCGAAGGAGAACCGCGAGGCCCTGACGAGATAATAATCATAGAAAATCGCCGCGGAACTCACGCAAATCCTCCTCGTGAAGTCGGGCGTGCTACACTCTCCTCCCGTGAGCCCACATGATGAGAGCGTCGGCGCAGCGGAGCCAGTGTTGCGCACCATCCTGCGCGACGTTCATTTTTGGATTCCTTTCGCACTACTGATTGCGGGAATATTTTTGCTGCACGAACTTCGCTGAGGCGGACAACGGCGTGAAAACGGTTCCCGCTACCTTCACTGAAAATCAGATTGAAACTGGACGCCTGCAGACTTTACAGGGGCTGGGGATGTTCTGCGCATTTGCGGCCGGCGCGTGGCTGGGCGGCGCGGAGGCTCCGATCAAGGTCGCCAACGCCGACCTCTCTCCGACCACGGTTTCTCTGATCATGGTGACGGGAGTTTTTCTGGCGCGCTGGAGCATCCCGGCGCTGGTGCGCGGCACCGCGGATGTGGGGAGAGATGCACGGCAGGCGCCGCACTTGATTCTCTGGGCCGTGCTGGCGGGATGCATGTGGGCGGTGGCGAATACGCTGACAATCTATGCCATTCGCGACGTGGGCTTGAGCATCGCTTTTCCGCTGTGGAATTCAAATAGCCTGCTGGCCATCTTCTGGGGATTTCTTTTGTTCAACGAATTGCGCGGCGCAGGATGGCGTCGCTGGCTGGGCGTGCTGGGCGGAGCGGTGGTTATGTTCGGAGGGGCGACGCTGCTGGCACTGGCATCGTCAACGCAAGCTGCCGGCGGGAAAGCGACGCTTGGGGTGCTGGCTGCAGTGGGCGCGGGCGCTTTGTGGGGCACGATGTACATCCCGTATCGCAAAGCGTACTTGAGCGGGATGAATCCGCTTTCGTTCGTGACATTTTTTACGGTGGGCGAATTAGGGACGATGATCCCGTTGGCGGTCAGCTATCACGGGGCAACCGCGTTGTGGCATGAGATTGTAGCGGCGAAGGCGGTGCTGTTTTGGCTGATGCTGGGCGGGTTCATGTGGGTGATAGGAGATTTGTTTCAGCAATATGCGGCGAAGTACGCGGGCATCAGCCGCGGCGTGCCTTTGTCGAATACCAACCAACTTTGGGGATTGCTATGGGGAGTACTGGTATTCCATGAACTCGCGGGAGCTAAAAAGGAACTTTATGCGCAGGTGATTAGCGGATCGATTCTCATGGCGTTGGGAGCCGTGGCGATCGCGATGTCGTCGGCGAGCGGCGAAGAGCATTCCTCCTGGCGCGATGCTGCGGAACGCGAAGGCAGGCGCTATGGCCTCGAAAACAAGTACGTACGGGCTGCTATGGAGGGCCGGGAGAGCGAAGCTGGGGCAACCGGGAGATCGCTGGTGGACTGGCTGCTGGTGGCGGGGGTTACGGCGATTTTCGTTGTGCTCGGGCGAATGGCGCAGATCCCGCGTGTGAACATGGATTTGAAGTGGGCGGGCACGATTTCGGCAGCCATGCTGGCACTCTTCATCCGTGGCGCAATGGCACTGTGGCGAACGACGAAGTTCAACTAGCCGGGCTTGCTCGCGAACCGTTCTTGTAGAGCACCGTCGACGATACTCTTCTATTTGCTTTCCTGTGTATTCCCCAGACCTTTTACATGTTGCTGCAAAAACGCCCGAATGGCTGCCCAGGCCTTCTGATTCTCATCGAAGGTGAAGCCTCCGTGATTGCCTCCGGGGATGGTGACGAGTTGGTTGGGAACTTTCGCCCCGTCGAGCGCTTTGTGTAATCGCACCGACTGCGCATAAGGAACGAGGGCGTCTTTGTCTCCGTGGATGGTGATAATTGGGGGCGTGTGGCTGTCGACATAGTTAATGGGTGACACGCGCTTGGCGATTTCGTCGGCATTGGGTTGATCGCCCAGCCAGACGACGGCGTATCCCTTGGCGTTGGGACCGTGAAGTTCATCGGGAACATCGCTGATGCCAAACCAGTTCACGATGGCAGCGACGCGAGGATCTTTGTCAGTGCCGGGATTCTCACTCCAGATGTTGTCTTCGGGCGTGCGGCACTCATGATCAAAGCCTGCTGCGGGTGTTAGCATGCCGGTAATCAGTGCGAGATGGCCCCCGGCCGAACCGCCTTGAAGCACAACGCGGCTGGGATCGAAATTGAACTTCTTCGCGTTGGCGAAAACCCAGTGAAGCGCGCAGCGGCAGTCTTCGACAGCTGCGGGAGCGAGCGAAACGCGGCCGAGCCGGTATTCGACATTTACGGCGGCGAAGCCCATCTGCAGGTACGGCAGGGTTTCGAATACGCGTTCTTCCTTCGTGCCCTCGATCCAGCCTCCGCCATGAATGACGATCACGACCGGCATGGGTTGCTTGGCATCGGCTGGCCAATAGACGTCGAGTTTGGCTTCGTAGTTGTTGGCGACGTGATAGACGATGTTGGGTTGCACCTCGTAGCGAGACAGTTCGGCAGCAAAGGAGAAGGCATCCGTCTGTGCAATAGAGATCGCGGAAAGAAGCAGGAGAGTCGTAAGCAGGAGAAGTTTGCGCACGAGCGCCTCGATTAAATTCAATTTTCTTGATTCCTCCGCGCGTACGCACGAAGGAACAGGAGAGACTATAGCGGGACCCGGCCTGAGGTCAAAAAAATCAACGGGAGAACTGGGTGGGTCAGTGCGCCAGTTCGTGTTCAGCACCGCGGAACAGCGCCTTGAGCGCACGAACGACCCAGCGGGTAAGGATCACGATCACGACGACTAGAGTTAAGGCCATCGTGCCCGCAACATAAGGATGCCGGGTGGCGAGCCAAGTCAGGCCGATAGCAAGGATGTCTTCGCCCACGCTCAGAGTCATATTCGACACGGGCTCGGGCGAGGGGGTCACCGCTGCCCGGGCCGCCGTCTTCCCTCCATGTGCCACAAAGGCCACGGCAGCGCCCAGAAGCGTCGCGAGCAACTGCATCTCGGGAGAAAGGTGGCGGGTGGCCTGGAAAGCAAGCAGGCCGGCAACTGGGACGCGAATAAAAGTGTGGAGGGCATTCCAGATCAGATCGAAGGCGGGAACTTTGTCGGCGAAGAATTCGATGGCGAATAGACCCGTGCTGGCAACGATGACGGTCCAGTGCTGTAGCAGTTCGAGGCCCGGAGGGAGCGGAAGATGTCCGAAGCGAGCCAGCAGTCCGAGAACGGCCACCGTCGCGTAAAGATTCAGTCCGGCGGCGAAGCCGATCGCGGCCAGCAGAGCAAACAGTTCACTGGGCGGAATCTGGAGAATGTCGAGCATTTTTGCCTGGAATCACCTCAGCGGCTAAAGCCTCTCGACTCAGGCACAGTTTATCGCAGGTCTGAGGGCGCTGCGCCACCCAAGCTCTCGCCAGAATGCCGATGGCGCATCGCAAGTTGCGCTCGCCGGCCGGTCGGAGAAAGTCGTAGGGTTCGTCCATCGCAAGCCCCCTTTACTTCGCTCCATAAAAATAGAAAGGCCGCTCCATCTGCAGCGGAGCGGCCTTGACATCTTGCTAGAGATCCACGATTAGAGGGTGGATTCGATCTCGAATCCCCAAGCCTCCAAGAGAGGCTCGGGAATGTACTTCGAGTTCTTGTTGCGGCGTGCCCACTCGCGAAGGCGAGTAGACCGCAGGTACTGGTCAGGCGAGAGTTTGTACTCTTTCACAACCTGTTCAAATTCAGTAACCGTAGGGACGATAGGCCCGATCGGCTCAGGCTTGCCCCAGTTAGGATTTCCGCGACGTTTCGCCATGAAAAATGCCTTTCCACCTCAGGGGGATGAACTGACTTACAGACTTACATATATGATTCTCCAAATTGTCTTCGGGATGCAGAGTTCGTCGGGCACGGCAGGCAAAATCCGACTCACACCATCCAGGACGGACCCAAAGCTAATCAGGAGACTTGGTATGGTATAGCGATTTAGAGCTAAAAGTCAACCAAGAATTTTCGTGAACTGAACCTATGGTCTCGGTGTAAATCTTTGTAAAGAAAAGCTTAAGTGGACCTTGAATCGAGAGTAAAGACCGCTCGGTCTAGGCCTTTAGTCATGCGGCCGACTCTTGATTGTTCATATCTGCATTGCGGTTGGTTACCCGCGTAATCCGCTGGTCCTTTGTGCCGTTGAACATGAGTTCGATGAGGAACTACAGTGGCGGAAGGTGGCTCTCATACCGGAACACGGATTCGGTTCCAAGAAGTGGGATAGCGAAAGGAAATGAGTCTTAAGGCGCTGTTGCTCTGTTCGGACGACAAGATTGTGCGGGTGTTGCGGCGCACACTAGGCGACCTCGACATCGCGGTGGAACTGTGTCCGAACGCGGATGCGGCTCTGCGCAAGCTGACTCGGCAGCGCTATGAAGCGATTATTGTGGACTGCGCGGGAGAAGGTTCGGAGGAGGTCCTGCGCAGTTCGCGCAATGCTCCCTGCAATAAACAGGCGGTCGCCGTAGCGATTCTGGAACCGGTCGTGGGTCTGAAAGTAGCGTTTGGGATTGGGGCGCACTTCGTGCTGTATAAGCCGGTTTCCGTGGAGAGGGCCAAGTCGAGTTTCCGCGCGGCGCGGGCGTTAATGAAGAGTGAGCGGCGGCGGAATACCCGCGTGGCCGTCCAGATTCCCGTGGTGATGCGCAATCTGGCGGGCGGCGCCAATTTGAAGGTGACTACGACCGATTTGAGTGAAGGAGGTCTGGCCGTCGCCCTGCCCCAGGGGCGCCATCCGGCTGGCCGATGGCAGATTGTGATGACCTTGCCGGGCAGCGATTCAGCTCTGGAAATTCCCGGCGAGTTGGCGTGGGAAGGAACTGGTTCGCAGGCGGGAGTGCGGTTTCAGGCCATGTCGATGGAAACGGAGTACCACCTGCGAGAGTGGATCAAGCAGAATTCCACGGAGACAGAACAGGACGATCCACCGATTCGCTGCCAGCTTACCGATTTGAGTCTGGGCGGATGCTATCTGGAACTGCCTTCACCGTTTCCCCCGGCGAGCCGCGTGTTGCTCTCGATGCGCGCCGGCGAACTGGAAATGCGCGCGCAGGGCGTGGTTCGCGTAATGCATCCGGAAAAAGGCATGGGAGTGGAGTTCACGCAGAAAACCGCCGAGCAACGCTCGGCGGTGGAAAAGTTCCTGCATACGCTAAGTGAAAACCGCGGCCTGCGTCCGGAACTGATGGTGGAACCGGAAGGGCTCGAGAACGATAGCATTCATTCTTCCAGGCAGCCGCACGATCCCGAAGATCCTCTGCTGAAGCTTTTCTATAGCGACGCAATGAGCGCCGAAGCCTTTCAAGATGCGTTGCGCGAGCAGCGAAGCCTGAGTACGCCGCAAGCCGCCGGCATGATGGCCGCTCACGCCTAAAGAGAAGGACCCGGATTTCAGACGGCCATCCTCAGCAGCGTTCGCTTCTGGTATTGCCGCTAATTTTCCAGCTCAATTCATCTTCGCAATTCGCGAACTCGCGAATACTCGCCGCCGCGGCAGCTTATGCAGGAGTGTTGCTGGGAAGGCGAGCGAGGTCATCGCCGTCATCGGTAAGCTAGAATGATCACGAGCCGGGATGGCGAAATTGGCAGACGCAGCGGACTTAAAATCCGCAGGGCCCAAAAGGCCTGTGGGGGTTCGATTCCCCCTCCCGGCACCAGCGCAGGAATTTGTCGGGATCAAATTTGCCGATTTCGTAAGATGAGGTTCGCCCAGGGGCAGCTGTCTCAAACCTTATTGCCCTGCCTTCGCAATATCCTCGTATTTCTGTTTTGCCTTTTCAAAGACTGCCAGAACCGACTGCTTCTCTGTTTCGGTATTCCACGCTGTACTGCTCTCCGCTGCCGAGATCAGCCGTTGCATCCAGGCCAGGAAAAACATCGCATCCGGGGCGCTGCGCAGTGGAACACCGGCCACGTTCACATAAACCGGACTGGTGGTTGCGTAGGCATAGAGATCCAAAATCGGGTATTCCGCCTTGTCACTAAACGCCCGGAGGATGCACCAACCGGAGCTTTCTACAGGCAAACTTCCCTCAACATTCGCGCGTTTGCGATCCGGACTGAGTTCGAGTTCCTTAGCGACCTTCCCGTTACAGACAATTTGCAGATGGTCTACTGGAACCATCGACGCAAGCATCGCGTGGAAAGAGACATCCTGCTTTTTGGCAATCTTGGCTTCTCCTCCCGGTGGTTTGTGTCCGAATTCAAACCGCAGCAAGGGTCCATTGGTGGCGAACGTGTGGCCTGCTTTAATCGATGCGAGCCAAGACTGAAGCTTCGTTGGCCCTGTCGGGACTTCCGCATAGACCCGGTTGAGGCCCGCGGGGCCGCGCAGCGATGCGAAATTCGCCATGAAATCTGTTCCGGCCGCGGTCGGCAGCCTGAATCCGCAATTCAGAAGCTTGTACCAAATTTCCGCAGTGGACTTGTGTTCAGAAAAGCCGAGAACCTCGATGTAATCCACCTTCCCGAGCGCCACATCGGCCGGTAATTCAAAGGTAATGGGGTCTTTTTCCGGATTGGGCACACTTTCGAGCGGATGCACATACCCCACGAGCGCTCCCTGTTCGTGCGCGAGATCAGCTACATCGGCGTTCGAAGGAAACAGACTATCAGCGGCCGTGTTTGGGTAACCAGCATATCCGGGCAAGATTAAGTTTCGCGTTAAGTTCAAAAGTCCTAAATGTCCCCAGTAGCTGGTGTGAAATTCCTGCGCGTGCTGCAGTACGAAGTGTTCGTTCGAAATAGGATCGAGCTTAGGCGAGAAGTACTGAATATCCGGGAAGCGTTGCTCTTTATTCACCACCAGGTTTTCGATGATCGATAAATCTTCCGCAGCGGCCTGTTCGGCTAGATGCGCGGGTGTATTCCGATATGTGCCCGCATAGTTCATGTGGACATGCGCATCTCCACTGATCCAGGACTTGCCCGAGACCGGCATTTGGATTGGCCGCAATCGAATCGTGACTTCTGATGTTTTGTCGGATGCCACCTCTACTCTTTGTTGCTCGAACTCGTACTCGAACCCGCGCATCACTCCCACATGGACCGCCCCGGCGGGAACTGTGATCTCGGACGTTCCCCTGGTGTCGAAATAATGCGCTTCAAAGGGGCGTTCATGGCGGTCGAAACTATCATCGGCATACATCCACCTATCCTCCGGGGCATACGCGCGGTTGTCTTGCCCAGTAACGAAAATGCGCGCTGCTATCGGGTTCGCTCCGTTGCCAACGATTCTCAGGCGCAATTTTCCCATCGCCTTTAAGTACTTTCGCTCGCGCGGCACTACTTCACTCTGCGCACCTCCGGGAATAGTCTGGATCCACAATGAAGTGTTTCCGCCGCGATTCGAAATGAATGCGATCTTGGAACCGTCCGGCGACCATCGGGGATTGGTATTGTCGTAGTCTCCATAGGAAATGGGAAACGCGTCACCACCAGCCGCCGGCATCACCCAAAGCTGTTGCCATGGCCGTCCCAGATATGACGAATACACCATGCGTTTTCCATCCGGCGAAAAGTCAGGACGAGCTTTCCAGGTGGTCTCTTCGTAGTGGACCTCGTGCGGCTCGGCGCCCGCTTGCGCTTTCATTCGCCAGAATCCACCTGTCCCGTGGATGTGGCCGCGATTCGAAATGAACAAAATCTCCGAGCCGTCGCGGGACCAGACAGGGCTGATCTCGTGGTCGACCTGGCTGTAGTAGTACCGAGGGAGCGAGCTGACGTTCTCCGGTGTGAGTTGCTGGAGATTGGTGAGTTCACCATTTGCGAAGCGGCCTACAAAGATGTGGAAGTGGCCCTTGTAGGAGGTAGACACAAATGCCAGTTGCTTGCCGTCGGGAGAGAATCGCGGCTCCACATTGACTGCTCCCCCTGAGGTGAGCGGCCGCGTGCGTCCGTCTGCAAGGTCCAGAACCCATAACTCCACCGCGTCATGGTCGTAGCGGGCAAATGCCACCCAACGTCCGTCCGGTGAGCAGTCCGGTTGATAGTCATAGCCGGGACCTGCAGTTAATTGCTCGGCGCGCGCAGTCCCGAGAGCCTGCCGCCAAAGCGATCCTGCCATCGAATAGATCAGCATTCGGGAATCCGGAGCCCAGGCCACCGCGCTTGGGCCAGTCGTCAGCTGAGGCAGGTACATCTCGCGATAGTAATAAGGGTGGGGCAAGTCAATTTGTTTCAGCACGGGCTGCCTTTGCCCCAGGCAAGTCACGCCCAATGAAAAGAAAAGACAGATAGAGGAACGTATCAGGTCGGATCGGGACAAGGCTCCTCCACGCTGAAGAATGGCGCAGTATACACCGCAGATGAAGACGCGATTTGTTGATCGCGAGGAAAGGCAGCCCTCGCTTGCTATAAAATCCCTACGCTGGATTTGGATTTGAATCGAGTTTACGCAGTTGCTGATTGAGCCCGTCAGCTTCAGGTGCTCAGTGCCAAGTTCCGATACGTCAAAGCTCGCCACGACTTTGCCCGCCCGCTATTACACGGACCCCGATTTCTTCCGTGAGGAACTCGAACGCTTCTACTGCCAGGAATGGGTCTGCGCAGGGCGTTTAAGCCTGATTCCACAGTCGGGTGACTACTTCCTGCGCGAGGTCGCCGGTGAAAGCATCATCATTACGCGTAACGAAAATGACTCGCTGCGAGCGTTCTTCAACGTTTGCCGGCATCGTGGCACGCGCATTTGCGCCAGTTCAGAAGGACATTTCGCCGGGCGGATTCAATGCGGTTACCACGGTTGGACCTATGGCCTCGATGGGAACCTGATCGGAGCCCCTCATGCCCACGACGGCTTCTGCCGCGAAGAATATCCCCTGAATCGCGTTCATGCCGAGGTATGGGATGGGCACATCTTCATCAACCTGAGCCAAGATCCCGCCCCTCTTGCCGATCAGTTAGAAGACCTGCCCCAGAAGTTCCAGCGCTGGCAAATGGCGGAGTTGCGGACTTATCGGCGGATCGATTATGTGGTGAAGGCGAACTGGAAGTTGATCATGCTCAACTATAACGAGTGCCTGCACTGTCCCATCCTGCATCCGGCGCTCAACGCCATCACCAATTACCTCTCTGGCAACAACGACCCGCCGCATCGCGGATACATTGGCGGCTCCATGGAGTTTCAGGGGGGCGCCAAGACGATGAGCAAAGATGGGAAGTTGCGGCGCGATTATCTTCCCGGACTCAATACAGAAGAGCGCAGCAGAGTTTATTACTATGCGATTTTTCCTAATTTGCTGCTCAGCTTGCATCCGGATTACGTGATGACGCACACGTTATGGCCTCGCGCCGTCGATCTTACGGACGTGATTTGCGAATGGCATTTTCGCCCCGCCGAAATGGCCAAGGCCAACTTCGAAGCCAGTGATGCCGTAGAGTTCTGGGACATCACCAACCGAGAAGACTGGGCGATCTCAGAGCTTTCGCAAGCGGGAATCCAGTCCCGCGCCTATCGACCCGGACCTTACTCACGCTGCGAATCCCTGCCCCACGCTTTCGACCAGATGGTGCTGGATCGTGAAAAGCAGCGCTCGAAACCTTAGCGGGATTGCGACACTCCCTTCGATTAAAAATTTCTCAATCACTAAGGACACGAAGGAATTGGCCGCGTTCCATCTTTGATTCGTGATACCCCAGGTCGGTCCTGGGCCGCGCACGGATTCTTCATCAGTACTGGCGATAGTACCGGCACAGTACTCTCGCTGGTACGCCGTACCCAGCCCCGCGGTACGCGAAGTTTTTCGAAATTCAATCCTGCATATGGTTCTGATTTGAATCTTGTGTGCAAGTCCTTGAGGCACTATCTTTCGGCGGAAATCTTTTCGCAATCGGAGCACTATGAAACGGGTTCGCGTACTCGTGGCAAATCAACCGCGGCTGATACGAGAGCTCATTATGAATACGATCGCCGACCAGCCCGACATCGAACTTGTCGGCGAGGTCGAGAAGCAACGCGATCTCTCGGAAGTTGTCGAACAAACCCGCCCCGATGTGCTGATTCTGGGCATGGATGAACGGGAGAGGTATCACGCCCAGTGCGGATTCCTGCTGGGACGATATCCGGAAATGAGAATTCTCGCGCTCGCTCCGGAACAGAATCGCGCTTTGTTCTATTGGGCAACCCTGGACATTCGCAGCAAGCCGCTGGAGAGCTCCGAAGAGGGCATTCTGAATGCGGTTCGGCAACGACCTTCACTGGTCGGTCTGGCTGAAGTGTGAAAACCGCTCTTCAAAGCGTCGCAGTGGATTTATGTAGTTGCAGATAAGGGGTTTATCTCACAAGCGCCCTGTAAGTGAGGGGGCGAAGCTGTAGGTAGCCCTTACCGCCGATAAACACGATGACCGCAACAATGGCCCTGCCACAAACGTCCGCGGCGCCGGTCGAATCCGGAGAAAACTGGTACGCGCTGTACACATGTCCCCGGCACGAGAAGTTCGTGGCGAAACAAATCGAGCGGCGCAGCTTTTCCTGCTTTCTTCCGCTTTACCGATCCATACGCCGGTGGAAGGACCGCCGGAAAGAGTTGGAACTCGCGCTCTTTCCTGGATACGTCTTCGTGCGGATGGCGCTTGAGAACAAGATGCGCGTTCTCGAACTGCCGGGAGTAGTGCGGCTGGTTTCGTTTAACGGAAAACCCGCACCGCTTCCGCCAAACGAAATTCAGGCTTTGCAGGATGTCATGTCGTGTCCCACCAAATTCGAACCCCATCCCTATTTGCGCGCGGGACGCAGAGTACGCGTGCGCAACGGGTCGATGGAAGGTTTGGAAGGCATCGTCGTTCGCCGCAAAGACCGATGCCGGGTTGTTTTCTCTATTCAGCTAATCCAGCGCTCCGTCGCGGTTGAGGTGGACGAAGCCGATCTGGAAGCGGCCTGAGAGCCGTTCCCACGCAGCGCGTTTCACGAGGTCGAACAATGTCACGTTTTCTTGCTTTCGTATCGGAGAGCCGAGTTGCGGTTTGGGCAGCAGCACTGCTGCTGATGTGTCCTCTGCTGTACGCGCAGACAAATCGAGATGCTCGCACCCAACCTAGCGAATACCAGAGCACAACGACGCCCAGAATGTCGGAGCTGGCCAAAGAGAACCTGAGCCACGTGGCCGCGACGGCCGACCAGATTAAAACCGTACTCGGCAGCAATGCCGGTCTGATGGTGGAGATCAAGGGCTGGATTGCAAAAGAGGCGACCGACAACGGACAACTGGTCGAGGATTCCAGCCTGACGGAGGACGCAATTTTCGACCGCCTGGATCATGATGTGGCATTTCGCGCGGTCGCAACCCGGCTGCTGCAGCGCTATGGATATCTCATACCCACAGCAAATCCGGAGTCCAACCTCGGAAAACAAGAAGATCTCGTGCTGAAGGAACGCGCGCGGCACATCGTGCAGGTGGAAGCGGCGGAAGACAATCAGCTGTCGATGCCGAAGAAATTCGATCAATCCGCGTTGGATGAAGTCGAGCGCACCAGTACCTGCGGCACGGATGAAGAAGATCAGGATCAAAACTGCGAGAAACCCGCCCCGAAACGCCGCGAACGGAAGCGGGCTCCGGATAACGACCAACCAGACAACATTCTGAATATTCCGAACACACTCACACCGTTCATGCCGGGAATGACTCCCGGCATGATGTCGCCCGGTGCGCCCCGTACCAACATGGCAAGCAGTTCCGCTGATGGACAAAGCGGAGAGTTACAACAGGCAGGACTTTTCGGGATGGGTTCGGGAGCGAGCTCATCCGGGCCCGGGTCTTCTTACGGCGCTTCCGGAATGTCTCCTACGATGTTCGGGGATATCACCGGCGGAACTGGTGGCTTATTCGGGATGAATGAGGTGATGTTGCCCGATCCGACAGCCAAGAGCGAAATGCCTACACTGCCCAAGCGTTCAACTTCGGCGTCGAAGTTTGTGCAGCCTTTGGAAGATGCCTCCCCGGTGAAGATGGTGCATTCGGCGAATCCCTATGCCGATGTGCCTTCTCTCTATGACATGTACGTGCAAGCATCGGCAAAGGAAAAGCCGGTGGAGCGCTTCGGACTGGACGTATTCCGCAACACAGATAACGACTCCGATGCAATTCCTATCGATCTTCCAGTTGGCCCGGATTACGTGGTGGGAACAGGCGACAATTTATCCATTGATCTTTGGGGCAGTGTCTCGCAAAGGTTGATACGGCGTGTGGATCGCGAAGGACGAATCAGTCTGCCGGAAACCAGCCCGCTTCCGGTAAGCGGCAAGAACCTGGGAGATGTGCAACTGGAAGTGCAGCATGCCATGCGTTCCGTATTTCGCGATGTTTCCGCCGATGTAACGATTTCAAAGCTGCGCACCGTGCGGATCTATGTAGTGGGCGAGGTGGCGGAGCCCGGCGCCTATGACATCAGCTCGCTCTCTACACCACTCAATGCTCTGTTCGCCGCGGGTGGCGTCACGGCGCGAGGATCGATGCGTTCCCTGAAGCATTACCGCGGGACGCAACTTCTTGAGACAGTGGATGCCTATGATTTGCTGCTGCACGGCGTTCGTACTGAACTGAAGCATTTGGAGAATGGCGACACGTTACTTGTTCCACCCGTCGGGCCAGAGGTCACGGTCGACGGCATGGTGCGTCGTCCGGCAATTTATGAGTTGCGCGACGAAACATCGCTGGCGGACCTTTTGGAGCTTTCCGGAGGAATCCTGCCCGCCGCCGCGCTGCGTCACATCGAAGTCCAGCGACTGGAAGCCCATGCCAAGCGCACCATGCTGACGCTGAACATGGATTCGGCGACCAATCCTGACGATCTTAAGAAGCAGATGGAAGCTTTCAAGATTGCCGATGGCGACCAGGTCCATATCTTTCCCATCGCGCCCTATAACGAGGACGCGGTTTATCTGCAAGGCCACGTGATCCGGCCTGGGCGCTACTCTTACAAGGCAGGGATGAAGCTCACGGACCTGATTACTTCCTATAATGATCTCTTGCCCGAACCCGCGCCTCACTATGCGGAAATTGTTCGGTTGAATGCGCCGGACTTTCATCCCACCGTGGAAAGTTTCGATGTTTCGGCGGCGCTAGCCAATCCGGCATCATCTCCTTCTCTGCAACCGCTGGACACCGTGCGAATCTTCAGCCGCTACGATTTTGAGCGGCCGCCGGACGTCTGGGTCGGAGGCGAAGTGAACCATCCCGGGTCCTACCGCACGTCTGGTCAGGCTCATCTGCGGGATGCGGTCTATCTGGCCGGGGGAATCACGCCCGACGCATCGCTCAATTCGGCGCAATTATTCCGTACTCAAGCTGACGGCACCATGAAAATCATGAGCGTAGATTTGCGAGCGGCACTGGATGGAAATCCAGTAGACAACATCATTCTCCAGCCCCGCGATCGTCTTCTGATTCATCGCGCCTTTGCTCGGGTAGACGCACCCACTGTCACGATCAAAGGAGAAGTCGCCAAACCTGGACGCTACCCACTGACCAGCAACATGCACGTTGAAGACTTGGTGCAGGTTGCCGGCGGGCTGAAACGAAGCGCATTCGGCGACACTGCCGATCTGACTCACTTCGCCGCAGTCAACGGCGCCGGCGAACATGTGGAAGTGAAACTCGCCTCGGCTCTGTCGGGAGATGCAAACGAGAATCTTCCGCTGCAAAATGGCGACGTACTCAGCATCCGACAGATTCCGCAATGGAATGATATGGGAGCTTCAGTCACAGTAAAGGGAGAGGTGCAGCATCCCGCGACCTATGGGATTGAGCCTGGCGAGCGGCTCAGTTCGGTGTTGCGACGCGCCGACGGCTTCACCTCTCAAGCATATCCCTACGGAGCGATCTTGCTTCGCAAGGAAGTGCGCGAGATCGAAATGAAGTCCCATCTCGAGCTGATCTCCCGGCTTAAGGACGAGCAAGGCTATCTCAGAGCGATGCCTGAAGGCGATGAAGATCAGAAAAATATAAAGCTTACAGCGATCGCGCAAACGGATGTCGCCCTCCAGCAACTGGAGAGCACCTCGCCCGCGGGACGGGTGGTGATTCACATACCCGCCGATCTGAAACGTCTCGCCAAGACGGCAGACCTTCCTATGCGAGATGGAGATGTCCTGATCATCCCAAAGAAAACCAATTACGTTCTAGTCAGTGGCCAGGTATTTAACCCTACAGCAGTCAACTATGTGCCGGGACGAAGCGCGAAATGGTATCTCAGCCAAGCGGGCGGGTTGACGCAGATCGGTGACCGCAGCGCCGCATTCGTGTTGCGAGCCGACGGATCAGTCATCGCGGCCAAGAACAATGCGGGATTCTGGTCGGGAGACCCTCTGAATGCCGTGCTGAAACCGGGAGATGCCATCATCGTGCCCGAACGGTCGCCGAAGAACCTGCCCCGCAACTGGGGAGTGATTCTGCAGGCAGCCCAAGTGGCGTCATCGGCAGCACTCACCGTGGCGTATATCCATCCATAGTGAGTACCGTAGTGCGAGTGAGCATTCTGGCGTTATCCATAGTCGTGGTGACGGTATACGTGCCGCCAGCTGCATCTGCGCAGGATAGTAATGACAATCAGGCTATGGCCGCTACGGATTCCAGATCTGCTGGAACCTCGGGGTCGGGCAGCGGAGCAGTTCCGGTTGTGCAAGGTAAAGACGCGGACGATTCGCGTCGTGGCGGCTTCACTGGACACATCGCCGATTTTGCGGACGATCAGAAGCAGATCTGGACCAGTCCCTTCAAAGCACGTCTGTCCGATACAACCTGGCTGGTGCCTCTTGCTGGAGTCACGGCTGGTTTGTTCGTGACTGACCGCCAGTACAGCGCCTCGCTCTCGCAAAATCCGACCACGCTGAGTCATTACAAGACTTTCTCGGATGTGGGGATCGCGGCCATGATCGGCGGCGGAGCTGGGCTTTATCTATTCAGTTTTCCAGCTCACAACGAGCACTGGCGGGAGACCGGCTTTCTGGCCGGAGAGGCGGCGATTAACAGCCTGATTACCGTAGAGGCCTTGAAATATTCTTTCGGGCGCGCCCGCCCCTATCAGAGCAATGCCGGCTCGTTTTTTCAGGGAGGGAGCTCGTTCCCTTCCGAACACGCGGCTGCGGCATGGTCGATTGCGGGAGTGGTCGCGCACGAATATGACGGGAAACTGCCGAAACTGTTCGCGTATGGCTTGGCTTCGGCCATCAGCTTTTCAAGAATACACGCGCGCCAACACTTTCCCTCGGATGTTCTCGTAGGCAGCGCGCTGGGATATCTGGTATCGCAGAGCGTGTACAGGAGGCATCACGACCCGGAACTTGGCGGAGCCGCGTTCGAATCACCTCATGAAGTCGCGACCGACGAAAGGATCCACACGCCGCCATTCTCGGGTTCCCCATACGTTCCGCTGGATAGTTGGGTGTACCCCGCTCTGGAACGGCTGGCCGCCCTCGGCTATGTGAAAACCGACACATTGGGAATGCGTCCATGGACGCGCTTAGAGTGCGCTCGTCTGTTGAGCGAAGCCGGGGAACTTCAAGCGGATACAGATGCGCCCCAGGAGATTCAGCAGCTTTTTGCGGCACTTTCGGAGGAGTTTCTGCATGACTCTGAACTGATGAGTGGTGAGCAGAACACGGGCACGCAGCTGGAATCGGTCTACTCAAGGGCTCTCGGGATCTCAGGCAAGCCGCTGACCGACAATTATCATTTTGGTCAGACGCTGTTGAATGACTACGGGCGTCCGTATGAACAAGGCTTCAACGCGGTGGCTGGCTCATCCGCATGGGCAACAACGGGTCCGTTCGTGATTTATGTACGTGGCGAGTATCAATCCGCGCCGTCGGCTCCATCGCTTCCTTCCGGAGCACTCGACCTGATCAGCAGCGTCGATTACTTGCCATCGAACCCGCCGCCGGCGCAGCCGATCGTGGGTGTCAGTCGCTTTCAGTTGCTGGACGCCTATGTGGGCATGAATCTGGCCAACTGGCAACTCTCGTTTGGCAGGCGCAGCTTGTGGTGGGGGCCCAGCGACGAGGGAGCGATGATGTTCACGAATAATATTGCTCCGCTGAATAGCATGTTCAGCGTCGACCGGGTGACGCCATTTCGCTTTCCTTGGATTTTCCAATATTTCGGAGACATTCGGGTGCAAGCGTTCATTGGGCAATTGTCCGGACAAGAGTTCACGACGACTTCCGGCACTGGGACTAAGAATTTTGGCTATTTCGGGACGTATGGACACGAACTGCCTCGACAGCCGTTTCTCAGCGGAGGCAAAATCAGCTTCAAGCTGACGCAAAACTTCGAGTTCGGTATAACCAAGACAACGCTCTACGGAGGTCCGGGGCAACCCCTGACGGGCAGAACCTTCGTCAAATCAAGTTTTGGTATTCACACCAATGGATTTTCTCTCGGAGATGGAAGATCTGGGGCGGACTTCTCTTATCGGATTCCAAAATTGCGGGATTGGCTGACGCTCTATGGCGAGGCCATGAGCGAGGATCAGCCAAATCCGATCCCGTACATGAAACAGTCCATTTTCCAGGGCGGGCTCTATTTTGCCAAGTTGCCCGCGATCCCTAAAATGGATTTGCGGCTTGAGGGAGGCTCGACCAGCGCTGTTCAATATAATGGCGAGCCGGGCGGGTACTTTTATTGGAATAATCAGTATCTGAATGGCTATACCAACAATGGCACGCTCATCGGCAGTTGGATTGGCCGGGGCGCGCAGGGTGAATCAGTACGCGCAAATTATTGGCTGTCCGCAAAACGAAAAATCGGGATGGAATTCCGCCATCGAAAAATAGATCAGTTCTTTATTCCGCAAGGCGGAACGCAGAACGATCTTGCGGTGAATGCAGATATTTTCGCCGGACCCGGTTTCCGCTTTACTGGCAACCTGCAGTATGAGCGCTGGCAGATTCCGGCGCTGGCGCCCAACCGACAATCCAATGTAGCAGCGTCTTTCGAATTCGGCTTCTGGCCAATTGCGCATCACCATTAGCCGTGACAGCATCGCTGGCGTTTGTACGCTGATATGTGCAGGTTGATAATTTTAAGATCCCTATGATCCAGGCTTCGAAAAAAGTACAAGTGGAATTGGAACCCGCACCAGTCGAGATCCCGCGAGGGTCTAAGTCGGGCGACGGCATGAACCCGCAACAGGTTCTTGCCAGAATGCGGTTGCTTTGGCACGAGCGACGATTCATCGGTCGAGCCGCTGCCATCGGCACGGCCATCGCTCTCGCGGCGGCATTGCTCATTCCATCGGAATATGAATCGACTACTCGGTTGATGCCTCCTGATAGCCCGGCCACTGCCGGCATGGCCATGTTGGCGGGTATGTCCATGTCTTCATCGACTTCCAAACCAGGAAACGGACTGGGAGCTCTTGCGGGCGATTTGCTCGGGCTCAAAAATTCAGGAGAGCTTTTCGTTGGCATACTCCAGAGCCGCACGGTTCAGGATCGATTGATTGAACGTTTCGACTTAAGGAAGGTGTATCGCCAAAAGTTGTGGGAGGACGCCCGCAAAAAGTTAACCTCGAACACCAGCATTACGCAAGAACGCAAGAGCGGGATCATTACGATCGTCGTGACTGACAGGGATCCGAAACGTGCGACCGCCATGGGTAATGCGTACGTAGAGGAGTTGAACCGTCTGGTTGCGGAGTTGTCCACCTCGGGAGCCCGCCGCGAGCGAGTATTCCTGGAAGAGCGCCTGAAGTCCGTTCAACAGGACTTGGAACAAGCGGAGAAGGATTTCAGCCAGTTCTCCAGCAAGAACATGGCCCTCGACATCAAGGAGCAAGGCAAGGCGATGGTGGAAGCAGCGGCGATGCTGCAAGGACAACTGGTCGCGGCGGAAACACAACTGGAAGCGTTGCGCCAGGTTTACAAGGACGACAATGTCCGAGTTCGTTCGGTGCAGGCGGAAATAGCAGAGCTGAAACTGCAATTGCAGAAAGTCGGGGGAAAAGAAGGGGATCTTTCAGGCGATTCGGCCTCGTCAAACGACGATCCATATCCCTCCATTAGGAAACTTCCCCTGTTGGGTGTGACATGGGCAGACATGTATCGCCGCGCAAAAGTGCAGGAGGTGGTTTTCGAAGTTCTGACGCAGCAGTACGAGCTCGCCAAAGTGCAGGAGGCGAAGGAAACACCTACTGTCAAGGCGCTCGACACAGCCAACATTCCGGAGCGGAAATCATTTCCTCCTCGGACACTCATTGTACTTTTGGGCGTTCTTTTGTCTGTGGCTTTCGGTGTGACTTGGGTTCTGGAGTCGGAGCGCTGGCGGCAAATGGATCCTAACCGCCCCATCAAGGTTGTGGCTTTGGGGGTTTATGGAAGTGCGCGCTGGCATCTGGACCATGCTTCTCAAAATGGGAGCCGGTTGGGGTGGGTAGTACGGCAAACCAGAAGATGGCGGGGATCAGGATCCGCAAAAGTACCAGAAAATGGTACTCATGCGCCGCGTCCGGAATCCGAGGAAGAGATTTTTTAACTTCACTTATGGCCAGCAATGCTGCTCTCGCGCCAAGTGGCCGGCAAACCCAACAGACTTCTTTCTTGGCGTCCCCGATTAAGGCGCTCTCGGATATCTGCGCCTGGTCTACTCGTAAACGCAGGGTAAAGAGCAACGGTGGGTCTTTGAAATTGAACCTGGGTTGCTCCATTAGTGTCTGCGAAGGTTGGGTGAACATTGACGGCAGTCATCATATTTTGTTTCGAAAGCTACCGGAACCTCTGCTGGGCATGCTGTACGAGCATTCGCAAATGCGGGAGGTCCTGCCCAAGCAGGAATATGTGCGGCGGCTCAGACAGAACGAATTTGTACACCACAACTTAAATTATGGAATACCCTTTGAGAACGAATCGGCGGACTATATATACACATCGCACTTTCTCGAGCATCTGTACCCTGAGACTTCCCGATTTCTCTTGCAGGAGATCTATCGCACTTTGAAGCCTGGCGGACGGATACGCATCTGCGTTCCGGATCTCCAGCATGCTGTGGAACTGTATCAACGGGGGCAGAAGCAAGCTTTTCTCGAGTACTTTTTCTTGCCTTCGACTGCGCACGCTTACGAGAGACATCGGAACATGTTCGATTTCGACACGTTGAGCAGTATTCTCTGCGAGGTGGGATATGCGAATATCGAGCGATGTGCCTACAGGAAAGGCTGCGTTCCAAATCTCGATAAACTCGATAACCGCCCTGATGAGACTCTTTATGTGGAGGCAACTAAATGAAAGCGGCGGAGTGCTATGAGCTGGCTCTTATGACGTTCTTTTTCGACTAACTGGACTAGGTTAGACTTTGAGCTCCGCCCTGCAGCCTACCGCCAAGCCCTTCCCATCTTGGATAAGTCGTGAGCGACTTAAGTTTTGGGGTATCCAGTCTGGAGCCTCGCTTCTGGACCAAGGTCTCACGTCGGGAACGAATTTTGTCTTGAACCTGCTTCTCGCCCGCTGGCTGGCTCCCGAATCTTATGGCGCTTTCGCTGTAGCCTTTGCAACTTTGCTGTTCGTTTTTGGTTACCACAGCGTGTTGTTGTTGGAACCGATGAGTGTGCTTGGCCCGGCGAACTACGCTTCCAAAATAGCGACTTACTTTCGAGCTCAGCTGCATGTGCATTTCCTGCTAACAGCAGGTTTATCATTTGTATTACTGCTGATAGCGGCTGTTATGTCGATGCTCGGAATTCACCGTGAGCTCGTAGCGGCCACTCTCGCCAGTGGAATGGCATTTCCGCTGGTCCTCTTTCTCTGGCTAGTCCGAAGAATGTGCTACGTTGCGCACCGCCCTGCCGTCGCGGTGTGGGCCAGCGCCAGTTATCTGGTGCTGTTGCTGGCAGGCCTTTTCACGATGCATAGGGTTGGTTACGTGCACCCCGCCACGGCGATGCTGCTGATGGCGGGCGCAAGCGTTGGAGCGGTTTTTATTCCCCTGTCCAAACTCGGCATATTGTCGAATGGGTCCGTTTCACTTTCATGGAAACAGATCTTACGCGAGAACTGGACTTACGGCCGTTGGCTGGTCGCAAGTACCACACTGTATGCGGTAGCGAGTCAAACTCAGACCTATCTGACCGCGGCCATGCTTGGACTGGGAGCGGCAGGAATTCTGCGCGCAATGCAGATGCCCTCATTTGTCATGATGCAGGTTGTCACCGCGCTTAGCCTGCTTCTATTACCCATGATGGCGCGGGAATACGGGCTGGGGAATGTGGATCAGTTGCGCAAAAAGGCGGTCTACTCCTCAGTTGCCCTGGTGGCACTAGCTGCGGGCTATGCGGTCTGTTTAGAGGTTTTCGCGCATCCGATTGAGAAATTAATGTACGCGGATAAGTTCTCGTCCACGGTATCGCTGATCCCGATATTGGGATTGGTGCCGGTGTGCATGGCTTTCGCTGCCGGCTTTTCCATGGCACTGCGGGCTTCCCAAAAACCGCAATTCGATCTGTTGGCAAATGCAGTCTCGGCGCCCATCGGGCTGGTGACTGCCATCCTGTTCATTCGACTCTGGGGAATTACCGGAGCTTGCATCAGCATGGTGGCTGGGTTCGTTGCTTATGCAGGCGTGTTTTTCTGGTCATTCGTGCGGTGGACCAACGAAGGTGCGAGGAAGGCGATTAATGTCCCAAATGGGTAACGGAAATGAGATTTTTAACAGCTTTGGGTGCAGTACAAACTGCAGAATGCCATTGGAGCCCTCGCTGTGAACCTAAGCTTTGCCCGGCAGTTGGCTACGGTCGTTTTCTGGATCCTCTGCGGCCTGGTGGTGTTTTTGCCTCCTCGTTGGGCGACTCTGGCATACCTCATGCTGGCCCAGGTTGATATCACCGGCCCCGACTTCGAATCAGCCTCAATGGTGGGCTTTGCAAACATAATTAAGATCGTTGTTCTGCCGACCCTTTTATATTTGCGCGTGCGTAAGACTCCATCCCATGAGGCTCAACAGCCTGCGTTCTTCAAGATCTGGCTTCTGTTTGTCGGTTATGTCGCGATTGCTTCCGTGTGGACCCAATTCCATCTGCAAGCGTTCAAGATGGTTGGATTTCTCTACGCCTATACCCTGTTGTTCTTGATTTTTGTAAGGGGTTGGGAGGCTGGTTGGCTCAATGGGAAATCTTTCACGCGGGTAGCTTGGGTCACCATTATTGTGGGGACTATTCAGACTTACATGCTTGGCGATGCTTTTGGATCGCCCGGCGATGAGTATTCGAAACTATTTACCACGTTCACTGGCGCGCAAGCTTTAGCACCATTTCTTCTGGCCCTACTTATATTTGTCTATATCTATGAGGAGCGAAGGTTCTGGAAAATCATTACATGCATGGGGTTATTTGTGGCAATCGTCCTGGATGGGAGCCGCTATGTTCTCGGAGCAACCGCGCTAGGTTTCTTCATCATGGTCGCCGGACACCTCATAATCAAACGAAACAAACATGTATTTCGTATAGTGACCGCCACTTTATTGTGCACGGTACTGCTAGGCGGAGTGACACTGTGGGCCGTGATTAAGTATTTCCCGAGGAGTCGAATTAATGAGGTTTCAGAAGCCGTAGCAAGTCCCGGGGGCGGAGGAGTTGAGGATGTAGCTGACTTCGCCTGGAGGCTCCTGATGTACCAGGAGGTCATACATGATCTGCAGAATCGCAAACTCGGATTACTGTTGGTGGGTTCGGGTACAAGCAGCGCAACTGTTGTGCGAAGCCGGCTTGACTATTGGCATGACCAGGATGTAAGCGATGCCAACAGGGTGGTCCATAACGAATTTCTCAGGTCGCTTTATGAGTGGGGATTCTGTGGCTTCACCTTGCTGACCGTTTTTGTGGTGGCTATTTTCAAAAACTCGCTCAAGATATTCTTCCGCACCAGGTCCCCTGGAGCACTGGCGTGCCTCGCTTTCTTCCCCGCGTTGTTGTTCGGCTTGTCCATTGAGAACGTGCTGGTCGGCTCTGGAGCTCCGGATGGCGTGGGCTACGCACTCATAGCCTCATGCCTGGCGATCTCGCAGATTGGCCCACAGGAAGAAACCCAAAGGGGCGAAACAATTTCAGCATAGATGCCAGCCCGGAAGTCACAGATACAGACTGTTCCTGCGTGATACAGACGAAAACAAATTTGAAGGTTTGCTTGCTGACGAATTCAGTTGCGTTCGATACGCATCCCTTACTCCGGTGCCTTCACAATGAATTGAATGAACTGCTCATTTTTGTGGGCACTGCGACCGAACGAGGACGCGACTGGACGGCTGAATGGGGTGATTTGCCGGTACGAGTGCAAAAGTGTTGGACTTATACGGGACTCCGGCACTTTGGCGCTCTTGCGAAAGAGCAGTATCAGCGCCAGATACCTTATGACACGATTCCGTTGTTGCTTCGTGAGCGGCCAGACGTGGTCATCTCTACTGACCTGGGGTTTAGGACGATGCAAGCGGCACTATATCGCAAACTTTTCGCTAATAGTCGCCTCATTATTTGGAGCGGACTCTCGCAGCATACGGAACAGAACCTTCCCTGGTGGAGGACATTTCAACGCAAGATGTTATACAGAGCAGCGGATGCCGCGTCCGCAAATGGTTTTAGCGCCAAAGCTTACTTGCTTGGCTTGGACGTCCCGGAGCGGAAGATCTTCACGTTGCCTTACTGCTTCGATCTCACATCCTATCTGAACCTGCCGCTAACGCGTGAACCGGATGCTGTGCGGAGGTTTCTCTTCGTTGGCGGACTCATCGAGCGCAAGGGATTGATACCGTTTTTGGTCGTACTATCCCGATGGTTCCAACAGCATAATGACGAAAAAGGTGAGCTCTGGATTGCGGGAGACGGTCCGTTGCGCCGTCAGGTGGAAGAATTCCCGGTACCTCCGCGACTTCGTGTAACTTTTCTCGGAAACATTGCGCACGAGAATCTCCCTGCCATTTATGCGCAGGCTGGCATTTTGGTTTTTCCGACCCTGGCGGACGAATGGGGTCTCGTCGTGAATGAAGCGCTATCGGCGGGGCTTCCGATTCTGGGAAGCTTGTATAGTCAGGCAGTCGAGGAGTTGGTACGCGAAGGTGAGACGGGATGGACATTCCATCCGGATCGCCCTAGCCAAGTAGAGCATGCTGTGGAGCAAGCAATGTTAACTCCTTCCCCTCAACTGGCAGCCATGCGCGGGAATTGTCGGCAGGCTGTCACCCATCTGACGCCCTCTTGCGGAGCGAACCAACTTTTGCGGGCGATCCACTTTGTGCAGACTGGTGAGTGGGAAGATGTGCACGACGGCGGACCAGTGACGCATGCGGATTACTGTGAAGGTTCCCCTATCGCGCAGGATTACAGGGCATGACGTTAAGACACCGTTATGCCTCGGATTGCTTGATACCAATGGCAGCCGCTTCGAAACACCGAGTTGATCTTCTCATCATCGGCCCGAGCGCTCCCCCCCACAATGGCATGACTCTGGCGACGGACCTGTTGGTGAAGGCGACCGAGACGCGTTTCACGCACGTCCGCCTCGATACGGCCGACCGCCGAGGCTTATCCAATGTGGGTAAATTCGATTTGGGGAATGTTTTGTTTGCGCTTCGTCATGGCATAGAGTTTCTCAAGTTACTGGTCACAAAATGGCCACGCGCAGTTTATGTCCAGATTGCTCAAGCTTGGCTTCCATTTTTACGCGATTGTCTGTTTCTGATTCCAGCCAGACTAACTCACCGGGTCGTAATCGTACACTTGCACGGGAGTGCGTTTGGTAATTTTTATCGTGGAACCTCTCCTGTTATGCGGTGGGTCATCCGATACGCGATAGGAAATGCAGCTTGCGGGATTGTCCTCGGAACGAATATAGGAGATGTGTTCGACGGTATAATCCGCCGCGAGCGGATTTGCATCGTTCCCAATGGCATCCCGGACTATTTCGCGAACCAGACGCAACACGACAGAGAGAACTCTACGCCTGTACTCTTTTTCTTAGGAGCTTTGGTTGCCGAGAAAGGATTCCTCGACGTTCTTCGCGCCTTGCCACAGGTCAAAGAGCGCGTGGGTAGTTTCCGAGTCATCTTTGCGGGTGAGTTGTGTTCACAGCGCGATACCGAAATCGCCAAAGGAATTATCGCGAAGTTTGCGCTAGGCGACTACGTGGAGTTTGTTGGCCCGATTGGCCCTGAACGAAAAGTTTCACTTTTTCGCGAAGCTGATATTTTCGTCTTTCCGAGTGCGAACGAGGGACAACCGTTTGTCATCCTGGAGGCAATGGCGGCCGGATTGCCGGTTATCTCGACAACGGTTGGGTGTATCCCGGAAATGGTGCAGGACGAAGTAACTGGTTTTCTGATTCATAGCGGGGACATCGAAACGTTAACCGAAAAGATCTGCACCCTAATAACTCGAAATTCCTTGCGCCGAGGAATGGGGGAAGCTGGTCGTCACCGGTTTATGAGAGAGTATTCGTTTGACAGATTTGCGGAAAGAATTTGCTCAGTGTTCTCGCAGGTCCTGACCAGCCACCCGGATAACGCCAAGGTCGAAGCGTTCACTGACTAATTCCGATTTAATCGAGCATGGCAAACATATCTACCGCAAGACAAGGTCGTCCTATTGAAATTCCGCCAAGTCGCAGCTTGCCACCCGAAATCCTTTCTTCGCTTCAGAATCTCGATTCATGGATTGAAGGTGAAGGCTATCGAGGTTGGGATCCTCACGACGCGCTGAATAGTCCGTTGCTGCGAGGGTTAGCTCTGCAAAATCGGCTTGCAGGAATTTTCTGGCTACAGCTTTTAAAGCGAAGCCCTCTAAATCTTCGGACTCTGCTCGCGATTCCCAAAGGCTATAACGCGAAAGGCATGGGTCTTTTCCTGGCGAGCTATGTTCGCAAGTACGCGATGGCGTGCGATCCAGATGATAAGGAGCGTATTGTATTTTTTTCCCGATGGCTCCTGGAAAGTGTTTCTCAAGGCCATGCTGGTATGAGCTGGGGATACAACTTCGATTGGCCGAACCGATCGTCGTTTGCTCCCGCGGGAACTCCCACGGTGGTGAACACAGCATTCATTGCGCTCGCATTTCTTGATGCTCATCTTCTTTTAGGGAAGGAACTGCCTTGGTCCCGCGTGATCGAAGGTTACGAAGGGTCGCATCAAGCACTCCGAGTGTATCCGGCTTTGAATACACCTATGGACGTCGCTCGTAGCGCATGCGATTTTGTTCTGCGGGACTTGAATGTACTTGCTCCAAATGCGGACGAGCTTTGTTTTTCATACACCCCCTTGGATCACAGGTTTGTTCATAATGCCAGCATGATGGGAGCTTGGTTACTGGCTGCTGTATTCCGGCAAAGCGGGGAGAGGCATTTGCGGGAAGCGGCTTTGGCGGCCGCTCGCTTCACGGCTCGGCGACAATTACCGAATGGCTCCTGGGTCTACGGCGAAAAACTTAGGGAGCGATGGGTGGACAATTTTCACACTGGTTTTGTCCTCGTCGCTCTGAAACGTGTCAGTGAATGCTTAGGTACTGATGAGTTCGATCAATGTCTGCACCGGGGCTACCGGTTTTGGAAGGAGAAAATGTTTCTTCCGGATGGAGCGCCGAAATACTACGCCAACAGAATTTTTCCGATTGACGTGCATTCCGTTGCGCAGGCCATCCTGACTTTTTTGGAGTTTCGCCACGCTGACGAGAATGCCGATGAACACGCGATTCGCGTGGCCGGATGGGGTATCGACAATCTTCAGGATCGCAGCGGATATTATTATTATCAGGTTCACCGAATGTACAAAATCCGCATTCCTTACATGCGCTGGGCGCAGGCCTGGATGCAGAGGGCGTTAACCGAGCTTACGTACTCTTACCAATGATTCATAGCAGCATCGACACGCAACAAGCGAACCGGGCGCGGATTTTATTTCTAGGTTCGCCTGTGGACAGTCTTTCCATGGAGAACGCTCTCCTCTGCCTTCAGGAATTTATCGAGTCCGGGTCACCTCATCTGGTGGTGGCATTCAATGTGCCGAAGCTCTGGAGAATGCAGCACGATTCTCGGCTGAGAGAGATTGTCGAAACAGCGGATCTGATTCTTCCAGAGCAGGTCATTACACTGGCATCCCGGCTCTGCGGCACACCTCTTCGCGCTTACATCGGCAACGACAGACTTACACAGGCATTCCTGCCGTGGGCTGCGAAGGAAGGCATCCGAATCTTTTTCCTCGGCACGCAGCCGTCGAGCCTCGAGAGTATGTTGCAGAGACTACGAGAGCATTATGCTGGAATCGTGATCGCCGGATCACACCATGGTTATTTCTCTGCGAGCGAGGAGGGGACGATCGCCGCGCAGATTCGCGCCTGTCGACCCCAGGTCCTATTTGTCGGCATGGGCACTCCCAGGCAGGAATATTGGATGGAAAAATATGGGCGCTCTCTCGGCGTGCCGGTCGTAATTGGAGTGGGTGGAACCCTGGACGTGCTGGCAGGACTGAAACGCGAATGTCCGGGCTGGATTCGAGCACTCGGGGTTGAGTGGGTCTTCCGAGTTATCGAAGATCCTCGGGGCAAGCTCCAACGCTATTTTCTGGCTCTACCCTGGTTTGTCCGATCGTTAGTGATAAAAGGCATCCTGCCGAATTGGTTTCGAACTCGTAATGTTGCTGAAAACTGACGAAGTAAACGAAGCCTTGCTTGCTTCCGCGCCCTTGCGATACCCGGCGTGGCAGTTGGCGCTCAAACGAACGCTTGACATTGCGGTGTCGAGCATCGCGCTGCTGGTAACTTCTCCGCTGTTAGTATTCATTGCAATTCTGGTCCGGGTAACGTCACCGGGTCCTATCTTGTTCCGCTGGCACGTTGTAGGAAAAGGTGGAAAGCCATTTCTCGGATATAAGTTCCGTTCGATGTGCAACGGCGCAGACAAAGAAAGGGATGACCTCCGGCAGCAGAATGAGATGTCCGGTGTGTTCTTCAAAATGAAAAACGATCCCCGCGTGACTCCGGTGGGCCGAGTTCTGCGACGGTTCAGCTTAGACGAATTGCCTCAGCTTTGGAGTGTTCTTCGCGGACAGATGAGTTTGGTCGGTCCCCGCCCATGCCAGGTCTTCGAGTATGCGCAACTTTCCGACTGGCAGAAACAGAGGACGCGAGTGAAGCCCGGTTTGGTTTCGCTGTGGATCGTTTCAGGGAAATCAAAGGATTTTGACGATATGGTCCGTCAAGACCTCTACTATGCATGCAATTGCTCGCTGCTGCTGGATTTGAAAATTCTGTTACGCGCGGTTCCTTACGTCTTTCTGGGAAAGAATCATTGACGAACACTTCTTCGGTTCGAGATTATTTACCGACCAGATTCGTCCAAGTTTTTTCGACAGGCTCCTGCATCCTTCCTTAGTGATAAACAACAACTCGAGAGGCTGCTGATATGGACCTAGCAGTGAATGCGTATTTCGATAACGTGATCGAGACCATCGCGAAGATGCCCCTGCCCACGATCGATCGGATCGTTACTGTATTGATGCGGGCATACGAATCGAGCAGGATGATTTATCTGTTTGGAAACGGAGGCAGCGCCGCGCTGGCCTCGCATTTCGCTTGTGACCTCGGAAAAGGGGCGACAAACGGATCAGCCAAGCGTTTTCAAGTCCTGGCTCTTACCGATAACGTTCCTCTTATGACGGCGTGGGCTAATGACGCTCGCTATGAAGATATCTTCGCCGAGCAGTTGAGCAACTTCGTTCGCGCCGATGACATTGCCTTTGCGATCAGTTGCAGCGGGAAATCTCCGAATGTGCTTAAAGCTCTCAAGTTGGCTCGCGAATCAGGCGCGTTCACGATCGGGTTGACCGGGTTTGAGGGCGGAGAGATGAAAGACGTCTGCGATCTGTGCTTGGTGGTTCCATCGGACAACATGCAGGTTATTGAAGATCTTCACCTGAGTGTTACGCATGCTGTCTTTACAGCGCTTCGAGCAAAGATCTGCAATGAAAACAGCGAAGCGGTAGCATAGAGGACGTTAAATATCGATTGCCATGAAGCAAGCTAGATTGCTGGTTGGGGTCTTCGTTGCGGATCTCGCATGGTCCTTAGTGGCTATGGGCATCGCATTCGTGCTCCGGTATGGCATCGAATGGAGCCCTGTTGCCAGGGATTCCGCGTGGCACTTGTTGCCGTTCCTGGTGGCGTCGTGGTTGATCTGGGCACTCTTCTCGATTCTGTTGCCCTTGGACGGCTTCCGGGGCGGTTGGCGATTATCCGCAGTGGTATCGCACCTTCTGCTCGCCGTAAGCGGTTTGATGCTCATCCTATTGGCGGGCGGGTATCTTTTTCGGAGTTACGTTTCCCGACTCGCGCTCGCCCAATTCGGAGTGCTGCTCTTCGCCGGATATATCTGCCTTCGCGTCTCCTTGTGCCACATCCTGCTTGCTCGGGTGAAAAAAGGCGAGGTCCGGAGGGTGGTAATTTTGGGAAGCGGACCTCTCGCCCGCGAACTTGCGCGCAAAATCGAGCGCCATCCTGAGATGCTTTGCAGTGTGATCGGCTTCCTGGCACCGGACGATAGAAGTTCAGATTCTATGTCCTCCCTGCCTGTACGTGAAGGTGTCCAGAGCACGGGGGCACTCGGTGTTGTCGAAATACTCTCAAAGCAACGAGCCGACGAGGTTATTTTTGTTCTGCAGGAATGCGCATCGCCTGAGTTGCTGAATCTGGCTGCATTGTGCCGCGACCGTGGCGTTAAAGTAAGCCTGGTACCGCAGTTCTATGATCTTTACCTATCACGCTCTCACCTGACAGATCTCGGTGGACTTCCGATAATCGAACTCGGCCGTCCCGGACTGGCCGTCCCCGCATTGGTTGGAAAGCGGATTTTGGACCTGACTCTTGGAAGCCTCCTTTTTGTCGCTTCCCTACCCATTTTGCTCCCTCTGGCAATTCGGCTTCGCATCACGAAGGGTAAAGCGTTTCGCTGGGAAACGCGCTGCGGCCTGCATGGGAAGCAATTCCCGATGCTGCGTCTGAACGTGGATCGTAAAGGCAGCCAAGACTCCCCGTTTGAGAATATTCTGAGTGAACTCAGTTTGACGGAACTGCCGCAGTTGTGGAATGTTCTTAAGGGCGATATGAGCCTGGTAGGTCCCCGGCCAGAGGCTCTCGATCGTGTCTGCCGCTACTCGGAATGGCAACAGCAACGCCTCACAGTGAAACCGGGGATCACTGGTCTGGCGCAGGTACAAGGGTTACGCGAACAGAACTCATCAGAAGAGAAGACACGTTTCGATCTGCAATATCTTCTGCATGTTTCGCTTTGGACCGATCTTTCACTTCTTTTGCAGACAATCTGGACGCTGGCAACCCGTTCCACTCGGAGAGACCATAGTCAAGATACGAGAGTGACTGGAACCGCAAGCGAAGTAGTCCGACCGCATGTAACACAGGACATCCTGGAAGATGCTAATCGTCCGTAGCCCCGTCCGCATCAGTTTCGCCGGAGGAGGCACTGATTTACCCGCCTATTACCAGCGCTTCGGCGGTGCGGTGCTGAGCACCACCATAAACAAATACTTCTACACTATCCTGTGCAAGCGCGGTGACGCGCGCGTCCAGGTCATTTCATCTGATCTGCGAGTATTTGAGACCTGGAGCAACATGGCCACAATGGATGTTCGGGGCAGTGGCCTCGAGATTCCTTTGGCTGTGCTGCGGGAGTTCGCGTGCGATATTTCCGTGGACCTATTCCTTTCCTCGGAGATTCCCCCGGGCACAGGTTTGGGTTCCTCCGCGAGTGTCTGCGTCAATATCCTCAAGACGGTTAGCACCTACCTGAACCAGCCGCTTTCCAAGTACGAACTTGCGGAACGCGCATTCCATATCGCGCGCAACGTTCTTGGGCGTCAGGTCGGCAGGCAAGATGAATTCGCTGCCGCTTTCGGGGGTTTGAATTTCATTACCTTTGGGGCCGATGGGGTCACCCATGTACAGCCAGTCGACCTCGATCCCGATCTGCGCCGCGAATTGCAGTCGAACTTGATGCTGTTTTTCACGGGATCCGCTCATCATTCCTGGACCATTCTCCAGGAGCAGGAAAAGTCCGCAGCCAACCACTCCGGGCCTGCGGTGGAAGCGCTGCACGAAGTACGTAGTCTCGCGGACCGCATGTTGGCCGAACTCCGGTCGGGAAATCTGCATTCGTTTGGAACACTATTGGACGAAGGCTGGCAAGCCAAAAAACGTATCTCGGGTAAGATATCCAACTCAAGAATCGATCACTTGTATGACTTGGCTCATCGAGCTGGCGCCCTGGGAGGAAAAATCACCGGGGCGGGCGGAGGCGGCTTTCTACTTCTTTATTGCGAGTCGGAGTGCCAGAAAGCAGTACGATCAGCGCTCCATGATGAGGGCATCCAGGAAATGGCCTTCAGTTTTGACACGAATGGCGCTCAAGTCATTGTGAATGATCCATTCATCGATGGAGATGAACGCGCTGGCTCGCGTTGGATCTTTACGCCAGCGGCATCTGCCAGTTAGCTGTTTCGTTACGGCGCGATTTTCCCTGGTAACCCTGGACCTATGAAAGCCTTTCTGCTTGCAGCCGGGCAAGGAACCCGACTGCGTCCCATCACTGACAAGGTCCCGAAGTGTTTGGTGCCGATCTGCGGCGTACCCATGTTGCAGATTTGGCTGGAGATTTGTCGTAAGGCCGGCATTGAGGAAGTCATGGTAAACCTTCACACTCACGCCGATTCAGTCCGCACCTGGTTGCGCACGAACACGAGCGGCGTTCGCGTGTGCCTTGCTGAAGAATTGACACTGCTGGGCTCAGCCGGTACCTTGTTGGCGAACCGGGAATGGGTCTCGGGGGAGAAGTATTTCTGGATTTTGTATGCCGATGTTCTGACGAATGCCAACCTGGAGCAGATGCGGCAGTTTCACCTCGCTCGACAGCCGGCCGCAACTCTCGGTTTGTACAAAGTGCCCGATCCGTCGCGATGTGGGATTGCTTGTTTCGATGAAGAGATGATCATTCGCGAGTTTGTAGAGAAACCAGTGCAGCCCAAAGGTCAGTGGGCTTTTTCGGGAGTCATGATTGCCACGCAGGAGCTCATGAATCACATTCCTTCACGCTGCCCCGTCGACCTGGGTTTTGATGTGCTGCCTCAACTTGTGGGAAAAATGAGCGCATTCCCGATTTCTGAATACGTGCTCGATATTGGAACCATGAAGAACTACCAAGAAGCTCAAAACACCTGGCCCGGATTGAATAATTGAGGCAATCCGCTTTGGTCACATCCGCTCGCCTAAAGCGCTCTTTGAAGTTGCAGGCCGTGGTGTTCGATATGGATGGAGTGATTGTCGACAGCCATCCGGCTCATCGCTTCGCGTGGAAGGAGTTTTTGCGCACGCTTGGCAAAGAGGTGAGCGAAGGTGAACTGGATTTTGTGATGGATGGAAGAAAGCGCGAAGATATTCTGATTCACTTTCTCGGGCCGCTCAGCTCACTCCAATTAAAAGAATTCGGCCAGATGAAGAACGAGTTGTTCTGGCAAGCCGCGTCGGAGGTTGTGCCCATTCCGGGAGCACTCGAATTCATCGACTGCGTCTACCGCGCTGGCATCACAATGGCCGTGGCCACATCTGCCAGCGCCAGTCGTACCCACTCTATCCTGAGCCGCACGGGTTTGATCAGCCGTTTTCGAGCGGTAGTCACCGGTGACGAAGTTCGGAAAGGCAAACCGGATCCGGATATCTATCGTGTCGCGTGTCAGCGAATAGATTGCCGGCCGAATACCGCCGTGGCCATTGAAGATGCGGCTTCCGGTGTTCGTGCCGCCAAGGAAGCCGGCATGAAATGCGTTGGCATTGCTGGACGGAGTTCGGGAGAGCATCTCACAGCGGCCGGGGCTGACTGCGTTTTAGTCGACTTTCTCGATGTTAGTTTGCAGAAATTCCATTCTCTGGTTGGCATGGCAGTGTAGAAGTTGAGCCGGGACGATGCAGAACCGGATTGCCCCTGGGCTGTGGAAAACTACCAACATCGGGTATCCAAGTTGTTCTACCAATGTTCATTAGTGTGATCGAAATCACGTGGAATATGGTAGGCTTCATGTTTTCTCATTCAATCTGCAATCGTGTCGGCGTCGTTCAAAGGGGATCTTACCTGATGAAGTAATGGAGGGCTTCCGCGTGAAGAACTGGCGAACTGTTGTTGGCTTGTGCGGCTGCATGTGCCTTGCTGTCACATTAGCTGGCTGCGTGTTTGGGAACATAACTGCACCGCCACTGGCATCCGTTTCTTCTACGTCTAACCCGCTGGTGGCGCAATACACGTTGCGCAATGTACGGGAGGGCCTTGACGCCTGGGTTGAGTTTGGCACAGACAAAAGCTACGGTCGGAAGACTTCAACGGCCACAACCACGTCGTTGGGACGATTCGGCGGGCCGCTGAACATTCTCGTGGCTGGAATGAAGCCGCAGACCACCTATCACATGAGAGCGCATCTTGACTCGGGTAATAGTGAGGTGTGGGTGGATCAGGACCAAACTTTCACGACAGGAGCGATCACCGCTTCGTCGTCGACGTTTGCGGGACTTCCGTTCAAGCTGGTGAATCTCAGCGTCTCGAATCCTGTCCCCAGTGTGAAACCTGCTCCAGGGGTAGAACTGCTGAGTATGGTGGGACTTCAAAACGTAGGTACGTATAACAGTGTGGTCGCCGATCTCCAGGGCAACATCATTTGGTTCTACCCTGTCAATGGTGCTGCGACACCGATCAAGCTCCTGGACAATGGCCACTTCATACTTCAACTCTCGACAGACTTGCGCGAGGTGGACCTGATTGGCAACACGATTCGCGATGTTTCTGTAGCGCAGGTAAACCAATCTCTTCAAAGCAACGGATATTCATTCCAAATCACCGCGTTTTCGCACGACATCCTTGTGCAGCCCAACGGACACTGGATCACGATAGGCCTGATCAACAAAGACTTCGATAATCTGCCTGGATACCCGGGCACTACCAACGTCATCGCCGATGCGGTGATTGACATTGACCCGACTGGAAATGTCGTGTGGGGATGGTCCGCGTTCGATTACCTGGATGTGAATCGGCATCTTTTCGGGCTGCCGGATTGGACACACAGCAATGCGCTGGTTTACACGCCCGACGGCGACCTGCTGCTTTCCATGCGTCACCAAAGCTGGATTCTCAAGCTCGACTATAAGGACGGCACCGGCACGGGCAACGTGCTTTGGAAGCTCGGAAACGATGGGGATTTTACAATTTTGGGCGGCGATCCAAGCCAGTGGTTCTATGGCCAGCACGCTCCTGTAATTGAAAATACCAACGGTTCTGTCATGACTCTGGCAGTCTACGATGACGGTAACTTCCGTATAGATTCTTCCGGAAACTCGTGCGGCACTCCACCGACTGCGACCGCTTGCTACAGTCGCGCGACTATCTTCCAAGTGGACCAGACAACTCACGTGGCCAGTTTGCTGTGGCAGGATCTTCCCGGCTTCTTTTCGTTCTGGGGAGGCAGCATCAGTATGCTGAGCAATGGAGATGTTGAATTCGACAGCAGCGAGCCCTACGGCAATTCGTCCTCGGTGATTATAGAGGCGACGCAAACCGCTAATCCGCAAACCGTTTGGCAGATGAACATCAACGGCCAGAATGCGTATCGCGGCATGCGAATCCCCAGCCTCTACCCAGGCGTGACTTGGGTGAAGTGAGAAGTAAATTAGATCCTCAGCAAGCGTTGCTGACAGGATTCGATGCTTAATCTCGCCCTCGACGAATTTAGCGCGGTTCTCTCGAGAAGTGGAAAACTGGGATTCGACAAACGCCGCGACTTCAGAAAACGGCAACAGGCGATTGGGCGGATTCTGCCGAAACGCAGCATGAGTCTACTCATGCTGCTTGTGTTTGCTGGAGCTCCGCTGCAGGCGCAGCGTAGCGGCTTGCAAGAATCTGCCCGTCAGGGAGACGAGCTGGCGGCGAGCATTGCTGCAGCGGATGTTGCAACCACCATCGAAGGTATTTCGCAAGCCCCCCTCGCAAACACTTCCGCAGTTTTCGGGCTGTCGTGCCTGACACCCAAACACTGCTTCTCGAGTTCCACTGCTCCGTTGCAACCAATTGATAGTGACGTAGACCCAGACCGCGATCAGCCTGGCGATTCTTCCAAAGCTCCGGCCGTGGTTGCTTTGCGCAAGCCCAAGCCGCCCGGCATCAACGAAAGCGTCTTCTACAAGAACAGGTTAGAGTTTTCTCTGGATAGCGGTTGGCTCCCCATCAACATCCCGTTCGTCTTCGATGTTTTCATGGGCGATGCCTACACAATGACTTCGCTCAAGTACACCCTGGTACCCGTCATTGCATCGCTGCGCTGGCAACTGGACGATGTCGACGGGCCTTGGATCTTTCGCGGCAACTGGGACCTGGAAACCAGCGCCGGTTTTACTTTCATCCCCCGCGGACCGGAAACACGCTACATCTCCTGGATCATGGGCATCCGGAGGAATTTCGTTCCGCGTCGCGGAAGAGTTGCGCCCTACTTCGACGGACGATTGGGGCTGGGAGATATCAACGCGAAAGAGCCGTCCGGAGTGCTTTACGCCCAGGGACAGAACTTTACTTTTACCGTAAACATGGGCAGCGGAGTTCGATACAACTTCAATTCTCGTTATTCAATTTCGGCAGGATTGAACTGGATGCACATTTCGAATCTGTACCTGTCCGAACCTCAGTTTTCAAACTACGGCATTAACGTCTACGGACCGATGTTCGGAATTGATGTCCGGCTGGGGAAGCCTCGCCTGCATTCCTCCCAATGACTCTCGACCCGATCCGACTTCCCTCTCAATTTGACTGCTCCCTCTTTCGGCTGTTGGCCTTCGGTGTGCGGAGATACGCATGGATTGCAACTGTCGCGATTTTGATGCCACAGGGTTGCGCCACGCCGACCGCAGTTCTGAACTTCACAGCTCCTTCCACTGTGACCGCTGGTTCTCCATTTACGATTACCGTGACTGCGACGATAAGTGGTCAGCGGGACACGATGATCAACAGCTACATCATATTCAGCAGTTCAGATCCGAAAGCTATACTGCCTCCCCAGTACCTGTACAAGCCAGGGGATGCCGGTTCCCACACCTGGACTGACGGTTTTACCCTGATGACTACCGGAAAGCAGACGGTCTCCGCTACCATCTACGATGCCGCCGGCATTCACGGATCCGCCCAAATAGCGGTCTCCCGCTAAGCGCAAGCAATCCCACAACGCTGCTCTTCCTTCGCTCAACTATCCCCTTAGGGTCGTCGACGAAAAGCTGCGATCGTTCTAACGTCTTCCGAACTCATTTCTGATTTTTCGTGGCGGATTCAGAAGTCTGGCGGTCGTCAGGCGGACAGCGTTCTTTCGCAAAGTTGAACCACGCCCGAGCGATTCGGAGCTCCCACCTTGCGCAAAATGTGATGCACGTGATTCTTGACGGTCTGTTCGGAGAGATTCAAGCGGGAAGCGATTTCTTTGTTGGTAAGGCGTTCACGCAACAACTCCACCATCTGCTGTTCCCTTCGACTGAGTCCAAGATCGGCTCCCCAACTGCCGACCGGCTGCATGGAATCCTGCCGGGCAACCGTTCGGAAAAGGGCCATAGAAAGACACGGAGGACATACGGCTTGTCCAGCGACCACAGCTCGAATGGTAGCGGCCACCTCGGCCGCCGAGGCATTCTTCAAAACGTATCCCACCACACCGGCGCGCACTGCGCGTAAAAATGTGCCTTCATCCGAATCCATGTCGACCATCACCACGCGCAGATGTCGGATGGCAGCGCTGAGAGTCGAAATCAGAGCCGTCTTGGAGAAAGTCAAACCCGTGGAGTCCAAAAGGATGATCTGAGGCTTCGCCGCCACGATTTGCTCGTGGACGATCGGGGAGTACCCGTCGGCCCCCACCACTTGGACATCGCTATTCTTGCTCAACAGGCGGATCAGAGCTTCGCGTAACAGCCGATTCTCCGCCAGGAGGAATACTCCAGCCACCTTCCGCATACAACCTCGCGTTCCGAAAGGCTAAGAAATATGAGCGTGCCCCCTGCGCGCCATATCTACAGACCTCGACTGTTTAGCTATCCGTGCGGGCTCTTGCCCATACGAGTAGCGACGAATTGAAAAATTGTTTTTCTGTAAAACTTGTAAGCTCCCAAAAGTGGATAAACCCTAACATTTCTTGTGAGGCGTTGTCCAGAATTGTTCGCGAATTCTGCACTTGCGTGTTGCAAAGCTATTGCCACACTCCCCTTTGCATCTGCTCGCTTTGCAGAATTCGCCGCCTGCGGGACTAAGTGTATTCGAATAAAGTCATAAACCCGAAGTCCATGTGAAGTTGCTGGTGGCAGTGAAATAAAGTCAGCCCGGGATTATCGGCAACAAAATCGATTTCTGCTTCCTGGTAGCCCCCCAGCAGGACAACATCCTTCAGAACTCCAGACGTCGGTTTCCCGAAAATTTTGGTCAGTTCAAAACTGTGCCGGTGCAGATGAATGGGATGGATGTCATCGCTGGCGTTGCGCATCCGAATGCGGTATCGCCTCCCTTCCTTCAGTTGAAATGAGGCCGGCTCCATTCCGCCAGTCATCGGATACGACTTCCCATTGATGGTCCACCGGTTGAACCCTTCCTCGGCGGCATTGTCTTTTTCAAAAAGCATGTCGAACGTTTCATCGGCAGGGACCGCCGAAGCGGCTGGTTTTCCAAAACGCAGGTAATTCCAGTGGTAAGGCGCGGGCTCGACCCACTGTCCCTTCCCTTTCTGCCCCGCGTACTCGACCACTATGCCCATTCCATGATGGCGGTCGTCGTCGTCGAGGTCGCCAAGGATCCATACACCGGGATGGTCCATCTCGACAATCGCGGAGACCCGCTCTGCCGTTCCGACCCATAACACCGGTACGGAAAGCGGATTCGGCACCGGATTCCCGTCCAGTGCGATTACGCGAAATGTATGGCCGGGCAAGGCCACGCTGCGGATCTCCGTCGCGCTTCCGTTCAGAATATGGAAGAGGACTCGCTGCCCCTGCTTTACGCGGATCGGCTCCCCGTGACCGAGCATGCGACCATTGATGGTGAATGAGCCGTATCCAACTTCGTACCCCTTAGGCATGCCTTTTGCGAGAGACGATTTCATCTGCGATTCGCCTTGCTCTTTGAGCGCATTCACTGTTGCCGGCGGAAGGAAGTGTTGCGGCATATCACCGCCGCGGCTGAACGTCGGCTCGAATTCCTTGAGTACCAGAAAAATTTCGCGGTCATAGTTGCCGGGCTCGTGCCGCGACTCAATGTAAACCGGCCCCACCTCGCCGCTGTATTGTCCCGCTGCAAGATTCGCTCCCGCCCGATCATGCGTGTGATAGAAGCGAAAACCAGATGGTCTGGGCGTGAAACGGATTCGCCTGCTCCCGTGAGCAGGAATGTACGGAGTCCCTTCTTCAGACGCGCCATCCGCGTCAACCGGCACCTTCTGCCCGTGCCAGTGCAGCTGTTCCGGCACATCGGTTTCGTTCACGATCTCCACTGTGACCGGTTCGCCTTCCTTGAGACGAATCAGCGGGCCCGGAAATTGTCCGTTGTAATTGGTCATGGAGACGATATGGTTTTTTGCGATTTCCACAGGCGAGACTCTGATTCGAATGGTGTAGTCGACGGAGGAAGAATCCGCTTGCATCGTCGATGCGAGCGGAACGCGCGACGCTCTCAGCGGGGTGACACGCGACAGCATGACGGCCCCCGTCGAAAGTGCGGTGGTCTTCAGGAAACTGCGTCTGGAATCGCGAAATTCGCTCATGTTTCTCTCCCATCGCCCCCCTCTCATCGTAACTCGCGGCAGGCCTTTGCGGACGCTGGAGGTTTACTGCGAATTTTCCCCTGCCTCTCCTGATTGAAGGAATTCATTTACAATTCAGAGCTGCTGCAATCGATCCAATTTTGAGGAGAACCATGAAGAAGCTGTGGGCGTTGGCTCTGCTGCTGTCAGTTTGTTCTTTCTGCGTCGCCGACGATCAGGCGGCAAACGAATCGAAAGCTGCGGACCGCGTGCAGGCCGCGGCGGATGTGCTCAACGAAATTCAAGGCACTCCCGACAAGGGCATACCGCAGGAAATTCTGGGTTCAGCGCAGTGCGTGGCTGTGGTGCCGTCCATGCTGAAGGGCGGCTTCATCGTCGGCGCCCGTTACGGTCGCGGGTTGGCCAGTTGCCGCACGCCAAAAGGCTGGAGCGCGCCAGCATTCTTCATCGTAGAAGGCGGCAGCCTCGGATTTCAGATCGGCGGCCAGGCGATCGATCTGATCATGCTCATCATGAACGACAACGGCATGAAGAATCTGCTCTCGAGCAAGTTCGAACTGGGGGCTGATGCATCCGTCGCTGCCGGGCCCGTCGGACGCCATGCGGAAGGCAATACCGACTGGAAAATGCGGGCGGAAGTGCTCACGTATTCCCGCGCGCGAGGCGTATTCGCCGGTGTAACCTTGAATGGGGCTGCGATCAAGCAAGACAAGGACAGCACACGCGAGTTTTACGGGCACATGGTGACCTTCCCGGCGTCGCTGAAGGGAGAAGTGGACCCCCCTGCCGCTGCCAGCCCATTCCTCTCAACTCTGGCCAAGTGGGCGCAGGAGGCAGCGAAGTAGCGAATCAGGGGTTTGGGACCAGGCGCTGGAGATTCAGCTTTTCGGCTCCCCGCTGGTCTTTGTTTCCTGATCTCCATGCGGCGAGAACTGGAATACGCGGCGGCCTGGCCGTTCATCAAAATTCTGGGTATTCTGCCGCGACGACTTTCGCGCTTCCTTGCCATTGCGCTTGCCCAGGCGTTCTATCTGCTGCATGTCCGCCTGAGGCGTGTGGGCATGCGTAATCTCGAACTTGCCTTTCCGGAAAAATCTGAAGCTGAGCGCAAGCACATTCTGCGCGGAGTCTTTACCTCGCTGGGGCGCCAACTGGCGGAGGTCTGTCAATTTCCCAGGTATACGCTCAAGAACATCGATGAGATCGTGATCTACGATGGGCTCGAGAACTACGAAAAAGCTTATGCCCGCGCCAAAGGAGTGATTTTTCTTACTGCACACTTTGGCGGCTGGGAGCTTTCCGCGTTCGCCCATTCATTGCACGGGCACTGGCTGCATATCGTCATGCGTCCGATGGACAATGCATATCTGGACCGCCTGATCCAGAGCTACCGAACCATGCATGGAAACAAAACCGTCGCTAAAGACGACTTCGTACGCGGGCTGCTGGGAGCGATGCGGGCGGGCGAGACTGTTGGAATATTGATGGATACGAATATGACTCCGCCGCAAGGCGTATTCGTGAATTTTTTCGGCATCCCCGCGTGCACGGCAAGCGGGCTGGCCCGTATCGCTTTGCGCACTGATGCAGCCGTCGTTCCCGGGTTTACGATCTGGGATGAAGAACTGGGGAAGTATCGGCTTCGCTTCGATCCCGCTCTCGAACTGGTGAGGACTGGAGACCTGGAAGCCGATATCGTCGCTAATACGCAGAAGTTCACGAGAGTTATCGAAGAGTACGCTCGCAAATATCCGGAGCAATGGCTCTGGGTTCATCGCCGGTGGAAGACGCGTCCGGAAGGTGAACTGAGCTTGTACTAGCTGATCGGGGTAACCATCATGAGTGTCGAGCGAGAAGTCGCCACCCACTACACGCGAGGCTCCCTGCAAGAGCGGATTTTCGCCGCCCTCCAAAGCGCCGGCAACGCTCCCGCGAATTTGAAGCGAGAGGATCTGGGAGCTCTCGACAATCTCCACATCGGAGGCCAGGAGGCGACGGAAGACCTCGCCGGTCTGTTCGAGTTACGGCCTGGCATGCGATTGCTCGACATCGGCTCCGGCTTGGGCGGACCAGCGCGCCATTTCGCAAATCTCGGATGCGAGGTGACCGGAATCGATTTGACCGAAGATTTCGTCCAGACGGCATCCAGCCTCACGCGGCTGCTGAAACTCGATGACAGGGTGCAATTCCGTCAAGGCAGCGCGCTGGAAATGCCGTTTGAATCCGGGACGTTCGACGGCGCCTACATGATTCATGTGGGCATGAATATTCAGAACAAGTCGGGACTTTCCCGCGAGGTTGCGCGAGTGCTGAAACGTGGAGGACGCTTTGTAATTTTCGACCTCATGGGGCAGGAGGGGTCGTTTGCATTTCCGCAACCATGGGCAATCCGTGCCGAGATGAGCTTTGTTGCCCCATTGGACGATTACCGCGGCGCGCTCAAAGCGGCGGGCTTCCAGATCCATCACGAGCGCGACCGGCGTCAGTTTGCTCTTGAGTTCATGCAGAAAATGAAAGATCGCGCCTCCAACGGTGCGCCTCCGATTCTTGGGGTGCACGTGCTCATGGGAGAGCAGGCGCCACTCATGCTTCATAACGCCAACTCGGCCATCGCGTCGGGAGCACTGACTCCCATGGAATTGATGGCAAGTACGAATTGAAACGCCAAAGCACTCGTTTTGCGAGTAAGCCACAGAATTATTCTCTGTTGCAAAAAACTGAACACGCATTCGCCATTTTGTCAAAGAATTCGCGAACGGCATCGCCGGTGGAAAACCTGGGCGGAACACGAACCCGATTTGTGTTTAAATCGAATCAAGATGGTTAGTTTCTGGCCTTTGTGAGTGCCCCGCGGGATTCCTCCCGCGATACACTGATTTTTCCATTCCAATCTCAGGAGGATGCAGCGGATGTACGTTCTTTCCAGCATTCCGGCAACATCGCAAAACACATTGCTGAACCGCATCTTAAACGCGTTTTTTATGACTCTGGGATTGCTGTTCCCTTCTCAGGTGCTGATCGCACATCATGGACTGGCTCGATTCGATACGACCCATATCGTGGAAATGCAAGGAACGGTCACAGACTTCCAATGGATTAATCCGCACGCATATGTTTACGCCGACCTGGTTGACGCACACGGAAAGACGGCCAATTGGGCGCTCGAGTGCGGCAGCCTGGCAATGCTGAGTCGGTTTGGTTGGAGCCCCACTGTTCTTAAGCGGGGTGACAAGGTGAAGATCCGCGGTTTTGTCGCGAAGGATGGTACCCCATACATGTCATTGTCGCGACTTGAGCTGTCCAATGGTAAGGTGCTTCCGGGGTCTCCCTAGAAATGCCGGACATGCTGGCGTGGTGCCAATGGCTGCAAGAACACGGCGCAGGCAACTCGATTCGCCGATCTTTGTGGCTGTTTCCGGCGATTGAAACAATTCACCTCCTGGGAATGGCTACGTTGATTGCCACCGTGGGATTTTTTGACCTGCGGCTGCTAGGCTGGGCGATGCGCGAGGAACCGGTTTCCCAGCTCAGTCGTCGACTGTTGCCCTGGACATGGATTGCCTTCGCTGTGCAGGTTGTTACCGGCTCACTGCTGTTTTCATCGGAAGCCGTGAAGGTCTATCTCAATCCAGCGTTCCGCCTGAAACTGCTACTGATATTGCTCGCCGGCCTTCAGGCATTATTTTTCGAGTGGAACGTGCGCCGCAATGGCGAGCGCTGGAGTCAAGGCCTGGTGCCGATCTCTGCGAAGTTCGCCGCCTGCCTCTCGATCCTGTTGTGGATGGGTGTGGTCGCTGCCGGACGATTTATCGGGTTTGTTTAACAACCGGACGGATCGTCAGAACCGCCACTTCTTATTGCCCGAACGTCTTTTTGACCCGATCCTTCCCGGCGCCCGCGTCTGAAACCTTGACTTGGTCGACGGGACTGAGGCGAATAACGGCGGCTGCCGCGCTGTAACGCACTTTGGCATTCTTGTCGAAAAACAGAACTTCCACTTTAGGCACTAATGAATGGTCGCCGCGTTGAGCAATGGCTTCGACCGCGGCAGCGCGAACAATCCAATTCTTGTCGTAGGTGGCGTTCACCAGGGCCTTGGTGGTGGCGGGGTCGGGATCATTTGCCAAACGAGTTGCCGCGATGGCCCGCACAGGATTGGGGTCTTTCCTACGAATGGTGCGCCAGGCATCCCAGCCGATTCCAGCAAAAGGCACGTAGCCAATTCCTTCGGAAATGCCAATCCTCGCCAGTTCCTTGGGATTCTTTAGGGTGTCGACTTGTTGCGCGACGAGTCCGTCGCTCGATTTTCGCTCTCCCGTGAGCAAGTCGTAATAAATGCCGTATGCGGACGCACTGTCATTGAGCTCGGTCAGCGAGTGCGCGGCGGCCATCACCACCGGAATCTTTTTGTCGGCAAGCGCGTGCTGCAGTTGCGGGATCGATTCGGTGGCGTGCATTTTGCCCAGGGCGGTGGCGGCGGCAACGCGCACCTCCGGCTTGGGATCCTGCAGCGCATTTTCCGCCAATCTTCTCGCGTTCGCGTTGTTCTGGATCAAGCCGAGAGCGCGGATTCCGTTTGTCCGTATGCTGGTGCGCTTGGAAACAGAAGCGTTCTCCAGCATGGTCCAGGCTCGGTGTTTCGGGCTCTCGACATCCGAAGAGTCCTGCGCGCACGCTGAAAGGAAGGCGCCGGAACTGAGCAGGAGGCACATCAAGATTCGCAGGCAACATTTCATAGTCATGGCGCACCCCCGCATGCGGTGCCTACGCTAAGATGCCGGTCAGGCCAAAATTGTCACCTGTATCACGTCAAAAGCCGCTTCAGTCCTGAGATTCCGTCGGAATCCACCGTAGGTGCGCCAGTGACTGCCGGGGACTTCGGTCTCCAGTTGTCCGGCCCAGGCACCGCTTCCGGTAAAATTGTTGCTTCTATGGAAACTGTTATGAACTCTCCCACCGTGAATACCGCTCCAGCCACCCTCGACCACATTGCCGAACTCGAACGCAAGTATCTGCTCCACACCTACAACCGTTACCCAGTCGTGCTGGCACGGGGGAAGGGTGTCTTTCTGTGGGATACGGAGGGTAAGCGCTACCTGGATTTCGTCTCCGGGCTGGGGGTAAATGCGCTCGGACACTCGCATCCCCGCATCGTGAAGATGATTCGTGACCAGGCGGCGAAGCTGCTGCACGTTTCCAATCTCTATTACCACGAATACCAGGGACCGCTCGCTGAGAAGCTGTGCACGCTTTCGGGTCTCAACCGGGCGTTCTTCTCCAACAGCGGGACCGAAGCCATTGAGGGCTCCATCAAGCTCGCCCGTTTAGCAGGACATCGCGCTGGGGGCGATGCCAAGTGCCGGCTCGTCGCACTGGAAGGTTCTTATCACGGCCGGACTTTCGGCGCGCTTTCTCTGACGGGACAGGACAAGCATCGCAAAGGCTTCGAGCCCATGCTCGAAGGCGTAACTTTTGTAAAGCAGAACGACCTGGAATCTCTGCGCGGGGCCGTCAATGACAATACTTGCGCGATCGTGCTGGAACCGATTTTTGGTGAAGGCGGCATTTACGAGTGCACGCCGGAGTTTTTGCAGGAGTGCCGCACCCTCGCAGATCGCCACAAGGCAGCGCTTATCTTCGATGAGATCCAGTGCGGCCTCGGACGCACCGGAACTCTGTTCGCATTCCAGAGTTTCGGGGTCACCCCGGATATTGTGGCTATCGCAAAGCCCATCGCAGCGGGACTGCCGCTGGGTTCATTTATCGCAAAAGAGGAATTCGCGTCTGCAATTTCTCCGGGTCAACATGGAACAACTTTCGGGGGCGGCCCGCTGGTGTGCCGGATAGCGTTGGAATTCCTGGCGATCGTGGAAGAAGAGAAGTTGCTCGAAAACGTGAACCGGGTCGGGGCTTATCTACAGCAGGAATTGAATGGACTGGTAGGCAAATGTGCTGCGGCCATCGCCGTTCGCGGCCGTGGATTCATTCAAGGAATTCAGCTGGACATTCCCGCTCGCCCGATTGTAGACGCTGGTCTCGCCGAAGGCGTCCTGTTCAACGCCACCCAGGATACCGTCGTTCGCTTCCTGCCTCCTTACCTATTGGAAGAGAAGCATGTGGATAAAGGAATTCGCGTGCTGAAGAAACTGCTCGGGAAAAACCGAAAGGCGGCTGCCTGAAAACCCGCGACGCCGAACAGGCACAGGGTTCGGCGCTCGGCTTCAGGTTCTCACCTCTGAAACGCTGAAACAGTCCGGCGCAATCGTAAGCAGAAAAAGGGGGGAGCCGAAGCTCCCCAAAGTGAAGCGACAGAGGCGTTATTCACTTACATAGAATCCGGCTGCCGGGAAAAAGTTGTCCTTTTACGTAAGAATCCCGGTCGGGAACTGAACGTCCGTAACCCGCGGTCTATGATTAAAGTGCAAATGAAGGAGGATGAGCAGTTTTCCCCATCTGGCGCCCCCGGATTGAGCAAGGGCGTGGAGGAGTGCTGGATTGATTTCGCTGGCGCCCGCATGCGCTATTTGCGCGCCGGCTCGGGACCAGCCCTGATCCTGCTGCACGGACTGCTTGGTTATTCCTTCTCGTGGCGATACGCCCTTCCTGCGCTGGCTCCCTATGCCACGGTTTACGCACCGGACCTGCTGGGCGCAGGATTTTCTGACCGCCCCAGGGGCATCGACCACTCGATGCGCGGAACCGCACTTCGCGTGGTTGAGTTTGCCGAACGCATGGGATTGTCCGAATTCGATCTCTTGGGCACATCGCGTGGTGGCGCCGTGGCGATGTGTACGGCCGCTGAATTGCTCAAAAGGAATACGCCAAGGGTGCGAAAGCTCATCTTGGTGTGTCCGGTAAATCCTTACTCTGCCCACGGCAGGAGACTTGCACCATTTTTTGGCACGCGTTTTGGCGCCGCCGCGTTCCGGTGCACTTTGCAGAGAATACCTTCATCCTTTTCGTACTTTTATAGACGGCTGTACGCCAATCGAGCAAAGATTCCAGCCGGAAGCCTGGAAGGTTACGAAGCGCCGGTGGCGATTCCAGGATTATTCGAGCATGCCCTCAGCGTCGTGACGACCTGGACGGCAGATCTGCAACAACTCGAAGCTCTGCTGCCTAAACTCGCTTCCATTCCCACGCTACTGGTGTGGGGGAGCGAAGATCCGGCTGTGTATCTCTCCTCGATGGATCCCTTGTCGCGCTACTTCCCCAACTCGCAGAAAATCGTCTTCCCGGGCATTGGTCATTTGCCCTACGAGGAATGTGCGGAAGCGTTCAATCAGGCCCTGATAAACTTCCTGTCACACCCTTGACGACCTCGCTTGGCGGTCGTGGATTGGCTCAGTATCGAGATTGGGAGCGCGCTCCCCTTCATACTTTCGGTGTTTACTTTTTTCCCCACTTATATGGTGATCGACGGCAAAGGAATCATTGAGCGACGGCTGCAAGGCCTGGACTCGCACGCGACAGTAGTTCACACGCCGAAAGAAGCTCTGGCCCAGATGCCGGAGTTGGAAGGCGAAGAGCGCAAATGAGAGGGCTCGCGCGGAGAACGCACTCTCGCCCATGAACCATTCTCTCCTCGACATCTTGCGCGGTGCGATCGCCCATTACGGATATTGGGCAGTCGGCGGAACACTATTGCTGGAAAACGCCGGAGTTCCTCTCCCCGGAGAAACCGTTCTTCTCTTGGCAAGCTTCCTGGCTTATTCCGAACAGGATCTGCAATTGCCTTGGCTGATCGCGGTGGCAACACTCGCCGCAACACTCGGGGACAATCTCGGTTATGCGCTCGGCCGTCATGGCGGACGGCCGCTGCTGGAGCGCTACCGCTCCTTGTTCCGCATTCAGCAGGGCACGCTAGTCCGCGGCGAAAACCTGTTTACCCGCTATGGCCCGCTTACGATATTCTTCGCGCGTTTCGTTTTTGGCTTGCGGATCATCGCCGGACCCTTGGCCGGAGTCCTCCGCATGCCCTGGCGCAGGTTTCTCCTCTTCAACTTGTTGGGCGCTGCCGTCTGGGTGGTCACAATCTCGGGCGTTGGCTACCTCTTCGGGCGGCATTGGAGCCGGCTCGAGCAGAATATCAAGCGCATTGATGTCGCACTGGCCATTGTCGTTGCGCTGATTGCGGCCTTCCTATGGTGGCGCAATCGGCGCGTTTCCGCACCCGGGCATCCGCCGAGTTAATGCAGGCAGTTCTTCCCCAACAGAGAATCGTTCCCGCGACTTATAATTCCCCAATCGCAGAAACTGCACGCTCGGGGGCAGTTGTGTCGGTAAGGTGGGAAAAACTCGGCTCTGTCCGGGCCGCAAATTCGGACAGCCAATTGACTTAGGAGGAATGCATGAAAAAGATCCTTGGATTAACCCTGCTGGTCCTGGTCACGGTTCTGCTGACGCTCGCAATCACAGCGGCGGCAGCGCCCAAAGCTCCCTCAGCCCTGCCGGCTCCAAGCGTGGCCGCCCTTCCTGCTCCTGCGCCGGTTGCGGCATTGCCGGACGCGGACGACCATCCGCACATCCGAGCCGCGCTCGAAGCAATGCGGAATGCCAAGCATGAATTGGAAACGGCAGCACATGATTTCCACGGCCATCGCGTGGAATCTCTGAAGCATCTCGATGCCGCCATCCACGAAGCCGAAATGTGCGAACGCGAAAAGTAAAGATTCCCATCTCCAACAGCAAAGGCAGCGCCTTCGCGCTGCCTTTTTTGTGCTCGAAAACTCATCCCGGTCTAGTCTGGGCCGATGGTGTACCCGATCGAGGCGCCCACGCGGAGGACATTGTTCGACGTGAAATCCGCCGTGTTGTTATTGATCCAGTAGTAATGCGCCTCTGGACGGATAAACGCGTGGTGCCAGAAGTAGTACCGAAGGCCGCCACCCAGATCGACCAGGAAGTGATTGGAACTGGTGTAGTTGATGCAATTGAAATAGCTGCAACTGTATGTGCCGCTATAGAACCGCGTGCTCTGCCATCCGATGCCCCCCATGAGGTCAAGGCCGGCTTTCTTTCCTATTTTCGGCTGGTAGACGCCATTGAAATCGAAAAGAATAGGACGATAGGGAATGCCGCCGACCCCGCCGTACGTCCCCTGGCTGCCCCGCCATGCCACATCAAACCCGATACCCATCCGCTTGTGAAAGATCACATCGGCGCCAAGGTTCGGATATAGACCGCTTTTTTCCGGACACCCGGTGTTGAAGTTACATTGCGCCGCTCCCGGGGACATCACCGTTCCGAAGCCAATCATGGCATCGCCTTGTTGGGCGGAAGCAAACGCCACTAGTAGCAGGGGAAGCGACAATACGATGGTCACTAAAGCAGACTTTCTCAAAGGACCCTCCTGTCGATCGATTGTCTCAGATGAGGCAGCCAATCCGTGTTTGATGCGGCAACAGTCCGGCATGCTCACCTTAATTTTGCGCTGCAGAACTCGCCTGTGTGCAGTAATAACCTAAGAACCCGCCTCGCAACAATAAGTTGCATGAATACTATGGCAAAGTCAGCAAGGCATTGCCAACTAGGAACGCCTCGACGAGAAACTACCGCCCCCACGCAAGACGTGATCGATCGCAATGGGTCCAGCGCCCATGAAAATCAGTGCAAACGCGAGAGCCGCCAGAGCCAACGGAAACTCGTATCCGGGGGCTTCGTGCGACCCCAGCAATCCATTGTGCCAATGCACTTTCCAGATGGCGACGGCGAGATTGATGCACACGGCAAACGCCGCCGGGCGGGTAAAGAAACCGAGCAAGATCAAAATGCCGCCCAGAAATTCAGTGAACGACGAAACGTATGCCAGCCATGCGGGCAAGCCCAAACTCGCCACAAACTGAGCATGATGATGCAATCCGCCAAATACTTTGTGATAACCATGCGCCAGCATAATGACGCCGAGCGCCAGCCGCATCACCAGTAAGGCCAGAGGCTGCAACCGATCGAGGTAGCGCACACCAGTCCCCCTCTACAAAGCGTATATGATCCGGCATGTGTGCCGGAGTACCTAAGCTTATCCGTATGCCATTCCGGCACTCGGACTCCCAAACTGCCGCAATCGTTTCCCACGGGGACTGCGTCGGTAAACCTAGAGAATCCTTTGACTTCCACTCTCGGCATAGTACCTCCGTACCGTCTCTAGTACTTCAGTTACCGTGTGTCCGGTGACTCGTTAGGGCACTCGGGCCCTACTCAACTAATTGTGGTTAAGACCGCGCGTACACACAACATATAGACGAAGCCGCCAGGCTGCAATTTCCTCATTCCATAAAACCCGCAAAAAACCCAAGAAAACGCGGGGATTCGCCGTGAGCCGGGGCTTTTCCGGGCTGATATATGCTCAGGACACCAAAAGCCCTGAGTGCGATTTGCCGATGGGAGTTGTGGGCATTTCACGATGGCTTTTGCGCCAGAGATCAGGCGGGAAGCTGGCAGTGGGAGCAAACGGAACTATGGCCGACTCGCGAGAGGTGATGAACATTCGCCAGGCGTCGCAATATCTGGGCGTGAGTCCCGACACGCTGTACAAGTACGTCGGCGAGCAGAGAATTCCCGCGTTCAAGCTGGGCAATCGCTGGCGCTTCAAGAAGTCGCGCCTTGATCAATGGATGGAAGAGCAGTCGAGTGAAATGGAACCGCAGCCAAAACGGAAACCGAAAGCGGCGACCAAGGCTGCGGGGCAGATTTAAGTAAACAAGACGCGGCCGGTGCGGCCGCGCCACATAAAGGTGGGCACATGTTTGGATTCGGATCGAAGTCGATTGTTGGTCTGGACGTAGGCTCCTCCAGTATCAAGGCGGTCGAGCTTAAGAAAAAGGGCGGGCAGATCGAAGTCGCGCACCTCGGACTCGAACCGCTGGCTTCCGACATCGTGGTCGACTCCATGATCGTCGACTCGGGCACGGTTTCCAGCGCGATCTCCAAGCTGTTCCTGGATAACCAGATCAAGACCAAGGCTGTGGCCACCGCGGTGAGCGGACACTCCGTCATCGTGAAGAAAATCTCGTTGCCCTCGATGAGCGACCAGGAACTGGCCGACACCATCGAGAAGGAAGCGGCCCAGCACATTCCTTTCGATCTTGCCGACGTGAGCCTCGACTATCAGATTCTTTCCGACGAAGTCGGCACCCCACAGATGGACGTGCTGCTGGTCGCGGTGAAGAAGGACAAGATTCTCAACTACACCAATGTGCTCTCGATGTCAGGCCGTACTCCGGCGATCGTCGACATCGATGCCCTCGCGCTGCAGAACTGCTACGAGTACAACTACCAGCCGGCTCCAGGACAGGTCGTGGCGCTGCTGAATCTGGGCGCCAGCGTCATGAATATCAACATCGTTAAAGGCACCACGCCGCTGTTCCCGCGCGACGTCAGCGTGGGCGGGCATCAGTACACCGACTCGTTGCAGAAGGAACTCGACTTGAGCTTCGACGACGCGGAAGCGCTCAAGCTGGGCCGCAAGGTCGGCACCGTCAGCGAAGATGCCAAGCAGCCGATCCTGCAGCAGGTGACCGAGATTATCGTTCTGGAAATCCAGAAGACGTTCGACTTCTTCCGCGCCAGCGCCGCCGGCGAGCATATCGAGAAGATCTATCTCGCGGGTGGTTCTTCGAAAGTACCGGGACTGGTGGAAGCGCTGCGCCAGGAGTTCTCGATGCCGGTGGAACTGTTCAACCCGTTCCAGCGCGTCGTGCCGCCCGCCGAGGGTTTGGGCGCTGAACTGGTGGAGCAGAACGCGGGCCAGATGGCAGTCGCGGTGGGCTTGGCCCTGAGGAGCTTTGAATCTCTATGATCAAAATCAATCTTCTCGAAACAGCCAAAGGTAAGAACAAGCGCGGCGGCGCGAGCGTGTCATTGCCCACCATGGAAATGGGCGATATGGGCTCGCCCAAACTGAAGGTTCTGGTCGTGGTGGTGCTCGCGGGATTGTTCAATCTCGGCTACTGGTACCGGCTCGATCATCAGGGTAAAGCCATCGCCGTCAAGATGGACGAGGCCCAGAAGAAGAACCGGGAACTGGCGGATGTGAAGGCGAAGTTCCTGGAGCGGCAGAGCCAGGCCAATCTCTACAAGCGCCGCGTGGACGTCATCGACGGATTACGCGCCAACCAGACTGGTCCCGTGAACCTGCTGGCCATGCTGGGCGAAACCGTCAACAACACCGAAGCCGTCTGGCTCAGCAAGATGGATGCGACCGGTCCTACGGTGAAGTTGGAAGGAACGGCGCTGTCCACCGATGCGGTGGCCAATCTGATTGCGAACCTGCAGAAGACGGGATATTTCAAGGCGGTTGAAATCGACGAGACGTACCAGGACGAACAGATCAAAGAGATGCAGGCCTTCCAGTTCACCTTGAACTGCGAAAAAGGCGGGAAGTCGTAAGAGGCTAACTTATGGCGATGAATTTCAGTGAACTGTCGGGCATCAAGCAGTGGGGAGCGGTGATCGCGGGCGGTTTAGTGGTCACAGCGGCGCTGTACTTCACCGTGTTCAAGAGCCAGAACGAAAAGAACGCGGCGTCCCAGCACGCGCTCGAAGACAAGATCCGGGAAAACAACGAACTCGAATCCTACCGGCCCAAGCTGAAGCAGATCGAGCAGCAGCTGGCCGAGTTGAAGCAGCAGTTCGAGATCGAGCAGCGCATTGTGCCCGACGAGAAGCAGATCGACACCTTCATGACCATGATGGATGGCGAAGCGGTAAAGGCTGGCATCGAACTGCGACGTTACAAAGCTCTGGACGTGAAAAGTCAGCAGTATTACAGCGAGGTCCCGTTCTCAATTGAAGCGGACGGCCCGTATTACTCGATGCTGAATTTCTTCGACCGAGTGAGCAAACTGGAGCGAATTGTCAACATCGGGGACCTGCTGGTCTCTACTACCAAGAATCCGGCGGGCGCAAAGACCAAGCATCAGTATCAGTATGCGCCCAACGAGAGTGTAATCGCGTCGTTTACGGCGACCACTTATTTCAGTCACGATGCGCAACCGTCCGCGGCCCCCGGGGCAAAACCCGGAATGCCGGCGGCGAAGTAGGACACCTATGAAGACGGCGATGAAGCTGACAATAGGCATTCTGGCAACCTCAATCATGATGACGGCGTCTGCGGCACTGGCGCAGAACGTCGACGCCATCGATAACGCGCGCAGCGTCGCCAAATCGCTGCAGACCAAAGAAACCGCTGACACCAATGCCGCACTCGATGCGTCGAATGGGTCCAGCACCGCGAAGCCAGCCCCCGGTGCTCCCGCGCCGGACGTGAAGCCCGCGGTCATTCCCGGCGCTACCTCGACGGCATCGGCCGCGAAACCGGCCGCAAAGGCCGATTCAGCTGCTTCCGCGGCTGCTGGTGAGCTGCAACGAGTCAATGTGATCCAGGGCGCCGACAGTGTCCGCATCGAGATGATCGCCAGCGGATCGGTGACTCCCAAGGTCAGCAAGCTAACCGGTCCTGATCGTGTGCTGGTCGAGCTTCCGGAGACCGCCGACGCCAGCCCGCAGAATCACATCACCTTCGGCAGCGCCGGAGTAAAAGGCGTGCGCATCGGCCACAACGGCAAAAATCCGCCGACGACCAGCGTCGTCGTAGATCTGGAAAAAGCCTGCACCTACGAGTTGACGCCCAGCGGATCGGGAAAGTTCCTGCTCACGCTGCATACCGATATGGCGGCAAAGAGCGCTCCGGCCCCGGCGGCGAAGCCCGCGCCCGCGAGCCCGAGCGTCGCAAAGAATGCCGCGCCAGCGCCTGCGAAGACTACACCGGCGGCAGCTTCCAAACCGGCAGAAAAGCCCGTAGTCGCCAAGGCGACGCCAATGGCTCCAAAGGCTGCTCCGGCCAAGCGTGTCACGGCAAAGGCTGTTCCTGCCAAGGCTGCTCCGGCAAAGACAGTAGTCGCTGCCAAGGAACAGCCGAAAGCGGCTCCTGCGGTTGCACCCAGCACCGTTGCGTCGGACGCCACGCCGGAGAAGAAGCCCGAACCGAAGAAAGAGGAAGACAAGAAATGGGCGATGAATGGAAAGCGTGATCCTTTCTTCAGCCCCGTCGTTCAGCAGGGCGGTTCCGGCTGCTCGACCGGCAAGAAGTGCCTGGAGATCGGCAACATCAATTTGCGCGGTGTGGTGAAGTCCGACAACGGCTTCATCGCTGTCGTTACCAACAATTTGAACAAGGCGTACTTCCTGCGGGAGAACGACCCCGTGTTCAACGGCTACGTAGTCAGAATCACCGGGGACTCTGTCGTGTTCTCCGAGACGGTGCAGGACAAGCTAGGCAAGTCGTTCACTCGCGAAGTCGTGAAGCGTATCTTTACGCCGGCAGTTTAATAAGGCGGCCACCCGAAATGTTCGGGAGCCGGCAACTAAGTTCCAAGAAGCACACACGGGCTTAAGCCCCGTGGGTTGGGGAGAGGCGAAATGCGAAAGCAACAGCAGACAATGCTGGTAGCGTTGCTGGTCTTAGTCGTAGCAGTGGTGGCTGCGGCCGCCCAGACACCGAGCCAGCTGGAACGAGTCAACGTAGTCCGGGGCACGGACGACATCCGGGTCGAGATGAGCGCCAACGGCGTGGTCACGCCGAAGCTGAGCGCACTCGACTCGCCGGCGCGCGTGGTGGTGGATCTTCCCGCCACCGTCATGGCCAGCGGTCAGCACCACATCGACGTGGACGCTGCCGGAATCAAGGGCGTACGCATCGGTATGGATGGACGCACGCCCCCGACTACCCGCATCGTCGTCGACCTCGACAAAGCCTGTAAGTATGATCTGACGCCGGGGCCTGCGGGAAAGCTGGTCCTGACTCTGCACTCGAATGTCATCGCCCGGGCTGCGGCCGACAAGCCTGCTGCCGTCGAAGACAGCGGAGCCTCGGCACACCCCATGTCTCCGTTCTCGCCGCGCGTGATGGATGTGCGTTCCGCGTCGCCGAAGGCTGACACAGTTCCCGCCACCAAGCCCAGCGCGGACAATTCCGTGGCGCCCAACGATTACGTCTTTGTTGAGCCTTCCTATCAGGCCAAAGCGGACACCTCAAAAACTGCGGCGCAGAATGATGCCGAGCCGGCCCAGCGCGCCCAAAATGCCGCCGAGCGCTTCGCCGACAAAACTGCCGCCGAACTGCTGCCCGTCAGCATGAACGCTTCCCAAGCCCAGGGCCAAGCTCCGGCCATTCAGCCCGCGGTCAATCTGGCTGCCGAGCAGAAGGCCCAGGCTGGTCAGGCACCAGCTTCGGCCGGCCCGAAGTACACGGGCGAGCCGATCTCGGTCAACTTGAAGGATGTTGACCTGAAAGACTTCTTCCGCCTCATTCACGAAATCAGCGGATTGAACGTTGTGCTCGATCCCAATGTGCATGGCACGCTGACCATTGTGCTCGATGACGTGCCGTGGGATCAGGCTCTCGACATCGTGCTCAAGAACAATGACCTGGCTCGCGAACTGGAAGGCAATGTTCTCCGCATCGCAACCGTAGACACGCTCAAGCACGAAGCCGATGCCCGTCGCGCCCAGATCGAATCCGAAGCGCTGGCCGTCGAGAAAGTCTCTGTCACCCGTTTCCTCAGCTACGCCAAGGCGAAGGATGTCATCATGACGGTGAAGAAGTTCCTTTCGCAACGTGGCGACGTAGTGGCGGATGACCGCACCAATGCGGTCATCGTCAGTGATATCCCGAAAGTGATTCCAGTGATCGATCGCCTGCTCACGCAGCTTGACCGCAAGACGCAGGAAGTAGAAATCGAAGCGCGCGTCGTGGCCGCAACCCGGCAGTTCGCGCGCGATATCGGCACCCAGCTCGGATTTGGCTGGGGCAATGGGCACAGCGCCATTGGCGGCAACCAGCAGGCGGGCAGTTCCCCGACCACCGTCAACGGCCTAACACCCGGCTACATCACTTTGGCAGGCAACAACTCGGGGTCGACCATTCCGCTGTTCTCGAACCTGGGCTCAACCTCGCCCACCAGCGGTTTCAGCTTCGTCAACGCCAGCAACACCGTGCGCATCGATGCCATCCTCTCGATGGCCGAATCACGCGGCTTGCTGAAAGTGCTGTCCCGTCCGCGAGTGGTGACCCAGAACAATATCCAGGCCCTGGTGAAGCAAGGCGTGCGCGTGCCGATCGTGACGCAAGCCCAATTGGGTGGACCTCCGACCGTCACCTACGTCGATGCTTTCCTGCGCCTGACCGTTACCCCGCAGATCACTTCGGAAAACACGATCTTCCTGAACGTGGACGTGGAAAATACCACGCCAAACTTCGGTCAGGAAGTGCAGGGCAACCCTGAACTCATCACCCAACAGGCGACCACGCAAGTGCTCGTCACCGATGGCGGCACGGTCGTGATCGGCGGCGTGATCCAGACGCAGAACTCAATCAACGTGACCCAGGTACCGCTACTCGGGAACCTGCCGATCCTGGGCAACCTGTTCAAACACACTCAGGTCAACACTTCCAACCAGGAGTTGATCTTCTTCATCACGCCGCGAATCATTCAGACATAGTCTGACTCGCAGCAAGATGGAAATTCGACCGCCGGCCCGAAGAACCTGTCGAGCCGGCGGTTCTGTTTTGTAAGACTGAAATCGCGGGGTTAATGGCCAATTCCCCCGCGTCTCTCGGGCTCATTTTGCGGAATCCATACTCAAAGTGGGTCTTGAACCGCGCGACCGTGCCCTTTGGACCTACGGCCCAGCCATTGGTACCCTCAAATGCGACTGCATTCAGGTTAAGCTTGTCACTGCGCCGCCAGTGAGCCCCCCTGTCGATGCTGATATCGGTTCCATTGGGCCCGACGGCCGCAAAATCTCCATAGGAGAACGAAGCCACCGCCGACCGAAAGCCGCCTGGCTGCGTCTCCGCCAGACTCCACGTCTTGCCTGCATCATGGGAGTAGACAGCCACGTTCTTGTTATCATCCGGTCGTTTGTAATCCCCCCCGACGGCCACCAGGTCGTTCGGACCACCGCAGGCAATGCTGAAGACTCCGCGGGAGTCTGTACCCCCGCCGATCGGTGTTTCAGTCACGGTCCAGGATTGACCTCCATCGGTAGAACGGAAGATGCGCGCCGCCGGACCGCCCGTTCCGAACAGCATCCCCTCGCTGCAGAGCGCAATAATCGTCCCGCTGGCTGCAAAGGCGCCTTCTTTCGGCAGTGCCGGCGGCATTTTGTCCTGCGGCAGTTCCGACCAATGTTGGCCGTCCAGCGTTTGCAGAACGACGAATTTGCCGTCCACCGGATCGCCTACTGCGACACAGTGCTCTTCGGAATCGCAGGCCATCGAGTCGAGAAAGAAGCCCAGCCGCTTATCCGAATATTGCAGTTGCCAGTTTTTTCCGCCGTCGGTCGTCTTGTAGATCCGCGACTGCCCCTGATCGCCAATCGACATAACGTAGGCTTCATTTGCGCTGAAGGCCTCTACGTCCCGGAAATCCAGGGTACTTGCTCCAGCCACCGGGATTTGCTGCCACGTGTTCCCGTCGTCGATCGACCGCAAGATGGTCCCGTTCGATCCCGACGCCCAGATCAGATCATGCAATTGGTCGTTCTTGCCCGGCGCAAGAATTACGCTGACACCCCGGAGGTTGGTGTCTGCTCCCGCAGTCTGCACAGACCACCATGACCCAGCATTGCTGAGAACTAACAATAGAAAAGGAAGGAAGAACACGGCGAAGATTCTACCGCACAGTTGCGCGCGAGCCGTTGAAGCTAACGTGTACCCTCGGGATGAAGACACGTCTCGAACCACTGGTACACTGGCGTCACATGGATCACAAACTCCGCCAGACCAGCCTTCGTGATCATCTCGCGACCACCCGCTTCGATGCTCTCCTGGTGAGCCATCTTCCGAATATCCGCTATCTTTGCGGTTTCACCGGCAGTGCTGGACTTCTACTGATGGAAGAACGTGGAAGCACATTCTTCAGTGACTCCCGCTACGACATCCAGGCGCACGAGGAAGTCCGGGATGCGAAAGTGGTGATTGGGACAAAAGCCCCGATACAATCGTTAGCCGATTTCCTTCAAAAGCGCCGCAAGCCATCGCGGACCTCCATCCTCGGAATCGAAGCGGACCACTTCACTATCTCCGAACGGAAGACTTTGGCGCGCTTGCTCCCGAAACGCATTCGCCTGAAAGATGCTCCCGCCATCGTGGAACGCTTCCGCCTGGTGAAAGACAACGACGAACTGAACGAAATCCGCGCTGCGGTCAATTTGGGAGCAAAGCTGTTTGACCGTACGCTGCAAGTTCTGCGCCCCGGAATCAAAGAAGTCGAAGTCGCGGCGGAAATGGAGCTTTTCGCCCGCCGCGCGGGTGCTGAGAAGATGTCGTTCCCCACCATCATCGCCGCTGGAGCCCGATCGGCATTGCCCCATGGACGTGCCTCGACACAGCCTATTCCCGCTCGCGCATTCGTGGTCTGCGACTTCGGTGTTATACTCGCTGGTTATTGTTCGGACCAGACCCGGACCGTCTGGGTGGGCCCCGTTTCGGACGACGCACGCCGTCCATACGACGCGGTGCGGCAAGCGCAGCAAGCTGCCATCCAAGCCGTCCGTCCCGGAGTTCGCGTAGGAGATGTAGACTGCGCAGCCCGGTTCGTGCTCGATGAGGCCGGATATGGCAGGTACTTCACCCATTCCACCGGCCATGGCGTAGGGTTGGAGATTCATGAAGCCCCGCGCGTCGGGAGCGGCCAGACCGAACTCCTCCGGCCGGGGATGGTGATTACGATTGAGCCTGGGGTATACTTCCCCGGAAAGTGGGGCATCCGTATCGAGGATATGGTTGCGGTCACCGAAACGGGTTGCGAGGTATTGACCCCCACGAGCAAGGATTTCTTAGCTGTTTAGCCTTCTTTCTGGCTATCGAAATGGGGAGCCGGGCGAAACCGAAGCCCGGCTTCTTCGCGCTCATACCCGGGCGCCGCGGCAAGGCAGTCCCACCGTACTCGAATGAACTTAAAAGAGCTGAAAGAACTCATTGAGTTCTTAATTGAAAAAGAGATCGCCGAGTTCGAACTTGAACGCGGCGATGTGAAGGTCCGCATCAAGCGTGCCGGCGAACACACCGTGGTCCATACGCACGATCCGCGGGTTTTCGCTGTTCCTGCCGCGCCGCCTGCTGCCCCGATCCTGGGAGCCGCGCCCGTCGTGGTTGCAACGGCCGGCGCTGCGGCGCCCGCCGAACCGCCTGCGCCGAAACAAGAAGATCTCCACATGGTGAAGTCCCCGATCGTGGGGACATTCTATGAAGCGCCATCGCCCGGCGCCCCTCCGTTCGTGAAGGTTGGCGACACCGTGGAAAAGGGCCAGGTCCTCTGCATCGTCGAAGCCATGAAGCTGCTCAATGAGATTGAATCGGACTTTGCCGGAGAAATCGTGAAGAAACTGGCGAGCAACGGCCAACCCATCGAGTATGGCCAGGAACTGTTCGCTATCCGGCCAAAACAGTGATGATGGAACCCTCGGGCGCGCACCTCGCGCGCCCTTATTGTGTTCAGTGGAATCAACCGGGATGGAAGTGCTCCCGTCAGTCGTAGTACTGAGAGCTGACGGCTGAGAACTGAAAGTTGTTCTTTCATGTTCAAGAAGATCCTGATCGCCAACCGAGGAGAGATCGCCCTGCGCGTGATCTGCGCGTGCAAGGAGCTGGGCATCCGTACGGTCGCCATTTACAGCGAAGCGGATCGCCTTTCCCTGCCAGTTCGCTTCGCCGACGAAGCGATTTGTATTGGGCCGCCGCAGCTGGCGCAAAGCTACCTCAACATCCCTGCGGTAATCAGCGCCGCCGAAATTGCCAATGTCGACGCCATTCACCCCGGCTACGGCCTGTTGGCCGAAAACGCCAACTTCGCCGAAGTCTGCGAGACCAGCGGGATCAAATTTATCGGCCCTCGCCCGGAAGTCACGCGCCTCATGGGCGAAAAAGAAAAGGCCCGTGCCGCCATGAAGCAGGCGGGCGTGCCGATTCTTCCCGGATCCGACGGGATCATCGCCTCCGAGGGCGAGGCAATTGAATGGGCGAAACAGGTCGGCTATCCGGTCATTATGAAAGCCTCCGCCGGAGGCGGCGGACGCGGCATGCGCATCGTCCGCAACGAAGAAGAACTTCCCGGCCTGTTCAAGGCCGCCTCCTCTGAGGCGGCAGGTGCCTTTGGCAACGGCGATCTCTACATGGAGAAATATGTGGAGCACCCCCGCCACATCGAATTCCAGGTCCTCGCCGACGAGCATGGAAACGTGGTCAGCCTCGGCGAACGCGAGTGTTCGATCCAGCGCCGCCATCAAAAGCTGCTGGAAGAATCACCCTCGACCCAGGTCACGCGGGAATTGCGCGCCGAGATCGGCGAGGTTCTCTGCAAATCGCTCGCAAAGATCGGTTATTGGAACGCCGGGACCATTGAGTTCCTGATGGACAGGAACAAGCAGCTGCACTTCATCGAGATGAATACGCGCATCCAGGTCGAACATCCGGTCACCGAGATGGTCACCGACGTCGATCTGGTGAAGAGCCAGATTATGATCGCTGGTGGCGCGAAGATGAGTGACGTGCTCATGGGCCCGATCGTCCACCGCGGCCACTCGATCGAATGCCGCATCAACGCCGAGCATCCCGAGAAGTTCACGCCCTCGGCGGGAAAGATCACTGCCTTCCATCCGCCGGGAGGAACCGGAGTCCGCATCGACACCGCCGCCTATGCCGAAGGCGTGATCCCGCCCTATTACGATTCGCTGATCGCGAAACTGGTGGTACGTGGTAAAGACCGAGGCGAAGCCATCTCCCGCATGTCACGCGCCCTGGAGATGTTCATGGTCGAAGGCGTCTACACGACAATCCCGCTGCACCGCAAAATTCTCGCCGACCCGGATTTCCGCGCCGGAAATTTCGACACGGGATTCATCGAGAGATTTCTGACCAAGAGCGGCAAAGTGTAGGGGCGGCCGCATTCGTCCGCCCCGCGAAGCGCAGCGACGCGTTCCGGCCTACAGAAGTATTCCCAGCAGTTGCGGACTTGCCTAAAACCCATCAGAATCTCTGCCATGAAGGCGTGGCAAATTTTTGCCGCTGGCATCGCAGTGCTGATCGCTGCACTACTGCTGCCATCGTACGAGCCCTTGTTAGCGGGGCTAGCGGCCGTCGTGATGTCGGGCGCGTCCCCGGCATTCTCGATGCCGTGGCTTCCAGAAAGAAAGCTATAATGACCCGCACGCATGGCGCTCATCCCCGGCACAAAACTAGGGCCCTATGAAGTCCGCTCTCCGCTCGGATCGGGTGGGATGGGCGAAGTCTATCGCGCAGTCGACACTCGCCTCGACCGCATCGTCGCCATCAAAATCCTGCCAGAGCATCTTTCCTCGAATCCTGATTTGAAGCAGCGCTTCGACCGCGAAGCGCGAGCCATCTCCTCGTTAAATCATCCGCGGATCTGCACGCTTCATGATGTCGGCCACCAGGACGGCGTCGATTTCCTGGTGATGGAATACCTCGAAGGCGAGACGCTGGCCGAGCGCCTGCGCAAAGGTCCCCTGCCGCTGAAGGAAACACTGAAAGTCGGAATCGAAGTCTGCGAGGCACTGGAAATCGCACACCGGGCGGGCATCGTTCACCGCGACTTAAAGCCCGGCAATATCATGCTGACCAAAAACGGCGCCAAGCTGATGGACTTCGGATTGGCGAAATCCGCCTTGCCGGGCACAAGCCCCTCCGCCAGTGCTCCTCTGTTGTCCGCGGCCAAAACCATGAGCGAGGCCACGCCTCTGTCGCCGCTCACCAGCGCGGGAACGGTCATCGGCACCATTCAATACATGGCGCCCGAGCAGATTGAGGGCAAGGAAGCCGACGGCCGCTCCGATCTGTTTGCTCTCGGCGCAGTGCTCTACGAAATGGCCACGGGCAAGCGGCCGTTTGAAGGCAAGAGCCAGATCAGCCTGGCCAGCGCGATCCTTGAAAAAGATCCTGAGCCGATTCGTACGCTCAACCCGCTCACGCCTGCAGCGTTTGAGAACGTAGTCCGTTCCTGTCTCGCCAAAAATCCCGACGATCGCCTGCAAAGTGCGCACGATGTGCGGCTGCAACTGGACTGGATTGCCCAGGAAGTTCCTCAACTCGCCACGCCGCGTGCAGCTGCAACCGCCCGACCGGCGTCTCGGTGGCTGCCTTGGACCATCGCTGCCGTTGCGCTGCTGTGCGCGGCGGTAGCATTTCTTCTGCAAGGCCGCGAGAAGCCGGCTCCGCACTACACCAATGTCAGCTTCCGCGAAGGGACTGTCTTCGGTGCGCGCTTTTCTCAGGATGATAAAACCATCGTTTACAGCGGGCGCTGGGAAGGCGAGCCCATGCAGATCTCGCTGGCGCGAACGGGTAGCCCGGAGTCGCGCACGCTCGGCATCTCCGGAGCCGAGGTCGCCTCGATTTCTTCTTCCGACGAATTAGCGATCCTGCTCGGCTGCGAAGAGAATTTCTTTCTCAATTGCGGCGGCACGCTCGCGACCGTGAACCTGGCCGGAGGCTCTCCCCGAAAGCTTGCCGAACATGTCGCCCAAGCCGACTGGCATCCCGATGGCAAGCGCCTCGTAATCACCATCACCTCGGCCGACGGACCGCGCCTGGAGTTCCCCCCTGGACACGTGCTGTATCAGCAAAAGGCCGGATGGTTTGGGCATCCACGCTTCTCGCCCGATGGCAGCATGATCGCCTTCGAAAACCATCCGATCAAAGGGAACGACGATGGCCAAATCGAAGTGATCGATCTGAACGGGAATCGTTCGGAGATCTTCCAAGGAGCAAGCGTCGAGGGCCTTGCTTGGAATCCGAATACCAACGAACTCTGGTTCGCCTCCACCAAGGGAGGTGGTTGGGCCGACACGCTTTATGCTGTCAAGCCCGGAGGAAAGGTGAGAGTTGTCCTGAGTGCTCCGGAGATACGCCTGTACGACATCGCGAAAGACGGACGCGTGCTCCTCACCCACGAAATCTGGCGTCGGCAAATGAAGGGATTCTTTCCTGGCGACAAATCCGAGCACGCCTATTCCTGGCTCGACGACACGCAACCCACCGGCTTTTCCGCCGACGGCCGGTTCCTCTCGTTCTATGAGGGAGGAGCTGTTTACAGCCTCGAAAACGATTTCCAAGCCTACTATCGCCCGACGGATGGCTCTCCCGCGATTCGGCTGGGAACAGGAACGCTGGCGATCTCGCCGGATGGCAAGTGGGTGGTGATGGGCTCGAACCACAGCGATCCGCGGCGCCCTCTGCAGTTGCAGCCCCTGGGGCCCGGCCAGCCGAGGGATCTTCCGAATCCCGGCCTTGTTGCTTTTGATCGCATCAGCTGGTCCGATGGAGGCCAGCGCATTGTTTACGAGGCCCAGACCGACCAAGGCGAATGGAACGTTTTCACCCAATCGATTGCGAGCGGCTCGCCGGTGCGAATCACACGGGCTCGCGATTCCTATCCCACAATCTCGCCAGACGGAAAAATTGTGGCGCTGCACGAGTCTTCCGGCGGAATTTCGCTTTACTCCGCTGACGGAGGTCAACCCACGCCGTTAAACGCAGCGACCGAGGTCGAATTGCCCATGCGCTTTGCCAACGGCGGGAAATCTCTGCTGGTCGCGGAGCCGACCGGCCATGAGCTGGTGCTCACTCTCATTGATCTGGCCGGCGGCCGCCGCGAGCCATGGAAGCGCATTCCCACGGAATCCCGCGCCGACCAGCTTTTTACCGCTACGCCGGATTTGAAGTATTACGCGTATCCGTTCCCGCGCTATTCGTCGGTTCTTTACACGGTCGAGAACCTGCGGTGAACTAATAGCCTGCGGCTTTCCAACACCGATGACCTTCTGTAGGAAAGAATAGATTTCTACCGCATGAAACTTCCGCGCCTCTACGCCATTCTTGATCCGGCGTGCTTCGCCGAAACCCGCGCACAGCTGCTTGCGGCCCAGGAACTCGTTGCAGGCAGCTGCACTCTGCTGCAGTACCGCAGCAAGTTCGGCAATGCGCGGATCATGCTGGAGGAGGCGCGGGAACTTAGAAAGCACCTCGGCCCGTCTGTTCGCCTCATCATGAACGACCGCGCCGATCTCTGCCTCGCCGCCGAATTCGACGGTGTTCACGTCGGTCAGGACGATCTTTCCCCGGAGTCCGTCCGCAAGATCATCGGCCCAAACCGCTGGCTGGGTGTGTCGACGCACAATCCCGCGCAACTGCGCGAAGCCGATCAAACCTCTGCCGACTACCTGGCGATCGGCCCGGTATTCGCGACATCCAGCAAGCAGAATCCCGATCCCGTAGTCGGCCTCGAAGGCATCCGGCTGGCCCGCCTGTTCACCCGCAAACCGCTGGTCGCCATAGGGGGCATCACGCGCGCCAATGCTCGCTCCGTCATCGAAGCTGGGGCTGATTCCGTTGCGGTGATATCCGACTTGCTACGGTACCCTCGCAAATCAGCAGAGGAATTTTTGCGCATCTTAAGGTAAAGTTCTTTGGATCAAAGTCCTGGATTCCACTGTCATCCGGAGCGAAGCGAAGAGCCTGTCCTGAGCTTGCCGAGTGAATCTATGTATTCTGGCGGTATTTGGAAAATTGCATAGATTCTTCGCGGCAACAACGCCGCTGAGAATGACAGGCACTTGAGGTCCGCGAAGACTAGCAACGCTGTTGGAGGAGCCCTGAGCACACCCACAACCCACCCGGCCACCGACTGGGAAGTTCATAGCCATCAGGACCAGGAACTGGTCAAAGGCCTGGGCCTCACCAGCGCCACCATGCTGGTCATGGGCTCGATGATCGGTTCCGGCATCTTCATCGTATCCTCCGAAATCGGCCGCGAAGTCAATTCGCCCGCTCTGCTGATCGGCGCCTGGGCGGTCACCGGGTTCATGACCATCGTTGCCGCGCTTAGCTACGGTGAACTCGCTGCCATGATGCCGCGGGCGGGCGGACAGTACGTCTACCTGCGCGAAGCTCTCGGCCCGCTCTGGGGATTCCTCTATGGCTGGACCCTTTTCCTTGTGATTCAGACCGGTACAATCGCGGCGGTAGGAGTAGCGTTTGGCAAGTTCCTCGGCGTCTTCTTCCCTTCGATCTCGTCCACCCACTGGATTCTTCATCTCTGGAAAGTTCCGCCCATCCCGATCGGCCCCATGGTCCTCGGCAACATGGACGTCGGGATTAACACCCAGAATCTGATCGCCATCATCCTCGTCATCTTTCTTGCGATAGTGAACATCTTCGGGGTGAAAACCGGAGCGGCCATCCAAAACGTCTTCACCGCGGCCAAAGTGGCTGCCCTGCTCGGACTCGTACTCTGCGGCATCGCGCTGGGCCGCAACCCGCAAGCCCTGGCCGCCAATTTCAGTGGACACTTCTGGCGCAATGCTGCATTGAGCGCCCAACACGCCGTTCAGGTTGGCGTCGGCGGCCCTATTGTGATGGTCGGTACCCTGACGATTCTCGCGGTGGCGCAGGTGGGGTCGCTGTTCTCCGCCGATGCCTGGAACAACGTGACTTTCACTGCTGGAGAAGTAAAGAATCCCAGCCGCAACCTGCCGCTCTCACTCGCTCTCGGGACCGGAGTGGTGATCGCGCTCTACATCGCTTGCAACGTCATCTATCTCACTGCCCTGCCCTTCGACGGCGCGGAGGGCGCGACGAGCATCCTGGCTCGCGGCATCAAGCATGCCGCTGAAGACCGCGTGGGCACCGCGGTCATGATCGAAATGCTGGGCCCCGCGGGCGGTCTGCTGATGGCGGCCGCCATCATGGTCTCGAGCTTCGGATGCATGAATGGTCTCACTCTGTCCGGCGCTCGGGTCTACTACGCCATGGCGAAAGACCGGCTCTTCTTCCGCAACGTCGCCAAACTGCATCCTACCTACAAGACTCCGGCCGTCTCGCTGATGGTCCAGATGGCCTGGACTTGCATCCTGTGCATCTCGGGCACGTATGGTCAACTGCTGGACTACATCATCTTCGCGGTGCTGGTCTTCTACATTCTGACCATCATCGGATTGTTTGTTCTCCGGCGGACGCATCCCGACGCCGAGCGGCCGTACCGGGCCATCGGTTATCCCGTGCTGCCCGCGATATATATTCTGATGGCTTTGTTTATTGATATCGTACTATTGCGATATAAGCCGCAATACACGTGGCCTGGGCTGATCGTGGTGCTGTTGGGGATACCCGTTTACTATGCTTGGTCGCGAAGTGCAAGCCCGAATGCGAAGGGGAGGGCCGACTGATGCCTGGCCTCATGGATAAGCGCGCGGATAAGGGAGAAAGCAAACGGATGCCAAAGCTGCTGGCAACCAAACCACTGAACCTGCTGATGGAAGAAGCTCGCGAGACGGGCGAGCACAGCTTGAAACGGACATTGGGAGTCTTCCAGCTCACCGCACTGGGCGTGGGCGCCGTCATCGGCGCAGGCATTTTTGTCATGGTCGGATTGGGCGCGCAGTATGCCGGTCCGGGGCTCACTCTATCCTTTGTGTTGTCCGGGCTGGGTTGCGCTTTTGCCGGTCTCTGCTACGCCGAATTTGCCGCCATGATTCCACTGGCCGGGAGCGCCTACACCTACGCCTACGCCACTCTGGGCGAACTGATCGCATGGATCATCGGATGGGATCTCACGCTGGAATATGCCATGGGCGCCAGTACCGTGTCTTCGGGCTGGTCGAATCACTTTGTCGAACTGCTGGATATTTTCCACATCAAGATGCCCTTGTGGCTGGCCTATGATCACTGGACGGCGCTAAAGACCGCGCAGGAAGTTGTCGCCAAGCAGATGGCGCTGGCAACCGATCCCAGCCTGGCGCAAGGCTCACAGGCACTTCTCGACAAAGTGAGCGCGATCATTGCTGCGCAGTCTCCAGATCTGCTGCAACGAGCGCACCAGTTGCTGGGCGCGCCCCGCGTGTTCGGGATGGAATTCGGTTTCAATCTTCCCGCTTTCCTGATTGCGCTCGTCATCACCGCGATTCTTGTTGTCGGAATCAAAGAGAGCGCGCGGTTCAACACGAGCATCGTCGTGTTAAAGGTATCGGTGGTGCTGTTCGTCATTGCGTTAGGCGTGCGCTATATCAACATCGCCAATTGGGGCACAAGCTGGAGTTCGTACGCCCCGCACGGTTTTGCCGGGATTGGCGCAGGTGCGGCCTACATTTTCTTCGCTTACATCGGCTTCGACGCAGTCTCCACGACAGCCCAGGAAGCCAAGAATCCGCAACGTGACTTACCCATCGGCATGATTGCTTCGCTGGCAATCTGCACGATCTTGTACATTGCCGTGGCCGGCGTGCTGACAGGTATGGTGCACTGGCAGCAAATCAACATCGAGGCGCCGGTGGCGGTTGCTTTCCTCGACCGTGGGCTCACCACCGCGGCGAACATCATTACCCTGGGCGCTCTGGCTGGCCTGACTAGCGTGATGCTGGTGATGTTGCTGGGGCAGACGCGCGTCCTCTATTCGATGGCTAATGATGGCCTGCTACCAAAAAAATTCTTCGCCGCTATCCATCCGAAATATCGCACCCCCTGGAAGAATACGATTCTCGTCGGTCTGCTGGCCGCCATCGTGGGGAGCGTGACTCCGATCGACGATATCGGGAAGATGGTGAACATTGGAACGCTGCTGGCTTTTGTGATCGTCTCCATTTCCGTGCTGGTCTTACGGCACACCAATCCCAGCCAGCCGCGCCCCTTCCGCACGCCCTGGGTGCCGTTGATCCCGATTCTTGGCGTCATCTCCAATGGCTATATGATGTACAAGCTCGGCTGGGTCAACTGGGCGCGGCTCATCATCTGGCTGATCATTGGGCTGGTGGTGTACTTCAATTACGGACGGAAGCACAGTCGGGTACAGGCAATTGCAGCAGGCACGACGCCGGAAGCCTGATCGGAGTGTGAGTGTTCGGCCCTCCGCGCTGCGCGGAGGGCCGTTTTGTGGATCGAACCCAATGATTGCCTGATCGCCGCCTCGGCGAGCCGGCGCAATTGAGGCAACTCAAACAGACCGCAGCCTCATCATGAACGTGCTCGCATGAGAATTGTAAGCGCCGAGGAAATGCGCTCCATCGATCGCGCCACCACTGAAAAGTTCGGCGTGCCCTCGCTCACGCTGATGGAGAATGCCGGCAGTGCCATTGCCGATCATGTACTCACGAACCATCATGCGGTGCGGCGAGTGGTCGTTTTCTGCGGCAAGGGAAACAATGGCGGCGACGGATTTGTTGCGGCGCGGCGACTGCACCAGAAAGGCAAGATCGTCCAGGTCATTCTGCTCGCCGATCCCAACGAACTCAAAGGCGATGCGGCGGTAATGTATGGGAAGTTGCCGATGGCGGCCATCGCCGTGCGCTCCAGCGAAGAATTGAAGAGCGACCGCGTGCGTCTGAACTTGCCTGCGGATTTGTATCTCGATGCGATCCTTGGAACGGGATTCAGGCCGCCAGTGAGCGGCTTGTACGCCGAAGCGATCGCGATCATGAATGCGAGCCAGATTCCTGTCATCGCGGTCGATATTCCTTCTGGAGCCGATGCCGACGCGATGAAACCACAGCAGGACGCGATCGCGCGCGCCCACTCGATCGTGACATTCACGGCTCCTCGGCCCGCTCACGTGTTCAGCCTGCTGACGGATGGAGTGACGTACGTCGCCGAAATCGGATCGCCACCGGAAGCGATCCGATCTTCTTTGCAGCTGAACGTCATCACCGCGCGCGATATCGCGGGGCTGATTGGTGAGCGCCCGCCAGACTCAAACAAGGGCAATTTTGGACACGTGCTGGTCATTGGCGGATCACTCGGCAAGGCCGGCGCTGCGGCGATGGCCGGAATGTCGGCGCTGCGCACTGGGGCAGGATTGTCGACGATTGCAACGCCGAGATCCGTTTTGCCGACGGTTGCGGGATTCCATCCGGAAGTAATGACTGAACCGCTGGCGGAAACCGCCGAGGGCACGATCGCCTTCCCTGCCGGCGAGAAGATCGACGCGCTGTCCAAGGGCAAGACGGTGCTGGCAATCGGTCCGGGACTTTCTCGCGTTGCTGAAACTTCGGAGTTTGTGCGGTCGCTGGTCGGGCGATCCGAGGTTCCGATCGTGCTCGATGCCGACGGGTTGAATGCCTTCGAAGGGCATGCCGATGAACTGAGCGGCAAGGACAGGGTGCTGATAATCACGCCGCATCCCGGCGAAATGGCGCGGCTGGCGGGCTGTTCGATTCCCGAAGTGCAGAAAGACCGGCTCGGAGTCGCGCGGAAATTTGCGCGTGAGCACGAACTCATTGTCGTACTTAAGGGACATCGCACGCTCGTGGTCCAGCCAGATGGCGAGGCCTGGGTGAATACGACGGGCAACCCCGGCATGGCTACCGGCGGCACCGGAGACATTCTGACGGGAATGGTCGCGGGCATGCTCGCGCAGAATCCGAAAAACGTGCTCATGGCTGTCTGCGCGGCGGTGCATCTGCACGGACTTTCTGCGGATGGGATGCTCGATAACGTTGGCGAGCATTCGATGGTCGCGACGGACTTGCTGCGTGGATTGCCGGAGGCCTTCTGGCGGGCGCAGCGTACCGCGCGGGAAAAGCTGGTGCAGTGGGGCGGCTGATTCTTCCCCTGTATTCCCCGCTCCGTCATCGGCTCGTGGGTAAATGAACCGTAGTTCCCTGCGCAGCGGAGCGCCTGGCTGCATCAAGAATCTGGGTTACTGTCACATTTGTGGCGAGCGATGACAACGCATCCTCCTTCGCGCCGTCAAGAATCACTGCACGAATGTACGAAAGTTCGTTATCGTATGGCGGCGCGATCGGCTTGGCCGCAATCTGCTGATCGTGATCTTCTCCTTCGCGGCGGACGCGGAGGTCATCGCGCTTGACCGTGATGGCATAGCCCGTCTGCCCGTATACTGCCATGTCTTTCCGGTCGAAAGGCCAGTTCCATGAAGCCTGGATGATGGCCTGCGCGTGAGGATAGGTGAGAATGACCGTGGCTTCGTCATCAACGCGCGGGTAAACCTGAGGCTTGATCTGCTGGGTGACGGCCGTGATCGTTTCCGGACGGCCCCCATCCATGAGCCACGTCATCAGATCGGCGCCGTAACACCCGAAGTCGAATAGTGCGCCACCACCATTCAGTTTGGGATCGGTAAGCCATGAGAGGAACTCCGGCTCAACTCCAATTTCTTTGGGGCCCTTGTGGCCGTCGTGGACGACCACCTTGCGAACATCTCCGAGAACGCCTGTGTGCACAAGATCGTAAGCAGCATGATTGCTCCGGTACCAACTCGTCTCATAGTTGACGAGGACGTGGATGTTGGCGTCCTGCGCAGCTTTCTGGATGGCGAGCGCGTCTTCATAGCTGATGGCGAGCGGCTTTTCCATCACAACATGAACATGATGACGGGCGCAGGTCTCGACCACGCGGCGATGATCATATGTGCTGGTGTAAACCAGGACCGCTTGCGGATGCGCCTGGACGAGCATCGCGTCGAGATCGGTGAACAGCATGGATTTCTCGAAGCCATACCGGGCTGCCACTTGCGAGAGCAGTTGCTGATTCGACTCGGCGATGGCGACGATTTCGATTTCCGGACTGTGACGGAATTGTTCGAGGAATCCATGCACGTGGCCGTGGACAAGTCCGACAATCGCCACTTTCAGCGGAGGCCGCTCGGCCTGCCCTAATGAAATTGTTGAACCTGGGACGATGGTAAGAATAGCGAAGGTTAGGATTCGGAACATGGTTCCTCCTGACGCACGCAACATGCTACATGGGTACATCCATCAGAGCGGAAGAAACCGCCAGGTCCGTCCTGCCGGACATTATCAAATGAGTAAACATGCGCTAACTGCTTCAAAGCATGCGCTCTCGGTATCGGGGGTTCATGCTGTGGGAGCGGAATTCGGACGATGGGCCTCGGTAATCTATTACGCAACAGGGGCTGGTGCGATAGTGCAATTGGCTTATGACCCATTTCCCCCAACCGCACCCTTCGCGGCGTGCGGCCAGAGTGCAGCTAGGAGATTCAGTGCTGGCTGCAATCCGGCTTGAAGATGGCCGCCGCGCCAAAGCTAAACTCCAAACCATCTCCGTGACCGGAGGCTTGCTGCGCCTGGCACAATCGCTGGGGCAAGGCGATTTTGTAGAGGTGGCTTTCCAGACGCAAGCCGGGCCGGTGCACGGCATGGCCGAAGTCCTGAGCCCGATGCAAAAGACGAATGACGGCGTGTTGCAGCCGTTTCGCTTCGTGGCGCTCGAGGACGATGACCATCGGCGCCTGCGGACCTCACTCGAGCACATTGTGGCGCGCAGCGCGATCGGCATGCAGTCGAGCGCGTTTTCTACCTATTGAATTGTGGAGTGCGCCGAATTGCTCCAGGGGCCGAAGCCTGAAAGAATTTTTCTCGCCTCGACGCGGCCCTTTTTGGGGCCGCTCTTCCACCTTCTCCCCTACGCGGGAGTGACACCCCCGGAAATCTAAAGGCACGACCTTCCACCGTATACTGTTCGCGTGAGCGGACAAATCAATACAAACCGGATCTTGCGGGAGATCACGACGCATTCGGCGGAGGAGACGATTGCGTTTGGGCGGACGCTGGCTGATCTGCTGGCGGCGCCGAAGATCGTGCTGCTGCAGGGAGACCTGGGAGCGGGAAAAACTACCTTGATCAAGGGCATTGCCGTGGCATTCGAGGCGGCCGCGGAAGAGGATGTCACCAGTCCTACCTTCACTCTCGTGCATGAATATCGCGGACCGCGGGCCAAGCTTTACCACATCGATTTGTATCGCGTGGACACGCCGCGTGAGCTGGAGACTCTGGGGCTCGACGATCTGCGGGCCGAGGACAGCATTCTGCTGATCGAATGGGGCGAGAAGTTTCCGCGTTTCGTGCGCGAGCGGGATGTGGAGATCGTGATCCAGCGCTTGGGCGAGGATGAGCGAAGCATTCGGGTGCTGCATTGAGCGATTTTTCGGTTTTTGATACTCCTCAGCAAAATACCCAATTTTTCAAAGAGTTATCGACTTTTGGTATGTGCCGAGCTGCGCAAGATATCGAGAGCAAAGACCTTAGCAGCAAAATATTGCGGGATAATCCATCTCCTTCCCGGGACTTGCCCGGCGAAACTGAAGCCTCGCCCTCAAATCGTCGTTCAGGATCTGCTGTCAAAAGCCCATGATGTTGTAACCGCAATCGACGTAGATTACTTCTCCGGTGATGCCGCTGCTGGCATCGGAGGCGAGGAAAACTCCGGTCGAGCCTACTTCTGCTACATCTACGTTGCGGCCCAGCGGGGCACGCTCCGCGTGGGATCTCAGCATGTCTCCCAAGCCGGAGATGCCGCGCGCGGCGAGGGTTTTGATCGGGCCCGCGGAGATGGCGTTCACACGAATTTTCTTTTTTCCCAGATCTTGAGCGAGGTAGCGGACGGTGCATTCGAGAGCGGCTTTTGCGACCGCCATGACGTTGTAGTGCGGGACGACTTTTTCAGCGCCGTAGTAAGTCATGGTGATGATCGATCCGCCATCTTCCATGAGCGGGGCTGCGGCGCGGGAGACGGCGATCAACGAATAAACGCTCACGTCGTGGGCGACGCGGAAGCCTTCGCGGGTGGTGTTGATGAATTCTCCTTTTAGCTCCTCGGCTGGGGCGAAGGCGACCGAGTGCACCAGCGCATGCAGCTTGCCGTGGCGCTCTTTGAGCGTGGCAAAGAGGCGTTCGATGTCGTCATCTTTGCTGACGTCGCACATGTAAGCTTCGGCGCCGGGAAGCGAGAGGATCAGGTCTTTGGCTTCCTGCTCAAGGCGCTCGTTCTGGTAGGTGATGGCGAGTTTCATTCCGGCGGCGTGAAGACCTTGGGCAATCGACCAGGCGATCGAGCGTTTGTTGGCAACTCCGAAGACAACGGCGTTGCGGCCTTGGAGGTCTGACATGAGGGCTCCTTTGAATGGGAAAGAATACCAGTCGGAGTTGGGTCATTACCACGGAGACCTGGGACGCGGCGAGAATTGTGGCTGTTGAGCGTTGATTTTCGATCGGCGATTGAGTGACTGTTGCTCGGATTTGATGGCCGCATCCGAAATCGAAAATCGTCAACCGAAGATGCGACTATTCCGTCGCCACTTCTTCGGTCACAGCTTGGCGAGCGACGGGCACGCTGGCAGCTACGAACGATAGTCCGTAGACGCAGGCCAGGATGGCGAAGGCAACTACCAGGCTGACGCGATGCGCAACTGCACCGACGCTCAAAGCCAGCACCAACTGCAGAAAAGTGCCGAAGAAATAGAACGCATTCTGGACCCGGCCCATGAGGTACTTGGGGACGAGCTCCATCAGGGTCGTATTCATGGCGATGCCGCCGACGCCGCGAGCTGAGCCCATCACAAAGAAGATCACGATCGCCAGCCACAGGAATCCGGAGATGGGGGCGAAGGCGATGCACACGGACAACAGCGCCATAGAGAAGGCCACGGCACGGCGGCCTCCGAGCAGGGCGATCAGTTGCGGGGCGTAGAGGGCGCTGACGAAGGCTCCCGTGCCCCATCCGGCATTGAGCCAGCCATAGCCTTGCGGACCGGCGTGGAAGACGCGGTCGCTGAGCGAGGGCGTGACGACAACTCCAGTGATCATCGCGCCGAGGAACAGGGCCCAGCTGATTCCGAGCAGGACAACCGGGCGATGGTCGCGGAGGAATTCCAGTCCGGTGCGCATTTCGCGCCAGAACTTTTCCAACTGGCTTTCGGCGGCAATGATGTCGGCGCGGATTTCATCCGGTCGCAGCACGACATGGCGGCCCTTGCGAACCGCGAAGTAACATACGAACGAGACTACGTAGGTTGAGACATCGATCAGCAATACGCCACCCAAGCCGACGTGGTTGTACATGAAGCCGACAACGGCGCCAGCAATGAGCCATCCGCCTTGCACTCCGGCGAGTAAGAACGTATTGGAGTGCACGAACTGCTCGTCGGGCGTGAGTTCCTGGATGAGCGCTGTGATGGTCGGCCAGAACATCCAGAATCCGGCGGCGACCAGGGTGTTCATCAGGTAGAGCTGCCAGACGTGGACTCGGTGCTGGAACGCGAGTATGGCGACGATGACGATGATGAGGGCGCGGACCGCGTCGAGCCACATCACCAGCCGGCGGCGATCCTCGCGATCGATGATCACACCGGTAAACGGAAGCATGAGCATCGCCGGCAGCGTTTGCATGACGGCGAATGTTCCGAGGGCCATCTCGGAGTGCGTCGCCTCGAGGATGTACCAGGCAACCGCCGCCGAGTTCATTCCGCTCCCGACCATGGAGATCACGTTGGCCGCAAAGACGAAACGCAACGATCGCTGGCCGAGGATGGAGCGCATGGGTCTACTTTAGCGGAGTTGCGGTTGTGGATTGCTGTGGGACTGCGCTATTGGGGGTTTTCGATTGGCGATCGGTTCCTGGGACGCAGCGAGATGGAATGAAGGCACGGATCCTTCGACTCCGTCATGCTCCGCTCAGGACGACAGTAGCGGAATGGAAGTTCGCCCGCGGGCTTGCGCCGCGACGGGTTCGGAGATACGATTCGCGTGCTAGCCGGAAGGTACTGTTCCCGCGCATCTTCCCTTCCCAGCGCGGGCATGGGAGGCGGTTATGAAACGTGGAAGTTTCCTCGTCTTGTCTGGTTTCGTCCTCACATTCATGATTCTGGTGCAGCGCGCACACACCCAGGTCGATCACATCACCATTGCCGCGGGCACGGATGAGGATCGAGCGCTGCAAGCGATCACAAACGAGGCGGACGCGCAGAAAAAGCTCACGATGTACGAGGAATTCGTGCAGAAGTTCTCAGCCAATCCCGCGGCCGTGGCCTACGGTGACTGGCAGCTCTCGCAGGCGTATCAGGCGAGCGGAGATTTCCAGAAGGCGCTCGATTATGGCGACAAGGCGCTGGGTTCATCGCCGCACAATCTCGACATTCTCGTGTCTCAGGCGAACATCGGCATGCAGGCGAAGAATGGCGCGCGACTGATGGATTACGTCGGCAAGGGCGGGGAAGTGTGCCAGTCGGTGTCGAAGCAGGCAAAACCGGAAGGGATGAGCGATGACGACTTTGCGCGAAAGGTCGCGGATGAGAAAACTGTAATTCAGGGCAACTGCGACTTTCTGGAAACGGCCGGTCTGAATGCGATTTCGGCTGAAAGCGATCCCAAGGCACGCATGGAGGAGATCGAGAAATTTTCCTCAGGGTTCCCGGATTCCAAGTACCAGGAAACGATATCGAGCCTTGCCCTGGAGTCGCTGAGCCAACTGAAGGACAATGCGCGGCTGGTGGCGTATGGGGAAAAGCTGCTCGCGGCGAATCCCAACTCGTTACCGGCGCTGCTTTTGCTGGGGAATTATTATTCCGAGGACTCGAAGCCGGGCAGCGCGGCAAAAGCTATCTCGTATTCGCAGAAAGCGATTGAGGTGGCGAAGGCGGACGCTCCGGATGCGGACAAATCGCGCAAAGAATCGGCAGGCGTGGCGCACAACACGATCGGATGGACATATTTAAAGCAGGATAAGACAACGGCCTCGATTCCCGAACTCAAAGCGGCTTCCGCGCTGCTCAAGGGACAAGATGATCAGCAGTATGCGCGGGCGCTTTACGGGTTAGGCTTCGCGTATGGCAAGTTGAACAAGCTGACTGAGGCGCGAGAAGTTTTGACCGAGGCGGTGAAGATTCCCGGGCCGCTGCAATCCATGTCGCAGGATCTGCTGGCGAAGGTGAATAGCGCGCGGGCCAAGGGGAAGTAGAGATTACCGCGCGTCATCCTATCAGGTTTCGAAGATCCCACTTCTCGCGAAGAGGCGAGAACCGCCATCCCATAATTAGACGCATCAAGTCTTAGACGAATTATTTTTGGGGATTCAGTAATTCTTCAGACAGCAGCTTGGCTTTGTCAGCCAGGGTGCTGGCTCGATCAAAATCGCCGGCTGCGGTAGCGGTCTTCGATTCGTGCAGGAATTCGCGGATCTGTTTGATCATGTCCTGCTGGTTGGAATCGAGCTTCTCACTTTCCATCTTCTTCAGATTGGCCTCGGTGGACTGCAGCTTCTGGGTGGTATCGCGTTGCTGAGCAGAGGGAGTGCCTCCCGGCGTGCCTACGAGCTGGATGGCTGGCTCACTTGTTCCACCCTGCTTCACGATTGTCTTTTGCAGCGGACAGTTGCCGGATCCTGAGTTCTTGGGCTTCGATACTTTCCCATTGGACGGATTCCCCTGCGCGGAGTTTGTCAACGCGGTCGACGTTTTCCCGCCAGCACTCGGAGTATCCGGTGTGGGATTGCAGTTCGCTGACAACTTTTTCTTTTTGCGATGCGGCGGCTTTGCAGGTTGCGTTTGCGTGTCAGTTGAAGATGACGGGGATGCCGACTGACTTTGGACATCCGGAGCGGGCGCCGGTTTGTCTTGCGATGCCGCTTGGGCCGGAAGCAAAGATACGGGCGCTGCTGCTCTCGGCACAAACGAAAGCGCGCAGAAAACGTGCAGCAACAGGATTATGGCCAGAGTCATATAAATCCCGAGCTAGAGCTTGCCCTAAGCAGTGATTGTACGCCTGGAGTGAAGCGAGGTGCTGCACTGGACATCCGGGGGCGGCCGCACCTGTTTGATCTAGGTGCCGCGCTGGGAGCCTGCGCCAGCGGCGACTTGAGGGATCGTTTGCACCGTGGGTTCTGCCATCGGAATGTGGAAGCGGAATGTCGTCCCTACTCCTTCATTGGACTCGAAATCCACCGAGCCATAGTGCCATTGCAGGATCTGATACGTTTGCGCCAGCCCGATGCCGCTGCCTTCTTTCTTCGTCGTGAAATAGAGTTCGAAGATCTTGTCCTGCACTTCGGGTGGAATTCCGGCGCCTTGATCCGTGACTTCCGCAATGATCAGGCTCTGTTCGCGCCGCGCCGAAATGCTGAGCTGGCCACCCTGCGCCATAGCCTGCACGCCATTGATTACGACGTTGAGCAGAGCTTGCTTCATCAGGTCGACATCAACCTTCACAGGCAATGACTGCGTCGCGCGCTGGCGCTGGATGGTAACGCCGTGTTGCTCGGCGTCCGGCCCGGCGAGCTGTGCGACCTCGTCGAGCAGGCGGCGCAGGTCCACTTCCTCGATGTGAAGGTCGCGGGGACGGGTGAAATCCACAAGCGTCTGCACGACGCGATCGAGACGATGGATTTCGTTGTCGATGATATCGATGTGGCGCCGCGTGTCGGGTTCCGTCTTGGCCAGCTTGTTCTGCAGTAGCTGGAGATGCAGCACGATGGCGTTAATGGGATTCTTGACCTCGTGCGCGACGCCGCGGGTGAGGCGGCTGCTGGCCGAGAGCCGGCGGGACATCTCGATTTCGTCGCCGATCCGCTGTACCGATTCCGTGTCGCGCATGATGAGCAGAGCGCCGATCTGCGAGTTTTTCTCCTGCACGAAATCGAAGGAAACCTGCACGCGCTTGCCGCTGGGCGCCTGGAACTCCCGTTGCGCAATGGGGCGCTTGCGCTCGAAGGCATCGAGGAGGGCGGCACCGACGCGGGAATTGCGGTCGAAGACTTCGCTGACGGGGCGGCCCAGCAACTCACTCCGGGGGCGTCCGAGGAAAGCTTCGACCGGGGCGCTGACCAGCACGACACGGGAATCACGGGCGAAGAGCATCAAGCCATCCTGCAGCTTGGACATGAGCTGATCGACGTTGTCTTTCAATGCCGAGAAAATTTCGCGAGTGTCGCGGATCTGGCGTCCGAGGTTGGCAATCTTGAGCGTGACCAGTCCGTATTCGTCATGCCGCGCGGAGCCCGGGCTGAGATCGCTTTGCTCGCCGCCGGCCATGCTGTCGAGATCGCGGCTGATGGCTTTCAGCGGTCCCAGAGCGAGGTTGGAGATTCCCGCCGAGAGAAGCAGCGAGAGAAAGATCGCCGCTACCGAAAAGTAGAGCGAGTGCATGATCTTCAAATTGATCTCGCGCTTCAGAAAGACCGGCGAAACGCCGATACGAATGGTGCCGAAGGGTTCATCAGAATCCGTGCTCCGTAGCGAGGTCAGCCGCAGATCGTAGCTGACGTCGTACACGGTGGGCGGTCCAAAGATGATGCGAAGCTGATCGGGGAAACGGGCGCTCAGCACGTTCTGGAAATCAGGACGCAAAGGCACGACTTTGCCAACCATATTGGCGTCGGTGTGCAGCAGAGCCTTGCCGCCGGGGCCGATGATGGCGGCGTCCATGACGAAGGTCCAGCTTCCGCGCGCGGACTGCAGCATGTTATTCAGGTCGACATCATCCTGAAGGTAATCGATTACGGCGTGGCGGACCGCGGCCGCACTGTTGACGTCGATTGCAGTGCTGCTGAAATCGGGCAGATCGTTATCGGCGGCGTAGGCAAGCTGGCGAGTGAGTTGCTTGGCGGTTTCATCGGCGCTGTCGATTCGCAGGCGCAGGATTTGCGAGATGTAGAGGTAAGAGAAGGCAGTCACCATTGCCGTCATCATGAAGGTGATCGTCAGGACGATGATGGTTTTGCGCCGAAGCATGGAACGAATTTATCTTTCGTGTTTCTCGCGGTTGAAGGCATGCCCGAACAGGGCAGCCATGATCCCCAGCAGACGTACTGTTCACGCGTCCCTCCGGGACGCGGTTCCCTTTGTTGCACATTACCAGCGCTGGAAGCGCCGGGCTACCGTCAGGCGACCCTCCGGGTCGCTCCCCACCAGTTGGTGTTCCTACGTGACCGGGGTTTCCTCTTTGCCGGCGGCGCCGTCAGCGGCGGCGCTACCGTATTCTTTCAGTTTATTGTGCAACGTTTTCAGGCTGATGCCGAGGATTTCCGCGGCCCGCGTCTTATTGTTGCTGGTGGCCTCGAGCGTCTTCAGAATGAGCATCTTCTCGGCTTCTTCCACCGTCGTGCCCACGCCGAGGCGAACCGCGTCGGGATCGTTGGCGGCGACGCGTAAGGGCGCCTGGCCGAATCCCGGCGGCAGATGCTTGGTCTCGATCACGCCCCCGTCGCAGACGATCACCGCGCGCTCAATGGTGTTGCGCAGTTCGCGCACGTTGCCGGGCCACGAGTAATTATTGAACTGATTCAGGACCGCCTCGCTGACTGCGCTGACTTTGCGGCCGTGTTTCTGGCCCATTTCGGCCAACAGCAACTGAACCAGGCCGGCGATGTCTTCTTTATGCTCGCGCAGGGGCGGCAGATGAATATTGAAAACGTTGAGACGGTAATAAAGATCGCTGCGCAGTTCGCCGCGCGCAACCGCCTCATCGGGAACTTTGTTGGTGGCGGCGAGAACGCGCACATCCACCGGCGTCTCGACCTTGCTGCCCAAACGGCGCAGCTTGCGATCTTCAAGAACGCGCAGCAGCTTGGCTTGAGTGCCCACCGGCATCTCCCCAATTTCGTCGAGCAGAAGCGTTCCGCCTTCCGCAAGTTCGAAGCAGCCGGTACGGCGCTCGAGCGCGCCCGTGAACGCTCCTTTTTCGTGGCCGAAAATTTCGCTTTCCATCAGCGTTTCGGGGATGGCGGCGCAGTTGATGGCAACAAAAGGACGGTCCTTGCGCGGGCTCAGATCGTGAATTGTGCGGGCGACCAATTCCTTTCCCGTCCCGCTGGCGCCCGTAATGAGCACGGACGCGGTGCTGGGAGCGACCATCTCGACCAGGCGGAAAATCTCCTGCATTTTGCGCGAGGAGCCGCTCATGCGTCCGAGCGATCCGACATCGCGCAAGCGACGGCGCGTTGCTTCCAGTTCCGCCCGAGTGCCGAGCAGGGCGGAAGCATTGGACAAAATCGTGCGCAAGCGGTTGGTATCGATCGGCTTGGTGATGTAGTCATACGCGCCCATGCGCATGGCCTGGACGGCGCTGTCGATGGTGCCCTGGGCAGTGACCAGGACGACCGCAATGGTCTGCGCCTGCTCGGCGAGACGCTCGAGCAGGTCGATGCCCCCCATGCGGGGCATCTTCAGGTCGGTTACAACGATAGAAGGCGACCACTGGACGGACTTCTCCAGGCCCTCCACGCCATCGCGGGCCGTTTCCACCCGGTATCCCCAGGAAGTGACCAGTTCCGCAAGCCCGGAACGTTCATTTTCCTCGTCTTCGACGATTAGTATCTTTTCGTGGCTCATCAGCGTTTGAGTGTGCCGTGTCCGAGAGAGCGGATTTGCATGAATTCTTTGCCCCAACTGGCAATTCCCAAGATACGCGGCCAGTTCCTCCGGAGCAAGCTTTCGGATAACCGGCAGGCTATCGGGAGCATTGCCGGGGAGATTTTCATTTTGAGACGCAAATGTTGCAAATAAAGGACAAAGAGTAATCGCGATGCTTTCACTTTGGGGCTTGCTGCGATAGAATTTTCCGATCCCAATTCACTCTCAATATATTGCAGCCACAGAAAAATCTTCCTCGATTCTCGCATCTGTGCGTAAGCGCACGGGAACAAGTCTGCATCGGAGGCACGCTATGTCACTGTGTTGTAAATTACGCAGCAGCAGCCCGGCAGTTCTGGGCGTTCTAGCGGTTCTCGCAATCGTCCTCGTTTCCAGTTTCGCAGTTGCGCAAAGTGATTCGACCCCGAAGTGGGATGTATTCGTGGGATATCAGTGGTTGCATCCAGGCGGCTCAGTCCCCGCTCCGTTCGGCGATCCCAACAATCCAACTCCATACAAGATCCCGGACATGGCTAAGGGCTTTGGATCGGCTCTTACTTATAATTTCGATCCGCACTGGGGTGGCGAGCTGGATTTCGGCCATAACTGGGGGAACAGCAACTATGAAACGACGATTTCCGGCGGCCCCCGGGTCATGTTCCGCACCGAAGACGCAAACTATTTTATTCACGCTCTGCTCAGCTATAACCGGCTGAATGTGAATGGACTGAGTAATGGGGCAAACGGTATTGGAGCAATTCTCGGTGGCGGCATGGACATTCCATTCACCAAGAAGTTTGCTTGGCGCGTGTTTGAAGCGGATTACGTCTGGGCACGGCACAATTATGCCGATTACGTGGCGCCGCAATTCCCCGACCTCCGGCGTCCTAGTCTGGAGGGCGTCAGGCTGCGCACGGGCGTGGTCATCAGTTGGGGCGGAGAGGAAGCGGCTGTCCCGGCGGCATCCTGCTCGGTCCAGCCCACTGAAGTGATGGTGGGAGAACCGATCACTGCGACGGTCAACGCCAGCAACTTCAATCCCAAGCATACGGTCACCTATAGCTGGAGCGGCAATGGCGGCCAGGTTACCGGAAAAGACACGACTGCAAGCATCGATACGACGAATGCGGCGCCGGGAAATTATACGGTTACGGCTCATGTCACTGACCCTAAGGCCAAGAAGAACAACGAAGCGAGTTGCACGGCGAACTATACGGTGAAGCCGC
>Ga0209060_10000237_pt1 | contig 125969 bp, 106 predicted proteins | sample Coa_R1_8_FD_187155 | JGI IMG/M metagenome (GOLD analysis project Ga0209060, IMG submission 187155) | Surface soil microbial communities from Centralia Pennsylvania, which are recovering from an underground coalmine fire - Coalmine... | ecosystem: Environmental > Terrestrial > Soil >... | reverse complement strand
TGGAGGAAGAGGCCGAGCGAGCGGTGGCCTGGCTCGACGGCCTCACCAACGAGCAACGCCTGCGGTCTGGTGGTCTGAAGTCTTCTAAATTCTTGTGGCTATCCACTTAGGGCCAAATGGGAAGTTGGTAGAGGCGACCTCTCGCCTCTACCAGCCGTGCTTCTGGGATGAATGGTGCAGCAACAGCGAGAGGATGCTCTCACAGCCGTTCTGTCCATCCTGAGCCAGGCGGTTGGCCCACCGTCCAAGCTCTGCATCGGTAAAGCCGCCGCCCAGGGCCAGCCGATCTGTCCAAGCTAACCGCATCTGTCAGATCAGCCGCCGTCGCTGCTCCCGGAGGGTTGACGGCCCGCGAGGTGGAGGTCTTGCGGCCAGTGGCGGGGGGCCTGACCGATGTCCAAATTGCCGAACGGCTTATCATCAGCCCGCGAACAGTCAACAACCGCCTGATATCTATCTACAGCAAACTAGGCGTCTCCTCCCGAGCCGCGTCCACGCGCTACGCCCTCAAGCGGCGCCTGGTCTGAAGGCCAGCTTCCATCAGTGTGATGCGGTTCTATGCGTGTGTCCTCCTATCGGTGCCCCATATTCACGAAATGGTCGTGCAGCGCGTGGGCATCCTGCTTGACCACGTATCTATTGCGGAGGAGTACCGGGCTACTATGGAGCAGCCCTTGCCCATTCGCTGGAGTCGTCCTTTGCCCAAAGATGTTCAGCCCACCACGATCACCGTCTCCAGGGATACCGCCGGACGCTACTTCGTTTCCTTCCTGGTGGAAGAGAACTTCAAGCCTCTGGCTGTCACCCCTCAGACCGTAGGGATTGGTCTGGGCTTGCACGATACCGTCACGCTTTCGACGGGCGAGAAAACAGGGAACGAAAAGTTCTTCCATCAGGATGAAAAACACCTCGCCAGAGCGCAACGGGCGCTCTGCCGCAAGCAAAAAGGCTCCAAGAACCGAACCAAAGCCAAGCAGCGCGTCGCTCGCATCCATGCCCGCATTGCAGATCGGCGGCAAGACTTCCTCCACAAGCTGACCACACGCCTGATCCACGAAAACCAAGTGCTGTGTGTGGAAAGCCTCAACGTGAAAGGGATGTTGAAAAATCACATGCTTGCCAAAGCCATCAGCGACGTGGGCTGGGGCGAGTTGATCCGCCAGTTGCAGTACAAAGCAGCCTGGTATGGGCGCGCTGTCGTGGCTATCGACAAGTGGTATCCCAGTTCCAAACGCTGCTTTGATTGTGGGCATATCCTTGACTCGCTTTCGTTGGATGTTCGGCAGTGGCCCTGTCCTGAATGTGGCATCGTCCATAATCGGGATGTGAACGCTGCCTTGAATATCAAGGCGGCTGGGCTAGCCGTCTACGCCTGTGGAGAAGTGGCAAGACCTGGATGGGCCAAGCCCAACCGGGCACGCTTCCGTGAAGCAGGAAGTTCCTCATGGTGACGTGAGGAATCTCCGGTCTTTCGACCTGGGGAGGATGTCAACAATTCCTGTGCTCTCAACTGCGCAACAAAAAGCTTGCTGAGAAAGCAAAGATTCCCCTTGGGTGCGTGGTGCTGGCGAGAATGGAAAGAGCACCTCAGCCCTGAATAGGCAACCTGGCACTCCCGCGCAGGTAGAGCGGAATACGTGTCAACGGAGCATCGGCTATGATGTTTTGTCCCCCTGCCAATTGCTCTCCTGTCCATGCGTCTGTCCAGGTTGTGCCGTTGGGTAAGTAGACCGCTCGCTGAGTTGTGTTCGCCGTCAAAACCGGTGCAACCAGCAGGTCAGGCCCGAAGAGATACTGGTCGTCGATTGCGAAACTTGCCGGATCAGTCTGGAAATCGAAGAACAGCGGACGCATCAGTGGAGTCCCTTTTTGCTCCGCGTGCCGCATCTGCTCCTGAATATAGGGGCGCAGCCGTTCTCGCAAAAAGAGAAGTTCCTGAATAATCTGATACGCCTCTTCTCCAAACGACCAGACTTCGTTGGGGCCACCCGTATCGCGCATGGTCGCTGCATCGCCTGTGAGGTTGCGATAGCCATGCAAGCGCATGATCGGACAGAAGGTGCTGTACTGGAACCAGCGCACAATTAATTCGCGAAAATATGGTGATTCCACATCGGCTCCGTAGAAGCCGCCGGTATCGGTCGTCCACCAGGGAATGCCGCTCATTGCCATGTTCAGGCCTGCACGTACCTGTGCCTGGAGCGCTTCAAAGGTACTGCTGATATCGCCGGACCAGATAGCCACGCCGTAGTGCTGACTTCCGGCCCAGGCGCTGCGCGCGAGATTGAGCACGGCTTTCTCTCCTGCGGCTTGCATGTTTTCGTAAAGCCCCCGCGTGTGGACAAGCGGATAGACGTTGCCAATAGCCTGTCCATTTCCCAGAGAGAAGCGCAGATTATCAGGGTCCAGTGGGTCCATTTCTGGCTCACAGGCGTCGAGCCAGAACGTATGGATGCCGTGCGTGTAGTAGTTAGCCTGAACTTTTTCCCAGAGAAACTGGCGCGCTTCGGGATTGGTGGGATCGTAGAAACGCAAATCAACCGGTCCCTGGGGCTGTGTATCCTGAAACGGCAGGAACGCGGCCATCCCACGCTCTGTGCGCAGGAGCAGCCCGCGTTCCTCCATCGTTCGATAGTTTTCGCTCAACGGGTTGACGGTGGGCCAGACCGAAACCATGACTTTGACGCCCATGGCCTCCAGTTCCCGAACCATTGTCGCGGGATCAGGCCACGCGCTGGGATCGAAGCGCCAGTCCCCCTGGACCGTCCAGTTGAAAAAATCGATAATGACTACCGAGAGGGGAAGACCCCGCTCTTTATATTCACGCGCGACCGACAGAAGCTCTTCCTGTGTGCGATAGCGCAGTTTGCACTGCCAGAAGCCAGATGCCCAGGCTGGAAACTCAGAAGGATGCCCGCTGGCATCGGCATAATGCTCCAGAATATCCGCGGGAGCCACGCCCGTCGTCACCCAGTAATCAAGCTGCGGCGTGGCTTCGGCCACCCAGCGCGTCACGTTCTTGCTCAGGTCCACATGCCCAATGGCGGGATTGTGCCAGAGAAAACCATAGCCGCGGCTGGAAACCAGAAACGGAATCGTGATCTCCGTATTGCGTTGAATGAGGTCCAGCGTGCAACCTTTCTGGTCCAGCAGGCCGTGCTGGTGCTGTCCCAAACCATAGATATGCTCATCCTCATACGCGCGGAATCGCGCTTCCAGATGGAAAAGATCGCTCTGGACCGCTTTGAAAGCGCGCGCGCTGCGTCGCGTAGCGCGCAATTGCGGCTCCTCCGAGAGCAATTCTTCCCCGCTCTCCGTACGTACAAAGCGCAGAAATCCTTCGTTTGAAATGCTGGCGGTAAGCTGCCCATTGACCACGCTTGCGCCTGCATCGCCAATCATAATCTGCGCGGAACTTTCGGGCTGAGGCAACAGCGCGCTGAACAGATCATCGCGAAGGCCCGCGTTAACCGTCGCCCGAACGCGCAGACTATCGCGTCCCCACGGCTCGATTAACAAGGTCTCGTTATAGTGTCGCCAGAAGAGTTTCTGGCCTTCTTGACGAAAGGTTCCCATTGAGTCCCCCTTCACAGATGGGTTTGAAACAACACACCATCATCCTTTGAGCGCGCCCGAGGTCACACCCGCGGTGATATAGCGCTGAAAGAAGATCAACAGCAGTGCCGCCGGAATCGCGCTCAGGGTCGCAACAGCCATGACACCGTTCCATTGCGATTCGTACTGGCCGAGATAATTATAAATGCTCAGGGAAATGGGCTGGATCGTGTTGGTCGTGGTGAGCGTCAGTGCGTAGAGAAAATCACCCCAGGCGTACAAAAAGGCAAACAGGCCTGCTGTGATGATACCTGCGGCGCCCAGCGGCAGCATCACACGCAAGAATGCGCCCCATTCATTGGTGCCGTCCACAAACGCCGCCTCGACCAATTCATAGGGCAGCGACTGAAAATACGCGCTCATGATCAGAATATCAAATGGCACCGCATAGGTTGAATCGGCCAGGATCAGGCCGAAATAGCTATTCAACAGATACAGTTTGTTGAAGATCAAGAACATGGGCGTCGAAAGGGTCACTGTGGGGATCATCTGAGTGAGCAGGAGCGCAAAGACCACCACGACCGTGAGGCGCATGCGAAAATGCGCCAGCGCATAGGCTGCGGGCGTTGCAATCAGCAGCGAAAGGACAACCGTACCCAATGCAATAATCAAACTGGTCACCAGGTTTGGTATCTGTGTTGTGAAAGCGCTCATATAGCCCGAAAAAGTGATTTGGGCCGGGACTAGAGGCGCGGGAATACGGAAAATCTCCTGATTGGTCTCCAGAGAACTGATCACCATCCAATATAGAGGAAAAAGCAGCGCCATCGTCAGAACCAGGCCGATCAGCGTCAAGGCCAGCGCCTTGAGCGAAATCTGTCGCTGTGTTCGCGCACGCTCTGTAAGCTGGCTCTGCATGATAAAACTCCTTGATTTCTCGGTAAAGCAGGCATCAGACATTGTTGAGGCCACAAGATCATCTCTTTCACAGGCCAGGGGTCAAGACGCCGGGCGCCAGGACCACTTCAGATAAATGAGAGCGATGATGAGCGAAATCAGCAGGATGATATTGCCTACTGCCGCACCCTGTCCAAAGAGTTGCTGCGTAAACGAGAGGTTATACGACCAGGTAGCCAGCGTTTGCGTGGCATTGGCCGGGCCGCCGTTCGTCATCACATAGATGATGTCAAAAATCTTCAGCGTATAGATCAGCCCCAGGATCAGCACGATGCCTATCACCGGACGCAGCAGCGGGAGCGTGATATGCCGGAAACGTTGCCAGATACCGGCGCCATCGATTGCCGCGGCCTCGTAGAATTCCTTGTCGATGCCCTGTAACCCGCTATACAACAGGACCATATTGAAGGGAATGCCAATCCAGATATTGGCGATAGCGACTGCGGCCAAGGCCCAGCCGGGCGTCGTCAGCCAGCCGAAGTGAGCCGGGATGAGATGCAGGCTGGCAAGCACCTGATCGATCACTCCATTGGTCTGGTCGAAGAGCCAGCGCCAGAGCGTACCAGAGACCACCAGGGGCAGCAGCCAGGGCAGGAGCATCAGCGAACGCAAAAAGCGATTGAGCGGAAAATGACGTTGAAAAAACAGTGCCAGTCCCAGCCCGAGCAAGAACTGGGGAATGATTGAGCACACCGTAAACACCAGCGTTTGCAGCGCCGCCTGCGAGAAGACGACATCGCCTACATCGATGACATAATTCTTCAAGCCAATAAATGCCGCTTGCCCAGTGATTTCAGCGTACAGATCGTAGTGTTGTAAACTTACGCTGACGCTGTAATAGAGGGGATAGCCGAAAAAGAACACGATGTAGAGCATGGCTGGCAACAAAAACGACACGCGTAATAACAGGCGAGTACGTTTGTACCCAAATGAGCGGCGCGCAGGTCGCCAGGGTGCTCTTTCTGGCTTGAGCACTGCCACTTGCACATCCCGGCCCCGCAGACGTTTTGACAACAAAACACCCCTCCAAGCTACGAAGCGCGAGGGATGGACTTGAATTTACTTCAAGTCCATCCACCCCGGAGGACATTGATTATCAATCCCTCTCACAATACCGGATTCCTGACGGATTTGCCAGTTATCAGCCTTGCAAGATGGTCGTAATCTGACTTTGGGCACGCTGCAAAGCAGCCGCGGGCGTCATACTGCCAGTCAAGGCTGCCTGCTCAGCCGTCCAGAGTTGCTGAGAGACTTGCGGATACTTGGCCCCCACGGTTGCGGTACGCGCCTGGGCCGTAGCCATTTCGTTGGCGAACACGCTCAAATCAGGGTTGTTCGCCAGGAACGTCTGGGCGTCGCTTTTCAAGGGCGGGATATAGTTGTTCAGTTGATCGAAGGTGTTCAACTGGGCTGGTTGCTCGAACCAATTGATAAAGTCCCAGGCCGCCTGCTCGTGCGCTGTGTCAGTCAGGGGCACGGTCCAGGCTTCGCCACCGATAGGAGAAACCGGCGAGTAGCCCGCCTGCGGCACGGGCACCGGCACGATTCCGTACTCCAGTCCGCTCTGCTGATTCAGCCCGGCAATATCCCACGCGCCCATGAGCATCATCGCAGCATACCCATTCTCAAACTGCGTGGTGATATCGCCCTGGCCCCAGTTGACCGCAGCTTTCGAGAGCGAACCTTGTTGTACCAGCGTCGTCAGGAATTGCAGGGCTTGCACACCTTGCGCGCTGTCCACATTGGTCAGCGTGGCCTTATTCGACCACAGGAACGGCTCGAACTGCCAGCTTCCTTCTTCGGTAGCAGCCGCGGCAATTGCCAGGCCATAGGTGTTCCCGCTGGACAGTTTTTTTGCATCGGTGGCGAGGTCTGCCCAGGTGGCGGGCGGGGTCAGCCCGGCTTTGCTGAAGAGCTTTTTGTTATAGAACAAAGCCAGGTCGTTATTGCCAACCGAGAAGGCGTACACATGCCCGTTATAGGTCATGGTTGAGTACGGACCAGGATAGAAATCTGAGCTGCTATAGGCCCCCTGCATGTAGGAGTCGAGCGGGGCCAGCGCGCCGGTAGAGGCAAAATTTGCCACCCAGGGGTTATCCAACAGCAGCAAATCGGGCAGCGTGTGCGAAGCAGCCTCCTGGTCCGCTTTCGCCAGCAACGAGCCATTGGGAACTGCATCACGCTGGATGGTCACGTTGGGATGCGACTTTTCGTAGAGCGAGATAAGCTGGTTGACCGCGGAGTTCTGAGGATCGTTGGACCAGTAATCCATCTCGGTAAGTGTTATTTTGCCGGATGAAGAAGAGCCACCGCAGCCGGCCAGAAAGCCCACGACGAGGAGAGCCGCACAGCAGATGGAGAAGAGTTGCGCCACGCGCAGGAAAGGACGTGTACGCGGGTCGATGCGTTGCCAGTGAGGGGCTTCGTTGGTCTGGGAACTCATCAGATGTCCTCCTTTGGATGAGAGCTTGATATGTTGTGAATATTTATTCAATACTGAAAATATATTCACATGCTATGAAGTATACTGATCACATGGTGCCCTGTCAAGTCCTTTCATGAGATGTTGGGATAGAGAGAGGTTCTTTCTATTTTCAGAGGTTAATACCCTTATGGCAACCTTTCCCTACGGGCAAACAACCAGACGAGGGAGCAAGGACCATGTATACCATACAGGAATGAAAGTGCCAAGGGAAGAGCCTTGAAGTTTTCAGGAGAACTTTTAGGTTGGGTCTATGAGGGCAATCCAGAAATACAAATGGACCGGTGAAAAAGCTTGACAGGGCATCACGCGATCAGTATACTTCGTAGTGTGAATATATTTTCACTAGAGAATAAATATTCATTCAAGTGGAGATGCAGCAGGCATGATGGCAAAGACACTCCAGTTGGGGGCAGGCATCTGGCTTTTCGGCCAGTTTATTGATCGTTATGCGACAGACGCCTATGGGCCACCCGTGAGCACGCTGGAAGCTATTGAACTTGCCGGTAAGGTTGGGGGCCTGGTTGCGCTCGATGTCAATTACCCATTTCCCGAGGCGAACCTGTCGGTGAAGCAGGTGGGAAAAGCATTGACAGATCATGGGCTGCACGCGGCGGCAATCACACCGGTCATCTATGATCGCCAGTTTCGCCAGGGTAGTTTCACCAATCCCGACAGGGCAATCAGGCAAAAGGCGATTGATCTGGGCAAACATGCCGTGGAAGTGGCGCACGAACTGGACGCCGATTATGTGAAATTCTGGCCGGGCCAGGATGGGTTTGACTATCCTTTCCAGGCGGATTACATGCAAATCTGGGATTACGCGATCCAGGGGATCAAGACTGTGGCAGAAAGTGCCACGGCTGTGCAGTTTGCCATCGAGTACAAGGCGAAAGAGCCGCGTACGCACCTGGTATTCAGCACTGCGGCGCGCACGCTGCTGGCTATTGAGGAGATGGGCGTAGACAACGTGGGGATTGTGTGCGATCTGGGCCACTCGCTTTACGCCAGGGAGACGCCCGCCGATGTATTGCAATTGATCGCGCGACGTGGCAAACTAGTAAGCATTGAAGTCAACGACAACTGGCGCGAGTGGGATGACGACCTGACGGCTGGCTCGGTTCATCTGGTGGAGACGCTGGAGTTTTTGCGGGCAGTGCGGCAGATCGGCTGGCAGAAACCGCTGCTCTTAGATCAGTTTCCATTTCGCGAAGACCCGGTTGAAGCTGCGCGGGCCAGCATTGCCAGTCTGCGGGCAATGGAACAGGCGCTTGATCGGCTGGATGAAGCAGCGCTTGGCGATGCACAGGAACGGCAAGATGCGCTGCAAGCTCAGCGTACCCTGCGCGATTTGCTGTTGGGCGAGAAGACACACGCCCTATGAATGGATCGCGCGCAGAGCAAATCAGCAATTTGCAAACCCTGGCTCGTACGATTCGCCAGCACGACTTGCGTATGATCAGCCATGCTGGTATCGGGCATCTTGGTGGAGATTTCTCGGCAATTGATATTCTGGTCACGCTCTATTTTGCGGTGATGCATATTGATCCGCAGCACCCGGACGATCCCGAGCGAGACCGTTTTATTTTGAGCAAAGGCCACGCGGCTGGGTCGCTGTATACCACCCTGGCTCATGCTGGCTTTTTCCCGCTGAGTGATTTGCAAACATTCGCGCAGCCGCTTTCCCCTTTGAATGGACATCCGAATCGCCTGAAGGTGCCAGGAGTGGAAGCAAGTACAGGTCCATTGGGGCACGGATTATCCATCGCAGTGGGCAGCGCCCTGGCGGCAAAAATGGATAGCAAGGCGTGGCATACGTATGTGCTGACGGGCGATGGAGAGTTACAGGAGGGGAGCAATTGGGAGGCAGCGATGGCCGCTGCCCATTATGGCCTGGGCAATTTGACGGCCATTGTCGACCGCAACGGTTTGCAGCAAGGCGATGGGACGGAACATACGATGCGCCTGGAGCCGCTGGCCGACAAGTGGCGGGCGTTTGGTTGGGCTGTCTACGAGATCAACGGGCACAGCTACGATGAACTGCTGGATGTACTCAACCTTGCTCGTTCGGCGCAAGATCGCCCAAGGTGTATTATTGCCCATACATCCAAAGGACAGGGCGTTTCCTTTATGCGTAATCGCGTTGAGTGGCACCATCGCGTGCCAACGGCTGATGAGGCCGCCCTGGCATTGCAAGAACTCGGCGAAGCAGTATGATGAATCAATTGTATGATTGTCGAGATGCCTTTGCTCAGGAGCTAGAACGTGTCGCCCGCGCTGATGAGCGCATCGTGGCTGTCGTGAATGATTCGCTTAGCTCCAGCAAACTTACGTCCTTTCGCAAAAACTTTCCCACGCGCACCATCAATATTGGCATTGCCGAGCAGAATATGATTGGCATCGCTGCTGGCCTGGCAATGGGCAATAAAATCCCATTTGTGAGCGGCGCGAGTCCATTTCTGACCGGGCGAGCATTGGAGCAGATCAAGGTGGACCTGGCCTACTCAGAAGCCAACGTGAAGCTGTGCGGGATGAGCAGCGGCCTGGCATATGGCGAACTGGGACCAACGCACCATTCGATTGAGGACCTTGCCTGGACGCGCGCCATTGCCAATTTGACCGTGATAGTACCCGCCGATCCACTTGAAACAGCCCAGGCGGTGCGCACGGCAGCGCAGACGCCCGGGCCGATTTTCTTGCGCATCAGCCGTCTGCCTGTACCAGTCGTACACCCAGCCGATTATCAGTTCCAGATTGGGCGCGCGGCACAGCTTCGCGAGGGACACGATGTGACGTTGATCGCGCTAGGAACGATGGTAGCTCGCGCGCTTGAAGCGGCGGCACTGTTGGCGAACGATGGCATGAGCGCGCGCGTTCTGAATATGTCCACGGTGCGCCCGATTGACCGCGAAGCTATCCTCCGGGCTGCGCGCGAAACGCGAGCCTTGATAACAGTCGAAGAACATACGATCTATGGCGGTCTGGGAAGCGCTGTAGCGGAAGTGGTAACGACGACGCTGCCGGTTCCTATGCGCATCCTCGGCATACCGGGAACGTTTGCGCCAACCGGTTCCGAGGAGTTCTTGCTAGAATACTTTGGCCTGACCGCTCAGGGCATCCGGCTGGCCGCGCGAGAATTGCTGCAAGAAAGAACGCTGCTGTGAAACGAGCATCTATCCTGGCGCTTGATCAGGGCACAACCAATACGAAAGCCCTGCTGATTGACGAGTCCGGGGTCGTGCTATCCAGGGCCTCTCAGCCAATCCGGCAGGTCTACCCACGCCCTGCCTGGGTCGAGCAGGACGCGCTAGAAATCTGGTATAGCGTACAGGCGGTAATAGATGCATGTTTGGATGGGCAGGAGACGGGTTCCTTGCGTGCGCTTGCCATCAGCAATCAGCGCGAGGCGATTCTACTGTGGGAACGGCAGAGTGGTCGTCCGCTCGGTCCCTGCATTAGCTGGCAGTGCCGACGTACTGCTGATATGTGCGAACAGTTGAAGGCGCAGGGACTGGAACCGCTGATCCGCGAGCGCACCGGTCTGATGATCGATCCGCTGTTTTCTGCCACAAAGGCGCGCTGGCTGCTCGATCAGGTTGAAGCGGGCCAACAGCGCGCCGAACGAGGAGATGTGTGCCTGGGAACGGTCGATAGCTGGCTGCTCTGGAATTTAAGCGGTGGTACAGTTCACGGGACCGATGTGTCCAACGCAGCCAGAACCCAGCTTTTCAATATTTTCCAGGTGCAATGGGACTCCGACCTGCTGAACATTTTCGGCGTTCCCCAGGCCGCGCTTCCCGTTGTCAGGCCGTCGGGCGCGGTTCATGGTTCCACGGTTGAACTGGGAAAGCTTCCGCCCCATATTCCCATTGCCAGCCTGATCGGTGATTCGCATGCTGCTTTATTTGGTCAGGCCGGGTTCCGGCCCGGCGTCATCAAGGCAACCTATGGTACCGGCTCGTCTCTGATGACCCCCCTGGACGCTTTAAGGGTCTCTGGGCACGGCCTGGCAACGACCATTGCATGGGCGCGCGAAGGAGCAGTCACCTATGCGCTCGAAGGGAATATTTCCGTGACTGGCGCGGCGATTCAGTGGCTCGGCCAATTTCTCGGCCTTCCCAATCCCGCGCAGGATATCACCCGGCTCGCCGCATCCGTAGCCGACGCGGGCGGTTTGTATTTTGTGCCAGCGCTGGTCGGTCTGGGCGCTCCCCATTGGGCGGAGGCAGCGCGCGGCTTGATGACCGGTTTTACACAGGGGTCAACAGTGGCGCATCTGGCGCGCGCGACATTAGAATCGGTTGCCTACCAGATTCGCGATGTCTTCGAGGCTATGGAGGCGGAAACCAGCCAACCGCTGCATCTGCTGCTCGCAGACGGAGGAGCCAGCCGCAGCAATCTCCTGATGCAACTCCAGGCCGACATGCTGGGGCGGCCCGTTCTGCGCAGCGCCTCGCCCGAGGTTTCTGCCCTTGGAGGGGCGTATCTGGCGGGATTAAGCGTGGGCGTCTGGTCTACGGAAGCAGAAATTGCGCAGCTTGTGCCTGCCCGTCAGCGCTTTGAGCCACAGACTGAGCCAACACAACGAGAATCACGCTATGCAGGCTGGCGCCGCGCTCTCAAACTGACGATTCTAGGCAGCACTGAGAGCGCGTCAACAGGGCAAAAGAACCCGGATACTGCGAAAAACTGACATATAAGGAAGAGCAAACATGGCGCGAATTGACGACGTGCGGCTGATGATCAAGGTTGCTCATCTTTACTATGAGCGAGGCTTAGGACAGCAGGAAATAGCCTCGCGCTTGCATCTTTCACAATCGAACGTTTCTCGCCTGCTGAAGCGCGCGCTGCAAGAGCGGATTGTGCGTATTACGATCAGTGCGCCGCAGAATGTATATACCAATCTGGAAGATGCTCTGGAAACCATGTATGGATTGCAGGAAGCGATTGTGGTTGAGAGCAGCGAAGACGAAAATGAACTGCTCTCCGCGCTGGGTTCAGCAGCGGCTTACTGGCTGGAGACGACGCTGGAGCCGGGAGAGATGATCGGTATCTCTTCCTGGAGTTCCGCGCTGCTGGCAACGGTCAATGCCATGCACCCTTTCCAGCGTGCTTCGGGGATCAGGGTGGTGCAGATTTTAGGAGGAGTGGGCAATCCTTCGGCTGAAGTGCATGCCATGCAGTTGACCCGCCGCTTTTCGAGTCTGGTGCAAGGCGAGGGCATCTTTTTGACCGCCCCAGGCGTAGCCAGTTCACCCGAAGCCCACGCGGCTTTTCTACAAGACCCGTTCGTTCGCTCCACCGTCGCTCTTTTTGAGCAGATTTCGCTCGCGCTGGTGGGCATTGGCTCGGTTGAGCCGTCGGCCTTGCTGGCGAGCAGCGGAAATGTGTTTTCTCTTGATGAACTCCAGATGCTCCGCGAACAAGGCGCGGTAGGTGACATTTGTTTGCATTTCTTTAATGAGCAAGGCACCCCTCTAGAGACCCCTCTCAACGATCGTGTCATTGGCATCAGCGTGGAGCAGCTGCGCCAGGTGAAACGTGCCGTAGGGGTTGCCGGTGGAACGCGCAAGCAAGCGGCCATTCGGGGTGCCCTGATGGGTCACTGGATCAATGTCCTGGTCACTGATTGTCAAACGGCCAGGTGGTTGATTGGTGAGCAACCGGACGCTGAGAAGGGCGCAGTAGAAGCATAGAGAACATAGCTCAAGTGGAGAGAACATACAGGAGAAACCCGTGACGCAGCAGGAGAAATCATCGCAGAGATTGACTTCGGGTACAGAAGCCCCTGATGCCCGCATTGTTGATGTGCGCTTCGAGCACCTTCGCGAGACACTTGGCATTGGTACGGCCTCTCCACGCCTGTCCTGGACCGTTGAAACACAGCAGGCCGGATGGCGTCAGCTTGCCTATGAGGTTGAGGCGTATGGGACAGATGGCAAGCCGCGCGGGCAGACGGGATGGACCGAGTCTGATCAGTCCGTGCTTCTTCCCTGGCTGTTCGCGCCGCTTGCCTCGCGTGAACGTCTGCATGTACGGGTGCGGGTGAGGGCCAGCGAGGGCCAGGAGACCGCGTGGAGCGCAAATTATCCCATCGAGGCGGGCTTGCTCGCTCCGGATGACTGGAACGCGCGGTTTGTGACACCGGATTGGGACGAAGATACCACTCGGCCCCAGCCCGCTCCTTTGCTGCGCCGGGAATTTTCTGTTCGCGCCGATATGATACGGGCGCGTCTCTATATTACAGCGCTGGGCGTCTATGAAGTGTACCTCAATGGAAAGATTGTCGGAGATCACGTGCTGGCCCCTGGATGGAGTAGTTACCATCACCGATTGCGCTATCAGACTTTCGACGTGACTGATCTGCTGCGTGAGGGAGACCAGGCCATTGGAATTATGCTGGGTGATGGCTGGTATCGTGGTCGAATAGGCTATGACGGCGGGGCACGCAACCGCTATGGCGACAGGCTGGCTGCCCTGGCGCAGCTTGAGCTTACATACGCAGACGGTACGGTAGACCAGATCATCACCGATGAACACTGGCGCGCGGCCCGCGGCCCCATCCAGGCCAGCGACCTCTACGATGGCGAGACCTACGATGCTCGTCTGGAGTTGCCAGGCTGGTCCACGGCTGGCTATGATAACCACGGATGGGTTGGTGTATGTCAACTTGACAGGGATGTAACCACGCTCGTTGCGCCATCAGGACCGCCGGTGCGCCGGACGGAACTGGTTGCGCCTGTGGCTATTACGACCTCTCCTACAGGTCGCACTATTGTTGATTTCGGCCAGAACCTGGTTGGACGGCTCAGGTTGACGGTGCGTGGTGCAGCCGGACAGACCATTACCCTGCGCCATGCCGAGGTACTTGAGGAGGGGGAACTGTGCCTGCGCCCGCTGCGGCAGGCACAGGCCACAGATCGCTACACGCTGCGTGGCGGTGTAGTAGAAACCTGGGAGCCGCGCTTCACGTTCCACGGCTTTCGTTATGCTGAGGTAGAGGGGTGGCCTGGTGAACTGCGCCCAGACGACCTTCGCGCCGTCGTCTGCCATTCCGACATGGAGCGCACGGGCTGGTTCGAGTGCTCAGACCCCTTGCTGAACCGCTTCCACGAGAATGTCGTCTGGAGCATGCGTGGCAACTTCCTCGACGTTCCCACCGATTGCCCTCAGCGCGATGAACGCCTTGGCTGGACGGGGGATATTCAAGTCTTTTCGCCAACCGCCACCTTTCTCTATGACGTGGCTGGATTCCTGGCCTCATGGCTGGCTGACCTGGCCCACGATCAGCGCGCTCTGGGAGGGGTGGTGCCTTACGTGGTGCCCAACATCATGGGGCAGTCGACCAAGCCCGTGGCAGCCTGGGGCGATGCCTCCATCATCGTCCCGTGGGTGCTTTATCAACGCTCTGGAGACGCTGGTATCCTGTCCAATCAGTTCGAGAGTATGCGCGCGTGGGTTGATTTCCTCGCCGATCTGACCGGAGAGCAACGCCTGTGGAACAAGGGCTTCCAGTATGGCGATTGGCTTGACCCAAACGCGCCACCGGAAAGACCAGAAGACGGGCGCACTGATCCCTATGTGGTTGCTACGGCCTATTTTGCTCGGTCTGCGGCATTACTGAGTCAGGCGGCAGGAATACTGGGGCGAATGGAGGACGAAGCGCGCTATTGGGCATTGGCCGAGCAGATTCGGGAGGCGTTCGCGGCAGAGTATGTGACGCCAGCCGGGCGCGTCCTCAGCGACTCCCCAACCGCGTATGTGCTGGCCTTACAATTTGATCTTCTCAAAGACGCCACGCAGCGCCAGCGCGCTGGTGAAGAATTGGTTGCCCTCGTGCGCAAGAGTGGTTACCACATCAGCACCGGCTTTGTGGGAACGCCGCTGATTTGCGACGCGCTGTGCAGCGTGGGAGAAGATGAGCTTGCCTATTACCTTTTGATGCAGCGGGAATGCCCGTCGTGGCTCTATCCGGTGACCATGGGAGCCACCACCATTTGGGAGCGCTGGGATAGCCTGCGTCCGGATGGGACAGTCAATCCTGGTCAGATGACCTCGTTCAATCATTATGCTCTGGGGTCCATTGCCGATTGGCTGCACCGTACAGTGGCTGGTCTGGCTCCTGCTGAGCCAGGCTATCGTCGCCTCGACATTCAGCCACGTCCCGGTGGCGGACTCACCCGCGCTCATGCCCGGCATCGCACGCCCCACGGCATAGCCGAGTCTGGCTGGCGCATTGAGCAGGGGCAGATCACAGTCGAGGTTGTTATCCCGCCCAACACAACGGCGCGTGTCCTTCTTCCAGAAAGTGAAACTCCTCCCATTGAGGTTGGAGCCGGAACTCACCGCTGGTCTTACCCATACCACACAAGCGCTTCCTAGCGCCTGCTTACGCTCGGCAGCAGCTTGGCGAACCCATCGATGATCCCGTAAGTCTGGGTGGCGCAGACAGCGCTATTTTAACTGTTATTGGGGAAAGCTCATTATCCTCAGGAGAACAACTCACGATCAGCGATAACTTCCGGCTTGCATGTCATAGAGTTGCGCATAGACGCCTGCGCGTGCTAGCAACTCATCATGTGTCCCATGTTCTTGGATGTGGCCGTCCTGGAGGATGGCGATCTGATCGGCCATGCGCACGGTACTAAAGCGATGGGTAATCAGCAAGCAGGTATGCCCTTGCATGAACTCCTTGAAGTGACAATAGAGGTCATACTCCGCCTGGGCATCGAGGGCAGCGGTTGGCTCATCCAGCACAAGCATCTCGGCGTCCCTGAGAAACATCCGGGCCAGCGCCAATTTTTGCCACTCGCCCCCGGAGAAATCGACTCCTATCTGTTTCTCCGTCAGCCACCGGCTGAGCAGGCTTTGATAGCTCTGCGGGAGCTGCTCGATGCGCTCGTGGATGCCCGCTTTGATGGCCGCTTTTTGGATACTGCTGCGATCTTCAACGCGTTCGACGTTGCCCAGGCCGATATTTTCCTGCACACTCAGATCATAGCGTGAGAAATCCTGGAAAATGGCCCCAAGCCGTTGGCGGTATTCCTGGGGATCGAACTCGCGTATATCGACTCCATCCCACAGAATCTGGCCCTCGGTGGGATCATACAGGCGTGCCAGGAGCTTGACCAGCGTCGTTTTGCCCGCGCCATTAAGGCCAACCAGCGCCAGGCAGCGGTTGGCTGGCAGAAAGAGGTCGACATGGCGCAGTGTCCAGGGATGCGCTTCGCTGTAGCGGAAGGAGACATCCCGGAAGGCGATCCCCTGGGTCAACGGTGGCACCGGGCGGGGGGTGGAGGTGACCACCAGTGGTTGCTCCATGTTCAAGAGCGTCGTATAGTGCTTGAAAAAGAGCAACCCTTCGTTCATGTTTGACAGGGCCATCACAATGCCAGCGAGCGCGCCTTGAACGTTTGCCACAGTACTGATATACAGCGACACATCCCCGAAACTGAGCCGCCCGCTGAATGCCTGGACCACCACGACGACAAACGCGCCAACCGAGACCAGGCTCTCCAGCAGCGCAAAAAGGGATTGCCAGATGAGTTCGCGCCGCTGCTGCTGCCGCTGGGCGCGAAAAATCTCCGTGGTCGTGTGCTGGAACTTGCGCAGAAAATAGTCGCCAAGCTGAAACAGGCGCATCTCTTTGGCAAAGGCTCCCCAGGAAAGCACCTGGCCGTAATACGCAGCCAGGCGTTCTTTCGGGCTGGTATTCACAAAGACGCCTACTCTTCGATGCGTGAGCTTGAACTGGGTATACACTTGCGGGAGCGCCGCCAGCACCAGCACGGCGAAAAGGAGCGGACTCAGGGCAAACAGGATGCCCAGGAAGGAGAGCAAGGTGATCGCGCTCTGGACGAGTATCATACAGGTATTCAACGTCTGGATGGGAGCCATCTGGGCCTTGTTGGAAGCTACCTGAATGGTGTTATACAACGCCGGGTCTTCAAAGGGGGCCAGCCCAACGAAACTGTTCACTTTGAGGTAGATGGCGCTTTTGACGGTGAGTGTCAGACGCCGCGAGAACTCCGCATTGAAATATTGGCTTATTGAAGTCATCGCCTGGTTTGCTATCGTTATCAGTGCCTGAAGTACAAGCAACAGCGCGAGCGTCGGTACCAGATTGGTGGGCGCGTGCCCCTGGAGGCTCTGTGCCAGCAGATCGAACAAGACCTTGGTAATCCAGGCCAGCGCCAGGGGAATCAGGCCCTGTAAGATTTGGGTGGCGATCAGCAAGAGGAAGCCTGCGGGGTAAGCCTGCCAGGCTAGCCGGCCCATACGGCCAAGAGTGGTCAAGAAGTCTGGGGCACCGCGCACCAAACGGCGCAGGCGCGGCCAAAAGCCTGATCGAGGGTGAGATGCAGTCTCTTCCGGCATGTCAGTGCTCCACCAGCTGCTGTTCGGCGCTCGCCAGCACTCGTTCCTCAGCCAGGCGGTCAAGCGCTGCCTCAAGCACGCTCAGCGGGATGCCGGAGGCGCGCACCACGCCCGCTTGATCGGCCAGACAATAGCATGGCATCCCCTCGACCTCAAAGTCGTGTAACAGGGTGTTCTGCGCTCGCGGAGCCACAAGGAGGGGCAGCGAGATGCGCATCTCTTGCGCAAAGCGGCGCGTCGCCTCAAGATGACTGGCACTGACAAACAAGACCACTACCCCTACCTCGGCGGCTCTGCGCGCTATGGCTTCGAATCGGGAGAGCAGGGAAGGCATGGGGAGAGAGGAATGCGCAAAGAAGAAAAACAAGAGCAGGGCCTGGCCGCGATACTGCTGCGAGGTGACGGTGGACCCCTCCAGGGTCGAGGCGCGAAACGCTGGAGCCACATGGCCCACCGGCAGCCCCCATTTGGGCGGAACGTGGTTGACAGGAACTACCAGCGGCGCAGCCTGGGCCGAACGAGCCAATTTCATCAAGACGACGCCGCGCACATTCCGCTGCGGAAGTGGTCCCCAGGTGCGTGAATCGATGCTCTGCTCGCGGTGATCGCCACAGACGAACACATGACCCGGCGGAATCTGCCAGGTCTGCTCCGCCTGCTCGGCTTCTTCGATGAGTTGATCGTCCATCGCGCTCCTGATCGGAGCGGGGCGGGCTGTAAACACCTCTCCAGGCAAGGCCACGATCCGTTTCATCTGCCACCCCTCCAGTTCAGGCCGCGCGGATGCCCCCTGCTGCAACACTACGATCTGCCCGCACCGGAGCCAGCGAGCGGGCCACCTGCGCCAGACCAGCAGGCGATCTCCGTCCTGGAAGGTGGGGATCATGCTCTGGCCGGTGACGGTCACGATTAGGAGACACAGGCGCATGAGAGCACCACTCATGCAAAGCATCAGGCAGCATCCTATAAGAGAAATCAGGAGGAACATTGCAGCCAGCCTTCTACATTCGAGCCTCTTTATGTACCAGATATAAGGCAAAAACACACAATCCCACAAAACCGCCGCTGCCTACGGAAAGATGTCCCTCTCCGCAGGCAGTGCGGCCTTGATCAGCCTCCGCCAGGCTAACAGGCTCTCCGCGCTGCCTGGCGTGAGGGCCTATCCACAATTAGAGGGGCATACTGCGCAATCACCAGGTATTGAACCGCCGCAAGTGTATATACCTGCTTGGCAATATTGCCAAGCTGTGGAATAGTGGTATATGAGAGTTCCACAGCCACAATTTGGGCCAGGGTAGGAACAAGTTCCGCCACAATAAATGCCAGAGCAGGCGCTCGCGGTTTTCTGCGGGACGAGATGTTCGACCGTGGCGTCAAGGGCGGCGCTGATCGGACCCAGCTTCTGGGTGAGGCGATCAACAAGGGACAACACCGAGGTACTCATCGTTACAGGTTCCTTTCTGCAAGCACTGAAAATCGGACGTTTTTTGAAACAATAGACTCCAATGAGCAGATCTTCATTCATCTGCACACGAATACGCTGTCGTTTTACCTCCTTCCACTGGCGACAAGCTTGCCTGCTCTGGTCCAGGTCGCTGTGAGTGCCTTCCAAGCGCCGAAGCTGGGCCACGGATGCCCTGCCGACTGGACCGTGCCATCTTCATCTATCACACAGTAGGAAGGCGTACCGGTGATCTTGTAATCATCAAAGAACGGATTGCTATCTCGTGGCGCCAGCAGCACTGGCATGTCCAGATGGAACTCAGCCAACAGCGCCTCGACCCGTTCGCGCCCTTCGCTGCTGACCAGGATCAGATCAGTCGCGGTCTGGCGTGCGCCGGGAAGCAACTCTCCAAGCGTTGCCAGCAGTTCGTGGCAGGGTTGGCAGCCTGCGGAGATAAAGAGCAGCGCGGTGGCTCGCCCCCGCCCGGTATGAGATTCCAGCGTAGCTGGCTCTCCTTCCAGGGTCTGGGCGCTAAAAGCCGGAGCCTGTTCGCCTATGGTGGGTCCAGTCTCAGACACTCCCGCCGCGTTGAGGCCACCACTGGCGTTCACCCGTCGCACCAGCGCGAGGGTCAGCAGCACATTGAGCAGCACGACCACCCAGAGCAGCACAGAACTGACGATGAGAACGGTTTCCAAGGGGCAACTCCTTCCTGAACAAGAGCCGGTTAGTTCGAGCGCAACAACTGGGCAATCTCGCCCAGTTGCACCCAGATGACCACAAAGACCAGCGCGCCCAGACTGATGGGAATCCATGCGAGCCAGCCTACGGTAGTGTCTGTCTCGCGCAGCCAGGTCTGCGTCACACAGCCGCCCAGCGCGCAGACAATAAAGCCAAGGTTGCGCCAGAGGTCGCTGACCGTCACGGGTTTTTCGCTTGGGCCAAAGCAGTTGCACGAGGTGTGCAGCGACCTCGCCAGCACCGAGGCCAGCGCGCCGCAAAACACGGCCAAGAGCGTGATTGCCAGGATGAAGCCTGGGAGCAAGAAATGGCCTCCAGCAATCATGAGGAGCACCACGCCAAACTCACCCGCGAGAAAGAGCAGCGCGGTGATGCCGCTCAGGTGATTCGGCAGCAGACGAAAGGTGATGATGGTCTGCTTGAACTGAGGAAGATGACCTGCCTTGCTCACCCCGGAGATCAGAAAGACCAGCCCGGTCACCACCCGGCAAAAGGTCAGCACATACGCCATGACCATCAGCGACATAGGAAGCTCACTCATCTTTCCAACTGGCTTGTTTTCGCTTGTTTTCGGTTCGCTGGGGCATCTCATGCTTCGGCAACTTTACCCTGCCGCGCTCACGGTTGCCCCTTCCCTTGCTGAGCTAAGTATGCGATACTCCCTGTGCCAAAACTGAGCAAAAATGTGCCGAGTTTTTGCACAGATGGAGTTCTCCTCATTGGCAAGCGCTCCGTGTTATAGGCGGGTTGGTACAGTTGAGGTTCTGGCCTCAGCAAGAAAGGATTCGCTCGATGCGCAATCAGCAGTTTGGCGCACTCGCCAGTGAAGGGGTTGCCAGCGTGGCACATCGCTCGCACAAAACCCGCGCAGGCGTGCTCCTGGAGATGCGTGACACCTTACTAGCCACTGGAAGCATGGTGAAGGATTCGACGCTGGCGGGCTGGTGTAAGGGGTTTGTTCCCAAGGAACCCGAGCTTGTTGCCTGGTTCACGCGCTACTGTGTGCGCCAGGGGCGCGTGGATCGGCAGTGGGCCGAGGCCCTCCTGCGCTATGCCCGTTACCCAGAGCGAGAGCACCTCCTGGGAGAACTCTTCCCGCCAGCATCGCTCGCTGCCCCGGCAGACCTGGCTCGAGGCAAGGAGGCTGCTAATGGGAAGCGGGCGGATGCCCCAACCACTCAGCAGTTCTCGGTCCTGACCGCGAGCCTGGTGAAACAGGAGCTGATGCATCACTCTGCACCACCTTCTTCTCCCCCGCGTGTCACCCGTGCTCCATCCTCCTGGCTGCCGCTTCCCCCAACTCCCCTGATCGGGCGAGACCAGGAGAGACAAGCCCTTGGAACGTTGCTCACTGAGCCAGATGTGCGCCTGCTCACCCTGTGTGGGCCGCCAGGCGTGGGCAAAACCCACCTGAGCCTCCAGGTGGCCGCTGAGGCGCAGGAGCGATTTTCCGATGGAGTGGCTTTCGTAGGGCTGGCCTCTCTTCGTGACCCCACACAAGTCATGCCCACCCTGGCTCATGTCTTTGACGTCGCGCCCGCCAGCGACTCTCCTCTCGAAGCCGTGGCTCAACACCTTCAGAAACAGCATCTGCTGCTTCTGCTTGATAACTTCGAGCAGGTGCTCCCAGCGGCGTCTGACGTTGCGCAACTGCTTTCCCTTTGTCCCCATCTGCGGGTGATGGTAACCAGTCGCGCCCCGCTGCATGTGCGCGGAGAATACGAGTATGCGGTGGCCCCGCTGGCCCTGCCAGATCGGCGCCAGATCAATGACCTGACGCTTCTTGCGCAAGTGCCCGCTGTCGCACTGTTTCTCGCGCGTGCCCGTGCTGTCCTGCCTGACTTCACGCTTACGTCCGCCAATGCGCCTGTCCTGGCGGACATCTGCTGCCGCCTGGATGGTCTACCCTTAGCTATCGAGTTGGCGGCAGCTTGGATCAAGCTCTTGCCCCCTCCGGCGCTGCTGGCGCGTTTGCAGCATCGGCTGGAGACCTTGACGGATGGGGCGCGTGATCTGCCTAGCCGCCAGCGCACCTTGCGGCAGGCCATTGGCTGGAGTTACGAATTGCTGGACCCACCAGCGCGCACCTTATTGCAGCGCCTGGCAATCTTTGTCGGAGGATGTTCCCTGGAGGCGGTGGAAGCTGTATGCGCTCCAGGCGGGCAGGAGGGCAAAGACCTGTTAGAGCAGGTGACCATGCTGGTGCATCATCATCTGGTGCAGAGTGAACCAGGAACTGGGGATGGACCGCGCCTGCTGCTGCTGGAAACCATCCATGAGTATGCAATCGAGCAGCTAGGGGGCACCGGGGAGCGCCCTGCTCTGCAACGGGCGCATGCGCTGTATTATCTGCGCATGGTAGAAACACTGCGGCAACAGATTGGCGCTGAACTGGCTCCTGGTCTGGAGCAGATGGAAACCGAGTATGGTAACCTGCGTGCGGCCTTACAGTGGGCCATCGAGCAGCGGGAGATAGAGATCGGGCTGCAACTGGCTAGCGCGCTCTGGAAGTTCTGGTATACCCGCGGCTATCTGCTGGAGGGTCTTCAGTACCTGCCCGCCTTGCTCGCCCTGGCCCCACCACCGGAAGCCAGCCTGTCCCAATCCGACTGGCAAGCCCTGCGGGCACGTGCGCTCTATGCCGCAGGTACCCTGGCTTTTCGGCTCAACGATTTTGAGCGCGCCAGCACCTTCTTGCGCGAATCGATTATGCTCTTCGAGGACTTGCAAGACCGCAACGGACGGGTAGCGCCCCTCACCTTGCTGGGTAATATCGCTCTCCATCAGGGGAACTTTGAGGAAGCCAAACAGCTCTATACTCCCTGCCTGGTGCAGGCGCAACTGACACAGAATAAGCACCGCTGTGCTGTGCTCTTGCTCAACCTGAGCCTGGTGGCCCGTAAACAAGGGGACTATCAACAGGCGACAGCCTTGTCTGAGGAAAGTGTTGCCCTCTGTCGCGAGCTGGGGGATACCTGGAATGGGGCCCTGGGATTAAACAATCTAGCGGATGTGGCCCGCGAGCAGGAGTACTTTCCCCGCGCCGTCGCCTTGTATACAGAAAGCTTGCGTATGCTTCAAGCCTTGGGAAATCGAGCCAGTATTGCAGCCTGTCTTGAAGGGCTGGCAGCGGTACTCGGTGGTTGTCAGCGGCTGGAAGAGGCCACCTTGCTGTATGGCGCTGCCACTGCGCTCCGCGAGGAGAGTAAAGCGCCCCTCCCGCCTTCAGACCGGGGCCATTGTGAGTCGCTTGAGGCTACGGCTCGTGTTGCTCTGGGGGGAGCTTGCTTTGAGGAACTCCTGGCAAAAGGACAGTCGCTCTCGCTCGAGGAAGTCATGACGATTGTTCAGAACGCAAACGAACCCATCGAACATGGCGGCCTTTGAGTAGAGAAACCGGTTGGCTCACTCGCTCCGATGGCCCAGGTCTGGAGCAGGCTCTTGTGCCCCCAGGCAACTCCCCAAAGGACAAGGATATGCAGACGAAACGTTCGCCAGAGTGTGACCAGTCGGACCAGAATGCGGTGCGCATCGAGCCGTGGGGTGAGGACGATCTGACACTGTTGAAGAAACTTCTGGGGGACCCGGCGATGACCGAGCATCTGGGTGGCCCCGAGAGCGAAGAACAACTGGTCGAGCGTCACACCCGATACCTCCTCACAGACTCCAGCAATGATCGTATGTTCAAGATCGTTCACAAAGCGACGGGCGAGGCAATTGGGTCGGTAGGCTACTGGGAGCGTATCTGGCAGGGCGAGGCGGTCTATGAGATTGGTTGGATGGTCCTCCCGGCATTCCAGGGGCGGGGCATCGCCAGCGCCGCTACCGCCCAGGCCATCACCAGCGCCAGAGCAGATGGCAGGCATCGGTTTATACATGCCTTCCCATCGGCGCACAATCCCTCGTCGAACGCGATCTGTCGGAAGCTGGGGTTCACCCTGCTCGGGGCATGCGAGTTCGAGTATCCGAAAGGCCATTTTATGCAGTGCAATGACTGGTGCCTTGATCTCGTCTCTTTGTAGGCGAACACTCATTGGAAGACCAGGACCGTACGCAGGCCCTGGCCGGATTGAAGGTCAAGGAGGGCATCATTCACTTCATTCAGGCTGGAGATGGTCACGGTGATTAATTCGCCAAGCTTGAGAGTGCCTTCCAGCGCCCACTGCGCAAAGAGTGGGAAATGGAGCGCGGGCCGACATGCGCCATAGACGCAGCCTCGGATAACCTGCTGCAAGCTGAGCATGTTGTGGCGCGGGAGAAATGAGAACGCGGCGTCGCGTGCTGGTGCGCCCACCAGGGCGAGTGTCCCACCAGGCGCGAGGACATCCAGCCCCTGGGCCATGATCTGCGGATGCCCAACAACCTCGAAGGCCACGTCCACGCCGCGACCACCCGTGAGGCCGCGCACCCGCTCGACGGCATCTGCCCCCGCGCGCACGCCGTCTGTGGTCCCGAACTGCCTGGCAAGCATCAGCTTCTCCTCAAGGAGGTCGATGCCGATGATCTTGCCCGCGCGCGCCATGGCTGCGCCTTGCGCGACGTTCAGCCCCACGCCGCCGAGACCGAAAATGGCGACGTCCATCCCTGGCTCGATGTGCACCTCAAACAATGCGGCGCCTAAGCCGGTGGCAACGCCGCAGCCCAGCAGCGCTGCTACAGAGAAGGGCAGCGCTGGGGAAATAGGGACGGCTGCATCGGCTGGCACCACGACGTACCGACAAAATGAACCCACGCGCAGGAAGGGAGCCGTGTCCGCGCCGTCGCGCTTGCGGTGGATTCTCGGCCCCGCCGTCGCCTGCGGCGTTTCGCACCAGGGCTGCCGCCCTCGCCTGCAAGATGGGCAGCGCCCACAGGGCGTTTTCCACGCCAGGACTACTGGCGTGCCGACCGTGGGCGACAGGACTCCTGGCCCCACTTCCTCGACAACCCCGGCCCCTTCGTGGCCGAGCACGACTGGGAAGACCAGCGCATCGCGGCGGGCGGTAAGGTCCGTATGGCACAGCCCCGTCGCCTCGATGCGCACCAGCACTTCCCCGGGTCCTGGTGCGTCGACGATAACGTCTTCAATCGTGACCTGACCGCCACGCTCGTTGAGAAGTCCTGCTGGCACGATGCGGCTCATATCATACTTCCTTTATTCGTCAATACTTCAAGCCGGGCCGTCTCAAGCGTCTCTATCGCCGTCGGATACTGCCCCCGCCACAACGCATCCAGGGCGCGCAGGTAGGTCTCGCTCAGCAACGGATGGGCGAGCGCCAGGGGTTTTGTAGCCCGTTCGCGCTGGATGTCGTTGAGATAGGCAATCTGCGCTGCGAGAGTTGCCTGGTGCGCGCTACGCTCCTCATGGGACGCCCGGAGCAGACGCCCGGCTAGCTGCGCCAGCCGCTCCACCAGTGGTTCGACCAGTGCTTGCCCACGCGCCTCTGACGAGCCTTGCCGTGGGTCTTCGCCCTGGATGCCTTCCAGCGCGCCCGCTGAGGGCAGTCGTTCCATATGAATCATCTCAGGCCGCAGCGCCCAGAGCAGGGAAGTCTCCAGCGCGCCCGCGTGGTCGCCGCTGCGGAAGCCAAGATCGGTGAGCAGTTCGAACTCTGGGAGCGCGTGCACGATCAGCCCGGCGCGCTCCATCACCTTCAGCGCGGCGCGCTTGAGCGCGCTGTGATGGTCCAGCCCGTAATGGCCCGCGAAAACGATCACGGCGCGGAAGCCCACCTGCCCAAGCTGCTCCAGGATGCTCACAAACAGCGCTTCCACCACGTCAGGCTCGATGCGCATGGTGAAGGCGTACGGCACACCGCCGATGGCCCAGTAGGTCGTAGGAACGACTACCCCGCCGCTCTTGCGCGCCGCGCGCAAGCACACCTCCTCAGCCAGCAGTCCATCGAGGCCGAGCGGGAGGTGGTGGCTATGCCATTCGAGCGTTCCAGAAGGGACGAAAGCGAGCGGGCACTGTTCAAGGATAGCGGCAAGCTTCCGCAGATGAAGGGCTTCGTAACGCCCATAGAGCGGCTGGCGCGTCGATTCCTCGGCCATGTTCAGATCAGTTGTCTCGCGGGTCTCCATTGCAACGTGCGACCTCTGGCGTTATCTGCCGCCAGGCAGGCTGGGGCGTGGCTTTTTCGACGTTTGGCCCGCCAGCCGACGCTTTGCTTGAAAGAAGGGACCCTTGGCCCAGGCGCGCTCCCGCACGCGCTCCATTGTTGTTGGGTCGAGTCGGGACAGCGGGACGGTGGAACCGTGCTCGGTGACGATCACGGCATCCACCGGGCAAACGGCGTAACAGATGGTGCAGCCGATGCAGCCGCTCATGTCCACTTGATGCTGGAGATTTGTATAGGTGATAGTGTCGACTGGACAGAACCGTCGGCAACTGCCGCAGTTGATGCAGATTGTCTCGTCGATATGATAGGTCAGCGGGGCTTTCATTGGTCGCGCCCTCTCTGGGGCGCAGCCGTCGCTGTCGGCGGAAAGAGCCGCGACAGATCGCGCCGCTTGGTGATGAGCCACGCCGAATAGTCGGCATATTCCTGTTCTTTGCGGGCCTGGAAGCTGGCAAGCTCTTGCAACCGGGCTGTATCATTGCCAGCAACGATGGGAATCCACTTCGACAGCGCGATATGCGTATCTTCATCGGCCAGAATGTAATCGAACATCTGCACCAGGCCCAGATCGCCCTGGCGCAGAAAGCCACGCGCCCGCGGGCGATGTTGATCTACCGAGATGCCTTCGACGACCCGCTGAAGGACGATCAGGCGCTTGAGCACGTCTGGCTCATCCCCTGCCATCTTATTGATGTAGGTGATTGCGGGCCAGGTGCCCAGATCGGCGCCGAGCAGCGTCAGCAAACGCCGCTGAGAAACGCAATGGCGGCACTCGTCCCACATCTGCCGCGAGAGCTGCACGCGCATCTGCCAGGGCAATTCAGGGTATTCGACCAGGATGCGGCACAACAGTTCGGCGGCTTCCATCTCCACCGAGATGAGCGTCGAAAGCATGATTTGCTGTATCTCCGTCTCGTCCTGTGGGTCGAAATCGACCTCTTCCGATGGCCCCTCCGACGGCGAATAGTAGACCAGATGCATTCGTGGGTCGCTGGCCGGGCGGTCGCCGTTGAAACGTGCCAATGGCGCGTCGGGCGCGCTGATGAGGCCGTCGAGCGCCGCTGCATCTGTGAGCAGGCGTTTGATACGTGCCTGCCATGCCTCGGCGTCTGCCTGCGCGGCGGCATCGCCCCCCAGCTTCTCCCAGGCTAATTCCAGGCCATCTGCAATTTGGTGCTGCTTCTGCTGAATCGTCTGTTCGAGCAGCCGAATGGATGGTCCCTCCAGAATGGTGTCTGCGGTTTGGAGGTATGCTGCATATTGCTCAAGTAGCCAGGGCTTCAGGGCGCCGTACAGCCCCAACAGCTTTTGCCCTAGCGTGGAGGCACGCGCCACCTCGCGGCAGAGCGCGTCCAGCGACTCAAGCTGGAGCGGCTTCGGCTCCCAGCCATAGGTCGGCACGCCGGGGTGCAGTTCTTTCGTGCGCTGCAAGAACAGATCGGCGGTCATCATGTCTTCGTAAGCGTGGAGCCCGAAGAGCTGCTTGGCGTCAAGGTCGCCTGTCGTCCACACCCAGGATGCAAGCGCCTCCATGCAGCGCCGCTCCAGGAAATGGAAGCGGTCCATATACCAATGTGCTTCCTCCACCGGATGACAGATACCTACCTGTGAGTCCGTCTTCATGTGTTTGTCCCCCATTCCTGGCTGGCAATTGCCAGTGACGATACCTCTATTACCTGGCCTGATAGCCTTCACAGGCGCGCTTCACCAGCCGTTGGGATGGCTTTCACCGCCTCCACATGCAACCGCAGGCCGTCCGCCGCCTTGGTGTAGAAGCGCGGCAGCGTCTCGCTCGTGATGGCAATGCACGGCGCCACCAGATGGCGCGGGAGCGGCCTTCGGTTGAAGGCGTAGACAGCGGCGTGCACCAGCATCCTTGCCTGATATTCTGGAAACATGGCGCACACGATATGATAGGTTCCATCGGTGAGCCAGTCATACGCCTGCGGACCTGAGAACCCAAAGCTGCAAATAACCAGATCGTCCATCGGCATGCCAAGGCGCTCGAACGCCTTGCGCCCGCCGATGGCAGATTCGTCGTCCACGCCGAAGAGGACATCAAAGGGGCCGCCCTGCTGGAGCGCCCGCGTTGCCGCTGCCGCCGAGGTCTCGATGTCGGCCCGGCCATCGACGCGAACGCTCGTCACGTCTGGGATGATCTGCCGCAGGCCATCAAGGAAGCCATCGCTGCGCTGTACGCCCTCCGTCATCCAGGGCACGGTCACGTCCAGCACGCTTATGCTGCTGAGGCTGCGTGCCCGCAGTCGCTCGCCCGCAGCGCGCCCAACCTTCACGCCGCCGCGATACTCGTTAATCATCGCATTGGTGGCAACAGCCGGGCTTTCGACCCAGATCGACTCGGTGACGACGGGGATTCCGGCGGCATGCAGCGGCGCCAGCATCTCCGGCGCGCGGTTGGCGTCAGCGGCGCTGTAGATGAGGGCGTCGATGCCGCTGGCGAGGAACTGTTGCACCTGGCCTTGCTGCACGTCGGCATTCATGTTCGCGTCCACAATCTCGACAGCGAACCCAAGCTGCTCGGCCAGGATGCGCTCGTTGGCAGCCTGCACCTGATACCAGATGTGCGCGCCGTAGTTGATGCACACGCCAAGACGTTTGGGTATCTCCAGACCATCCAGGCGCGCCTGCGCTTCCCAATTCGCCAGCGTTTCGCTCTCACTACTTGTCATGGGTCTGCCTTTCTTTACGTATGGAAACGTATTGATTGCGGTGAATACGTCCGCACACTATGCTACATCGGTAGCGCGTGGCCCTGGCCGGGCAAGGAACCGCCTCAAAATGTTGACCGCGCTGTTCTCATCACGATCCATGACGAGGCCACAAGTTCCACAGCGATACGTGCGTTTGGAGAGCGGCATGTCCTGCTTGCAGCCACAGCCGCTGCAGGTCTTGCTCGTATCGCGTTCATCTAAGAGCACCACGGCTTTCCCAGCGAGTTGACATTTGTAGGTCAGCATCTGGATAAAGGCATACAGTCCCCAATCGTTGTACACACTCCGATTGAGTTGCTTCCTGCGTTCCACATGCTGCTTGGTGACCATCTGCCGCTGGGAAAGGTCTCCGACCACCACAGTGCTTTCAACCAGTCGGTGAGCGATGAGATGCGAGGCTTTGTGCAGACAGTCACGGCGTTTGTTGCGCTTCTTTTCAGAAACCCGCTGGTAGACCTGCGATAAGTGGATGGAGCGGCGGGACATCTTTTTGCAGCGGTCCCGCTTGGAACGAATCTTATCGAGTTGTTGGTTGTACCACTGGTAGCCCTTGAATCCCCCGACGTGATAGAACCGTCCTTGCTCGTTGACCCCAGTTGCCAGCGTCTTGATGCCCAAGTCAAAAGCCACAGCCTGCCCCGCTCGCGACTCGGCTTCCTGCACCTCATAGACAAACGAAGCGTGATAATGGCCCCTGGCATCTCGGCTGATAGCAACTTCCTTATACCCTTTCGAGGGCGTTTCGGTCAATGCTGCTGCAATCGTGGGATAGGGCTTGTCCTTTTTGCCACGCCCGCCGCCGGTGGGCAGCAACACCGTTTTGCCTTCGATGTGAAGATACATCGCTGGATAGCAGAGCGTGAAGAATTGATGTCGGGGGCGCACACGAGGGAAGCCAGGCTTTTCGCCTGCTGCCACCCTACGCCAGAAGGCTCTCATCGCTTGGTCCAATCGGAAGTAGACTTCGGCCAGCAGTTTTCCATACACCTGGTCAAGCTCTGGGTCAAACTTCCGGCTTTCGGCCAGCGTCTTCTTGGCATCCTGCCAGTGCCAGCGCTTTCCTTCCCGTAGTTGCATCACCCACCAGTTGTAGAGGCCACGACACTTGCCCTGCATCATTTCCAGCGTCGCGGCGTCCTGCGCGCTCACCTCCAGGCGGATTTTCTTGGCTATGAGCATGCTCGCTCCTGTGATTTGAACACATATTCTATAATGAAAGTTTAGCACTGCTGCTGGCCCTTGGCAAGCACGCTTGTGTGGCTATCTTCGCTGGGGGAAGCCAAGCCCATCTCTCACCTCTCTCCCATGCTTGTGCGAGACAGACGTGAGAGCGAGAAACATCTGCATGTAGCACATATATGAACCCATTTGATCACGCAATGGAAAGCTATCTAAAGCCCCTCACTTCTGCTCGTGTGTCTGGCGACGGTGCCAGGTGGCCTACAGTTCCGCATTGCGCAGCGCATGCGCGACGCTCGCGTCTTTAGAACAGGTCTCGCAACCGGAGGTACAACGCTCGATACACCTGATAGCTGCGCTCATAGGCGGCGCGCGCCGATGCATCCGGCTCAACCGGTGGACCCGTGCGTACCATCGCGGCGCTGGCGGCCTCGATATCACTCCAAACGTTGGCAGCCATCCCGGCGAGCATCGCCGCCCCCAGTATTCCGGCATCGCGAATGGCAGTAGGGAGCATCGTTCGGCCAAGCACATCGGCCTTGATCTGGTTCCACAGAGCGGACTGCCCCCCGCCGCCGGAGACGCGCACGCTGCCGACCGATACCCCTGATGCGTCTTCGGCGCGCTCCAACACGTGCCGGATGCTGAATGCCACGCCTTCGAGTACTGCGCGCAGGAAATGCGCGCGCGTATGCGCCAGGGACGCGCCGAAGAATACGCCGCGCGCTTTCGCGTCCCAGATGGGCGTGCGCTCGCCTTCGAGATACGGCAGAAACACGAGGCCATCGGATGATGGCGCGGCGGCGTCATCGAGCGCGTGGGCGTCAAGTTCGGGCCAAAAGCGCCCCAGAAACCACGAGATGGCCCCGCCGCTGGTCTGCGTCGGTCCATAGATGATGTGCAGGTTGCCATCGAGCACAGGCGCTGCGAGGACGCCTCCAGCCATCGTCGGCTGATGGTCAGCCGTCAGGCCGATGATGTCAGACGTGCCCGCAATGTCGAAGGCCATGCCGCTGCTGGCGAGCGCGCCCGTGCCAAGCATGCCGCACATCGCGTCGGACCAGCCGACCGCTACGGGAAGCCCTGCGGGCAATTCCAACTGCCGGGCGGCATCAGGCGTCAGTCCGGCCAATTCGTGATGCGGATATAAACTTGCAGGCGCTATGGCGGGGTCGATGCCCAATAAATCATGATACGTCTGGATTGGCTCGCCTGTCTGGAGATGCGCCAGTCCCTTGTTACTCCAGTGATCGCTTGCCACGCGCCCCGTCAGGCGATAGTTGAGATAATCTTTCGGCTGGAGCAGTGTATGGGTACGCCGCAGGGTATCGGGCTCATGTTCTTGCAGCCAGCGCAGGCGGGCCGGTGGATAGGAGGCGTTGCGGGGCAGGTTCATGCCCAGCCAGGCGGCCCAGGTGTCGGCTGGAATCTGCGCTTCGAGTGCATCTGCCTCCTGCGCGGCGCGGCTATCCTGCCAGATGATGGCTGGGCGTATCGAGTATCCGGCTGCATCCAGAAAGACGAGGCTGGGCGTATGACCGCAGCAGGCTAGCCCCAGCGGCTGCGTGGAACCGGCGCTGGACAGCGCATCATGGATGGCTGCTCGGGCGCTCCCCCAATAGTCCTCAGGGTTCTGTTCGACCCAGCCGGGCTGTGGGCGGCTCACGCTGCAATCAGCGGTGCCATGCCCCAGCAGTTCACCATCAAGCGCAAATATCCCTGCTTTACAACTGGTTGTGCCCAGGTCCACGCCGATTACGGCTGCCTGCGTTGGCGCCATCAGCCAGCCTCCTGAATCGTGTGCAGGATGCTGCGGGCCTGGTCGCCGATCTGTTCATAGCGGCGCGATGACAAGGCTTCGGCGTCCAGGATAGCGCCCCCAACCCCTACGATGGAGATACCAGCGGCGAGATACTCCGGAATCTGCTGGTTGTCAAGCCCGCCAGTCAGCATAAAGACGGGATTGAACGCTCTAAACGGCTGGAGCACATCATGCACATAGGCTGGCGTGATCAAGCTCGCAGGAAATAACTTCACCCCTCGTACCCCGGCGGTGAGAGCCTCGAAGATATGCGTTGGCGCTATTGCACCAGGAAAGTAGAGCGCGTCGGCCTGGCTGCAAACGGTGAGGACGCTGGAAACGAGGACAGGAGAGACGACAAAGTGTGCCCCCGCAGCAAGAGACCCTTCAGCATCCTCAGGCGAAAGGACCGTGCCTGCACCGATCAGCAACTGTTCACCGAAGCGTTCTCGTAGCTGAGCGATGGTCTCGACAGCGGAGGGGTCGTCGTTCACAGTGATCTCAAGCGCGGCTACCCCAGCATCGATCAGCGTTTCCGCTACGGGAAAGATATGTTCTGCCGGCAGGCGCCGGGCGACGACTACTAAGCGTCCCTGGCACAAGCGTGCCAACGCTATCTCACTTTTCATGATGTTCCCTTTGTATCAGGGGAGTCGGACTGCTCTCTGGCTCATACTCCCTGACATCCTGCCGCGAACGCCAGCCCAATTCCTTCGAGATGACCTCGGCGTAGGACTTGACACACTGCACAATATGACTGCGCCGCGCGCCACCCATACGTACCGCAGGCACAGACACACTGATAGCGGCAACCACATCGCCGCGCATATCGAAGATTGGCGCTGCAATGCACTGGCTGCCGATATGATGCTCCTCGGCGTCCACTGCATAGCCCTGTTCCCTGACCTCAACCAGACACTGCCGAAACGCCTGAGCGTTAGTGATCGTGTTGGGTGTGGAGGCGGCCAGACCACGCCGTTGAAGGATGAGGTCTACGTCAGCGTCGGAGATGAATGCCAGCATCGCTTTGCCCATTGCTGTGCAGTGGACAGGGGCGCGCCCACCTGGTCGTGAGTTGACTGAGAGCGAGTGTGGCCCCTGCGCCCGGTAGAGATACACGACCTCGCCATCGTCAAGCACACCCAGATGCACGTTCTCTTCTACCTGGTCTCGCAACTCGTCGAGGAATGGCGGTGAGATGCGGCTCACGTCAGCGTAGTCCAGGACGAGCGCGCCACGGTCTACAAGGCGCAAACCCAGGCGATAGCGCTTTGTCTGCGCGCTTTGGGCAATGTAGCCGTGATGTTCCAACGTGCGAAGCAAGCCGAAAAGCGTACTCTTGTTGAGAGATAAACGCGCGGCAAGCTCCGTGAGACTGAGTTCCGGTTTCTGCGGAGTAAACACATCCAGGATGTCCAGCGCCTTGCTCACTGAACCGATCAACTGACTGCTGCTTGACTCGCGCAAGTGTTCCTCGTTTGAAATTTCTGCTGCCATGACCGCTCCTTGTCGTTTGACAATACCAAAACGATTATGTTAATTGTGAACCATGATAGCTGTTTTGTCAATACATCGCTCGTCCAGCTATCGTGTAGCAGCATGTACACATTTGAGAAACGCTCTCACCAGCAAGTCAGAATGAAAGAAGTCTCAGCGTGTCATGAGGATTAGCAGGCTCACGTTGCATTTCACATCATTTTTGCCAAGAATTTCCTCATGTATTGACAAATAGTTCAGGCCCATTTATAATTGGTAAAAAGTTGCGACAATGGCGAATATGCTTCGGCATTATCGAAGCGCCACTGTCGGCGCATCTACGAGGGAGTCGCACAACAATGGAGAGCAAGCCGCTCATTGAGGCGCGCGGAGTGACGCGCAGCTTTGGCCGTGTCCGGGCCTTACGAGGGGCTGACTTCGCAGCGCGCCTCGGCGAAGTCTCGGCTATTGTTGGCGACAACGGGGCGGGAAAATCTACCCTCATCAAGATTCTTTCGGGCGCTCTTCAACCCGATGGCGGCGAATTATTCCTCGAAGGTTCGCCTGTCCACTTCCAGTCACCCCATCACGCGCGCGAGCTGGGCATCGAAACCGTTTACCAGGACCTCGCGCTTGCCCCGGCGCTCGATGTCGCCGCTAACCTTTTTCTCGGACGGGAGATGCGTATGCCGGGCATTTTGGGCCTGCTTGGCTTCCTGGATGATCGCGCCATGCGTAAACGGGCGCAGGAAGAAATCGCGGCATTGCGCGTGGGTCTGACATCAGTACGGCAGCCAGTCATGACGCTCTCTGGCGGGCAACGTCAGGCGGTGGCTGTGGCGCGGGCGACCGCGTGGGGTAAACGCATCGTCATCATGGACGAGCCAACGGCAGCGCTGGGCGTGCGCGAAACCCAGATGGTGCTGCGCCTTATCCGGCGCATCCGCGACGCCGGTATTGCGGTTGTGATGATCAGCCACAGCATGCCTGATGTCTTTGAGGTCGCCGACACGATTACCATTCTTCGCCTGGGCCGCACCGTGCGCCAGATGCCCCGCAGTGAAGCCTCGATGTCGGAAGTGGTCGCCTTCATGACGGGCGCAACTGAAGAGTCCATCATAGAGAGCGAGCGAGGTCAGCAGCATGTCACAGATTGAATCGCAAGCGGAGACGCCAGAGGCCGTGAACGACGAAGCGACCCGCAGATCACACTCCTTGTTGGAATGGGTTTCGATGTCGCCACGCGCTGCGCTGCGCACACTCATGCGCTCCAGCAACCTTTACATCTTGCTGGTGGAGCTGGCTTTGCTGCTCTTTTTCAGCGTCGTCAGCCCCTACGGCACCTTTTTCAGTGAGCGCAACCTTATCAACATAGCTTGGGATACCTCAGAGACATTGCTGCTGGCGCTCGGCGAGACGTTCGTGATTATCACTGCTGGCATTGACCTGTCGGTTGGAACCGTTCTCATGCTTTCAGGGGTGACGACCTCCTGGGTTATGGCTCAGCTCGCTGGTTCGCCGCAGCAGATCGTCAATGGGGTGTATCCCAATGCTGCTGTGGCTATCGCTGTTGCCATTCCCTGCGGCCTGCTGGTTGGCCTGATTTTCGGTGCGCTCAATGGCGTACTGATCGCCCGGCTGAAGATGCCTCCATTTATCGTGACATTGGGCACCTTTAGCATCGCTATTGGTCTAGGCGATCTCCTCAGCGCGCAGGGTGCTGCCGGGCAGACGACCATTCCTCCCGCGCCGCCGAGTTTCGCGTCTGCGCTGGGCAATGGCTCGTTGTTGCTGGGCCTGCCAACGCTCGTCATTGTGGCGATAGTGGCCTCGGTGCTCGCGCATATTGTCCTGACGCGAACGGTCTTCGGCAGAAGGACGTTCGCCATCGGCAGTAATGCGGAGGGCGCGCGCCTGGCAGGCGTGCCGGTCACGCGGCAGTTAATCATGGTCTATAGTCTGGCGGGCGTGATGTCGGCGCTGGCGGGCATCTTTGACCTCGCCCGCTTCCTGGCTACCGACATTCAGGGGCACAATCTCGACAACCTGAACGCCATTGCAGCCGTCGTGATTGGCGGCACGAGCCTCTTCGGTGGGACCGGCTCGATCTGGGGGACGGTGATCGGCGCGTTCATCCCTGTCACGCTGGCCTATGGTTTTAACATTATGGGGATTTCCTCCTTCTGGCAGCTTGTTGCGGTAGGTGTCATCATCATCGCCGCCGTCTTGATCGATCAAGCCAGACGCCGTCAACTCACCTGAACCTTGCCCTCTCAGGAGATTGAGCCATCTGCCCTTGTGGGGATGCTGTCCGATGCTACGTACCATACCGGTGGAGGAAAGGAGGTAGGCATTCAAGACCCGCGTATGCAATTCGTGTAGTCATAAAGCGCTGCGCATCCGAAGAGGTGACAACGCGCGCATCAATTGGGGAGGTACATCGTGTTAAAAAGAGGATATACCGTCGGTCTACTCATCCTGCTTGCCGCCACGCTCGCTGCGTGCGGCTCCTCGGGGAGTGGGCAAGGCAGTAAGCACTATCGCTTTGTCTATATCGCCGGCATTGCCTCTGATCCCTACTATATTGCGTTGAACAAAGGGGCGCAGGCCGAGGCCCAGAAGGAAGGCATAACGGTGGACTTTGAGGGTTCGACCACCGCGTTTAGCCCGGCAACGCAGATTCCTATCCTGAATGCCGCCATCGCTTCCAAACCAGACCTTATCATGATTGCTCCGACTGATACGGTGGCGCTCCAGGCCCCATTACAGCAGGCGGTCAATGCGGGTATACCGGTTATCCTGGTTGATACCACGCTGCAAAATCCGAGCCTTGCGGTCACCAGCATTGCCTTTGACAACGTGGCTGGAGGCGCGCAAGCGGCAGATGCCCTTGCTCAAGCTATCGGTGGGAAAGGCAAAGTCGCTATTGTCCATACGACCCCAGGCACCAGCACCGGGGATGATCGCGTCAAGGGCTTCGACCAGGAGATGGCGAGCAAGTATCCAAACATCAAGAACCTGGGTCCCACGTACACCGGTGATGACCCGACGCGCGCCGCCGCTGTGCTGAAAGCGCTGCTTACGGCGAATCCGGACCTCTCAGGCGTCTTTACAATCAATGGCGTGGTAGGCGATGGAGTTACCGCCGCCGCCAGAGAAGCTGGCGTCGAGGGGAAGCTCAAGCTGGTCGAGTATGGGTCCAGTTCATCGCAGTTGGCGGGACTCAAGAACGGCACCGTCACGGCCTGCATCGGCCCGTCGCCCTACACGATTGGTCAAGACGCTGTGCAGTATGGTGTTCAATATCTGAACGGGGATCATAACATCCAGAAACAATACAATACGCCGCAGATGATTATTACCGCGCAGAACGTCAACGATCCTGCCAGCCAACCGTTCGAGTATTAACTAGCGCAGCCCGTATGGGCTTATTGCCTCAGGCGGCATGTGCGGATGAAGCACATGCCGCACCTTCTATAGAAGATGGAAGGTGCAAGCGGTAGCAGTAGATGATACTTTGGCAGAGACTAGAGGGACACGAGGGACATTGGGGGCGCGTATGCGATTACAAAACAAGGTTGCCATTGTGACCGGCGCGGCCTCAGGCATCGGGCTGGGCATTGCCCGCCTGTTCGCCGCCGAGGGCGCGAGGGTTGCTCTCGCTGACATCAACGACGCCGACGGCGAACGCGCTGCCGCCGATCTGGGCGGCAAGGATGCTGCCCGCTACTTCCACACCGACGTGCGCGACGGCGCGCAGGTAGCTGCGCTGGTCGAGCACACGTCTGCCTCTTTCGGAGGCGTCGATATTCTGGTTAACAACGCAGCTATTGTGATCTTCAAGCGTCTGGTGGATACCTCCGAGGACGAATGGGATCGCGTCATCGCAACCAATCTGCGGAGCGTCTTTCTCTGCTGTCGCTCCGCCATACCGGCTATGATTCGGCGCGGCGGCGGAGCCATCGTCAACATCTCGTCGGCTCGCGCCATGGCGACGACCCCGCTGGTGTCCAGTTACGATGCGACCAAGGGAGCCATTGTGGCGCTGACGCGCAGCCTCGCCCTCGAATACGCCCAGGATGGCATCCGCGCGAACTGCATTTTGCCTGGCTCCATTGACACACCCGTTTTTCGCTCGAATCTGCGCGCCGATGGCGATGAGGAGGCTGGCTATCGCGCGACAGCTGCAAAGATTCCCCTGCGCCGTGTGGGCGAACCGCTGGATATTGCCCGCGCGGCGCTGTTCCTGGCGAGCGACGAGGCGAGTTATGTCACTGGAGCGCCTTTCCTGATTGACGGCGGTCTGCTTGCGCGGGCCCCGTAATCTATGAGGAAGAAGATATCCTGCCGTTGGCGGCGCGCATGACTCCGCCAGTGGCGAATTTGTCTCCTGGCGGCGGGCGGAGCGGATGAGAGAGATTGGTATTTTCGTCGATAATCAACGGTGGCTTATAGAGGAGGAGCAGGTAACACGATGGCAGGCGCTCTCGATGGGATTCGTATTCTCGATTTCTCGCAGATGATGATGGGGCCATGGGCAACCCAACTCCTCGGCGATCTTGGCGCAGATGTGATCAAGGTGGAGCGCCCGCAGGTTGGCGAGTGGGAGCGCAGCCTCGAAGCGATGGGGCACTTGCTCGAAGGTGAAAGCCCGTTCTTCCTCGCCATGAATCGCAATAAGCGGAGCCTGACACTCAACCTCAAACACCCCCGCGCCCGTGAGATTCTCGACGAGTTGGTCCCGCAGGTCGATATTTTGGTAGAGAACTTTCGTCCTGGTGTCATGGATCGCCTCGGCTACGGCTACGAGCGCCTGGCGGAGATCAATCCGCGGCTCATCTATTGTTCTGCGTCGGGCTACGGCTCGCAAGGTCCCTATGTGGACCGTCCAGGCCAGGACCTGCTCATTCAGGCATTGAGCGGCATCGCCGCGCATACTGGACCAGCCGGACAGCCCCCCACGCCGACGGCAACGTCGATCTGCGACGCGATGGCGTCGATGATGGTTGCGTGTGGTGTGCTGGCCGCCCTCCAGGCGCGTGAGCGCACCGGCAAGGGCCAGAAGGTGGAGGTGGATTTGCTCAGCACGGCAATTGCCATTCAATGCCAGGAAGCGGTGGCCTATCTCAACGGCATGCCCCGCTGGGAGCGCAGCGAGGCTGGCATCGCTCAACCCTGGATTGCCGCGCCCTATGGTGTCTACGCCACCAGCGACGGCTACCTCGCCCTGGCGATGAACTCGCTCGGCGTGTTGGGCGACCTGCTGGACTTGCCAGCCATCGCTGCGTATGAAGGTGAGCCAGCGCGCGCCTATAGCGAGCGCGATCATATTCGGCGCCTGCTCGAAGCGCGTCTATGTGAGCGTACAACGTCCGACTGGCTGGAACTGCTTGCCACGCGCGACGTGTGGTGCGCGCCGGTCAAGGACTTTGAAGGCGTCTTCAATGATCCGCAGGTTCAGGCGGTCGAGATGGTGACTACCGTGGAGCATCCGCGTGTTGGCGCGTTGAAGCTCATTCGGACGCCGCTCAGCTTCAGCCAGACGCCGCCCTCGATTCGCCGCCCACCTCCGCTGGTGGGCGAACACAATGAGGAGATTCTGCGTGAGCTAGGTTATACCGACGATGCAATCGCCGCGCTGCGCGACGAAGGAGTATGGTGATGGGTGACGATCTCGTGGTATTCGAACGGCGCGGTCCCGCCGCGGTCATACGCATCAACCGCGAGCAGAAGCTCAACGCGCTCAATCGTCCCATCTTCGACGCCCTCAAGGGCCTGCTCGATCAGGTGGCTGCCGATGATTCGCTGCATGCCGCCATTCTGACCGGAACAGGCCGCGCCTTCTGCGCCGGGGCTGACATTGGGGAATATTGGCGCCAGGACCTGGCGGCGTTCGCCGAATTCCAGCGCCTGGGGCGCGAACTGCATGACCGCATCGAGAAACATCCGAAGCCCATCATCGCGGCGGTCAACGGCTTCGCGTTCGGTGGTGGCTTCGAGTTGGCGCTGGCCTGCGATCTCATCGTGGCGAGCGAGCGAGCACAGTTTGGCTTGCCCGAGCTGTCGCTTGGCCTCGTTCCTGGAGGCGGCGGAACACAGCGCCTGCCGCGCCTGATCGGGCGCTACCGGGCCAAGCAGGTGCTGCTGACGGGCAGGAAGTTGACCGCGCGTGAGGCCGAAGAGTGGGGAGTCGTGGCGGCTGTTGTGCCCGCTGGCGAGGAAGTCAGCGCAGCCGAGGCGCTGGTTGGCGATATGGCTCGCCTGGCTCCCCAGGCTGTACGTATGGGCAAACGTCTCATCAATGAGGGCGTAGATGCCGCCCTGGAGACGGCGCTTTCCTACGAGCAGCAGGCGCTGATTGCGCTCTATGCTACGCACGACGGGCAAGAGGGCGTGGCTGCCTTCATGGAGAAACGCTCCCCGAAGTTTACTGGTCACTGATCGATCTACGCCCGAGATGCTTGCAAGTTACGCTGCATGTGCGTGAGAAAGGACAATGCTGTGGTCGAACTGCGCGGCATCACGTGGGACCATCCGCGCGGCCTCTCTCCCATGCGCGCCACGGCTGAACAATTCGAAGCCGCACACCCAGATGTCCACATCGTCTGGGATGCGCGTTCACTCGCGGCATTCGGCGAGCAGCCACTCGAGCAACTGGTCAAAACCTATGATCTGCTCGTCATTGATCATCCCTTTGTGGGCAAGGCTGCGGAAAGTAAAAGCTTGCTCCTTCCGCTCGATACCTGCCTTGCGCCTGATCTTCTCGCCGAACAAGCCGCGCAGAGCGTCGGTCCAAGTTTTCGCAGCTACACGTATGCCGGGCATCAATGGGCACTTGCCATAGACGCAGCGGCGCATGTGAGCGCCTATAGACGAGATTTGCTGGCGGAGATAGGGCAACCTCTGCCTGAGACGTGGGAACAGGTCTTCGATCTGGCTATGAAGGCGCCCATTGCTCTCCCACTCAATGCCGCTGGGACTATCGACAGCTTTCTCTCGCTCTGCGCAAACTGCGGCGAGCCGCCAGGTCAGAGCCAGCAATACCTTGTCGGGCGTGAAACAGCGCGCCACGCGCTCGCGATGCTGCGTCGTCTTGCCTCGGAGAGCCACGCAAAGTCACTCATGTGGAGTCCGCCACAGGTGCTCGATTGCCTGGCAACGACCAACGAGGTTGTCTATTGCCCCCTGCTGTTCGGCTACGCCACCTACGCACGACCCGGCTTCGCACCTCATCTCGTGCATTTCACCAATATCCCCGCTTCCGGTGTGGGCCAAGGCCCGCAGGGGGCGCTCCTGGGTGGTACTGGCCTGGCTATCTCTGCGTACTGCCGCGCTGTGCCAGAAGCCGCTGCCTATGCCGCCTGGGTAGCGAGTGCCGAGTGCCAGCGAACCCTGTATGCCGCATCTGGCGGCCAGCCGGCAAACCGTGTGGCATGGACCAATCTCGTGGTCAACAACGCTGCGAGCAACTTTTACCTCGATACTCTTCAGACGCTCGAAGGGGCGTATGTGCGCCCACGCTACAGCGGTTTTGTCGAACTGCATGACCGGCTGGGCGTCCTGCTACACGACTATCTACGCGCTGGAGGAGACATCGCGCAGGTGCTTGACGAGATGGAACGCCTCTACCTCAGCAATACACCAAAATCAGCCTCTTGACTGACGAAGCATATCAACGTTGGCGACATCGGCGGTGTTGATGGTGTCCTCACAAGGCTGGTTGTGTATCTGGTCTCCTGGTCCAGAGGCTGTCCAGCACCAGCCCCAGCAGCCGATCAGCTTGTTCGGCGCCATCCGGCAGCTTTTCGGTCGCTAACGCGATGCCATGTACGAGTCGCCCGACATCGGCGCTAGTGATATCGGAGCGCACGACCCCCGCCTGCTGAGCGCGTTCCAACAAGGCTGCTGCTGCCTTGCTTTTCGCCTTGCCTGCTGCCGACACTGCGGAGTTTTCGTCGAGCAGGGCAATGGTCACCGATGCTGCGAGACAGCGACATACCCTGCTTTGCGTGAGCAGCGCGTGTAGCCAGATGTCAAAAGCTTCCGCAGGGTTGGGATGTTTCAGCAGTTCTTCTGCCTGCGCGACCAGCGTATCCATCTGATCGCAAAACGTTGCTTCGATAAGCTCCTGGCGCGTGGGAAAGTGGCGATACAGCGTTCCAATGCCCACCCCAGCACGCCGGGCAATGTCGTCCAGCGCGGCATCGGAGCCATGTTCGGCAAAGGCGTCAGTAGCTGCTTTTACAAGCTTCTCATAGTTCTGGCGCGCATCAGCACGCATTGCACGCTGCGTCGTCGTTGACGTATCTGTCGTGCTCATGACATGGTCCTCCCAAGGACTTGCAAAACGGAGATATCCTCCGTATAATAGATAAGCGGAGGAACCCTCCACTTGTGGATATGGAGGCACCCTCCTCATTATCGCACCTTGGAGGCACACATGTCGATAGCGCAGTCGGTAGCGCAGCGTCTGTCTGGGGTGGTGCGGGGTGGTAATTCGTCTGATATTGCTCTGGCGGTCATCCTGACCTGTTCGTTAATGCTTGTCGTTGATGTCACCGTTGTGAATATTGCGCTCCCTCAGGTTCAGATCGCGTTACATTTTTCGCCGACGAACCTGTCGTGGATACTGAATGCATACACCCTGTCATATGGTGGCTTGCTGCTGCTCGGTGGGCGCGCAGGCGACATCCTGGGGCGACGACGGGTCTTTATCGGCGGGCTGACCCTTTTCACCATCGCCTCTTTTCTGGGCGGTTTTGCTCCGAATGCTGTTTGGCTCATCGTGACCCGCGCGGCGCAAGGCGTTGGCGCTGCTCTCGCTGGTCCCAGCACGATTGCCCTCATCGTGACCAACTTCACGGAAGGCGCGCCGCGCAATCGCGCGCTGGGCATCTATACGGCGGTGGTCAGCGCTGGTTCGTCCATCGGCCTGATTTTAGGCGGCATCATCGTCTCAGGATTGTCCTGGCGGTGGGTGCTGTTCATCAATGTGCCTATAGGTATCGCCGCGGTGCTGCTCGCGCCCCGGTTCATCAAGGAGCCACCGCGCAATCCGGGCCATCTCGACATCATCGGCGCGCTGATTGGGACGGCGGGTATGGTGCTGCTGGTCTATGGCTTCATAAGCGCCTCCTCCAATGGCTGGAGTGATCAGATAACGTTAGGCGCTTTTGCGTTGGCTGTCGTCCTGCTGGCGCTTTTTCTGATTGTCGAGATGCGCTCCAAAGCGCCCATCTTGCCGCTCCATTTGTTCGCCAGCAGAAACCGGGCGAGCGGCTATCTCAGTGTGCTGCTCATCGCGGCAACGATGTTTGGTATGTTTTTCTTCCTGACGCAGTTCTTGCAAGAGGTGCTCAACTTTAGCCCGCTGGTCACAGGGCTGGCCTTCTTGCCATGGACGCTCACCCTGTTTGGGGCTTCGCGTCTCATTCCCCAGTTGGTTGCGCGTTTCGGGGCCAAGCGCCTGGTGGTGATTGGCGCGGCGTTGATCGCTGGTGGGATGGGGTGGCTCACGCAGATCAATGCCGCCAGCACCTATGCTGTTGGCCTGCTGGGGCCGATGCTCCTGTTCGGGGCGGGCGCGGGCTGTGTCTTTGTGCCGCTGTATACGCTCATCCTCTCCGGCGTGCGGGGCCAGGATTCAGGCGCGGCAGCGGGTGTGCTGCAAACGATGCAGCAGGTTGGCGGGTCGCTGGGTCTGGCGATCCTGGTGACGGTCTTCGGGAGCGCCAGCAGCAGCGCTGCGCAGCACCCAGTGGCCCATGCCAGCCTCCAGGCGCAGGCGCATGACATCCTGGCGCAAGGTATTGCAACTGCCTTCGTGGTTGGAACGTGCTTTGCTCTTGGTCTTCTGGTTATCGCTTTCTGCGCGATCAAAGCGAAATCAGCCCAGAATGCGACCACCGAAGCTGGTGTTTAAACTACTCGTCGGCCTTAGGTTCAGTTCACGGGGAGCCATCCAGGCTCCTCGTGGCATGCTTTGCTGGCGAGGCCACTCATGATAGCTCTGGCATGGCCTGATCAGCCGCCTGGAACGGCGCTGGACCGGGCTGATCGCGTGGCCGCAGATAATACTGGAACCACTGACGGGCGATCCGCGCGACCTGCTCCAGCGTTCCCGGCTCCTCAAAGAGATGCGTGGCTCCTGGGATAATCTCCAGCTTTTTCTCTCCAGGGAGGGATGCCAGCGCTTCTCGGTTCATGGCAAGTACCGGGATATCCTTGCTGCCGACGATCAAAAGGGTTGGCGCCTCGACCTGTGCCAGGGCTGGCCCGGCCAGATCGGGCCGCCCGCCACGCGAGACAATCGCCTGCACCCCTGCCGGTTGTCTGGCCGTTGCCAGGAGGGCAGCCCCCGCGCCTGTGCTGGCGCCAAAATAGCCCAGGCCCAGGGTGGAAGTCTCGGGCATCTGCGTCAGCCACTCTGCCACGCTGATGAGTCGATTGGCAAGCAGCGAGATGTCAAAGCGGTACTGGCCTGTCTGCTGGTCAAGCGCCTCTTCTTCGGGGGTCAGCAAGTCCAGCAGCAGCGTTCCCAGACCGCCCTCTTGCAAAGCGCTCGCCACCAGACGATTGCGCGGGCTGTGGCGGCTGCTCCCGCTGCCATGCGCAAAGATGACGACCCCCGGCGCGCCTTCAGGAAGGCTAAGCAACCCTTCGAGACGTACCCCCTCTGCCGGGATGTACGCCAGCCGCTCCGGGCGTTGGGCAGAAAGGCTGCTGCTCATCGATCTTGCCTCCTTTTGCGGTTGGCTGGAGTATTCCTCCTGGTTGAATAGTTTGTGTGGTTGGGTCTGAGTAGCACGTTCCAGCAGCCAGCGAACCTCCTCATCGGTGACGGGGGAAAAGTCGTCATACCAGCGGCCCACTCCTAGAAAGGGTTCAGGGGTAAGCAGGCACACCACCTCATCTGCAATTGCCCGCAGCGCCTGGCAGACCGAGGGTGGGGCCACCGGCACTACTACAACTATCCAGGCAGGCTGCTGTGCTCGGAGGGCGGTGATTGCCACACGCATGGTGGCACCGGTTGCCAGGCCATCATCTACCAGGATGACCGCCTGTCCCTGGACCTGCCGCCCAGGGAGGTTTCCTCGATAGAGGTGCTCGCGCCGGGCAAGTTCCCGCTGTTCTCTGGCAGTGACGGCCTCAATCACCTGCTCAGGGATGCCCAGGTCCTGGACCACGACTGCATTCAGCACACGGCTTCCCCCACTGGCAATGGCGCCCAGCGCCAGTTCTTCCTGTCCCGGCACCCCCAATTTACGAACGAGCATGATGTCCATGGGCGCGTGCAAGGCTCTGGCGATGATAAAGGCGACCGGAACCCCGCCACGTGGCAAACCCAGGACCAGTACATCCGAGCGAGAAGCATAGCGCATCAACTGTCGAGCCAGGGCTGCTCCTGCCTCAGTCCGATCTCGAAACGTTCGTTCCATAGGCTGTTCTCTCCTACGCTCTCTAGCTCTGTCGGCTTAGACCAGCCTGCTCAATGAACCGTTAGCTATGCGCTCTTGGATGGCGGAGCCAGCAGAGGGGCCACTGGCCTGCTCGTAGGAAAGGCGGTTGCAGGTTCTAGGCCAGGGTTGCCGGGCGAGCATCACTGGGCGATGGTATGCAATGTGGAGAGGTGTTCAACGAGGGAATAGGGTGCCTTTTCTCTGATGAGAGGAGTTGCGTTATGAGTCTGTATCTTACCAGCGACGCCTTCGAGCCGAATCAGCCAATACCAAGACGTTTTACGAAAGAAGGGGAGAATGTCTCACCAGCTCTGTCCTGGCAAGGCGAGCCAGCACATACAGCCAGTTTTGCGGTGCTGATGGAAGACCCCGACGCCCCCAGAGGAGTTTTTACCCATTGGGTCTGTTTCAATATTCCCGCGCAGACACACGGGCTGCCGTCTGGCGTCCCACGGCGCGGAACATTGGGCGAGGGAACAACCCATGGAAAAAACGATTTTGGCGGCCTGGGCTATGATGGTGCCCAGCCGCCGCCAGGATCGCCGCATCACTATCACTTTGCCGTCTACGCGCTGGATGCCAGACTACCCCTGCGCGAAGGAGCCTCTAAACAGGAGGTGCTGAGGGCTATGCAGGGCCACGTGCTGGAGCAGGCTGAACTGATCGGCCTTTATCAACATCAGGGCCGCTAGCCAGTGCCACCCAGACCCCACGAGTGCATTCGAGCGAGACGTTGAGGTGGGCCTCTACTCGGATAGACCTCCAGGCTCACTCAGATTACCATTGGTTCGGCGCGAGCGTAGGGTCAGTGTAGGGTTGGCTCCAAAGCGCCACTTGCAGGAGCACCGCCTTGCACCAGGCGCGATGCATCTGTTCCACGGTTTCGGCTGGATGACCTTTCGCCGCCAGGAATGGTTTGATCGTGTCGTTGACCACGGCAGTGAAAGCAATCACATCCCGCAGAGCGACATAGGGCGCTGCCTGCACGCCATCAGTCTGGTTCTTCTTGCGGGTGGTGTGCCGCAGGGCGATTTCTTGCTGATAGTTGAGCCACTGCTGATCATAGGGCCGCAGGCAGGTATCCAGAATCCACTGTTGGAACCGCAAGCCGCTGTACTTCGTCTGCGCCGGGTCCGGTTTTCCATCTGATCCCAGCGGAAAATACTGAGCCAGATGTGGGGTAGCGGCGATGACGCTTCGCCAGCGCCCAACCACCTGTTCGGCTTGATCGGCCAGCACCTGACCGGCCAGGCGCAGGAAGTGTTCGTCTTCCTGCGTGAAGCTCGCGCTTTGTTTCAAGCGTTCGAAGTCCTGGAGTGAGAGAGGGGACGTAGCTACCGCGTTGGTTCCGTAGGTATACCCAGGAATGTCAGAGGCGATGGTTTGCATGCAGTCTTCTCCTCGATTCACATTGCTAGCGATGGTAAGCGTCCTGCTTCAAGACGTTCACTCCAAACCATCCCCAATACACCCGATGGTGCTGGATCAATCCGGCATCGTTCAGTTCCATCACCTCGACAAAGTCCATTTGCTCGCCGTTGGGGGTAGCGCGTGGGTACTCCCACATCAGCATTTTGCCATCCGTGAAATAGCCGGTGCGATAGTGGCGGCGCACGGTGGGTTTTCGGGTGGCGATGGTTTCAAAGAAAGCCCTGATTTGCTCGCGGCCTCGGCAGATGCCTGTTTCCCAACCCAGCACGTGGGGAATCAACGGACTTTCGATGATGGCATCGGGGGCATAGAGCGCCGCCAGCGCAGCCGCATCATTGCTTGCCAGAGCGGCATCCCAGTCGTGGTAAATGCGTTCTACGGCTGCGTTGGGGGGAACAGCGGCTGGCTGGAACGATTCGGTTGGGCTTACCTGGTTCATGCTTCGGTCTCCTTTCAAGCTGGCTGCTCGCTGGCATGATCCTCGCAAGAAATGGGTGTCTGCGAACATCTTTCAGGGGAGTGCTTGCACATCCTGTTCCAGCAGGCATCAGAGGGAGCAGAAGGGGCACAATGAGGAGTGGAAGCGATGGGCTGCCGAGGTCGGCACTGGCCTTGCAGCATGGTTTCCAGGAAAGAAGGAGGAGATGACAATGGAACAACCGCTGCCGCCCAGACCGAATCCCCCGTGGCCGGACCCGGTGCCACCCCCACCCGAGCCTGAGCCACCTCCTGACCCCGTGCCCGAGCCACAGCCTCCACCCTCCGTACTTCAATCAACCAGAGGAGTCAGGAGACATGGCAGAGCTACATAAGCGGAATCCATCACTGCAAGGAAACTATTGGTTGACGGTGGTATTCGTTCTCCTGGCCTTCTGCCCCGATCTCTTCATTCGTACCCTACAACCTCTTTTAGATCACCTGGGTAATGACCAGGCTGTTTCAAGGCACTGGCAAGTTAGGAGTGGCAACGAACCACTTGCCTGATAGCCCCTTCCCTTTGACCTGCCCTGGGGCCATATCTTTTGTATAGGTATAGAGCGGATGCCCGTTATATTCCACCCAATTTCCGTTCGTAGTCGCCAGCAAACTCAGCTTCCCTGGGAGCGCCGAGGGAGCAATGGGAGTGCCCGCACCAGCAAACAGGAGGGGACGCCAGGTAACAGCACATGGCCCCTGGCAGGCAATCGTTGTTGACGTGTCTGAGGTGAAGTAGTACAGGGTTAAGCCTGGTGCTGTGGTCAGGATCGTTTTCGGCGCATTATCGATCGTGACTGTCGCTAGCTGAATGAAAGGGGCTGAAGGAGCCTGATAGGTCTTCTGGCCGGGCGCAGGGAGATGCGTGTTCGTCGCTGGAGCAGAGCCACATGCCGCCAGAACGAGCACGGCCATTAAGCAAGCGAAAAGCACAAAGAATCGTGTGAAACCATCCATGGGCTTATCCTCCCGCAGTACAGAAATTGCTCTGCTTTTCCTCCAGGCTGGCAAGATAGGAGCGCAGCATACGTATGCTGCGCTCCCGATTTCGCTACTGTAATGAGACGTCATCTACATAGACACTGCCCTGCCCATACCAGCCATGCACAAAAATGGTGACGCTGGTCTGTGAGGCTCCTGTCGTAAAAGTCACGGTAAGCTGGGTGTAGCTGGCGCAGATCGTCCAGGTACTGCTGCCGCCATTGACCCCCAGGTAAGCGTAGTTGCCCAGCACCCACCCTGAAAGGGTGTAGGTGTGATTGGGCAGCACACTGATTGTCTGGGTGCACTGTCCCGTAAGCGAACTGGTGGGATTAAGTTGCAGCGCATCATTGCCGCTGTGTACCGGGCTGGTCACTACCAGCGTGCCTGCATCGCAGGTCCAGCCATTCAGGTTGCCGGTCTCGAAGCCAGGATTGACGACCAAATTGCCCCCAGCAGGCGATGTTGGCGTTGGGCTGGGAGGGCTGGTCGGCGTCGGGCTGGGTGTGGGCGTTTTCGTCGGCGTCGGGCTGGGGGTAGCGCTAGGAGTTGGGCTAGGTGTGGGCGTCCCACCGCCTGGACCCGGCACCGAGAAATCATCGGCGTACACCGTCCCCTGCCCATACCAGCCGTGCACAAAGATGGTCACGCTGGTGGTGCTGGCTCCGGTGGTGAACTGCACGCTGAGCTGTGTGTAGCTGGGGGAGGAAGGGGTCCAGGTACTGGTGTCGGTGGTGCCGGTGCCGCTGTCCCCGATGTACACATAGTTGCCTTGCACCCAGGCAGAAAGGGTATAGGTCGTGTTGGGCTGGACACTGATCACCTGGGAACACTGGGCGGTATCCGAACTGTTGGCGGCGGCGGCCAGAGCATGGCTGCCGCTGTGCACTGGGCTGCTGATCACGCTGTCTGCTGTGGAGCAGGTCCAGCCGCTCAGATTGCCCGTCTCGAAGCTCGGGTTGGTGACCAGATTGCCACCGGTTGGCGGTGGCGTGGGTGTGGGCGTCGTGCCAGGAGGTGTAGCCGTTGGCGAAGGCGTCGTGCTGGGCGTGGGCGTGGGTGTCGGCGTGGGACAATTTCCTGAGCATGAACTCCCAGGCAGCCCACTGGCAATGGCATTGAGCAGCGTGTCGCCAGAATCTTCTCCATCCAGCGAGAACATCATCGCTCCGGCCAGGCCGTTGCTCTTGATGTACTGAGTCTTGGCGGCAATGGATTGAGGCGTGTCGCCTGTGTAGAAGTTGGTACCGTCATAAATCCACGATGCCTGAGTCGTAGGGTCGAAGAAGTTGTCATTCGGGTTGGTGGTCAGTCCGGCTGAGGCGAGTTCTTTGTAGTCGGCTACCCCGGCAGTTTGGGTGAAGGAGAAGGCCGCCGAAGGCCCGGTTGCAGACTGGTAGAGGCCGTGATTGCTGCCAGCGGGAACACCTGTCCAGCCGCGATAGTAGAATGGAAAGCCCATCACGATCTTGCTCGCTGGGAAGCCACCAGGAATGTTGTAGTCGGGCAAACCAGTCGTATACGCCTTGATGGCCGTGTCGATATTATATTTCTCGTTGCCAGGGGGGATGGTCGCCGAAGGGTCATTCGGCGAATTGTGGAGCGGGTCCTGGAAGTTGGTTGGCCCTGTGGTTTCAAAGGCTCCGTGCATGTCATAAGTCATCACATCGGCGTAGTCCAGGTAATTGCCAATCTGGTTGGTCTGGAGCAAGGCAATCTTGTCTTGCCCGGACGATACCGCCGCCGTCAGCAAGAAGTGTTTGCCAATGCTGGCCCCATAGGAATCCAGTTCTGTGCGGAACTCTTGCAGCAGCAGCGTGTAGTTCTGCGTGTCCTGTGGTCCAAAGTGGTTACCAACATGCCCTGCCGTGCCTGGGTACTCCCAGTCAATATCGAACCCATCAAAGATGCCTGCCCCAGAGGCGGGGCCACCCGAGGCGTCGCCGCTAATGCCCGTGGGTAGGTTCCCCTTCAAAAACATGTTAATGCAGGAACTCACGAATGTTTGCCGCGAAGCCTGCGTGGCAGCCACGTCGGAGAAATACTTGGAGTAGGTCCAGCCTCCAAGCGAGAGCAGGATTTTCAGGTTGGGGTACTTTGCCTTCAGTTCCCGTAGTTGATTGAAGTTTCCTTTGATGGGCTGGCTGAAGGAGTCTGAGGTACCGTCCACACTGATGGCCGATGTATAACTTTTCTGATAGTCAGCGAAGGCGTCACCGGCGCCATCACCGGCGTTGGGGTCGTTCTCGTTGGTGGAATCGGATGCCTTGATGGTTTCAAAGCAGGTCAGGTTGGTTGGGTCGATATTCTCGAAGTCATAGATCATGATGGTCAGTTGCGAGGCTGCCCCCGAAGTATCGACTGTCTGGGGATAGTAGGCGTTCCCATAGATGCCCCACTGATCGAAGTAGGCAATCTTCTGATACTGAGGGGAACCAGCCGCCGCAGTTTTGGCCGTGACCGCCGAACTCTGGGCCGAGGTGTTGCCCGCTACATCATACGCCTGCACCGCGAAGCTATAGCTTGTGGATGGCAAGAGTGAACTGACCGTCACTGTGGTTCCCATCGAGGTCGCCACAATGTTCGCGCCATTGTAGACGTAATAGGCTGGCACATCACCCGTCCCGGAGGTATCGGTTGAGGCCGCCCAGGAAAGCGTAATGGACTGTGCACCCACCATCGTCACCTGCACGTTGGTTGGCGTGGTGATAACGCTTGAGGCCCCGTGAACTATTCCTGCTGTTGCTACTCCAAGCAGCAGGAGCACTGCCATTGTCCCCAGGCCGAGCAGCTTTGCCCTTTTTGACATGCCCAGCAATCGTGTTCTCAGCATGGATGCCTCTTTTTCTCAAGAGTTCGCTCACATCATGCGCCTGACTGCCGCTGCCCGAGCGCGCTGCAAGACGCGGAGATGGAGAGAGTAAGCCCTGGCGTTTGATGACCCCATCCGGCAGCAGGGCAGGCGGAGAGCGAGAGCCTCTTCCGCCTCGCGTGGTGTGGTGTGATGAAGGAGTGCGATGACTGAGGAGATGAGGGGGCGTGTGTGGCGCACGCCATGAACACAAAGAACAAGCTCCACCGGCAAAGCGCAGGTTTGGGATAGGAAGGGGCCATGTGGCAGCCAACAGAGCCAAAGAACCCATGCGCAGGGAATGTTGCCTTTCCATAGGCCAACCTCGCATGCCGGGAGAACCACTCCCCTCTGAATATGCCTGCTTTCACCTGGCGTCGAGCATGTCTTAAATCAGTGAACGGTCACAAAGGGTTGCGCGGGGTAAGAGTCGTCTCCTTATGAGGCAACTATACTTTATATTGGTTCAGATGTCAAGATGTCTATACCAGAATGGCAGCGCGTTTTACGGGTTGTTCCTTCAAGAATGGGTATGAAGTTGCAGCAAAACGAGGGGAGGCAATGTCTCAACGAGGCCAGATACATGCCTCCCCTCGTTGCGTGCGCGTTATGTGCCGCTGGTATCGATGCAGCCGTTGTTCGCTATGGAAGAGTGCTCAGGTGTGGCCCAATTGTATTGGCAAAGTTGTAGCCGTTCGCAGCATCCCAGTTGATCGACCAGTCCATTGCGCCCCGAATGCCTGGATAGGTTGTTGATGGCTTGAATGAGCCGCAGTTGGTGCCAGTCTCCAGGCAATCAAGCGCGGCATTCACGACCGATGGCGAGACGTATCCTCCACCAGCCGCTGAGGTCGAGGCAGGCAAGCCGAGTCCAACCTGGTCTGGACGCAGGCCACCTTGCAACTGGATGCAGGCCAGCGCGACCAGGAAGTCTTCGGTTCCCTCGGAGTAGACCTTGCCATCACAGCCGTTCATGGAGCCGGAATTGTAGTACTGCATGTTGACGATGGTGAGGATGGTTTTGATGTTCAGCGCGAGCTGGAAGTAATCGCCGCTGGTTGACTGCATATCGACGGTTTGCGGCGCCAGGGTGATAATCAGACTGGACCCCACTTTGGAGGACAACTGCTGGAGCGCGCTGGTCATGAAGGTCGGGTTGAGGCCATTCTCCAAATCGATGTCGACGCCGTCGAAGCCATAGGTCTGGATGAGGCTAAAGACGCTGTTCGCAAAGTTGGTGGCGCTGGTGGCGTCGTTCACGGTGATGGTACCATTCGCGCCGCCAACTGAGATGATCACCTTCTTGCCCTGGGAATGCAGCGTCTTGATGTCGTTGATGAAGTCGGAAGCAGTATAGCCGCCCAGCGCCGAAGACAGGCCAGAGTCGATGCTGAAGGTTACCCCGCCAGGGTTGTTGGGGTCGGCGTTGGCGAAGGCCACGGCAATGATGGTGTAGTTAGAGTTGACGGCGCTCAGGCGCAGTGGGGTGGCCCCATTGGTAAAATCTTGCCAGTAGCCAGTGATGAGATGTCTGGGCAGATTGCCGCCGCAAGAGGTGCAAGGGGTTGGGGATGGGGTGGGCGTAGGAGTTGGCCCCTGTGTTGGCGTGGCGGTTGGTGTGGGCGTTGGCGGCCCACCTGGGCCGAAGAGCGCCACATCATCGACATACACGCTGCCCTGCCCATACCATCCATGCACAAAGATGGTGAGGCTGGTCGTGGAGCCGCTGGTGATGGAGACGCTAAGCTGCGTATAGCTGCCGCTGCTGGTCCAGGTGCTGCTGCCCCCGTTCGCTCCCAGATAGGCATAGTTGCCTTGCACCCAGGCAGAAAGGGTATAGGCGGTGTTTGGTTGGACGCTGATCGTCTGGGTGCATTGCGCGTTATCGGAACTGGTAGGATTGAGTTGCAGCGCATCATTGCCGCTGTGTACCGGGCTGCTCACCACCACGGCAGTGCCCGCGTCGCAGGTCCAGCCTTGCAGATTGCCCGTCTCGAAACCGGGGTTGGCTACCAGGTTGCCGCTTGTTGGCGTGGGGCTGGGGCTGGGTGCACGGGTCGCAGTTGGGCTGGGCGTGTTGGTAGCCGTGGGGGATGGCGTGTTGGTAGTGGTTGGTGTGGGACCCCCGCTTGGCCCCGTCACCGAGAAATCATCTGCGTAGACGGTGCCCTGCCCATACCAGCCATGAACATAGATAGTCACGCTGGTAGTGCTGGAGCCAGTCGTAAACTGCATGCTCAATTGGGTGTAGCTTGCCGCCGAGGGGGTCCAGGTGTTGCCATCGTTGGTGCCGGTGCCGGTCACCCCAACGTAGGCATAGTTGCCTTGCACCCAGGCCGAGAGGGAATAGGTGGTACTCGCTTGTACACTGACCGCCTGGGTACATTGGGCATCATCTGAGTTATTGGCAGCAGCGGCCAGAGCGAAGCTGCCACTGTGGGCCGGGCCGCTGACTACACTATCTGCTGAGGAGCAGGTCCAGCCGCTCAGATTGCCCATCTCGAAGCCGGGGTTGTTGACCAGATTGCTTGGAGCAGCCTGTGCGTTTGATATCCGATTGAAGAACAAAAGTCCGACAACAGTAACTATGAGCAGAAGGGTGGTAAAAGCGGTGAACCAGAGACGCCGAGAGGGGTGTGGCATGGCAGTCCTCCTTGTGGCGATGTGTTCAACTGGCGTCGGGCAAGGACGCGGTTGATCCGTGTCAGCAGAATGACGAGCAACATCAACAGGGGACAAGGATTCCATGGATACCGGACAGTGCAGAGATACTAGTTGAATGATAAGAGAATATAGTTATATTGTCAAGATGTCTAGACCATCTGGCTAAGCTGGTGTCGGTTTCTTGAGAGGGCGATAGTTTGACACTAGCCGGGGAGGAGTGATACCCTTGGCATAAAGATGATGGAAAACGTTTTCTTAAGCGAGGCTTCATGAAACGAAATGGTGAGGGGCGGACCACAATTTCACAGATTGCCAGGGAAGCTGGCGTCTCGATTACTACGGTTTCGAAAGTGCTGAATCATATGCCAGGGGTGGCCCAGGAGACACGCCAGCGTGTCGAGCAGGTCATCGGGCAGCGCCAATATGTCCAGAGCCATGCGGCACGCCAACTGCGCAAGAGTCAGACCGGCCTCATTGATCTGGCAATTATGCGCCTGGAGGGTGGCTATGATCTGGGCATTATGCAAGGGATTCAGGATGTCCTGGAAAATACCAGGCATCGCTTAGTGGTCTTTGCCACCCATGAGGATGAAGACCTCGAGCGCCGGTGGATGCGTCGCGTGCTGGAGCAGGCGTCTGATGGGGTGCTGCTGCTCTTGCCCTATGAGCGAACGGGTCTCACCAATGTGCTGGTGGAACACCAGATTCCTTTCGTCGCCATCGGTGATCGCAACGATCAGCCGGTGACGTTTCCTTCGATTGGCTCCACGATCTGGCAAGGTGGCTATGCTGCCACGGAGTATCTGATTGGCCTGGGACATCGCCGCATCGGGATCATTACGCTGCCGCTCTCACGACGCACTGCTCGCGCGCGCCTGGCTGGCTACCGTGAAGCGCTGGAGTCTGCGCATATCCCGGTGGACCCCGCGCTGATCATCGAAGGCAGCGATTTGCTTGGCGCGGGGTATCAAGAAACGTGTGCCCTGCTCGACCTTCCCAATCCTCCCACCGCGATCTTTGCCGGAAATGATGCGCAGGCAGCGGGGGTCTATCGCGCGCTCTATGATCGTCAGATCGCGATTCCGTCGATGGTGAGCGTCATCGGTTTTGACGATGTGCTGTATGCATCCCAGATGCCACCACCGCTGACGACGATTCGTCAACCGCTCCTCGAGATTGGGCGTATGGCCGCCACGCTCTTGCTGCGCATGATTGAAGGGGAATCGATTGGTATCACTCAGGTAGAACTTTCGACATCGCTGATTGTCCGCGAATCGTGCGCGCCGCCACCCGTTCGGTAATACTCCTTGACTTCCTGGGTGTCATCGAGTATACTGTGATAGAAATCGTTTTCCAAAAATTTTACAACACGCTTTGATACGCTGAGAAATTGCATAGGCGCGCTTTGGTTGCACGGCGATCACCGGTCCATCGGTGCATGTTCACCATGCTGTCTTTCTGGTCGGTGGCCCATCGAATTGCATCGCATGTAAACAGACCAGGGAGAGACAAGGCAGCCTGTAGGAGACAGACGAGCCATGTCTACGCGAAAAATAGACGCTTCGCGTCAAAGCGCGGGATCGCTTGTGAGGTTTGCTTGCCAACATGCCCGCCTGCTCATTGTGGTTCTGGTCATTGTGGTATGTCTTGGCGCTGTCGGAACAGTTGGTATTATTCTTTCTTCTGCTCATCAACCCGTGGCGGGCGGTCAGGGTGCCACACTGCCCTATAGCGAGATCGAAGCAGAAAACGCAGCGACCAACGGCACAATCATTGGCCCTGATTATACGTTCACACATCTTGCCTCAGAGGCTTCTGGGCGCAAAGCGGTTACTCTGCATCAGGGGCAATATGTCGAGTTTACACTGCCCAGGGCAGCAAACTCCATAGATGTGCGCTACAGCATCCCCGATGCTGCCGACGGCAGCGGCTTGACCGCCTCACTGAGCGTCTACATCAACGGCGTGCATCACCCCAACCAGACGCTGACCCTCACCTCAATCTATGACTGGTTCTATGGCGGATATCCGTTCACCAACAATCCCAAACAGGGATTCGCGCACCACTTTTACGACGAGGCCCATCTGCTGCTTGGTGAGATGCCCGTTGGTACCAAGGTACGCTTGCAGGTTGATCCTGGTGATACCGCACCTTCTTATACTATCGATCTCGCGGATTTTGAGGAAGTCGCACCCCTGCGTCCGATGCCTGCGGGCTACATCTCGGTTACCGACCCTCCGTATAACGCCGATCCCACCGGCAAGAAAGATACAACCCGGGCTATTCAGCAAGCAATCGATGCGGGGGGAAAAGCGCACAAAGGCGTCTGGCTGCCCCCTGGGAATTTTCTGGTGACAGACCACCTGCTGGTAGATCAGGTGACGCTGGCTGGCGCTGGCCCCTGGTATTCGGTGCTGACGGGCGCGGGCGTTGGGGTGTATGGGCAAGCCACGCCGCATCCAAGCCAGAATGTCCACCTTACTGATTTCGCCATTTTTGGGCAGGTGATGAATCGAGATGACACCGCTGACCTCAGTGGCATTGGGGGTGCGCTGGGTGGTGGTTCGGTCGTCTCGGACATCTGGATCGAACATACCAAAGTGGGTATCTGGCTCGATGGTCCCTTCGATGGCCTGGTGATTACTCACTGCCGCATTCGTGATCTGACCGCCGATGGCATCAACTTTCACGATGGCGTCACTCACGCAACCGTCGAACAAACCGAAGTTCGCAATACCGGCGACGATGGACTGGCGATGTGGTCGGAACACAATGCCGATGCCAACGATGCGTTTCTCTCCAACACAGTGCAGTTGCCCATCCTTGCCAATGATATTGCCATCTATGGTGGCACCAACAATCGTGTCAGCAATAACCTTGTTGCGGATTCGGTCACCCAGGGCGGCGGTATTCATGTAGCCAACCGCTTCAATGCCGTGCCGTTGAGCGGGACCACGACTATCACGAACAATACCTTGATTCGCGCTGGTTGTTTCGACCCCAATTTTGCCTTTGGTGACGGCGCGCTGTGGTTCTATGCCGTTGATGAAGCGATGTCAGGGAAGGTGGTTGTTTCCCAGAACGTGATTGACGACAGCGTCAATGAAGCGATTCAATTTCTTGGCGTCGGCGTCACCAATATCTCCCTCGACCATATCGCTATCAATGGCGCGGGCACCTTTGCAGTTCAGGAGCAGTCGCCCGGCTCAGCGTCGTTCAGTTACGTGACCGCCAGCGGCCTGGGCGCGAGCAGTGGCATCTACAACTGCGGCGATGCTTTCACCATCGCGCAAGGTTCCGGAAACATGGGATGGAACACGACAAGCTGTGGCTTCCCCGCTGAGCGCGGGGGATAGCAAGGCGCATCCCCTCACGTCTGCGCCAGCGGCAGCCCCCCTTTTTCGCAGTCTGGCGCGGCGCAGGCTCTTTTTATTTTACCGCTTGCTCGACACCATCGCCTCTGGTGTTTGTCTAGTTCGGAACAGGCAGAAAGGGGTTCGTTTTCCCAAAAAAGCGTGCCGTGTTGCTCGTTTTCCGCGTATCGTCGATTTGATACGCTCCATCGCGTTTGATCTTCTATCGCTTTGGTCAGGCTAAGAATGCCTATAGCTCTGGTCCTGGCACAACATGATGTACCCAGTAGCAACAAGGAGCTGAACGAGCTATGTTACCACGAAACAGCAGTGCTTTGCCCCCACCTGGGCGCGCCTGGCGTCGTTCCCCTCGGTTTCCCCACAAGCGGCAGCAACTGGTTATAGTTGCCTCTCTGAGTCTTATCTTCATTTGTGCTGCTAGCTTGCTGGCCTTTTATTCCTCCAGCACACCGAAAGCGCAGGCACAGGGTGGCACAGGGGCCACGCTGCCCTATGTCGAGATGGAGGCCCACAGCGCAACTACCAATGGCACCATCCTTGGCCCGTCCTATGCGCTGGGCAACCTGGCCGATGATGCTGTCGATAAACAGGCGGTGCAGTTGACTCAGGGGCAGTATGTCCAGTTCACGCTGCCGCAGCAGGCCGACTCGATCAACCTGCGCTACAGCATCCCCGATTCCTCCAGCGGCGGGGGCATCAATGCCTCGCTAAGCATCTACATCAATGGGGTCAAGCAGTCCCAGGATTTGCAGCTCACCTCGCAATATAGCTGGGTCTATGGGCAGCCGAATTTCGGAAATTGTAATGGGACTGACTGGTCGAACACGCCCGGCGGCACTCCCTCTCATCAGTTTGATGAGATGCATGTCATGCTGCCGCAGATGGCACAAGGCACGACGGTGAAATTGGAAGTCGATTCCGAGAACACCGCGCCCTGGTATGCCATTGATGTAGCCGACTTCCAGGAAGTGCCAGCGGCGCTCACCGAGCCATCGGGCTACATCTCGGTTACCGACTCGCCGTACAATGCCGATCCGACCGGCAAGACCGATTCCACAACGGCCATCCAGAACGCCGTCAACGCTGGCTCGTCGCAGGGCAAAGGCGTCTGGATTCCGCAAGGCACGTATCTGGTTACCAGCCATATCCTGGTCAACAATGTGACACTGGCAGGCGCGGGTCCGTGGTATACGATTCTCACCGGTGCGCCTCCAGGTGGCGGCAACGGCAACAACACGAGCAACGGTACCGGCGTTGGCATCTATGGCTTTGATGCGTATGACACCAGCAACACCAGCGCTAACGTGAATCTGTCGGGCTTTGCCATTGAGGGCGGCATTACCAACCGCGTCGACTGCCTGCAAGACAACGGGATCGGCGGCACGCTGAGCAGCTCCTCGATTTCCAATGTCTGGATCGAACACACCAAAGTGGGCATGTGGTTCGACGGCCCGTCCAGCGGCCTGAATATCAGCAGTGTGCGCATCGATAGCACGCTGGCTGATGGCATTAACTTCCACCGCAACATCACCAATTCCAGCGTGACGAACAGCATCATTCGTGGCACCGGCGACGATGGCCTCGCGCTGTGGTCAGCCTCCGATAATGTTCCTGCGACGGGCGACGCCAGTGATAGCTTCGATCATGATACCGTGCAATCGCCGTATCTGGCGAACGGCATCGCCATCTATGGCGGCAACGGCAACAGCGCCACCAACGATGTGGTCACCGGAGGTGAGTATCGCGGCGGCGGCATCATGCTGGATGATGAGGATTTTGGCAATACGACGGTCCACTTTGCTGGCACCACCACGATCTCCAATGACACGATCAACTATACCTCTGGATATGGAGATCAGGGCATCCAGCAGTTTGGCGCGCTCATGTTCTGGGCGGATAGTTCCTCCATCAGCGCACCCTTCACCGTCTCAGGGGATGAGATTGATAACAGCCAGTACGCGGCCATTTCCTTTGATGGTGGCAACTCGGTCAGCACCGTTTCGATGAACGGCATCAATATCAACAACGCAGCCTTTGCCTTTTCCAACAAAGTGAGCACTGTTACCGGTTCTGCCAGCAATGTCACGGCTAGTGGTCTGGTCTATGGTGGCATGGAAAGCTGCGAGAGTACGGGGTCGTGGAATGTGACGATGGGGTCGGGCAACACGGGCTGGAGTCCCACGCCGCAAACCTGTGGCTTCCCAACGGGGACGCCGACGCCGACTCCATCGCCAACAGCGCCGCTGCCCACGCCGACGCCAATCACGCCCACCCCGACGCCGACGCCTCAGCCTGCCCCCAGCGGCACGCTGGTGACGGCGATTGACGCGGGCGGCTCGGCAACCGGCAACTTTGTGGCCGATACCGACTTCAACACCGGCAATACGTTCAGCGACACCTCGTCCTCGATCATCACGAGCCGGGTAGCCGAGTCTATCCCGCAGGCAGTCTGGCAGACCTGCCGCTGGAACGCTTCGTTTACCTATACCATCCCTGGTCTGACTGCCGGGCATACCTATACCGTCGCGCTCGATTGGGCGGAACTAACCTGGACGGCAGCAGGCCAGCGCTTGTTCAATGTGGCAATTAATGGCACGACGGTCTTGTCCAGTTTCGATGTCTTCGCCAACGCGGGGTACAAGACAGCCCTGCAAAAGCAGTTCTCGGTGGCGGCCAACAGCAGCGGGCAGATCGTGATTGCCTTTACCCAGGGCGGCGCGGACAATCCCTTCATCAGTGCTATCGAGATTTGGAATCCAAGTGGTGGAACCCCGACGCCAACGCCGACCCCTTCGCCGACGCCGACTCAGACTTCAACGCCGACGCCAACGCCGACCCCGCCTGCACAGCAGTTGGTGCTGGCGATCAATGCGGGCGGCAATGCGTCGGGAAGCTTCGGGGCGGACGCTGGCTTCAATCAGGGCAACACCTACAGCGATACCTCGACTTCAATCAACACCAGCGGGGTAAGCAATCCTGCGCCGCAGATTGTCTGGCAGACCTGCCGCTGGTATAGCTCCTTTACCTATACGCTCACAGGATTGACGCCGGGAACCTCGTATACGGTGAAGCTCGACTGGGCAGAACTGACCTGGACGGCAGTCGGCCAGCGCAAGTTCAACGTTGCGATCAATGGGACGACGGTCTTGACCAGTTTCGATGTCTTTGCCGCTGGCGGGTATAAGACGGCAGTTCAGCGGGCATTTACGGCTTCTGCTAACAGCAGCGGGCAGATTGTGATTGGCTTCACCCAGGGCGGCGCGGACAATCCCTTCATTAGTGCCATCGAGGTGTGGGCGCCGCAAGGTTCGCCAACACCGACGCCGACGCCGACCCCTCCGGCACAACAGTTGGTGCTGGGGATTGACTCTGGCAGCTCGACCAGCGTTGGCAACTATGGCGCTGATACAGATTTCAGTTCTGGCGGCAACGAATATAACGACACCTCGACAGGGATTAACACGACCTCTGGCCTGGATGGCGATCCAGCGCCGCAGGCAGTGTACCAGACCTGCCGTTGGGCTACGTCCTTCACCTACACGATTACCGGCTTGACACCTGGCGCCACGTATACCGTCGTATTGCACTGGGCCGAACTGACCTGGCAGTCGGTGGGGGCGCGCACCTTCAATGTGGGTATCAATGGCAATCAGGTGCTCACTAACTTTGATGTGTTTGCCGCCGCCGGGTACAAGGTGGCTATTAGCCGCTCGTTTACCGTGACGGCCAACAGCAGCGGCCAGATCGTTATCTCTTTCACGCACGGCACCGCTGATAATCCGTTTATTAGCGGTATCGAAATCTACCATTGATCTCGGGAATCGGCTCTTGGGAGGGTGCGGCAGATGCCGCACCCTCCCTGCTTAAAGCTTCGTGTCCGGCCTGGAGTATCTGATACACCTATGGTTAGCGGATGAAGAGAACAACGACCAGGTGCCTTTTGTCAAGGGCCTGGGTCCAGGCATACGGTCTGAACGAGCGTTGGACGATACCCCCGCCGAACAAGGTAGCCACGCCCTGGAGGAAGCGTGGAGGCGCGTTGGGTGCCCAACAATGGCCCTTCCTGGGGGTCGCCATCCATAATAAGACCGGGGCTTCCCAGTTCTTTGAGCCGCTGATATATGGCCTCCATTGCCGAGCGCGAGGTCCCTCCAACTCGCCGCGCCAGCACGATATGGAACCCGACATCCCGACCCTGCCCTATCAATTCGACCAGCGGCATCAGCGGGTTGCCAGAGGGGGTTGCTAATAGCTCATAGTCGTCGATGAAGAGGATATAGTGAGGGCCAGCCCATCTGGCGGGCTGGCTCAGTTCTTCCAGAGAGAGCTGAGCGCCAGCAAGTATCCGCTTCTCAAGCTCGCTTTTCAGGCGCTCGACCCCTTCCTTGAGCATGGGGGGTGTCCCTGCATACGCGAAGAGGTGAGCGCTTTTGGCGAGATCGAGCAACCCCCGGCGATAGTCCACGATCATGAGTTGCACCTGATCTGGAGTATAGCGTCGCTGCAATCCGCGTATCCAGGCACGCAGGAGGGTAGTCTTGCCACACTGCGCGTCGCCAAAGATGAGGAAATGGGGATTGTCAGCCAACAGATCAATATAGACCGGCTGAAGTTCCAGTTCTTCCAGCCCGATAGGAACCCCTGTGTGCCGGTCGGCTTTCGGCGCGGGGAGATCACGTTCGGTCACGAGCGTAGGCAGCATGCGGATGGGTGGGGCTGATACGCCTTTCCACTTTTGCTGAAGTGCCGGTATCATCGCCTCGATGGCCTCGGACAGCGGCTGTTCGGGAAGCTGTCCTGTGCCTCCGAAACGCGGGAGCGCTACTTGAAAGTGCAGGCCCGTTTTGAGTAAGCCGCGGCCAGGTACCCCAGCAGGAAGCGAGATGGCAGCAGCTTTGCCCACTTCGGATTCTAAGGGTTCGTTGAGCCGCAGTTCCAGGCGAGTGCCGATGGGGTCACGCAGCTTGGAGCGAATATCGCTCCAACGGTTGCTGGCAAAGATGAGATGTACACCATAGGTCAGGCCAGCAGTAGCTACTTCAAAAAGCTCAACCTCAAGGTCTTCAAACTCCTGCTGGAAATGGGCAAAATCGTCGATGACAAGGAAGACATCCCCAAATGGCATCTGCTGGAACTCACCGGCCTGCCGACGTGCCCGGAAGGTTCTGATCGTATCGATGCGCTCCTCACGGAACAGAGCAACACGTTCTTCGATGATCGCGCGAATTTGACGAATCAATCGCTGGACTTTCGCGCGTTCCATCTTGTCGCAGACACTGCCGATGTGGGGCATGTGCTCCAGGTGGCGCAGTTGTCCCCCGCCAAGATCAATACAGTAAAACTGCACCTCACGCGGGGAATGTGTGACGCCAAACGCAGTAATGAGCGTTTGGAGGAAGCTGCTCTTCCCCGTCTGAGGTGCGCCAACGATGGCAAGGTGTCCTCCAGCGCCAGAGAAGTCCAGCACGAGCGGGTCTTGCTTTTGCAGAGCAGGCTTGTCTACGATGCCAATGGGAACCTGGAGCAAGTCAGGTCGGACGCTCAACTTGCTGGGAGAAGCCGCCTCTATGCTCGCGCCGTGTAAAGAGAAGACTTCGCTCAAGGTGAGGTGAGGTGGGAGCGGGGGCAACCAGACCTGATGGACCGATGTCTTTTGTTGCTGCGTCTGCCGAACGGTAAGATAGCGAGCAACCGCAACCATATCGGTATGTTGGGTTTCATCCTTCATGGTTTGCAGCGCGCCAGAGGAGCTACTGGTGCCCTTTGTCGCGGCCCTGCCGCTGGGCACCAGCTTTCCTGTAGATGAAAAGCGTCGTACAGCTATCTGCTCTGCTCCGCGCTTGCTGCTGGGGACATACGGAGCCGAGATCAGCGCCGATTTGAATTGCTCATAGATGGTCGTGTCCACCTTGAAGTAGCCAATGCCCGGGAAGGCTGGCAGATAAAAGGCATCGGCAGTGTCAAGCACAGCAGAACTTTCCATCACACTAAAGGTCCGTAAGCAAATGCGATAGCGCAGCAGGCCCTCCAGACCCTGAATGTTTCCTTCTCCAAGCCGCTGGGTCGCCAGCAGCAAATGCACCCCCAGGCTGCGGCCTACCCGCCCGATGGCGACAAACAGGTCCAAGAACTCAGGGCGGTTGGTGAGTAGTTCGGCAAATTCATCCACCACCACGAGCAGATGGGGTAGGGGCTGCATGTCAGGGATATATTGCCGTCTCTGATGATACAGGTGAATGTTGTCCTGTCCGGCATCGCGGAGCATCTGCTGGCGGCGTTCTAGCTCACTGCTTAAGGCGGCGCGCATTCTATCGACCAGGGTGAGGTCGCTTTGCAGGTTCGTAATCAGGCCAGCGACATGGGGAAGCCCGGCCAGGTTGGCAAAAGAAGCGCCGCCCTTGAAATCAGCTAGAACGAAATTGAGTGTTTCTGGGTCATGCGTAATTGCCAGACTGGTAACGATGGTGCGCAGCAGTTCGCTCTTGCCAGAACCAGTAGCGCCGATGATAAGGCCATGTGGTCCCATGCCGCCCTCGGCAGCCTCTTTGATGTCCAGAAACACCGGCTCGCCGGTTGTGCCAATGCCAAGAGGAACACGCAGCAAATCTTCTCTGCTGCGGGGGAGCCAGGTATCCATAGCCGCCAGGCTGTCGGCAGAAGCGTAGCCAAGCAGGGGGAGCAAGCGAACCTCTTGAGAAAGGTCTTGTTGTTTCCCTTTCTCGCCAACAACGAGTGGCGTCAGACTGCGCGCGATACGCTCGCCGATGCCCACATCCGCAGCATCCGCTGAAAGAGCCGCAAAACGTTGGCCTGCTGGTGCCGTTTCTTCATAAGAAAACCAGCCCATTTCCGAAACCTGGAGGCGCGCTTGCAAGGCTGGTGGCTCATCGGTGGCGTCCCGAACCAAACAGAGGATGGTCACACCAAGACGTGCGGCGTCAACAAAAAGTTCATTGATGGCAACGATATGGGCCAGGGCACTGTCGGGCGAGTAGCCTTCCAGGAAGATGAGGAAATGTGGTCTGACGACGCTGCCAGATGGCGCGTTTGGGTCAGCATTGAGTTTGCGGCGACGCTCCAGTTCTGGGACCACTTGTGATGTCAAGATTTCCTGAAAATCATCGATAGTATCTGCCAGCAGACACAACGGCTCGATATCTTGCTGTCGGGATGATTTAAATTGGCGGAACAGGCGCGTATGGGGCAACCATTTGAGCCAGGACCATTCCTGGGCAGCCTCGCTGGGAAAGTAGCCGATGATGCGAACATCATCGGGAGCTTGAAAAGCGGCAATCTGGCAAAGCAGTGATCGTGCCAGAGCGCGGGCGCGAGCCTGATCGCCGCTGATGACGAGCGTGCCAAGCGTGCCCAGATGCGACACCAGCGGCACGTTTTCAACCTGGCTATACTTTGCCAATAACAGACGCGCTTCTGTCAGGCACTCCTGATCATACTCCGCCAGGGGACCCTTATCCTGCTCAATGGTTAGGGGGCAGCACAGCGGCGCTACATCAGCGGCAAGGCGCACATCAAGGAAATCGCCGTCAGAGATGCGGCGCTCCCAGAGGTATTCTTTCCGCTCCACCCAGGAGGCCAGGGTTGCCAACGGTGGGTGCAGCCGGGTCATGAACTGTTGTTGGCGTTGAGCAAGGTCGTGCAATCGGATGCGCTCTTGTTGAATGTATTGGAGGTATTTGCTGCGATTGGCCTTGATCTGGCCTCGCGCTGATCGCCGCTGGATAAACTGCGTCAGCACCGTTGCCCCGACCATAGCAATCACCATGAAGACGGCAGCCACAATAAAGAGAGGATTGTTTGGGTAGATGAAAGCAAAGGCCAGAAAACCCATGGAACCTAGGAGGGGAACAAGCACCTGGACCCAGGAAAACCCTCCGCCCTGGTTTTGTGGGATGGTCGGTGGGGCTGCAATAATGATTTCATTTTCAGGCAAAGGATCAAGATAGCTGCGCGCCGGACGATGAAAGGTAACCCCAGGCATAGGTGAAACCCCTCTATAATCTTCACTTACCGTTGTTGCGGCAGGCTGCGCGACTCGACTGCGCTACTCACTGAAGAGGTCCTCACGAATCCAGTGTACGCGAGGGCCTTCGGCATCCATATTATCAGGCAGATAGGGGAACACCTGCACCTGCCCGGACACTGGCCTGCTTACCAGATGCTCCTGCGTTCCTTGATTTTGCAGCACGAGGCGCATCCCGGCGATGACGCCGCAACCCTGGAGCGAGTTGGTGATAGGCAGCGCTGTGCCTCCATAGAAAGCAAGCTCCCATTCATCAGCAGGAGCATGGCGCTCCAGCAGAGGCTGGCCGCACGCTTCCACAAGCAGGGAGAGAAATTCGCTGATGGGGGCTTCTGCGGGCAGGCCGAGGTCAAAGCTTTCGCCGAGACAGTCTACCGTGACAAGGAGGGTGTCCATTGCTGTCCTGCCATTTCCAATGTGCGCCACTGTTCTTCTCTGGTTCAGTATATGATACGCTGCTGCTCAGGTGTCAAGAGGGCATCTGCTGTCTTCGTTCGCCGCGTCTGCTCCAGCACCTAAAACAGCACCCGATTGGTTCGCGTGCAAACAGGTCGCCCAGGCAGCAAGCGTTGGGCAGTCGCTGAGGTTGGGGGACGCCCACGCCTGATCGAAGAGTTCAAGTGCTGGGGGGCAAATTTCTGCTAAGGCCGTGTGTATCGCTGCCAGCAGGGCCGTTCCAGATGCTTGCATCTCTTCTGAGCGAAAGAGTGATTCGGCGTCTTTGGGAACGTGCGCGCGCACCTGCGGATTCCACCATGTGAGCATTTCCGTCAGCAGGAGCGCTCCGGCAAAGCGATCTCCTTCGGCGCACCACTGGCCCAGAGAACCCAGATGAGGATGCTGGTAGCCTGGTGTTCCCCAACTGGGGCGCGGAGCGATGGCTTCAGGGAAGTAGAGTCCTTCCAGGTCGAGAAGCTCGATACCCTGGAATCTGGGCAAGAGCCGCACGTTGCTTCCGGCAATATCTGTATGTGCGAGTTGGTGGTCCTCCAGGCTGCGCAGAGCCTGGGAGGTCATCCGAGCCAACTGCATCGCTTGCTGTGCGGTATAGGGAGTGCCTGCCTCTCTGGCAAGCAGAAAACCGGCCCATGAGCGACCCTGGAGCCAGGGCATGAGGACTGCGTACTCTAATTCGGGAAACGTGGTGATCAGGCGCGGATGGCTTGCTTTCGTCAAGCAGAGGCGGCTGTGGGCAAGCGTGAGACCGGCGCTTTCAGGGCAGCATGCCAGAGCAGCGATGGCTTGCTCGATCTGCTTTCCTCGGGTGGCCGTTTTGGCGACTTTCAGCGCAAAAGTCTTTCCCGTCCCTAGCTCTTGAAGCTGATAGATGAGCGCTTCGCTTCCCTCCAGCATATAGACGGTAGCCGGCTCGTCCATCAGGAAGGGGTCAGGCAGGAAGCGATAGCACGTTGTTCCTAGACAGAGCACCATGTGCAGATGCGGGCGCAAGATAGCCATACGTTCGCCCTCTGCTCATTTGAGCTGCGTGGCAATCGACGTCGCGAAGGCAAGCCGGATGAGATCATCCTGGAGGCCCGGAAAGAACATCTTGACTCCCGGCTGAAGATGATAGCCATAGTTATTGATATTCTGGCGATATGTCTCGGGCAGGGGCGAAGAAAGATCGAACAGGAAACGTGCGTATTTATCGGTCAGTTCGCTCGCGCGTCGGACCCCTTGCCATTGATACCACTCCTGTACTGATTTGCGCACCATGCGCTCGGCCACATAGATGTGTTCGATCAGCACCGGGCCGTCCTCCACGCGCATCGCTTGCATCCGGTTGATCGCTGGTGACGGGTCGGCGGTGGTAAAAACGGCATCAGTCAGGTGACAGATGAGCGGCGCGGGGCTGCGCTGAAACTCGGCAAGCCGCCTTTCAAGAAGTGCCTCTACCGCAGCAAAAGCGGAGGCCATGTCTGTCACACCGTCGGCGCTCCATTGGGGGACGCCGTACTTCAGCAGTTCAGGAAGGTCTACAATGCCGCCCAATACGTTCACGATCTTCGTGCTATAGGCGAAAATCGCAATCTTGTAGCGCCGCTGAGGCATGCCATCGCGCATCGAACGTCGCCAGAGGTCGCGCAGCGTCACGCGCAGCGCTTTGTTGACGACCTCCATCTTACTCCTATCGCCGCACGCCTGATTCATCGAATCGCTCGCATCTACCAGATAAATGATGAGCGCAGGCGTCAGGGTCGTGGCCGGTTGGGTGTACATTCGCTGTTGCATCGGTTGTTTCTCACGCAATATTCTCCAGGGTACTGCCACCGGTGTCAAATTCCCACACGCTGGTGTGCCAGCTTGTGGCAAGCGTATCGCTTTGATCGCTCGCATCAATGATTGGGGCTGTTATCCATATCTTGGGCAGGACGTGGCTGCTATCATAGACGACAAGGCCGCTGCCCATATAGTCGCCCCAGTGTGCGCCAAACGGGGCTGTCCCAGCCTGAAGGAGCACCATAGTGTTCCCTTTCCCCATCTGGGATGGAGGGTCACCGCTCTGGCGGCTAGAATAGATAATACCTGGTTCGATGCTGGAAGAAGAAATCTGGGCCGACAAGACGACATTGCCTTCCGCGTCGGCTGCCATCGCTGGACTGAACAGGTATGTCTTGGGCTGCCCTAAGATACCCGACTGCACAACCTGCGCTGACACATTATTGCTTGAAGAGATTGAAGGAGCCAGATCGAGCCAATAGATGCCAGAACGGGTAGATGTATCGCCCGCCCAGTTGACAGCGGTAGTAAAGGCGGCATACATCTGGCCGTTGATGAATTGTGCGCTTGTCACCCGCGCGTCGCCAGTCGAGAGCTTAGGCGATGCCTGTTGGTCCTGGGGGTCCGGTTTTGGTTGCGACGCCTGCGGAGGGTCGGCATACGGGCGGCTGAGTGTGACGGTCGTAGAGGGCAGTGTTGTTGCTGCCCCAGGTGCAGACGTAGGCACGACGGCCCAGAGGCTGAGCGTCTGGGAGACGGTGCCATCATCGACATCCCCCGCGTCATTTCCAACCAACCATTCAGTGGATGTGGTGCCTGCCTCAATGGCGGGCACCAGAGACAGGAGTGGTTGATGGAACGAGTTGGCAAATCCCACCCATCTCTTCGGTGGTGTGCTCTTGCCATGGGCAAAGGCTGTCTTGGGGAGTTCCCAAAGCACCACCCCCAGCAGTTCGCCGCCGGTTCCACAGGTGAAGATGGACCCTGCAATGAAGAAGCCAACGGCATTACTTCCCAATTGTGGACCATCGGCCCAATTGCAGTTTCCGAATTCATTGCTTTGGGTGGAGATTTGATAAACATGCCACAAACCGAATGGTGATTTTGTCGTGCTTATCCCGACATCGAAGTAGCTGGCGTTGATGTTCCCAAGATCGGTTGTGACTTCATCGACGACCAGCACCCATTGCTGGCTGGTTGGGTCGAAGATGATGCGTGGCTCGCCAAAGACATCCCCAGCGTGGAGTATGGGGCTGAAGAACTGGACGAAGCCGAGACGCAGCCCTTTTCCTTGTGTGTTTGCAATCTGAAATCCGCCGTCAACCGCCTCGACCACATATTGAGCATTGGCGGCCACAGAAAGGTCAACTGGTGTCTCAATCCCCATATCAGTTTGCTTTAATCCATTGAGGGTGAGGACACGGCTGGCAAAGGTAGAAGGAGGCGCTTTGACAAGGCTCGCGGCTTTGGAAGAAGTTAGGGGAAGCGCTGTGGTGCTGATCTCACTCGCCTCTGCTGCATCCGTCTGGAAGGGAAGGGAGGATGCTGCCAGGGCGCTGCTGGCCGGGAATGTGCCTAGCTGGGTGGGATCAACCAGCGTCGGGTCTTTCACTGGGGCAAGCAGACGATCTATCATGAAACCCGTTCCTACAAGGATTACCACCAATGCGAGACTGAAGCCGATCACCCGTCGTCGAAATTGTTTCTGGTTGCGTGGCAATGGCGCGCCTTTCCCGTCCGGTTGCGGTCTGGGGGCGAGCATGGGAGCAGCAAGAGCCAGGTGCGGAGCCTCATGAGGCAGCGCCGGGGTTACTGCTCTGGATTCGGGGAGCATCGGCAGGCGGGTTGCACCTTGCTCTATCTGAATACGCGACAGATTGATACTGGATTCTGCGGGAGATCGATTCATCCTCAGGACAATGGACCGCTCAGGAACTGCTCCTGGCGGCTCTGTTGGAGATACCTGGCCCGTCGGCCCGGCTTGAGGCATTGCCCCGCTTGAGTTATTTATCGCCTGGTTGGGTGCGCTGGTTTTGCGCTGCGTGATTTGCTCAATGAGATAAACAATGTTTCGACGAATACTGCTCACGTTCTGCGCCAGAGGGCTCCTGGCGTTGCCCAAAGACCTGTCTGGTTGCGCGCCTCCGGAGCCGCCGGGCGGCGATGCTGGAGTCCCGCCAGGCGAGGGTGGCGTATAGAGAGCGCCAGCAGGATTAGGAGGAGCAGGAGGGGAAACCTGTGCGGACTGTTTCCCCTGCATGATCGCCTGCATACTTAAACCACAATTCCCACAAAACCGTGCTGACGTTGGTACTTTATCACCACAGCGCGGGCAGGCGATGGAATTGCTAAAGTCCATAAAGCTTTTACCTTGCCAGATGGTCCGCAGGCCACCAGAAAACATCCAGGCCGACTGTGATCGAGAAGGAGAAGCTGCTTATCTCAGCAGCGGTAGTATAGTATACACACAGCCAATATTGTACATCAAGGGGATATCCGCCAGGTACGCCAGGCTGATGGCCCTCACGCTTCGAGGAGAAGGTAAGGAAACAAGGAGGTGTTCTGCGATGAGAGATTCATTTGCTAGACACGCTAGAGCGCTTCTGCCCTGTTTGTGGTTCCTTCTTCTTTGCGCGCTGCTGGTTGGCTGCGCCGGGCTACCAGGCAGCAGCGGGAACACATCGGCCAGTGCATTACGCCTCCGTATCGCCAGTTCGCCAGCACTGCTGCCACTGCTCAGCGCTGCCGTCGCGCTGTTTGAGCGCCAGCATTCGGGAGCACAGATTGCGGTTCAACGTGATGAAAGCATTGATGGGCTTAGCGCTCTGGCGCATCAGCAGGTTGCTATTGCCTCGACCGTTCTCTATGCCAACCCCTCTGCCGCTTTTGCCGCTCACCTGCGCGATGAGCTTTTCGGTGTTGTCCCTTATGTTATTGTTGTCCAGCACGCCGCGCCGCAGGCTTCACTCTCACAGGGGCAGATTCAACGTATCTTTTCAACCGGCCTGATTACCGACTGGAGGCAAATAGATGGCCCGAAGCAAAAGCTGGTCGTTGTGCTGCCACCACTGACCTCTGACACAGCGATCTTGTTTCGTGAAGAAATGCTTGGTGGGGCTGCCGAGCTAGGGAATGCGCTTTCGGCTGATTCGCTGGAAACGCTGCGCGATATGGTGGCGCGCACACCCGGAAGTATTGGCTATCTGCCCGCCCCATGGCTTAATGCGGGCGTGCATGCAGTCGGCATTGATGGGGAGGCGGCGACGGCGGAACAGATTGCCTCAGGCACCTATGGCTTTTGGGCCTTTGCGCACCTGTATACCTGGGATACTTCTCAGCACGAGACAGAGGAGACAACGCTGTTTCTTCAGTTTATGCAATCTTCTGCGGTAGCGCAGCTTGCGCTTCAGCTAGGCTATATTCCGCTCTCGGAAATGCATGCTGCATCTGTATCGATCTGATTGGGGCACGCGCTACCCCAGCCCTGAAAGCGAGGTCCATCGCATGCGCCGTCCAGCATATAGTTTGCTCTGCCGGATACCGATCAGGATACGCCTGGCGACAGGATTCCTCTTCGCTGGTTTGGTAGCGGTGCTGGCCGTTGGTTTGGTTAGTTTGCTGCCCACGCAACCCCTGGGCCAGGCAGACCCTTTGCAGGGTCGGTTAAGCGCAGCGAATAGCGAGCTGACCATGGCGCTGGTACTCCTCCAGGCGGATGAGAGCAGCGTCCATCTTGCTATTGAAGATGCGGCGGCTGGGCAGTCCCACTCTGTGTTGCTGAGCGATCAAACGATGGCTCAGGGACTGACTACGCAATACGAGGCGGAAATAGCCTCGTATACGCAGGAAAATCTCTTCGCTCAGCAGCCTGCTCAAGAAGAGCAGCTTCGTGGCCTAGGGCAGGCCGAGGCGGTTGAGCAGCAGCGTGGGCTGGTTATCAGCGTCACCTATACGTGGCAGCGCTATCGGGCGGCACAAACCCAGGTCTTGCAAGACCTGCTAGTCGATCAAGTACACGCCGCGGAGATGCTGGCGCGTTTCCAGGCTGACCCTCTGGAGACTGATGCCCTCAGCGCTTTGTATAGTCTTCTCCAGTTTCAAGCTGACCTGGCGCTCTCCGTGCAGCATGCCGCGAGTATGCAAGCGTTCCACAATCAACAATTCGTTACCCTTTTGGCAGCCTTTCTTGCTCTGTTTCTTATTCTGATCGCTGGCTTGCTGGTCACCATTTCCTTCGTTCATCCGCTGCATCGATTGAGACAGGTGACACAGGCTGTCGCTGTTGGCGCGAACGAGACGCGCGTGGCTGTTGTCGGGCATGATGAGGTTGCTGATATTTCGTTGCAGGTCAATGACTTGCTTACTTCCATTGAAAGCTTGCTGGCCGAGGTAATCCGCCAGCAGCATGGGCAAGTTTCTGCTGCGGAGTTTCTCGTCTCTGGAGCCAGCGGGGGCGATACTGGTGCTGTGCACGCGCAGCTAGCACAAGTGGGCGATTCTCTCAGGGTGCTGGATACCGTGTGTAGTGATGTCGTCGCGCGTTTCCAGGGCACTGTCTCGGCTGCCCAGGCGGCAGCGCAGCATCTCGAGACGATTGCACTGCGAGCGCAGGACCAGGCGAAAGCTGCACTCTTGGACTCGCAGGGTGCTTCAATCGAGTTTGTTCGGGAGATCGTGGCAGCAGCCCAGGAAGTTGAGGCGCTTGCTCATGCCCTGACAGCGCCGCTGCCTGGCCTGGGCGAAACAGCAGCATGATCTCTTTCTTGGACAGCTTGCGCCTTTCCACACCCAGGCGCTTGCCTTCTCCAGCAGGCGATGCTATACTCTTCATTAGGGAAGAGATGTTAAACAACCTTCTTTCCCTAACTTCGAGCTGCGTTGTTTTGTCTTTTCGAGATTTGCAAGGAGGTATCAGCGTGGCAGTCCTGCAAATTGACGCTGATCAGGTGCAGAGCGTTGCGAATCAACTCGCAACCCTCGCGTCGAACATGGAGCAAGCGAACACGAATCTGAGGGCGCAGTTTTCTGCGCTTCAGGCGGCGGTCCATTGGACCCACGTCGGGGCGGAAGACCAGTTGCAGCAGGCTCAGCAGCAGCTTACCAACATCGAGAACCTGCTGAAAGAGGCTCAACAACGGCTGGTTCAGGTTGTCAACGATGCGCGCCAGACAGAGGCAGCCATCCAGTCGAGCTAAGATCGGCGCATCCTGATCTGGTTCACGCTGCTGCGCGAGGTAGAGAACCCTTAAACCAATCAAGGAGATAAGGTTTCAACCTGCCTCATGTGTTTGCTTGAAGCGCTTCTCTTTGTGAGGTAGGGATATATACCTCTACGCAGCAGCCATCTCATGTTTTCTCTGGTAGCCTGGGTTGGAAGATATAACCCGACTTACCAGCCTCTCTTGTTTTGTGCCAAACTGCAAAGGCAAATAGACATTTTTCGCTTCCGCATCTTATAGCTGAGAAGGTTCTTGCGATGAGCAGTGTGCCTGCGTGCTTGCATCGCACTTGTGATAGCGCGGAGTCGGACCTCACACAGATGGCCTGCGCATATGCTCGAGACCCATACAAGGAGGAACCAGGTCATGTCGGGAATACTGACGATAGACGCAGATGAGGTTCGGACGGCTGCTGGTGGACTGGGGAATATTGCCGCTCAACTGAGGAATGACAGCGAACAGATGATGGGGCAGTTATCGGCTCTGGAGTCGGCGCTGCATTATGCCGAAAATGGGGTGAGTGCGCAGATACGCCAGGCGATCACGCAGTTGAACGAGGTAACACAACTGCTGCAAACGGCGCAGACACGGCTGATGCAGGTGGTCGGTGATACGGTGCATCTGGAAGCCGATATTGACTCTGGCGGAGGAAATGGATCGCCTGGAAGTATGTCCGGTAGAGGCGGGTCTGGCTCGGACGGCGCTGGTTCGGACGGTGGAGGAGAGAATAAAGGCCCGCAGTACGGTGGCGTTGCGCCCACTGGCAAAGTAGATAGCGAGACCGATGATGGTGAAAGGGTCACCACGATTGGGGTAGGGGAGCAGGGGAGCATGGTCACGCTGCCACTTTCAGAGTATCAAAATGGCGACTTTGAGAATAAAGCAGACGCGCAATTTGGTACGGCGGCGATTGGCGCGGGATATATGATGAAGGGCGACAACATATATGCTGGCATCTGGGGGTCGGCGACTGCCGCGAGCGTCTCAGATGAAGGAAGCTATGGCTCGAAGAATCTGGCCGTGACCTATGGGGGCGATGCGTCGGCCTTGTCAGCAACTGGCTTTGCAGGTGTTGATGGTGATTCGGTGGGGGTCGATGCAGGTGTTTCACTGGTCTCGGTGGATGGGAGCGTCGGCACCAATGTAGGTGGGGTGCACGTTGGCGTCAATGCGGGCATTGGGCTGAGCCTTAATTTTGGTGTCGAAGTTGGCAAGAAGACGGAGATTAAACTCGGGCCTTTCTCGATTGGGCTTGATTTTGATTGGTAGGAATCGCTCATGCCTGCTGCGATGTTCATGCAAGAGTTTGTGCTGAGTCACCCGGAGTTCCTGGTCTTGCTTGATGCTGTCCAGGCCCATCTGGTTGTTGGGATAGACCCAAAGTCCCTCTTTCCCCTTGACGAAGGTGAACGTCGCGCGGTGTTAGAAGAAGGCAAAGCGGCCCTGCAACAGCGAGGAGCCTTGAAGAACCAGGGACCGGGTGAATATCAACTTACTCCTGCCTTTGGGGCGCTTGCCAGGACCATTGCCTATCCTGAAGTGGCAATTGTCATCGTGCGGGATATGGCCGGAATCGGGCCACAACTCTTCCTGCATTACACGGCTCGTGGCAAGTTTGTAGAACAAACCTTCCCTCGTGAACACGTTCACCGCCTTGCTCTGTTGCCTGACCTGACAACCATGATCGAGCGCGAGCGCTATATCCTCGCCTTGGAAGACATACCGGCAACAGATACGATGCTTGAGATGAGTGAGGATACCTTCCGGGCAGTGAAAGACCTCGTCCGATATCAGCCACCCGAGCGTGCCGAAGCCTTCTTCACTCGTTATGGGGCAACGGCATCTGAGGCAGTAACGCTCTATCAGGCGTTTGCTCACCGAACCTCCACTGGTTCAGTTGCCATCTTGCGTTGCGACCAGGAAAAAATTATTGATGCGCGCAGCATCTTTGTGCTGCAAGGAGCCGGTTCTGCCTGGCACGCGACACAAAAAGAGCCTGGTGTGCCTCTCCTCTCGATACAATCCACGAATGCGTCTGATATAAAGTACCAACTCCTCCAGTATTTTGAAGCGCTCTCTCCCTCGGTTTAGGTGGGGAACGGTTTCTCTGGCTGCGTTTCCCAGCGCCTAGTGGGAAGCAGCTTCTTTGATTGCTACGATGCGCCCGTCAGTCATAGTTTGCAAGTCGCCAGGCGAGAGTTCAAAGATGGCGTGGGGCGTTCCGGCTGCCGCCCAGAGTGTTGCATAGTGGAAAAGCGTTTCGTCAATGAACGTTGTAACCGACTCTTTATGCCCCAGCGGTGGCACTCCACCCACCACAAAACCTGTGTGCTGGCGTACAAAGTCGGCATCGGCTTTCTCAATGGGTTCACCGGCCAGATCACTCAGCAGGCGCTCATCTACCCGGTTTGGGCCACTCGCCAGCACCAGCACGGGCCTTTCGCTGTGGAGTGTTTTGAAGACCAGGGATTTGACAATCTGTCCGAGATGGCAACCTACCGCATCTGCCGCCTCTTTGGCCGTCCGTGTCGAGGCTGGTAACTCGATTACCTGATGCGCGAACCCGCGCTGCTTCAAGAGTTCTTGAAATCGCTGCGCGCTGGCGCTCAATTCGTCTGGCACGTGCTGTTTCTCCTCCATTATGATGGCGCTGAAGACATCCGCCCTGTATTATACACGCGGGAAGCATTTTCCCATAATCCCAGCTATCGAGCCTCTTAACAACCGTAATTTTACCAGTTATACTAAAACTTAATTTAAGATATAAATTAAAGTGTTCCACACTGAGGGTCACCTCATGACTGCGCCCAAGCCGACAGTGCGTGACCTGCGCCGCACCAATCGCTCGACGGTGCTGCGCACACTCTTCTTCGATGGAGCCAATAACCGGCTAGACATCAGCCAGTCTACGGGCTTAAGTAGCGCCACTGTCACGAATATTGTCGCTGAACTTCTGGCCGAGGGCAGTATCATCGAATCTGGAAGCGCTGAGTCACGGGGCGGACGGCCACGCACCATTCTGTCGATCAACGCCGCGCATGGATACTTTGTTGGGGCCGACGTTGGCGAGAATCATATTCGCATTGAATTGTTTGATCTTACCCTTCACCAGCTTGGGGATACGCAGATTCAGGCTGTCGCCGGTTTACGTAACCCCCAGGCAGTTATAGACCGTATCGCCTCTGGAATCGAAAACCTCATTACCGCCTCACAGATTCAGCGCGACCAGGTGCTTGGTGTTGGCATTGGTGTGCCAGGGATGGTCGATCAATCCTCGGCGGTTTCGGTGTTTGCTCCCAGCATTGGCTGGCGCAATGTGCCATTCCAGACCATGTTGGTGCAGCGCCTACCCTATGCGGTCTTCCTCGATAATGGCGCCAAGGCGATGGCGCAGGCCGAAGCTTTGGTTGGGGCAGGCCGAGGCATCCAGCATTTTGCCACCGTGCTGGTTGGCACTGGTGTTGGTGCGGGTATCATTACGCATGGCGCGCTGTACCGGGGGGCCACGAACAGCGCTGGCGAGTGAGGCCATACAAAGATAGTGCTTGATGGCCGCGCTTGCCGCTGTGGCAGCACCGGGTGCCTGGAAGCCTATATTGGCACGCCAGCCTTGCTGGCCCGTTGGCGCGAACAGAATTCGGGGTCGGCTCTCTCGGCTGTTTCTGAAGAAGAGGCGATTACAGCGCTTGTGACAAAGGCAACGGCAGGCGAGGCTTCTGCTATCCAATTGCCCCAGGAGACCACTCACTATCTGGGGCTGGGCATTGCCAATCTCATCAATCTGATCAATCCCCAGCACATCATGGTGGGAGGATGGGCTGGCCTGCGTATCGGCCCACTCATTCTGCCAGAGCTTCGGCGAATCGTCGAGCAATATGCTCTGCAATCACCCTTTGATGCTGTCACCCTTGATCTCTGCCAGCTTGGACAAGATGCAGTCGCGTTAGGGGCGGCGACACTGCCGCTGGAGCACTTTTTGTCGTCGGGTGGCAAGGTGAGCCAGCCCAGCATGCCCGTAGGCGTGTCTGCTCAGTAAAAGAGCAGCCGAGACCCCATCACCCATTTTGTCATCTTCCTCTGCGGTATCCACCATACGCTGATTTTGGATAGAGGCAGCGTCTCTCGTTTTCGTGCTTACCAGGTATAAAAGCGGCGTCAGGAGTAGGAGACCGTGGCGTCTGTATCATGGAAAGCCTGCTGATAGTTGTTTGGCCGCAGGACGGCTGCTGCCTATCAGAGCACGAAAGATGGGTCGTTGGCGTTCAGCGTCCTACCCTTCTTCTCCTTACTTTTCAACAGTCCAGGGCAACCCTGGAAAGGAGACGCTATGAAAGCGATGCGGCCAGGCGCGTGGTTGCGCCACCACCGTTCGTTCCATCTCTCGGTGACGGGCCTGGTTCTTCTGAGCATCGTGGGAGGTCTGCTGGCCTTACAGGTCTCGCAGCATCCGGCTTATGCGGCAGGCAATGTGCAAATCAACGCGGGCGGCGCAGCAGCCTCGCCTTTCGTGGCCGACACGGACTTTTCTGGTGGCACCACGGCGTCTACCCCCCACGCCATCACGACCACAGGAGTCACCAACCCAACGCCTCAGGCAGTGTATCAGTCCAACCGCTATGGCAACTTCACGTACACAATTCCTAATTTGACGGCTAATGCCTCCTACACTGTGCGGCTGCACTTTGCCGAGACCTACTGGACGGCGGCGGCTAAGCGCATTTTTAATGTCAGCATCAATGGCAACCAGGTGCTGAGCAACTTCGACATCTTTGCGACAGCCGGAGGGGAATATATTGCCGTGGTCGAGCAGTTCAGCGCCACTGCCTCGTCCAGCGGTTCGATTACCATCCAGTTCACGACCGTTACGGATAACGCGCAGGTCAATGGCATCGATGTGTTGAGCGGCGGCGGTTCATCTGGAACGCCGAACTTTGGACCCAACGTGTACATCTTCGACCCTTCGATGTCCGCCCATCGATACAAAGCACGCTGGATTCGATCTTCAGTCAGCAGGAAACCAACCAATTTGACACCCAGCGCTATGCTCTCCTCTTCAAGCCGGGCACCTACAACGTTGGCGTTAATGTTGGCTTCTATATGCAGGTGGCTGGCCTCGGCTTCCTGCCTGACTCGGTCCTCATTAACGGCTATGTCAATGTGAATGCGGGCTGGAACGGCGGCAACGCGACAGAGAACTTCTGGCGCGGGGCCGAGAACATGGAAGTGAACGAGACATCCGGTAGCGCCCAGTGGGCCGTTGCTCAGGCCGGACCGTTCCGCCGGATGGATGTGACGGGGAATTTGCAGCTCTGGGATGGCGGCTATTCCAGCGGCCCTTCATCGCTGATAGCAGAATCTCCGGCCAGGTAACGTCAGGCTCTGAGCAGCAGTGGATGTCGAGGGACTCGCAATATGGAAGCTGGTCTGGTGGCGTCTGGAATATGGTATTTGTGGGGGGTAATGGCGCGCCCGCGCAAAGCTTCCCCACCCCACCCGAAACAGTGGTTGCCCAGGCACCCGTCGTGCGGGAAAAACCCTTCCTCTATATCGACTCGTCTGGCAACTACAATGTCTTTGTGCCCGCGCTGCGCACCAACTCGGCGGTCGTAAGTTGGGCCAACGGGTCGCCAGCGGGCACCTCTTTGCCGATCAGCCAGTTCTATATCGCCCAGCCGAGCGATACCGCCGCTACCATCAACAACGCGCTGGCGCAAGGGTTGAACTTGCTGTTCACACCTGGCGTCTATCAACTCAATGGCGCGATTCAGATTACACGCCCCAACACGGTGGTGCCTGGTCTTGGTCTGGCGACGCTTCAGGCGGAGAACGGCGTGACCCCCATGACCGTGGCCGATGTCGATGGCGTCACGATTGCGGGGCTGCTCTTCGATGCCGGTTCGACGAACTCCCCGGTTCTGCTCCAGGTTGGCCCATCCGGGTCTTCTGCCAATCACTCGGCCAATCCCACTCTGTTCAGCGATGTCTTCTTCCGCATCGGCGGGGCTGGAGTCGGCAAAGCCACCCAGACTCTGGTCGTCAACAGCAACAATGTCATCATGGATGATCTGTGGCTGTGGCGAGCAGATCACGGAACGGGCGTCAGGTGGACTACCAACACCGCGACCAACGGCCTGATTGTGAACGGGAACAATGTCACGGCCTACGGCTTGTTTGTGAAGCATTATCAGCAGTATCAAGTGATCTGGAACGGCAATGGAGGCAGCACCTACTTCTTCCAGAACGAGATGCCCTATGATGCCCCGAATCAGGCGGCCTGGATGAATGGGAGCAGCGACGGATGGCAGTCTACAAGGTGGGGGCCTCGGTCACGGCCCATCAAGCCTGGGGCGTGGGCAGCTACTGCTACTTCAATGTGGATACCGCGTTGATCGCGGACCATTCCTTTGAGGCGCCTGGCGCCTCAGGAGTCCAGTTCCACGACCTGGTCATCGTTTCGCTCGGCGGTGTGGGCACCATCAATCACATCATCAATGAAATTGGCGGGCCGGTAAACTCCTCTATGCAAACCGCCTACCTGGTGAGCTGTCCATAGTAGGCGCGGCGCAAAGTTGATCGGCTGAGCGGCAGGCGCGGCGGCTCCTTGGAGCCGCCGCGCCTGCCTTGCGCTGCATGATCGGCTGCCTCTTCAGTCAAAGGCGGTTGAGGTCAGTACCGAAGGAAGCATTGACATATGAGCGTTGATAAGGTATATATTTTGCGTAACATATAGTTGATAAAGTTGACTTATATAATAAACATAGCGGTGCGGTGCCAGGAAGTGAAGCGTCGTTTTTTATCAGCGAGGGAACAAGGGTCGGCATGGACTCTTCGGCACACAAACTCGATCTGACAACCGATGAAGAAGAGGTGATTGCAGCCTTGATACCTATTCTGCGTCGGTTGCAACACGGTTCGGTTCAGGTGATTGTGCAGGATAATCGTGTGATCCAGATCGATACTGTCGAAAAGCTGCGCCTCAAGCCGCGAACACAGCGCAAGTGATGAGGTCCAGGCTGCGCTTGTGAGGATACCAGTTTTTTTGCCCGTGTCGAGAGGCTGACCAGACATCTGGAGGCCCGCAAAGGAAATCACTCCTTTGCGGGCCTTGTTGCTTGTTTCTTTAGGAAGAAAGTCGGGACTCATCATCATGGAAAAGACCCAACCACGTTCAGACGACCTCGATCAGCTTGCACAGGACTTGGAAGAACGTTCTCCGCAGGAGATTCTGGCCTGGGCCATCGACACCTATCGCCCGCGTATCACGCTGGCGTGCTCATTTGGTGGCCCAACAGGGATGGTGCTGCTGGACATGGTCATGCAGATAGCCCCTGACACACCGCTCTTTTACCTGGAGACTGGCTTTCTCTTCCCTGAGACTCATCAGCTTATCGAGGAAGCCCAGCGCAAGTATGGCATCAGTCCACAGGCGGTACAAACACAACTGACTGTTGCGCAGCAAGCCGCTGAATATGGGGAGGCGCTCTGGGAGCGTGATCCGGACCGCTGCTGTGAATTGCGTAAGGTGATTCCCCAGCGCGAACTGCTGAAAGGCTTTGATGCCTGGATTACCGGCTTGCGTCGCGATCAGGCTTCGACACGCAAGGCTACGCCAGTGGTTGCATGGGATAACAAGTTTGGCCTTGCCAAGATTGCTCCGCTGGCTCGTTGGGATGAGCGAGCCGTCTGGCGGTACATCTACGAGCATGATGTGCCCTACAACCAACTGCATGATCAGGGCTATCCCAGCATTGGCTGTACCAACTGTACACGAGCCGTTGCGCCCGGTGAAGACCCCCGCGCGGGGCGCTGGAGCGGATTTACCAAGACAGAATGTGGATTGCATACCCCTTCGTGAAATGGAGCAGGCAACGACGATGGATGAACCCGAAGAGCAGGGATCCCAGGAACAGGCAAGGCATCTGAAGGGGCTTGGCCCTGGTGTGGGCAGCAAGGTCGAACAAATCAAAATCCAGAGCGACTATTTGCGCGGGCAGATCGCCGAGGAACTGGCGCAGCCGACGACCCACTTTTCTGATAGCCAGGTGCAGTTGCTCAAGTTTCACGGGATGTATCAACAAGAGGACCGTGACGCGCGGCAGGCGCGTAAAGCCGCGAAGGAAGAGAAAGCCTATCAATTCATGGTGCGTTCGCGCATTCCTGGCGGCGTTTTGACTGCCGAGCAATATCTTGTCGAGGATGATCTTGCCGGGGTGTATGGCAACAATACCTTGCGGATCACGACGCGCCAGGGCTTTCAGTTACACGGCGTGCTGAAGGGTGACGTTCAACCGACGCTCCAAGCCATCAATGCGAGCCTGCTTTCGACGCTTGCTGCCTGCGGCGATGTCAACCGCAACGTGATGGCCTGTCCCGCGCCCCACACCAGCCGCCTGCACGCGCAAATCGAGGAGATTGCTCACGACGTTGCCATGCGCCTGACTCCGCGCAGCCGTGCCTATCATGAAATATGGCTCGATGGCGAGCAGGTTGATATCGTCGAAGAGCAGCCCGAAGCTGACGTGGAACCCCTGTATGGATCGACCTATCTGCCGCGCAAGTTCAAGATTGGCGTGGCTTTTCCTGGTGATAACTGCATCGATGTGTATACCCAGGATGTTGGCCTGGTTGCCCAGGTAGAAGATGAACGTTTGACGGGCTTTACAGTGCTGGTGGGCGGTGGCATGGGGATGACGCACGGGAAAACGACGACCTACCCACGGCTAGGCACGCCGCTGTGTTTTGCGTCCCCGGATGAAGTGCTCCAGGTGGTTGAAACCATTGTCACCATTCAGCGCGATTATGGCGATCGGCAGAACCGCAAACACGCGCGCATGAAGTATCTGGTAGAAGAGCAAGGTATCGCCTGGTTCCGCGCCGAGCTAGAGCAGCGCATGGGCCATACCGTCGCCGACCCAGCGCCGATTTCGTGGCAGTCGGCAGAAGATCATCTGGGCTGGCACGCGCAAGGCGACGGACGCTGGTTCTTGGGCCTATATATCGAGAGCGGGCGTATCAAAGATGACGAAGCGGTGCGGCTGCGCAGTGGTATGCGCCGCGTGATCGAGCAGTTCAAACCAGGCATCCGCCTGACCCCGCAGCAGAATATCCTGTTGACCAACGTGTCAGTCGACCAGCGTTCTCCAATCGATGCTTTGCTGGCTGAATATGGCATCGTCACCAATCCGCAGGCGCTGGGAGTGCGGCGTCATTCGTTGGCCTGCCCCGCATTGCCCACGTGTGGGTTGGCGCTGGCCGATGCCGAACGGGTCTTGCCGTCCGTCGTGCAACAGATCGAAGCAGATATGCGCGCGCTTGGGCTGGCTGAGGAACTGGTGAGCATTCGGATGACCGGCTGCCCCAATGGCTGCGCCCGCCCTTATATGGGCGATATTGGTTTTGTTGGCCGCTCAAAAAATCTCTACAACGTCTACGTTGGAGGCGACCAGGTGAATACCCGGATGAATACGCTGTATGCCGCCGATGTACGGCTGGATGATCTGGCAAAGACCATCCTGCCCCTCCTGCATCTCTGGCGCGAGGAACGCCAGCCAGGCGAAGCGCTCGGCGATTTCTGTCACCGGGTTGGCGTTGGGCGCCTGCGTGAGTGTACCACCGTCGCCTCTACGGGCGACTAAGAGGCGACGCTTTAAGAAAAATCCAGCATCCCCCTTGGTCTGGGTGAAGGAATGCTCCTCCCGCATCACACTGACGATGCCAGGCCACGAAAAGGAAAGCCCCTCAGGATTGCTGCTGATGCCAGACTGGAGTCATTTTGTCCCTTGTATCAATCGATCACCGTAACATTTTGTTCAAACTTGCGCAGATTGTCGCTTCATTGGTTGTATTAGTGACAGCGTAAGATCGGCAGCCCTATCTGCGCGTGGGTGCTCAAGGAGAACACTGTGGAGGAGCTTCGTGAAGAACTCATTTGCGTCTTTCTGGCGTATTGCAACCGTTGTGCTTTTCTCTTTGCTTTCTCTGGGATTTGCTGGCTGCGGTCAGAGTTCGTCGGATAGTGGAAATATCGTTCGCCTGGCCTATTTCCCCAATTTGACCCATGCAGCGGCGTTGGTTGGCGTGGAGCGTGGCACCTTCCAACAAGCGCTTGGCTCGAAGGTCAAACTTCAGTCGGTGATCTTTAATGCTGGCCCGGCAGAGATCACCGCGCTCTTTGCCAATCAGGTTGATATCGGCTACATTGGCCCGAATCCCGCCCTTACCGGCTATATCCAGAGCCATGGACAAGCGCTGCGAATCATCGCCGGAGCCTCAAGCGGTGGCGCGTTCTTCATCGTTCGCCCAGGAGCCAATATTCACACCCCGGCAGACCTGAGCGGCAAGACGCTGGCCGACCCGCAGCTTGGCGGAACACAGGATGTGGCGCTGCGCTATTACCTCCAGCAGCATGGTCTTCAGACCGCCGATAAAGGCGGGACCGTGCGAATTGTGCCCACTGACAACTCCACTATTTTGACGGAGTTCAAACAGGGGAAGATCGATGGTGCCTGGGTGCCAGAGCCATATGCTACCCGTCTCATCGATGAAGACGGCGGCCAGGTGTTCGTGGATGAGCGCACGCTCTGGCCGGATGGCAAGTTTGTGACGACGGATGTCATTGTCAATACCAAGTTCCTCAACGCCCACCCTGATCTGGTGAAGAAGTTCCTGCAAGCGCACGTCGCTACGGTGCAGTACATCTTGAGCAATCCAGACGCGGCCCAAACGATTGTGAACCAGGAACTGAAAAGCATCACCGGCAAGTCGCTGCCAACGAAGGAACTCAGCCAGGCGTGGGGCAACTTTTCCGTCACCTACGACCCCCTTGCCAGCACCTTACAGGAATCAGCGAATCGCGAATATGCCCTGGGCTTCCTGGGGACCGCTAAGCCTGATCTGAGCAGCATCAACTCGCTTGACACGCTGAACGAAGTGTTGCGGGCCGAAGGGCTGGCAACGGTCTCTGGGTGAGGAACAGCGGGCTTTCAGCGCTCTATGGTCGAATCGATTCGGTAGAGAGGATAGGAGCGATGTTTTTTCAGACGATAGCAAGCGCGGCGCGCGATGCTGAACCGGCTGCGGGCAGCGCCCAATCAACGCAGGGTAGCATCCCCCTCAGAATCGAGGGGGTAAGTAAAATCTACAGCGGGCGCGCTGGAGAGGTTGAGGCGCTGCGTCCCATTGATATAGATGTCGCTCCTGGTGAGTTCGTTTGCCTGCTTGGACCCAGCGGCTGCGGTAAATCGACCCTGCTCAGCATCATCGCGGGGCTGGAGCCAGCGACAACCGGAACCGTCTGGGCCAACGAGCAAAAAGTGCGCGGCCCCGGCACTGATCGCGTGTTGCTCTTCCAGGAGGCGGCACTCTTCCCCTGGCTGGATGTGCAGCGTAACGTTGAATTTGGTCTGCGCCAGATCGGCACGCCACGCAAGGAGCGCGCGGCTCTGGCGCGCTATTTCCTCGAACTTGTCCATTTACAGGGCTTCGAGCGCAGCTATGTGCACCAACTCTCCGGCGGCATGCGCCAGCGCGTTGCCATCGCGCGCGGGCTGGCCCTCAATCCAGCGGTACTGTTGATGGATGAACCCTTTGGCGCGTTGGATGCCCTGACCCGCGACAAGCTGCATGCCGAATTGGAGTTGATCTGGGCGGCAACGCGCAAAACGGTGCTGTTTGTGACCCACAATGTACGCGAGGCAGTGGCGCTGGGTGACCGTGTGCTGGTCTTTGCGCCGCGCCCTGGGCGCATCGTGCGCGAGTTTCGCATCGATCTGCCCCGCCCGCGCGCGCTGGAAGATCACGCGCTGGTCGATCAGGCGAAAGAAGTGCTGGCTGCGCTTCAGGGCGTGATGGAGCCAGAAACACAGGAGGCGGTCTATGGCGAACGTCACTGAACCAGCAGCGCCAGCCACTGAAACATCGGCGGCAAGCACAAAAGTGGCCCGGCCAGCGCTTAGGCGTCTTCTGCCCGCGCTTGGCCCCTGGGTACGACGACTGATTTTTTATCTGGCCCTGCTGGCGCTCTGGCAGCTTATCGCCAATAGTGCCATCTGGCCTGATTATTTATTACCTACTCCTGGTGAGGTGTTCAGTGATCTGGTGACCGGCTTCGGGAGCGGCGGGCAATACCTTCAGGCGTCGCTGGTCAGCTTACAACGCCTGGCGATTGGCTATGCCATCTCGCTGGTGCTTGGCGTCGTGCTTGGCTTACTGATGGCGCGCGTGCGGCTGTTCAACGAGACTGTTGGCTCGCTGGTGTTGGGGCTGCAAGCCTTGCCCAGCGTCTGCTGGCTGCCGCTGGCAGTGCTCTGGTTAGGGCTGAGCGAGCAAGCCATCATCTTTGTGGTGGTGATGGGCGCGCTTTTCTCCATCACGCTGGGGGTTGATGCTGGCGTGAAGAATACGCCGCCTATCTATCTGAAGGCAGCGCGCAATCTGGGGGCGCGCGGACTGGCGCTCTCGCTCCAGGTCGTCATGCCAGCGGCGCTGCCCGCGATTCTGGTTGGGCTGAAGCAGGGCTGGTCATTTGCCTGGCGCTCTTTGATGGCTGGCGAACTGCTCTTTTTTACGTTGAGTCTGGGCAATTTACTGGAAACCGGGCGCGACCTCAATGACGCCGCGCAGGTGGTCTCGGTGATGTTCGTCATCATCGCCATCGGGGTGGTCATCAACAGCTTGATCTTCGCGCCAATTGAGCGGCGTGTGCGGGAACGCTGGGGGCTTCAGCCAACATAATCCTTTGGAATATGCGCGCTGAACCGAGATAGATCATCACCTGAAAACAGCTTGAAAGAGAAGGATAGGAACATTCATGTCGGTTGGTTTTACGGTGTGGCTCACAGGACTTTCGGGGGCAGGAAAAACGACGATTGCGCAGCGCCTTGCGCAGGAGTTGGAGCAGCGCGGTCGCCTGGTCGACGTGCTGGATGGCGATGTTGTGCGTACCCATCTTTCAAAGGGACTGGGGTTCTCGCGCGAGGACCGCGACACCAATATCCTGCGCATCGCCTTCGTTTCTTCGCTGCTGGTGCGCCATGGTGCCGCAGTGATTACTGCCGCCATTTCGCCTTATCTCGAAACGCGCCAGCAAGCGCGAGAGCAGATTGGCAACTTTGTCGAAGTCTATGTGCGCTGCCCGCTTGAGGAGTTGGTGCGCCGCGACGTGAAGGGCCTGTACGAGAAGGCGCAGCGCGGCGAGATTGCCAACTTTACCGGCGTCTCTGACCCCTACGAGCCGCCAGTCACCCCTGAAGTCATTGTCGATACAGACCGCGAAAGCGTTGAAGAGAGCGTGGCGAAAATCCTGGCCGCCCTTGAGCAGCCTGGGTATATCGAAGTCGCCAGCCAGGCCGTTCTAACAGACTGAGGCGGCTGTGGGGTGGCTCTTCTATAAATCGGACATTTCCATGAATCGAGCAATATCTAACCATCGGAGAGGATGTCAACGTGAGCGTTGAGCCTGTTGTTGAAGAGACGACATTTCAGACCAGCACCCCGCACGGTGGGGTTTTAGTGAATCGCGTGGCTGCGCCGCAGGAAGCAGCAGAAATACGTCGACGCGCGCCTGAACTGCCCGCCGTACGGCTGAGCGCGCGGCAGATCAGCGATCTGGCACTCGTTGCCACTGGCGCGTTTAGCCCGCTGACCGGCTTTCTGGGGCGGGCCGATTATCAGCGCGTGGTGGCAGAGATGCACCTGGCAAATGGGCTGCCCTGGAGCATTCCTGTGGTGCTGGCGGTTGACTCCGACGATGCTCCACCGGAGGGCGTGGAGGTGGCTTTGTACGACCCGCAGGGCACGCTCTGGGGCATCCTTCAGGTTGAAGAGTGTTTTTCATACGATAAGCGCTATGAAGCCCGCGAGGTCTATCGCACCGAGGAAGAGGCCCATCCGGGCGTGGCCGCCGTCTATGCGCAGGGTGATACGCTGATTGGCGGGTCAGTGATCGTCTTGCCAGATGTAAAATCACGTGCCCCGCATGAACTCTCTCCAGCGGAGACCCGGCTTGAATTCGCCCGGCGTGGCTGGCACACGGTGGTTGGGTTTCAAACGCGCAATCCGGTACATCGGGCGCACGAGTATATTCAAAAATGCGCGTTAGAAATTGTCGATGGCCTCTTGCTGCACCCGCTGGTGGGCGAGACGAAATCCGATGATATTCCTGCCGACGTGCGGATGCGCTGCTATGAGGTCTTGCTCGCCCATTATTATCCCCAGGATCGGGTGCTGCTCAATATCCTGCCTGCTGCGATGCGTTATGCCGGGCCCCGCGAGGCGATTTTTCACGCGCTGGTGCGCAAGAATTATGGCTGCACCCATTTTATCGTCGGGCGCGATCACGCCGGAGTTGGTTCCTATTATGGAACGTATGATGCCCAAAGGCTTTTTGATGTGTTTGCCTCCGACGAACTAGGGATTACCCCGCTGAAGTTTGAGAACAGCTTCTATTGCAAGCGCTGCGAAAGCATGGCCTCGGAGAAGAGTTGCCCGCATGATCGTGCCGAGCGGGTGGAACTGAGCGGAACGGCGGTTCGCGCGCTCCTGCGCGCCGGGACGCTGCCACCACCTGAGTTCTCTCGGCCTGAGGTGGCCCGTATTCTCATCGAGGCTATGCAGGCGGCAGGATCGCTTGATCTACGGTAGAATAAGATTCATTTCAGAAAAGCTTCTCTTCTGGGACAGGAATCCCCCATAGCTCTGTGCTATGGGGGATTCCTGTCCTGTAACACAGGGGCATTGACCACTCCCACCTTTTCCAGCTCGGTAACGCTACCGAGGCGCACAGCGTAGGAAGATGGCTTTGCACCCTCTTGACATTATTTCTTTTCTTCTGTATACTCGCTGGTAGCGTTACCGGTAACGCTACCAAACCTGGCGTGTCTTGCTGTGTTTGCTCAACTAGCAGAAAGGAGGCAAAGACCGAGCGCAGCACCGTACCCTACTTACCAGGTATATGCCCTCTTGATACGTTGCGGCGAGTCCCATCTCTGGAACAACGTTTGGCTGTATCCTTACCACGATTGAAAGGAATAAGCAATGTGGCGATTTTCGCACGGAGACAAGGATACCGGTTCCCAGCCTCAACGCCAATGCCCCTCTCTTTCCCCGTAAAATCTGTATAACGCTCCTCGCCCCGGCAACAGCAGCCTTCATCCGGGGATTTCATCCGTTTGAGCCTGACACTTTCATCCACCGTGGCCTGGATTTGAGATGATGCCTCCAATGGGCCGCTCCATGGAGCGGAAGTGTTCGATGGTATCCGATGCTTTGTTGCTTCTACCTAACGGATATGCTCATAAAACATGTACAGTGAGGGAGTGTTCTTATGCGGCTCTTCAGATGTCCTCCGAGACAAATACTCCTGCCGGTTGCGAGCAGTTTTGCGATGATCGTAGCACTGCTGGTCGCCTCTTTTGCGCTGCTGCCATCTGCCAGGGCTGCCAATGCCCAGGCAGCCTCTTCTGCAACGTTCGATCAGTCCGACCTTGGCCCCAACGTTTACGTCTTCAATCCCAGCATGCCACAAAGCCAGATTCAGGCGACGGTTGACGCGGTAGCAAACCAGCAGATTTCTAATCAGTTCGGGCCGCAGCGTTATGCATTGCTGTTCGAGCCTGGCACCTATGGCTCCAGTGCCAACCCGCTTAACTTTCAGGTTGGTTACTATACGACCGTCGCGGGCCTTGGTCTCTCCCCGAACGATGTTGTCATCAATGGGTCCATCGATGTCTTCAACCAGTGCGACGCTTCTGGCAGTTGTACCGCGCTCGTGAATTTCTGGCGCTCATTGTCGAACCTGACCATCAACGTGACGAACCCGAGCTTAGGCTGCACCAACGCCGAATTCTGGGCTGTGTCGCAAGCCTCGCCGATGCGTCGCGTCCACGTGAACGGGTTCGCTACCCTGATGGATTTCTGCTCCAGTCCATCGTTCGCCAGTGGCGGCTTCATCGCCGATTCCGAGTTCGACGGGAGCACTGTGGTCAACGGCTCGCAGCAGCAGTGGGTGGTCAGGAATAGCAACCTTGATGGCTGGACGAATGGTGTCTGGAACCAGGTGTTCTCAGGCGTTGTGGGCGCGCCCGCTCAGTGTTTCCCTGCTCAAGCGTCATGCGGTGGTAATCCCTACACGACGCTTGCGACCAGCCCGGTGACACGAGAGGCACCCTATCTGTACGTGGACGCCAATGGGCGCTACAACGTTTTCGTGCCCTCGGTGCAGCATGACTCCGTGGGGACGACCTGGGCCAATGGCGCGACGCCTGGCACATCCATCTCGCTCAGGCGGTTCTTTATCGCCCAGCCGACGGACTCCGCAGCAAAGATTAACGCAGCACTGCGTTTTGGCCTGAATCTCATCCTGACCCCAGGCATCTACCAGTTGAACCAGAGCATCGAGGTCACGCGCCCTGATACGGTGGTGCTTGGACTCGGTTTCCCAACGCTGGTCCCCGAGCACGGGATTGTGCCTATGAAAGTCACCAGTGAGCGAGGCGATTTGATCGAAGGGCTGCTCTTCGATGCAGGCACAAAGAACTCTCCCGCCTTGCTGGAGCTTGGCAGCGACTTCGAGCATGGCAACAGTAAGGCTTCCAATTTCTCGGCTCTTGACCCGTCGGCTCTGTACGATGTGTTCTTCCGCATCGGCGGCGCACAGGCGGGCAGTGCGACAACCAGCCTGGTTGTCAACAGCGATAACGTCGTCCTCGATGACATCTGGGCATGGCGGGCCGATCACGGCAACGGCGTTGGATGGACCGTCAACACTGCCGATACCGGCGTCATCGTTAATGGTGACAACGTCACTGCCTATGGCCTGTTTGTCGAACACTACCAGAAGTACGAGGTGATCTGGAACGGGAAGAACGGCACAGATATCTTCTTCCAAAACGAGATGCCCTATGATCCGCCAAGTCAGGCGGCGTGGATGGAGGCTCCCGGTGTGGATGGGTGGGCGGCCTTCAAGGTTGGCAGGTTTGCGACCAACTTCAGCGGATACGGGATGGGCAGCTACAGTTTCTTCAACCAGGGGGTGGACATCTTCGCCGCGCATGCGTTTGAGGTTCCGGCTACTCTGCCAGGGCTACATCTGCATGATGTGTTTACGATCTTCCTCTCTACAGCCGGATTCGGAGGCATCCTGAACGTGGTCAATGATACCGGTGGGTCGTCGACCATCGCTAACCCGGATGTCGTGGTTCCTGTGGTGAGTTATCCCTAGCCCCTTACCACCTCATACGATGCTTTGATGCTGGGCCGTCAGGCTTCGTCTCTTTGGACGGACCTGATGGTCCAGCATGTGTAATGAGATGCTGGATACTTCGTATAGCCATATGTGGAGGCATCCAGAGAACGGACTGGCTGGCAATGTCTTTCAATCCGTGTGAAAGACTTCTTTCATCGTGAGCCACCATTCGCCCTCTGCCCTGTTGGGCAACGGCTCCTGGAGCGGGTCGGTATGTGTCCACCATTCGCGCGTTTTCAGATCAGCTTTCATTTTCGCCATATCGGCAACAAAATCCTCGCCGATGTACTCGAAATAGGCAAAGAGAGTCTGATTCTGGCGAAAGATGGTATAGTTGCGGATGTTACACGCGTAGATGGTTGCCAGCACCTCAGGCCAGACCTGGGCATGTAACCGTTCGTATTCTTCAATGGCCTCAGGTTTCACGCCAATGATCTGCCCAAAACGTCGCATCGTCTTCTCCTTGCAGAACGTTACCCGCGTATCGGCTGCCCGTCAAAGACGGTAAAACTGACGCGCATTCTCTTTCCAGAGCTTGCGTTTTGCTCCGGGCGAAAGGTGCTGTGTGAGGGCATCAAGCGTCTCGACCCAGCGATCATGGGAGGCAGCAAGCAAAAGGACCGGCCAGTCGCCGCCAAAGACCACCCGGTCCTCACCAAAGACCTCCAGGGCATGGGTGACATAGGGAGCCAACTCCTGTGGCTTCCAGGACTGATGATCGGCTTCTGTCACCAGCCCACTGACCTTACACCAGACATTTGGCAACGAGGCAAGCTGCGCCAGATAGTTGCGCCAGGGGTCCAGCAGATGCTCTTTGATGGCTGGCTTCCCCAGATGATCAAGGATAAATTGGGTATCCGGGCACTGCCGCGCCAGTTCGATCACCATCGGAAGTTGCCATTGGCGGATGCACAGGTCGAAAGAAAATCCGAAGGCTGGGAGCATTCGTACCCCCTGAACAAAATCTTCTTGCAGGCAGAAGGCCGAGTCTGGCTCATTCTGGAGGTTGCGGCGCACGCCCTTGATGAGCGGACTGATGGCCTGTAAAGCGGCAAGGTACACGCGCGCCCGTTCCCCATGCTCAACTGGCGCTGCCGCTACGATTCCTTGCAAACGGGCATCATGCGCCGCCTGATCGGCTGCCCAACGCGCTTCGAGTAAGGCGTAGTGGGGCGCAACATCCACCTCCACATAGACCAGGGCCTCGATGGCGTGACCTGCGCTCTGGCGTGGATAGTCTGCCAACCCGAACGGTTTGTTCAATGCTGGTATCTGATCTAACCAGGGCATGCGAAACTCTTGGGGATTCCAGAGATGCACATGGGCATCAACGATTCCATCTTCTACCATGCTGGCCTTTTCCCGTAAACACTAACCACGCTCGGTTCCGATCAGTCGCGCCAGGCCCAAGGCGATGAGAATGATCAGACCGGTGGCGGCATCGATCCAGAACGTCTGGAACTGTGACAGACTGGGCGGCAAAAGGTTCAGAATGTTGGTGACCAGCGCCAACAAAATGACACCGGTGAGCGCGCCAAGCATCCGCCCGCGCCCTCCATCGAGCGAGATTCCGCCAATGACAGCCGCTGCAAAGACGGTGAAGATGAGACCATTGCCCTGGCTGGCTGTGACGGCCACATCCAATCCAGCGGTCATCAGCCCGGCCAGCGCGGCCAGCACGCTGGCGACGATAAAGACCCCAATGCGTATGCGGTCCACATGGATGCCCGCCGCCCGCGCTGCTTCGGTGTTGCCGCCAATGGCATAGATGGCGCGGCCAACGCGATGATATCGTAGAAACAACGCCGCGAGCAAGAAGATCAGCGCGGCAACCCACACAGAAACGGGCACGGCAAAGAGGCTCTGCGACCCCAAATACACGAATGCATCAGGCAGGAAGTAGACGGTGCGTCCTTTTACGACTCCTTCCTGAATGCCTGCCAGGAGGATGAGCATGCCCAGCGTAAAGATGAAGGCGTTGAAGCCCAGTTTGATGACCATGAAGCCATTGAAGGCTCCCACGACTACCCCGATCAGCAGGACAATAGCGATGCCCAGATAGGGATTCCACTGGGTGCCCAGCCCCTGGCCTTCCTTCGAGGCAATCAGCCAGGCTCCTACCATGGGGGCCAGGCCATAGGTCGATTGCAGTGACAGGTCAAATTTGCCGGTCAATAAGATCAAGGTTTCGGCTGCCACGACGATGCCTAACGGGGCGGCAAGTTGTGCAACAGTGATGAGGTTGGCTTCGGTGAGAAAAGCTGGATTCTCAAAGGCGCCAATGATCAGGAGAATGATGATGGCCGGAAGCAAGGCAAGTTCCCGAATCCAGTTCGTCATCAGGTGTTGCCCCTGCCGCCGCAGCGTCCCGGTGATGGTCTGCTGCGATTGGTCAACCGGACGCTCTACTGCTGACTTACTCATGCTGAGATTCCCCTTTCGCGGAGGTCAGTTCGAGGCCTTCAACCGCAGCGATCACCTCGTGTCGGTCCCATGGCGGCTGATTGTACTCCTTGACCAATCTCCCTTTGACCATGACGAGCAGCCGCGTGCAGATGCGCAAATCTTCCAGGTCGTCGGAGACCAGTAGGACTGCCGCGCCGCCATCCCGCGCCATACCAATCACATTGAGCAGCGATTCTTTGGCAGCCACGTCAACGCCGACGGTTGGCGATATTGCCACCAGCACTAGTGGATGACGGGCCAGCGCTCGCCCCACCACGACCTTTTGCTGATTCCCTCCGCTCAACTGCCCGACCTGCTGGTCGAGGCCGCTGGTGACAATGCCAAGTTGTTTCACCAGACCATCCGCTACACGCTCATGGGCAGCACGCGAAATGATTCCCCAGCGCGCGAGTCGATCAAAAACGGAGAGCGTCAGATTCTCACCTACGCCGAGGTATGGGACAAAACCACGCGCGTGACGGTCCTGCGGCACATAGGCGATGCCCCGGCGCAGGGTCGCGTGGACCTTGCCAGTTTGCAGCGCTTTGCCATCTAGCTTCATCTCGCCTGCTGCTGGCTTTACCAGGCCCACTATTGCGTCCGCAACAGTCGAGCTGCCGGAACCCTGCAACCCAACCAGGCCGACACATTCGCCCGGCCTTACCGAGAAGCTGGCGTCTTCCACCGGACCCAGCGTGGCAGGGATGGAGAGGTGGGCAATTTCGAGCCGCGGAAGTTCCGAGATGATGGTTTGTCTTGGGGAAGCAACCCCGGTTGCCTGCTGCGGAGCGGCCCCAACCATCGCTTCCACCAGACGGTCCTGCCTGATCTCGCTAACCGGGGCACTGAGCACGTGCTCGCCGTCACGCAGCACGGTTACACGATCACACACCTCATAAATCTCTTCCAAGTGATGGGAAATATAGAGGATGCCAACGCCGCTGCTTTTGAGGCGGCGAATCCTTTCAAATAAGCGCTCGATGGCAGCTTTCTCGAGTGATGCTGTCGGTTCGTCGAGGATGAGGAAGCGCGCGCCGACAGAAAGGGCGCGTGCGATTTCAACCACCTGGCGCTGCTCCACGGTGAGGTCTCGGGCGAGGCTGTTTACATCGAGATCGAAGCCCCAATCGAGCATCACCTGGCGGGCGCGAGACTGCATGGCGCGCCAGGTGACGAGTCCATAGCCGTTTCCAGGCGCGCGGTTGAGGAAGACGTTTTCGGCGACGGTCAGGCTGGGCACGACCATGGATTTCTGATAGACACAGGCAACCAGACGCTGCCAGGCGGCGCGATCTGCCAGGCTGGGAGCAGCTTCGCTTCCCAGTCTGACCAGGCCACGGTCTGGCCGGATGAGGCCGGTCAAGATCGCCACCAGAGTGGATTTTCCAGCGCCATTGCGCCCAACCAGCCCGTGGCATTCACCAGCCCGAATGTCGAGCGAGACATTGTGGAGCGCCTGGGTTTCGCCAAAGGCTTTCCAGACGCCCTGCGCTTCGCCAACAGAGGGCTGAAGGGGTGATGTACCTCCGTCCACAGGATTTATCACAGACACCTCCAGAAAGCTTCCGGTCTTGCGCCAGAGGATACAACGAGTGGTATCTTCGAAGGGCGTCCCCGAAGGGTGGCCGTTTTTCATGGGAACGGCCAAACCCATGCACTTGCATGGAAAGCTAGAAGTGATGCCGCCTGATGCGAGGTTTGTTGCACTTACCATGTGCTTATGAGTTGGACTTCGCGTTGCCCCACAGGTTCGGGTCATTGACGTTACTCATGTCTACGACGGGTGCGGGCAGGGCATCCTCAAGGTTGCCGTCCAGGCTGACGATGGTGCTGTTGTGATCTGTGGTCTGGTTGGCTGAGAAGGTCTTGCCCTCCAGCGCATCTCGCGCGTAGAGCACTGCATACTGCGCGTAAGAATTAGCTGGCTGAGAAATAGTCGCGTCGAGCACCTTGGCGCGTATTTGATCGTGCTCATGCGGCACGCCGTCATTGCCGATCAGGACAATGTGCTTCGCGCTGCCCACCGGAGTGAAGCGGCCTGCCGCTTGTTCAGCGGCGATAATGCCATCTTCAGGTGCGCTCCATTCGACATAGATGCCCACCAGGTTCGGGTAGGTGCTCAGCGCCGTCTTGGCATCGTTGACGGCGGTTGGGGTGTCCCATTTTGTCGCGTATTCAGCGACCTTGAACTGTGGGTAATTGGATTGGATTTCTTGCTTGCAGCCGTCCGAACGGTCTTTCCCGTTCAGAGAGGCGAGGTCGCCTTCCAGAACGGCGATGGTGCCGCTGGAAGCAGTCGCGTGCGAGGCGATGTACTTACAGGAGTTCACGCCATAGGCCACGTTGTCAGCGCGCACGATCATGTACACGCTGCCAGCGCTTGGCGCCACATCCACGCTGACCACGGGGACATGCTTGCTGGCGGCATAATCGAGTGCGGGCGCAATCGCGGCGCTGTCCACCGGGTTGACGATCAACGCCTGAGCGCCTTCCTGGATCAGCGTATGGATATCGGTGATTTGCTGCCCGGCGTCGTTGTTGGCGACTAGCGGCCCAAGCAACTGCGCGTTGTACTGTTGGGCGAACTTTGTCTCATAGGTGATGTAGTTAGTCCAGAAGTCGGTGTTATTGAAGGTCAGCGAAACACCGAGCTTGAAGCTCGCATTGGGTGCGAGGTTCCCTGACGAAGATGAGTTATTTGGCGTGCTGCCACACGCCGCCAGGAGTGTCGCGGCCACGACGCCGAGCGCTACTAGCGCTAGTAGACGACTTGAGAACGTGGATTTCATGTTGTTCCCCTCCCGGGTGTCGGATTCCGACGCACCAACTCTACACCATTCGCGGCGCGTCGTAAACCCAAATCCCGCCCGAATGATCTTCTCAACTGGCACAGGGGCATCACTATCGCCGCTGCTGATGACTCCAAGCCATTGCTGAAAGGTCACGCCAGCGGCAAGCTCCGTTGCTGGGAAGCCTGGAAAGTAGGGTGCTGAGTATCCTCCTTCCTTTGTTTATCTCTGTTTCAAGGCTTGCCTTCTCACGTCTATGTCGGGGTCAACGCCTGCAACGGATAGGGTAATCGGCTCATTCCTCATGTGACAAAATAGCGAGCCGTAAGTGTAAGGATACTGACTTGATCTGAAGAGGTCTGGTATCGAAAGTACTAGATTAGTTTTATGTTGTATTGAAAAACAAAATGTATATGATATATTTTGTTCAACAAAGCCAATCAAAGGTGCCGTACCATTCGGGTAAGAGAAGTGATTGATAGGACATCATAGGCCGTGGAGAGCCTTTGACGCTGACATTGCGAGATATATAACATGAAAAGCCACCCCTTGTCAAGAGGGAAAGGAAGATATGAAATGTATTTAAATGGCTTGAAAATTGAAAAATGTATGTTATAATCTTCCCAAGTATTAAGATGAGATATACCGGTTTTATCTAGCAGATGCCCCTCGCTCCTCTTTATCATATACTTACCAAACGACGTACCCCGAAAGATCACCTGCTGTTGGGAGGAAGCTTGTGAAGAGCAGTGCCAAAGTGCCACCAACCGATGGGGGAGCCAGCGCTCAGTACCGGCCTCAATATGAGATTGTTTCCGAGAAAATTGTCGAGTATATCAACCAGGCTGGGCTGAAGCCCGGTGATCGCCTCCCCACCGAACAGGGCCTGGGTGAGCAGCTTGGAGTAAGCCGCAATATCGTGCGCGAAGCCATCAAATACCTGACGGCAACAGGATTGGTTGCGGCCCGCAAGGGGGTAGGGGTCTATGTGGCCGGAATGCCTCGTCTGATCGCCAGCCCGGCGATCAATTTTTCGATGCAAGTTGACCCTGAGCATATCCAGGCGCTGTTTGATTTTCGCTGCATGCAAGAAATGCTGACGACCAGGCTGGCGACAGAGCAAATCACCCTGGTCGAACTGCGCGAATTGGAAAAAATTGTGACATTGAACCGGCAGTCCGCTGAAGCTGGGGAGTGGGAGCCGTTTCTGGCAAGCGACGACGATTTTCATCGCACGATAGCGCAAGCCGCACACAATCCATTTCTCGTAGAAACTGTTTCGAGTGTTCTCCACTTGCAGCGCTGGGCCATTAAAATCATGACGGGTGGTGCTCCGGGTTCGATGATTGCCTCCGTGGAACAACACGAGGCGATTTTTAACGCGATCAAGGATGGGCAGCCTGAGACGGCTGCACAGGCAGTGAAAACTCATATCGAAACCGTGTTGTCAAATTATCGACAGGAAGCGCGACGACGCCTTCTCACCACCGAAACATCCAATGATGCCACACCCCAATTGAGGAGGCTGTAACAGTGCCCATTACATTTGTCAGCATTGAGACCTACGACATCCGTTTCCCCACCTCGCGCACGCTGGCCGGGTCGGATGCGATGCACCACTCTCCTGACTACTCGGCAGCCTATGTAATTCTGCGCACTGATAGCCCGGCTGGTTTAGAAGGGCATGGCCTGACCTTCACCATTGGGCGCGGCAATGAGGTCTGTGTTGCCGCCATTCGGGCGCTGGCGCCGATGATCGTTGGGCGCACGTTGGAAGCCTTCACGGCCAACATGGGGGCGTTCTGGCGCTACATCACGGGCGATAGCCAGCTTCGCTGGCTTGGCCCAGAGAAGGGCGTGATTCATCTGGCTGCGGCGGCAGTGGTCAACGCCGTCTGGGACTTGTACGCGAAGGTTGAGGGCAAGCCGCTGTGGAAGCTGCTGGTCGATATGTCGCCCGAACAATTGGTTGGTTGCCTCGACTTTCGCTATGTGACCGATGTGCTGACTCCTGACGAGGCGCTGGCGATGCTTCAGCGCCGCGCGGCGACGAAAGCCGCGCGGGAAGAGGAGATGCTGCGCGTTGGCTATCCCGCTTATACCACATCGGCTGGGTGGCTCGGCTATTCGGATGAAAAACTTCGTCGGTTGTGTCGGGAAGCGATTACCCAGGGCTGGACCCACTTCAAGCTCAAAGTTGGGCTGCATGTGGAAGATGACCTGCGCCGCGCTCAGTTGATGCGCTCCGAGATTGGCCCTGACTGCAAAATGATGCTGGATGCCAACCAGGCATGGGACGTCGATGAGGCGATAGCGTGTATGCAGCAGCTTGCTATCTGCGATCCCTGGTGGATTGAGGAACCGACCAGCCCAGATGATGTGCTGGGGCACGCTGCCATTACCCGAGCTATCGCGCCCATCCGCGTGGCGACAGGTGAGCATGTCCAAAATCGCATTATCTTTAAGCAGCTTTTGCAAGCGAAGGCCATTGGTTTCTGTCAGATTGATGCCTGTCGTCTGGGCGGGGTAAATGAAGCGCTCATCGTTTTGCTTCTGGCAGAGAAGTTTGGCGTGCCGGTCTGTCCGCATGCTGGTGGCGTGGGACTCTGCGAGTATGTGCAGCACCTTTCTTTTTTTGATTATATTGCCGTCAGCGGTTCGTTAGACGAGCGCATCATTGAGTATGTTGACCACCTGCACGAGCATTTTCTCGACCCGGTTGTCATACGCGATGGGCGCTATATGCCCCCGGCAGCCCCCGGATATAGTATTACTATGCGTCCGGAAGTTTTTCCGGCTTATGCATTTCCGGCAGGTTCTGCCTGGAACCACGCCTAGCAGAAGAAGGAGAGCCAACTGATTATGATGCGCCTGGATGGAAAGGTAGCCCTGGTTACTGGGGCAGGCTCGGGGATCGGGGAAGCGATTGCACGCCTCTATGCCCAGCAGGGGGCACAGGTGGTGGTGATTGATATGCGCGGGGAGGCTGCGGAAGCTGTCAGCGCTGCCATTCGGGAAGAGGGAGGCGCAGCACGCGCCTGGCAGCTTGATGTGGCCGACGAGGCCCAGGTGCAGGCAGCCATGCGGGAGATAGCCACGGCGTATGGTCGGGTAGATATTCTGGTGAATAACGCGGGCGTGAGCCATGTGGGCAACCTGCTGGAAACAACCGTGGAGGAATGGGACCGGGTGATGCGCGTGAATGCGTTTGGCGTGTTCCTCTGCGCGCGCGAGGCAGTGCGACAGATGCTGGCCCAGGAGCCAACAGGTGGAGTCATCGTCAACATCGCCTCAACAGCAGGTTTGATCGGCGTTGAGCGTCGGCTGCCCTATAGCACGAGCAAAGGCGCGGTCATCAGCATGACGCGGGCTATCGCAATTGATTATGTCACTCAGGGCATCCGCTGTAATGCGATCTGTCCCGGCACCGTTGATACGCCCTTCGTCGCGGGCTATCTGGCGCGTAATTTTCCCGGGCGCGAGGAGGAAGTGCGTCAGCAGTTGCATGCCCGTCAGCCGCTTGGACGTATGGGCCGCCCCGATGAAATTGCCTATGCTGCGCTCTACCTGGCCGCGGATGAGTCATCCTTTGTCACGGGGTCGATGCTGGTTATTGATGGCGGCTGGACGGCGAAATAAGCTCCTGCCTCGCCCCGACGTTTTGCAGCCGCGAGAGCTGTCTACAGGCATTTAGCAGGAGAGAGCTATGTCAGAAACTGCGCAACCGCTCCCTTTCCTGGCCCGGCGCGCTCTAGGAATGACTGGTTTAGAGGTGACCCCTCTGTGTATTGGCTGCGCGCCGCTGGGCGACATGCCCGAAACCTTCGCCTACAGCGTCGCTGAGGAGCAGGCGCTCAGCACCCTGCGAGCCATCTTTGCTGGCCCGATTACCTTTGTGGATACCGCGGCTTCCTATGGCGACGGCGAGAGCGAGCGCCGCATCGGTCTGGTGCTGCGCGAACTGGGCGGATTGCCGCCAGATTTCGTGCTGGCGACCAAATCTGATCGCAACCTGCAAACTGGCGAGTTTACCGGCGACCAGATGCGGCGCAGCATCGAGCGCAGTTTGCGCCTGCTGGGCGTTCATCGGCTACAGATTTGTTACCTGCACGATCCAGAACATATCGGCTTTGAGGCAGCGATGGCTCCTGGTGGCGCTGTTGAGGCGCTGCGACAGCTTCAGGATGCTGGAGTCATTCAGCATCTTGGGGTTGCGGGCGGGCCCATCGAGATGATGACCCGCTTCGTGGAAACCGACCTCTTCAGCGTTGCCATTTCTCACAATCGCTACACACTGCTCAATCAGGAGGCAGCGCCGTTCTGGGAGGTATGCCAGCAGCATGGCGTGGCGGCGCTGAATGCCGCGCCGTATGGCTCTGGCATCCTTGCCAAAGGCCCAGGTGCCTATTCGCGTTATATGTATAACCCGGCTCCAGAAAGCTACGTGCGTCACGCCTTCGCTCTTGAAGCGCTCTGCCAGACCTATGGCGTGCCATTGGCAGCGGTGGCTTTACAGTTTTCGCTGCGAAATCCGCGCATTACCTCTACTATCCTTGGCATCAGCAAGCCGGAGCGCTTGCAGGAAACCTTACGCCTGGCGCAGCAGCCTATTCCAGAGCACCTCTGGGAGAGAATTGACGAAGCTCCCCCTGCTTGATAGCAAAAGGGGAAACTTAGCCTGGGAAAAAGTCAGCTTGAATCCCTCTGGACACTTCTCTTTCTACGAATTATAATACTAGTTAGACTAACGAATTATTTATGCAAATAAGAGGAGTATTAAATTATGGTGGAGAAACAAGCGCCGCCAGCCACGCCATATTTTGACCGGGCGTCTGCTGTGCAGGAGAGCAGCGCAGGTTCCCTGCCCGATACGTTGGCAATCGCTAATCGCCTGCGTCCGGTCTTGCTGCGCTTGCATCGCGCGCTGCGAACAGAAGCGCACGATCTCGGCGTCACCAGCACGCAGGCAAGCTTGCTCGCTGCGATCACTCGTTCTCCGAATATTGGGCTTGGCGAGCTGGCCGCGCAGGAACATCTGACCTCGCCAACACTGGTGAACCACATCGACAAACTGGAGGCCGCTGGCTTTGTCGAGCGGGTTCGCAGTCACCCGACCGATCGTCGCCGGGTCGAAATCCGCGTAACTGTGGCAGGCGCTCAGATGGTGGAGCGCCTGCGCGAGCGCCGCACTGCCTGGCTTGCTGCCCACCTGGAGCAGTTGACACCCGAGGAGTTGACGGCAGTTGCCGCTGCCATCGAGCCGCTGAATAAATTAGTGAGGCCAGCATGAGAATCTTATCGTCTGCTGTCCCCACTGCGCTTTTCAAAAGCCGCACCTTTGTAAGCCTGCGTCGGCACTACAACTATCGCCTCTACTTTTCCGGCCAGTTTCTCTCGCTGATCGGCACCTGGCTTCTCAATGCCGCCATGGCCTGGCTTGTGCTGCAAATGACCCATTCGGCCTTCGCGGTCGGCGTCCTGGCCTTCTGGCAATTTGGCCCTTATGCTGTTCTGGGGCTGTTCGGTGGTGTGCTCAGTGATCGATTCGATCATCGCAAGATGCTTCAGTGGTCCCAGATTGGGTTAGCAATTTGTAGCACCTCGATTGCTATACTCACGATCTTTCATGTCGTCTTGCTGTGGGAGGTCTACCTTATAGCTGCGGTGCGTGGAGTGGTGCTTGTTTTCAATAATCCAAGCAGACAGGCGTTCATCTTTCAAATGGTGGGACGCGAGGAACTGCCAAATGCCATCGCGCTGAACTCCAGCGTTGCCAACGCCACGCGCATCATTGGGCCAGGGCTGGGTGGTCTGCTGATTGCCGCCTTTGGTGTGGGCGTTTGTTTTTCCATCGATGCGATCAGTTATATAGCCGTCATCCTCGCGCTGATGTTGATGCGCCTTGATGAAATCATCCCTATCGAACGCCACGAAAAGCCCGCCGTCTTGAGTGGCATTGCGGAGGGCCTGCGCTATGTTCGTCGCACGCCCACGATTTTGCTGGCGCTGACGATGTTCACCTTCATATGCACCGTCAGCATCAATTTCACTGTCTTGCTTCCGCTAGTTGCCAGCGACACCTTGCACGCGGGCGCGGAGGTATTTGGCCTGTTGACGGCCTGTTTTGGCGCTGGCGCGCTGATCGGTGCGCTCATTTCCGCATCGTTGGGGCGGGTCAACTGGCGCATTCTGCTTATCAGCGCGCTTGGCTTTGGCATTGGCGAAGTTGCGCTGGCCCCCCAGCACAGCATCATCGGTGCGGTCCTGCTGCTCATTATGACAGGCATCTTCTATACGATCTATACCTCCAATACCAACGCCATTGTCCAACTTGCCTCACCAGGGTATCTGCAAGGACGCGTGGCTGGACTCTACAGTTACATCTTTTCTGGCTCCAACGCGCTGGGTGCTTTGATCGCCGGAGGGTTGGCGGCTCAGGGTGGGACAGGGCTTGCCTTCCTGACCGCTGGAGGAACAGCCCTCTTCTTCGCTGGATTTGGCGCTTTTATGCTCCTGCGCGGGTATATTTCCTCTCCAGAGGGAACGCTGCACGTGCGCAAAATGGCAGGTGCATCGATGCCGCCCGCGCTTCAGGAAGCGCCAGCGCCACAAGAAGCGCTGCAAGGGCACGACGTGAAGAACGCCTCCCAAACCTCCTGACTTGTCCAGCGCTGACAACCAAGCGAGATGGCCTGTAATGTGCAGTGAAGAGAAGGAAAACCTCTCTTGAGAAAATCCAACGTGCAACGCGCTCCGCCCTCCCAAGGCAGGGGCGACGGAGGATAGGCTCGGTTATGGATACGACGAAATTCCAGGCATCTCTGCTTGCAGCAGGATTTCCACAACTCGCACAAGCCATAGACAAGATCGCGCGTCTCTCCCTCCGCTTGTATGCAACTGCCGCCCAGGAAGCTGATTTGCTCCCTGGAACATCGAAGCTTGGTGGCCTGCCTGATCTTCCCGCCGGTTGGCAGTGGCCGCAGTGGAAGGGGCTGCCTCAATCGTTTATTGCACAAATACGGCTTGCTGATGTGCAACGCTTTCGCCAGGAGGGGATAGGCGGGTCCTTGCCAGAGCAGGGCATGTTATGGTTTTTCTACGATGCCCACCAGGAGACCTATGGAGATCAACCAGAGGACCGTGGCGGTTGGAGCATCCTGTTTCTGGAGGATGAGCAGGTCGAACTTCAACGAAGGCAGGCCGCTCCAGGGCTGCCAGCGGCGGCGCTCTTTCAAGCGTGCGCGCTTCGCTTCACTCCTGAACTGACCTGCTCGGAGCAACCAGCACTGGACATTTCCAGCTTGCTATGGAATACTGAGGACCAGCAGCGCTACGATGCCGTGATAGCCGGATTAGAAACTACCGCAGAGCGCGCCGTCCCCCAACACCGTTTGCTAGGATTCCCTGACACGCTACAAGATGATATGCGCTCTCAGTGCCAGTTGGTTTCGCACGGGGTGACCGATGAGGATGACCCTCGCCAGGAGGAATTGCTGAAGGGGGCGCTCGACTGGCGCTTGCTTTTACAGGTCGATTCTGATCCACAGGCTGGGATGCGCTGGGCCAACAACGGACTTTTATATTACTGGATGAACCAGGCTGATCGTGCTGCGCCTCATGTTGATGCAAGCTGGCTGGTTCTGCAATCCGAGTGAGGAACCGGTGCTGCTTGCGGAAAGGACAATGTATGAGAAAAAGAACCTTGCCGCTCTGGGCCTGGGTACTCGGTGGGCTACTGATCTTCTCCTCTTTTTTTGGGGGGTGTGCGCTGCCCACGCCTTCCTCCTCCTCATCCAGCACGACCCCTTCAAGCGCGACGCCGCGTTGGGGGGTGCAGACGAAAACATCGGGGTGTAAGGTCAACGGAGCGCTGCAAGATGCTGCCTGTACACCGGGAGATATTCTCCCCAATGTGACGAAAAGTCAGGTGTGTACGTCCGGATACGCCACTTCTGTGCGCAATGTGCCGCAGAGTGAGAAGAATCAGGTCTACGCCGAATATGGGATTACGTCGCACAAGGCTGGTCAGTACGAGGTCGACCACCTGGTCAGCCTGGAGTTAGGAGGCAGCAACAATATTTCCAACCTCTGGCCGGAAGCTGCCAGCCCAAAACCAGGCTTTCACGAGAAGGATAAGGTTGAGAATTACCTGAATAGTCAGGTTTGCTCAGGAGCGATTTCGCTGCAACAGGCGCAGGTGCAGATTGCCACCGACTGGCTGGCGGTCTATCAGAGCATGCCCAAGTAGGGCAGAGCGACGTATTTTGAGGAGGGTGCCTGGATGTTACCGGTATTGCTCAAGAAGCGAGGACACGGTACCTCGCTTGCTAGCTTGCTGCTGGGGAGTATGATTGTGTTTGCTCTGCTCCTGGCTGCCTGCAACAGCAGCAGCGCTCCCAGCGCTGCGCCCACCCCGATTACTCCTGGTGTTTTAACCGTTGGCAGCGATACCACCTATCCCCCGCAGGAATATATCGATCCCAAGGCGAACAAAGCTGCCGGTTTTGACGTTGATCTGATCACGGCGATTGCTCAGCATATGGGCTTGCAGGCGCATATTGTGACCACCAGGTTTGATACCATCCTTGATGATCTGGTTGCCAAGCACTTCGATGTCGTTATCTCGGCAGTGAGCATTACGCCTGAGCGGCAGCAGCAAGTCGATTTTACCCCATATTTAACTGCTGGTGAATCGCTGCTGGTGCAGGAAGGGAATCCGAAGCATATCGCCAGCACGGATGATTTGTGCGGCCTGTCCGTGGGCGTGCAGAGCGGCACTCTGGAGCAGGGCGTCTTACAGAGTTCCAGCGATAATTGCCAGGAGCAGGATAAGCCTGCCATCACGATTATTGCCCTGCAAGATCAGACGGCGGTGATTCAGTTGCTGGCTCAGAATCGCGTGGCCGCAACCTATCAGGACTCACCGGTAACGGACTACTACGTCCAACAGCATCCCAATCAATTTGCCGTGGGCAGCTCTGTCGTGTTCTCCGGTCCTGAGGGGATTGCCGTGCGCAAGGACGATGCGTCGATGCTCAGTGCCATCCAAACGGCGTACAATCAGGTGAAGGCGGCTGGCACGTATCATCAGCTTATCCTCAAGTGGGGGCTTACGAACGAGGAACTTACCGCGATTGATCGTCGTCTCAATTACGCCTAGTGGAAACTTCTCCATAGCCTTCCGGACACTGGTGCGCACTGACAATGTCCGACCCGCTCCCCACCTGCCCCGACGGCTCAGTACCGGGGTGGGAGACGCCTCACCCGTTTGAAGTGCCCAGAAAGCCCTCTCTAATCAAGGAGCCACAACGGCCCGGCGATGGCCAAGGCTGGTCTCTGTGATGAGCAGGAGGATCGTCGATCTGCGCACCGTCTCTTCCAGAGCACCTCCCCTGTTGGCCTCCTGCGCTTGAAGAGGCTTGACAAACGCCTCTGCTCTCCTGTATACTACGTTCAACGTAATATTACGCCTGACGTTGCAACGTTGAACGAACTACCCTGTTGTGGAGCAAGCTGCTATGTTGCCTTTCAACCTGGGCCGCTTCTCTGACCCGCCCATTCTGATCCTAGCGAGTCTGGCGGGGAGTCCGAAACACGGCTATGCCATCATGGAGGATATTGAAGCCTTCGCTGGCGTCCATCTGGGACCTGGGACGTTGTATGGCGCCATCGCTCGCCTGGAACTGGCGGGGTTGATCGAACCCTTGCCAGCCGAAGAGCGGCGGCGGCCCTATCGCTTAACTGCCAGCGGGGTCGCCTTTCTACGCGAGCAATTAACCGGCCTGGAAACATTTGCGACCATGGGCTTACAGAGGTTAGCCACCGTATGAAGCTGAACACGTATTTGCTGCGCCTGTATCCGCGCCTCTGGCGCGAGCGCTACGAGGAAGAGATGCTGGCCCTGCTGGAGCAGCATCCCCTCTCTTTCCGAGATAGCCTTGATCTCTGCTTGGGGGCGCTCGACGCCAGTTTGCACCCACCATTGGGAACTACTGGTCTGTCTCGCTCGGACAGGACGGTGCAGTTGGTTGCGACGCTGCGCCGCTCTATGCTGACCATCTTCTGTGCCTGGGTGGGCTTCCTGCTCGCTGGCTGGGGTTTTGAGAAAATGACCGAAGATGCACAGGTGCAAGCGGTCGCCCACGCGCACAGCGTCGTAGGGATCTCCTTCATCCTGTTTGTGCTCGGTGGGGGCATTGCCGTGCTTGCGATGGTGGTCGGGGGTCTGCCCATTGTGTTGACCGTGATCCGGTCTGCCCTCGCCCGAAGGCAAGGTGGCCCTTTGATCTTGCTGACAGTTCCCATGCTGGCCGGCGTGGTGTTCTGGTTGACCACCTGGCTTCTGGGAGCCAACGACCAGCCAGGCATCCAGCAGCTGTGGCCCCTCCTGCACCATAAGGGCCTCTTTTGGGTGACCTTGCTCACCGCAGCCATTGCTAGCCCCGCCGCCGTGTGCTTCGCCGTCGTCCGGAGCGAGATTTCTGAGCAGGTGCTGCGCTTCGCGGTATTCCCCTCCGTGCTGGCCGCCCTTGCGATGGGGCTGAGCCTGGCCGCGACTATCCTCTGGGGGATTGGCCTGCAAGCGAGCGCGCCGCACCTCTTCACGGGGGATGCGGGGCTGCTTAGATCGAGTACCACTGGCACCTGGCTCGGCATTGTCAGCGCGATGGCCCTCGCTACCCTGCTCACTGGGTTCTTCCTGCTGCGCGCTTGCTCAGTTCGTTCTGCCTTGCGTAACGCGACAGAATAGATGAACACGGTGATGGCACCAAACAACCTTGAGGTTGCTTCCCTCGATGAGCCAGCCTTTTGCAGTGGATGGGTAAGCGGCAATGCGCGCTTCGTCGATGCGTGACGCCTGGTTGATGGGCCGCCATGCCTCAACCACTGACAGAACATGATATGGATGAAGGAGGAACGTATGCAGCCAGACCATGCCTCACCGGGGGCATCCATCGCTTCGCCCGCAGAGAAGGGTGCTACGGTCTTGCGTACCTACGATTTAACGAAGCTTTACAACTCGCGGGTCGTGGTCAACCACCTCACCATCGCGGTGCAACGCGGGGAGATTGTCGGCTTCCTCGGCCCGAATGGGGCCGGGAAAACCACCTCCATTCGCATGATCCTGGGCTTGATTGCTCCCACTGCCGGGCGGGTGGAACTCTTTGGGCGCGATCTGCTCGCCGAGCGTGCCTCCCTGCTGCCGCGCATCGGCGCGCTGGTAGAAACGCCAGCCCTGTATTTGCACCTGAGCGGGCGAGACAACCTGCGGGCGGTAGGTGCGGTGCTGGGTGGCGTACCACGCCAGCGCCTCGATGCCGTCCTGGAGATAGTCGGGCTTGCGGGACGCCAGAAGGATCGCGTGCGCACGTACTCGCTGGGCATGAAGCAGCGACTGGGCGTGGGCATGGCCCTGCTCAACAATCCTGATCTGCTCATCCTCGACGAACCAGCCAACGGACTCGACCCCGCAGGCATCGTGGAGATGCGTGATCTGCTGCACCGGCTGGCAGCAGAGGGTAAAGCCGTCTTCCTCTCCAGCCATCTGCTCTCCGAGGTGCAGCAGATTTGCTCGCGGGTAGCGATTATCCACCTCGGAAAACTGGTCGTCGACAAAACGGTCGAAGAGCTGACGCGTGGACAGGGCGAATTTGCCGTTCGATTGGATAGTGCCCAGGCAGCGCTCGCGCTCTTGCACCAGCAGCCCTGGGGCAAGACGGCCCGCCTGGATGACGACGGAACCTTGCTCACACCTGCGCCTGAGGGGAGTGGGCGTGCCCTCTCGGCCTTCCTGGCCCAGGCGGGCTTTCCTCCGGAGAGCCTGGCTCCTGCCAAAGAGAACCTGGAAGCGGTATTTTTCTCGCTCATCAACGCGCACCAAGGAGATCAAGCATTATGAGTACCTCGATCGCCATTCCCACCCCAGCATCGGTCTCTCAGCCGGTCCTGCGTGCCAGTTTTCTGGGCATCATGCGCGGGGAGTTCCTCAAAATCAGGCGGCTCTTCTGGTGGTTGCTGGGGTTGCTCACCGTCCTCTTCGTCGCTGCGTTCCTGCTGGGATCCAGCGCGCCAGACGCGAAAGCAGACCTCCAACAGACGCCGCTGCACTTTCTCTATTACTCGATGGAAAGCAATCTGGTGGTGTTCCGCATCCTGGTTGGTATCTTGCTCATGATCCTGACTTCCTTTACCATCGGGAGGGAATACCAGTACGGCACGATTCGCATTCTGCTCTCGCGCGGGGTGGGCCGGGTGCACCTGCTGCTCGCCAAACTGGTGGTGCTGGCGGTGCTCGCGCTGGCGCTCCTGGTCCTGTTCACTCTCTTTACGGCACTGCTCACTGGCATACAGATGCTCGCCCTAGTCGGAAACCTGAATGGACTTAGCGCGCTCATCCCGTCCTTCTGGTCGAACATGGGCATCGACCTGTTGGCCGTCAGCACCAGCATGGGGGCTACGATCCTCATGGCGGCGGCGATGAATGCCCTGGGACGCTCGCTCACCTTTGGCCTGAGCGCCTCGCTCGTCTGGTTCCCCGTCGACAATATCGGCACGCTGGTGATGAATACGCTCACCCGCGTCACCCACAACGATTTCTGGTCCAACGTTACCGCCTACCTCCTGGGGCCGCTGCTCAACCGCCTGCCAGATTATCTACTCCCCCCAGAGGCGCAGACCGGGTTCCAAGCGTTCGGGGTGAAGCCGCAGGTAGACGTAAGCAGTGCCCATGCGCTCTGGGTGATTGGAGCGTACTCGCTCCTCTTCCTGGTGGTCGCGCTGCTCCCAACGTGGAAGCGCGATGTCAAAGAATGATCCAATGCTCCCTTCAAGAGAAAGGAAAACCCCATCCTATGACTTCCTCTCTGCCAGAAAGGGATCAGCCATCGCAAGCCACGCGGCTGCTCAATCGTCTGCATGCCCAAACGCTGCTGAGCTGGAAGCAAGAGCAACGTCTCCTCTCCTGGTATGGGCTGCAAGATGGCATGAGCGTGCTGGAAGCGGGCAGCGGTCCCGGGTTCTTTACGGCGCAGTTGGTGCAGATGCTGCCTGCCAGCGAGATTACCTGCGTCGATACCAACGCAGCCTTCTTAGCCCATGCCAAACAACTGCTTCCGGCACAGGTCCACCACCGGGTCCGTTTGGTGGAGGCATCGATTCTGTCTCCCAGCTTGCCAGAGCAGACGTTCGATTTTGCCATTGCGCGCTTTCTCTTTCAGCACCTCGCCTCCCCGGTGGAGGCAGCACAAACCATCTGGCGTCTGCTCAAACCGGGCGGAAAGCTCGTCATCATTGATTCGGACGACGCCCTCTTTGGGCTGATCCATCCTCCCGTCCCGGAACTTCCCCTCATTCTTGAGCGCTATGGGCAGGCTCAAGCTATGCGAGGAGGAAATCGACAGATCGGTAGGCACCTCTGGCGAATCCTTCGTCAGGCAGGTTTTCTCCCGCAGGCCCTGGATACAATTGCCTTTCACAGTGACGAACTGGGCCTGGAAGCGTTCCAGGAGCCTCTCGCGCCTTCGCGCTTTGCCCCGCTGGTGCAAGCAGGGCTTCTCCCAGAGGATGTGTTTGCCTCGGCTCAGATGTCCGCCGACCGTTTCTTCGCCTCGCCCGAGCGCTTCATCCTGCTGCTGCACCTCTGCGCCTGCGGACAAAGACCAGCGCACCTTGAAGTCGAAAGCAGCCAAGGGGATGGACAGGCACTGGGCACTATCCAGACAGAGAGTGAGAGAACAGCATGATCGCCAGGACATGGAAAGTGCAAGCTTGCCTTATTCTGGCGCTGGCCGTTGTGTTTTATCTGTTCTGGCAGCTCTGCAAACAACAGCCAGCCCTGGCACAAGCGGCAACCTTTACGGAAGACCCCTACGATGCCGTGGGATCGTTTGGCACCCAGTTAGCCCTCTTGATAGGCTTCATCGGTGTGGTACGCGCCTTTCGCCCCACTCCGCCGAACAAGCTAACAGACAATCAGCAGCTTTTGCTGGTGCGAGGGATGTATTTCACCTGCCTTTCCATTGCCGTGACTCTGGGCGCAGATGTGGTTGCCATGCTCCGGTATCCTGGGGTCTGGTTTGGAATGCCAGCGGGATTCGCCCTGGCCGCGTTGGTGGGTGGGATGACGCTGCTCGACCTGCTGATGGTGTGGCAGGTCCATCGCTCCGCTCGCACGAGCCTGGGGCAGGCTCAGCCTCAGGGATGGGTCAGAGCCATTGGGATTTCCCTGGCGGGGATCATCATCTGTGCCCTCTATCCCCAAAATTGGCGCGCCGGTTTTCCGGTGGGAGGACTCGGGACCGTGTTCATCTTCTTCACAGTGCTCTTGGGTATGGTCCTCTGTTTTCTCTCGGTGTGGGCCTGGGGCATGGTCCTCGCCCCTACGCGGGAACCTGCCTCCGAGGATTTTCTAGATGATCTGGCCGTGCTGTACACGCGGCTCAAAACCCATGCGGGCCCGTTCAGGGGAGCACTGGCACAGGTAGAGAAGCTGCTTTGTTCGTCGTGGCTCCGCCCTATCGTGAACTGGTTCAATCCCCGCCAGGGCCGCTGGTACGGGATCGCTCTCATCGGGTTAGCTGTGGGGGTGTTCCTGGCACTGGGCGAGGGACATCTGCATCTCCGGCTAGGGCTGGTGGAAGTCTTCGCCATTGTCGAAGGGATCGCGGTCGTGCTGGGCTTTGCTATCTTTGAGCAGCCGTTAGGGCTGGCCCGACGCGATGCGCAAAAGACCGCTGTCTCTGTGCAGAGCGAAGGGGAGGCTGTTCCCTAACTTATCACTGCTCGCTCTATTTCGGCGTGTTCGCCTGCGGGATGGGGAGAGGAGACGGCGCCAGATGCCTCCTGGCCGGACGGCTCAGCATGCACCTGGGTGTTTGATTCAGAGGTGAGCGCCAGGTATATATTTCCTGCTGCTGAAACTGCTGGCTGGAAAAGAGGGATGACATGTGGATGCTCCTCCTTGGAATTCCCCTGCTGTGGAGTCTGGAAGTGGTCGGATATGTCTGGTGGATTCCCACTCCCTCCCAGCGTCCACGACACTCCAGGTGGCTCATGAAATATCTGGGGACCATGGTCTATGGGATTGCCTATGTCCTTTCCCTGCTCCGCGCCCCGCTGGGGCTGGTACCCTATCTGGTCAAGCTCTTCCTGTTTTTCGTCCTGCGGATTCGCTATGAGGCGGTTCGCACCAGCTATCCGCGTGAGCTCCTGAATCTGGTGGGGGATCTGCTCAACTTCGGCCTCACCGCTGTGCTGGTCTGGTGGCTGGTGGGGCCACCGCGCTTCCAGTGGCTTAGCCTGCTCCTGTACCTCCCGCTTGGGGCAGAGTTGCTCCGCCTGTTGGCCGAGCGGGTTCCGACGGTTTTCAGTGCCTGCTGGCAACTCCTTCCACATCGAGCGGTGGCGCAGGCGCTCCAGGCACGCGCGCAGGCAACGCTCTTCTGGAAAGAAGCCACACGCGTGCTCTCGCGCTACGTGACGTATTACGCGCTGAGTGAGAGAGAGCGGGCGGATGTTGTCCTGCGCATCCTGAAACAGCGCGCCCGCGCTGACCAGGAGGTATCTCTGCGCCTGGTGTATTTGCAAGCGTTCTGCATCGTGCCGGTACAACATGGGCTGCGCGGGGGCCTGGTGCGCGATGTCGCCAGAGGGGAAGTGTTTATCCACGCCTGCTGGACCAACGATCCCTGGACGCTCATTGGGATGGCGCTGCGCCGCGCACCCTGGCTCTTCGACCCGCGCTTTCTGCGGCGACCTTTCTACTATATGAGTGAGGCCAATCGGCTGGCTTCGTTATTTCTCTTGCAAAATGCGCATTACTGCTGGCCCGCCGCCCTCTTCCAATTTGGGCACGAGATGCGAGTTGCCCGGCTGCACTGTTTCTATCGCGTACTGCGTTTCCTGGGAGCTGATGTCGAGCGCAAAGTGGCGGCAGATGGCACGTTCCAGAACGATCAGTTCATCTGGTGGCTGCACAGGCGGTTCGGCCAGCAGGACGCCTGGACTGCGCCTCGTTCGCTGTACTCGGATGTCCAGGTCATCGCCGAAGTGTTATCAGCCTCCCAGGAAGGCCATGCCTGGTCACCGCTTGAGATTGCCGAGCGCTACACCTATCCGCTGCCCTACGTCAATGACATGCTGTATCCACGCCTCCAGGCCGCTATGCAGGCGCTCCAGCCAGCCCCGGAGGAACCCATTCGGCTTGGGGCATCTGCTCCGACCACCACACCTGTATCCAACCTATCCCCGCCTATTCGAAACAACAATGCCAGTGCTTAGAGGAGAAGCCCACCTGATGTACCCATTCCTGGCCCGCTCTCAACACATTCTTGCGCAAGCGCAGCGCTATCTACCTGGCGGCGTCAGCGGCACGCTGCGCCTGGTTGAACCCAACCTGGTCTTTACCCACGCTCAGGGCGCTTACCTGTATGATGCTGAAGGCAGGCGCTATCTTGATTACCATCTGGGCTTTGGCCCAATGATTCTGGGTCATTGCCATCCAGAAGTCACCGAGCGCGTCATCGAGACAATGACCCAGACAGACCTCATTGGCATCGGCTCCAGCGACCTCGAAGCCCACCTGGCAGCTAAAATTTGCCAGCATGTGCCCTCGGCGGAAAAGGTCGTCTTTTGCAACTCCGGGTCCGAGGCGACCTACCTGGCGCTGCGGTTAGCGCGGGCGGCCACGGGTCGGCAGAAGATCATCAAGTTTCAGGGATGCTACCACGGCTGGCATGATGCGGTCTTGCAGAATGTGATCAGCCCGGCAGAGAAGCTCGGACAGAAAGACCCACTTTCCGCTGGCATGCTGAGTCAGGCCATCGAAAACACGCTGGTTCTGCCCTTCAATGATGCAGCGGCAGTAGCGGAGGTGGTGCGTCAGCGCGGGCAAGAGATTGCCGCTGTGATTCTGGAGCCACTGCCGCACAACATGGGCTGTGTCCTGCCCCAGCCGGAGTTTCTCCAGACGCTGCGTCGCCTGACCCAGCGCGAGGGCATCGTCCTGATTTTCGACGAGGTGATTACGGGGTTTCGTCACGGGTTGGGCGGCTACCAGCAGATCGCCGGGGTGCTTCCCGATCTCACGACGCTGGCCAAGGCCATGGCGAACGGCTATCCGCTGGCCTGTGTGGCCGGACGCGCCGACCTCCTGGAGCAGTGTCGGCCAGGCGGCCCGGTCTTTTTTGCAGGCACGTACAATGCCCATCCCGCCAGCGTCGCTGCGGCCCTGGCAACGATTGAGGTGCTGGAACGTCCGGATAGTTATCCTCGGCTCTTTGCTCTGGGTACGCTGCTTCGCCAGGGACTCCAAGCCTGCCTCCAACGGTACGGGGTGTCGGCCACAGTGGCCGGGTTTGGGTCGGTGTTCCTTACCTATTTTCTGACCCCGCCCATCGAGAGCTACGCGGACCTGCTGCGCAACGATACCGACCAGTGCCTGGCGTATCGGCGCAAGCTGATCGCGCGCGGCATCTACCAGTTGCCGGTGCCCCTCAAGCGGAGCTATCTCAGCCTCGCCCATACCGAGGCTGATCTTGACGAGACGATCCAGGCCATCGATGCTGTGTTAGGCGAGATGCAGGAAGGGTGGTGAAGCTTGCGTGGACTGCACGGGAAACGGACCGTGATTACTGGCGGCAGCCGTGGCATTGGACGGGCCACCGCGCAGCGCTTTCTGGAAGAAGGGGCACGGGTCTTCATTGGCGGGCTGGAGGCAGACGAGGTCGCCGAGACCGTGCAGACCCTCGCCGTTCATGGTCCCATCCAGGGAATGGCCGGTGAGATCAGCGATGAGCCTAAGGTGCACCAATTCATGGCCGCCGCAGAAGAGGCCCTTGGAGGCATTGATATTCTCCTGAGCAACGCGGGTACCGTTCAGAAAGAAGCCTTTCTCAGCATTGAGCTTGCAGACTGGGAGCGCCTGCTGGCGGTGAATCTGCGCGGCATGTTCCTGGCAGCCCGCGAGGGGGCCAGGCGGATGATTGCGCAGGGCACCAGAGGGGTCATTGTGCTGATGGCCTCTAAGAACGGCCTGGTTGGCGAAGCACGGCTGGCGCACTACAATGCCTCCAAAGGGGGCGTGCTTCTACTGATGAAGACGATGGCCCTGGAACTTGGCCCGTATGGGATTCGCGTGAATGCCCTCTGCCCCGGCTATATTGAGACGCCGATGAATGCCGCGACCGATTCTCCGCAGTTCATGGCCGACTATGTCAGGCATATTCCGCTGGGGCGCATCGGGCGTGCTGAAGAGATCGCGGCGGCGTATGCCTTTCTCGCCTCGGAGGAGGCGTCGTTTATTCATGGAGCGGCCCTGGTCGCTGATGGCGGACAACTGGCCTGGTAGGAAGCAAAGCAGCAAGAACCTGCATCAGCGCCTTCCAGACATAGGTGTTGACTCCCGCTCTCTGACCCGCTCCAGAGCAGCCCAGCCCGTCTCAAAGCAAGGGGCTAGCTGGTCTCAGAGCGTGTGTTGTAAAGGAGGCAGTGACTGCATGAGCTACACTGTCTGGCATGCACACACGCTATCCAAGCGATCTGACTGATGCCGAGTGGACGGCTCTCCAGCCCCATCTCCCCGTAATCCCCAGACGTGGCAGGCCACGCACCCATCCACTCCGCACCATCCTCAATGCGGTGTTTTACCTCCTGCGCACAGGATGCCCCTGGCGCTATTTGCCCAGCAACTTTCCTCCGTGGTCGACCGTGCACTACCATTTTCGACGCTGGCACCTCCAAAACCAGTGGTATGGGATCTTCACGGCCCTGCGGGAAGCCGAACGCCAGCGGGTGGGTCGGGACCCCCACCCAAGCGCAGCCATTATGGACGCGCAGTCCGTCAAGACGGTCGAGGAGTCAGCAGGCATTTCTGGGTTTGACGCGCATAAATGCGTGAAGGGCCGGAAGCGGCATCTGCTCGTTGATACGCTCGGCCTGCCCATCTCCTTCTATGTGACGCCTGCCGATATGCACGACACCCAAGGCGCTCGTTGCCTCCTGGTCGGGCGAAAATACTTCCTCCCGCGCCTCAAGAAAATCTGAGCTGATGCAGCGTACTGCGGCAAGGAGTTGGCCGACTGGTGTCAAGCCGAGGGTGGCTGGGAGCTAGAAATAGTCGAGCGCACACCAGGCGTACGCGGATTCGCTGTGCTTCCTAAAAGGTGGATCGTGGAACGGACCTTCGGGTGGCTCTCACGCAACCGCCGCATGAGCAAGGATTACGAGCGCAAGGTCCAGACGAGCGAAACATTGATCGAGGTAGCGATGATTCGGCTCCTAGTGGCCCGTCTCGGGCGGCAGACTTGACATGAGTGCTCCCTCGCTCTTACAATAGGTGGACTAAGCCTGCTGGGAGCGGTGTTTCACGCCGTGGAGGGAGGACCCATGGAACAGCGCATGGAACCCATCAACCAGGAAGACACAATCGGGCAGGCGCCGCAGATGGAACGCGAGCGGCACCTCGCGCCCGCCCTTTCTATGGAAGCCTCCCCGATGACCCTGCCGAGACGGAGACACCCGCTGACCACGCCGAAGGGGCTGCTGCTCGCTCTTCTGGTTGTGCTGCTCATCAGCGCAGGCGTGCTCGTCGGGTTTCTCAAGCTCCAGACCCCCCAGGTACCCGCTGGACGCGTGCAATGGACTCATGCGGTAGGCCCCCTCTCGAAGAGCACCCCGACGGTAAGCAACGGGATGGTGTATATCGGCACGCGAGAAAACATGATCTATGCCCTCAGTGCACCGTCGGGGCAAGTGATCTGGTCCACGCAGTTGGGCCATTACACGGATTTTCCTGCCGCAGTCCAGAGTGGCATCGTGCCCACGCCTGTGGTGAGCGATGGGCTGGTCTATGCCAACTCGCAGGATGATTTCCTCTACGCCTTAGACACCCTCACGGGGCACACCATCTGGTCGTTTCACGTAGTTGGTGGGGATATGGCGGCGCCCGCCGTGGCCAATGGGATCGCCTACATCGGCTCAGAAGGGGGCGTTTTGTACGCGCTGGACGCCCATACCGGACGTCAACTCTGGTCTTACCAGACGTTAGACTTCCTGGATGTTCCTGCGGCTGTGGCCAATGGGCGCGTCTATGTTGACGGTGCCGGGGACGCTTTGTATGCCTTGGATGCCATTTCCGGGCGGAAGCAGTGGGTAGGAACAGGCAGGTACACCCCGACTGTCGCCAACGGCGTGGCCTATGTGACGACGTCTGACGGCGAATTGAGTGCTTATGATGCTCCTTCCGGCCGCGAGCAGTGGGCTTTTTTCTCCACCCACTGCTGTGGGTTTACGAGTCCACCCCTGGTCGTTGGACAGCGCATCTATATCTACTCGCTTGGTGGCGTGGTGACGGTCGATGCGCGCACGCACCAGGAAGGATGGTTTCACCGGTTGAAGGTAGGCGGGACCTGGACGACCCCGGTGATCGTCCAGAACCGCATCTATCTCATCGCGGCCGACAGAACCTTTCAGCCACCGAAGGAGAGTCTGGATATCTTCCCAGATAAAGATGAACTTGATGTCCTTGATGCGGCCACTGGGAATGATCTGTGGTTCTACCCGCTGGGGGGATTAGTCTTTTCATCACCTGCTGTGAGCAATGGGGTGACCTATGTGGGGGTGGACGACGGCAAATTGTATGCAGTGGTGCCCCCTAGATAAGGGACCCGCTCTCGCCAAGAGCGCCAGGGCAAAGGATGCTTCTCCCCCACAGCTCATCGAGTGACGTGATCGACTTCATTACAACACCCGCTCTAAGAATAGGAGCAGGAGAGAGGCAAAACAAATATGCACGCGCGAGGGAGACTCGCCCACCGCTTCCACTGGTCACCCCCACCTCACCCTCGATTACTTTTGCGGTGGCAGCAGTCCACGCGCCATGGCCACCGCCACAGCAGAGGCACGCGAGTCCACCCCCAGTTTCAGAAAGATGTTGCTCACGTAGGTATCAATGGTGCGTCTGGTCAACCCCAAGCGAGCGGCGATCTCTTTATTGCGTTCGCCGCGTGCGACCCCTGCCAGCACCTCTCGTTCCCGTTCGGTCAGTTCAAAGGGACCTGCACTACGCAGAGGGGGCGGTGCGGTCGGTGGGCGTGGCAGCGCGTGCAGGAGGCGGGTGATCATTCCCGACTGCACGAGCGTATCTCCTCGTGCTGCCGTGCGAATTGCGTCGAGGAGGGTATCGAGTTCACAATCTTTGAGCAGGTAGCCGCAGGCCCCCGCCTGCAACCCCCGCCACACCAGCTCATCATCGTTGTAGGTCGTCAACATGACGACCGCGATCTGCGGCCAGGTGGCTCGGATGTGTTCCAGGGCTTCCAACCCATCGATACCTGGCATGCGAATATCCATCAAGATCACGTCAGGTTGCAGCTCCTCGACCAGCCGCAGGGCAGACGCTCCATCACCGGCTTCTCCCACCAGGAGAAAGTCCTCTTTCACCGCCTCAAACGTCATCTGTAACCCTTTGCGCACCAGGGGATGATCATCAGCAATGATCACCCGAATCGCCTTCTTCATGTCAAGGCTTCCTTCTGAGGAAGTGGAAACTGGAGGTGGAGCGAGGTTCCCGCACCCGGCGTGCTGCTGATCTCCACCTGCCCTCCGGCCAGGCGCGCTCGTTCGCGCAGCCCCAGCAGCCCATAGTGCCCCGCTTGTCCTGCCACTGAAGCCGCCGCAAAGCCGACCCCATCATCGCAGATGTCGATGGTGAGCAGCTTTCCGTCTTGGGCGGTGCAGACCCAGGCCTGATGCGCCTGGGCATGGCGAGCGACATTCGTCAATCCTTCGCTGATGGCTCTCTGCACGTGCTCACCCAGGGGCGCCGGTACCGCTGCGAGCGCCTCCAGATCGGCGGTGCAGGCAATACCCGTGGACTGGGTAAAGTGGGCAATTTCTCCTTGGACCGCTTCGATGAGTTCCTCCGAAAGGACACTCGCAGCGCGTAAGTCGTCAATAGCACAGCGTGCAGCGGTCAAAGCTCCCCGCGCTGCTGCTGAGGCTTCCTGGACGATCTCGCGCGCTTGCTCAGGACGCTGGTGCGTCAGATGGAGGTTGGCGATATCGAGCTGACGGATCAGGCCCGCCAGGCTTTGCGCCAGGGTGTCATGCAGTTCCCGCGCCATCCGCTGGCGTTCCATTAGGAGCGTCAGGGCTTCGATGTGCGCAGCGGCTGCCTGAAGTTGGCCATGGGCTGCTTCGAGTCGAGTATGCGCGCGTACCTGTTGGACGTACAACACCAGGTAGCCGAGGGCAAATGGGAGCAAGAGTGTATAATCGGTGCCGGTCAACACGCGCACCACAAAATATCCCCAGTCCTGATACTCCCAGGTCCAGAGGCTCCAGAGCATGCTGAGGGTGAACAGGCCCAACAAGCCACTGGCGACCACCAGCGTCAAGCGGGTGTACTGCACCATACTCAGCGCTTGCAAGGTGAGGACCAGATAGAGGCTCAGCACCATATTCTCTTCCTGGACGACCAGCCCCATAATGAGCACCAGGACCCCCTGGAGCAGAAAGTAGAGCCAGGAGAAACGCCAGGGAATCCAGCCAGCCAGACTGATCCAGAGTGCGATTCCATACAGCAGCAGCAGCCCTGTGAATGCGGCAACCGGCCAAGAGGTGATGGTGCTCAGCGTGATCGAGAGCGCATTGGGAAAGGAACACAGCTGCGGTGACGCGCCGTGCAGACAATCCAGTGCTACTTTTGGGCCATTCGAGCGCAACACCAGTCCCCACAGATACGTCAAGCTGACCCACACCAGGAAAAAGCGGCGCAGTGGATGCTTCTGTTGCCAGGCGCTCATCATGATCTCTCCAAGCATACCGAAAGGCTGGAGCGTGTGACGCCGCACACGAGGAAGGGATGCTCCAGTTCTCTCCAAGTATACCACGCTCGTCCCGCAGGGGCATCGTGCATTCTACGATCGTGTACCCCTCGTATTTTGCGCAGTCAACTCGTCGCTTTTACGATCCAGGGATACCCGATGGCAACACGGGCAGCTGACGCTACACTTCAGGTAAGGGAAGGGGCGGAAGCGCCTCACCAGGGCGCATCTGCTTGCGTCAGTGCACAAAGCGAGGGCGCGTTCCCGGCTGATCCACCAGGATGAAAGGAGCCAACCTCCCACATGAAACAACCAGTATCCCAAGATCAGCAGGTGCCAGGAGCGCGCAGTGACGCGATCATTGAGGCCCGCGACATCTACAAAGACTATGTCACGGGGACCCTGCATGTGCAGGCCCTCAAAGGGGTGAGCTTGCACATCCGGCGGGGAGAGGTCGTGGCGATTATGGGACCGAGTGGCTGCGGCAAGACCACCCTGCTCAACTGCTTGAGCGGGCTGGATGGGGTGACCTCGGGGACCATTAAAATTGCTGGTCAGGACATCCGCGGCCTGGCTGATCGGGAACTCACTGCGTTTCGCGCCCGCGAGATGGGCTTTGTCTTTCAAACCTACAATTTGCTCCCGGTGCTGAGCGGCCTGGAGAATGTCGAACTCCCCTTGCTGGTCAGTGGGGTTGCTCCCAAAGAAGCCCATGCGCGGGCCAGAGCCAGCATTGCGCAAGTGGGGCTCCTTGATTGGGCGCGGCAACGCCCCGCCGAAATGAGCGGGGGCCAGCGTCAGCGGTTTGCCATTGCGCGTGCGCTGGCAACAGCACCTGCCATCGTCTGGGCTGATGAGCCTACCGGAGCGCTCGATAGTGCAACCAGCCAGGAGATCATCGAGCTGATGCTCTCGCTCAACCGCGAACACGGGCTGACCTTCGTGTGGGTCACCCATGCCCTGGAAGTGGCGCAGCAGGCTCAACGTCTCATCACGATGCGCGATGGCACCATCGAAGGGGATCACCTCCTTCCCTCCGCGTCGAAAACCGCGTTCCCGTCAATTCAGCCCGCGTCGCCTTAGACAGGTCCATCCCACCCCTGAGGGCAGATCAGCACGAGGCGCTTGCAGTGCTGACAGAAAAGGAGACCATGCACGTATGACCATCTTTCCAAACATCGACCCCACCGTGCTGGCGGTGACGCTGCTCGTGGTGACGGGTGGCATGCTTCTCATCCTTCTCGCATTGGGGATGAGCCAGCCTGTCCTGGTGCGGATGGGGCTGCGCCAGCTCCTACGCCGTCCCAGCCAGACCCTCATTCTGCTGTGTGGCCTGGTGCTCTCAACGGTCGTGATGACGGCCTCCTTCGGCCTCTGGGACAGCTTCGCGCACTCGACCTTGACGTATGAATTAGCTGCCACGGGCAACGTGGATGAGAGCGTCACCGGTGCCTTTCCTCAGGTACAAGTAGACTCCACGCTGGTCAGTATTCGCCACAATCCCAACGTCCAGGCGGCGACCGGCATCATCCTGCACCCCGCAAGTCTCACCATCACCTCGGTGCGCACCGGACTGACCATTGAAAATGTGGATCTCTATGCGGTGCCGCCCGATTTTGAACAGGTGTATGGCCCGCTCACCGACGCACGTGGTCAGACAGTATCTGTTGCCGATTTGCGTCCAGACGAGGTCTTGCTCAGTGCCACCCTGGCTCAGCACTTCGCTGTCCAGCCCGGCGAGCACGTCCAAATGCATATTGGGGCACAGACCATAACCAGCACGGTCCGCGCGCTTCTCTCCCACGATCTTGCCGTCATCAGTGATCACCTTGCCACCCCGACACCCGCCGTGGTCCTCCCGCTTGCCCGCTATCAGCAGATCCAGGCGGAGGTGCCCAATACCCTCTGCATCAAGAATCTTGGTCCAGGTGGGATGGGAGATAGTGGCCCGAATGGGAGCCGCAGTCAGGCAGTCGTTCGCTTCTTGCAGCAGCTCTTTCACGCGCCCACCTTCTTTCAGCTTCCGCAAAGCGTGACCACCTTTCAGTCTCCGGTCATCGAGCCGATCAAGCCGGATACGGTAGATCAGGTGGATCTGAACAAAGCGCTCCTGTTCAGCACAGCCGGACAGCAGTTCTACTGGCTGCTCCCGCTTTTCACGTGTCTGCTGGTTGGGGCAGGGATGGTGCTGCTGGCACTGCTGCTCTTGCTGCGGGCCGCTGAGCGACGGGCAGAGCTGGGGATGAGCCGGGCGTTGGGCTTCCAGCGCGCACATCTCGTCCAGTTGTTGCTGTTTGAAGGCGCTGGCAGCGGCCTGGTCGCGGTCGTGCTGGGGGTACCACTCGGTCTGGTAGCCATCGCGCTCGAACTGGGACTACTTGGGGGGCTCTCCCAGACGCCCGTGTTCCCAACGGTAGACCCGAATGTCGTGTCAACGCCAGTGCTGCTCCCCTTGCAGGTGTGGTTGAGTTGGCAGAGCCTGGTGAATATCTCCTGCCTGAGCCTCCTGACGACCTTCCTCGCCGACTTGCTGGCCGCGCGCTGGATCAGCCGCATGAACATCGTGACGGCCATCCGCGACCTGAACGATCCCCCTACGGCAAGTATCCCCATGGGGCTGCTGCTGCATCATCTCTGGCGACCTCCGGTTGATGCGGCCAAAGAGCCTCTCCCCGAAACCCGCGTCGGGCGGCGCTCCCGCAGGATGGGCGCCGCAAGCCGCTTGCTCTGGGAGATCTGGACCCGCGGCCCCTTGTGTGTGCTGGTGGGAGGCGTGCTGCTCGTGCTCGCTAATGCTTGGGGACAGCCCTGGCTGGGGCAGATAGCGCTCGCCGTGGGGCTGGCGGGCCTTAGCCTCCTGGTCAGGTGGGGACTGAGCCTTCTCCCCCCCGTCGCGCCAGCGTTTGCCCGGCGAGTGGGTTTCAGTTGCATGGGATTGGCCTGGCTCCTCCTGGGTTTCCAATCGGGAGGTGCCTTCCTCGCGCTCTTCCAGCCAGTGAGCGGAGCAGCCCTTCAAGCCCCCTCAGCGCTGGAGATCCTCCTGAGCATGCTGTTGCCGGTGATCGGCGCGGTCGTGCTGGTCCTCACCAACGCCGACCTCCTGGTGGCCTTGTGGACGTTCGTGTTCCAGCGTGTGCGTGGTCTGGCTCCGCTGAGCCGTCTTAGCCTGGTCTACCCTGTGACTTTCCGCGTTCGTACCGGCGTGACGGTGGCGCTGCTGAGTCTGATTACCTTTCTGGTCCTGCTGGTGGTCACCATCAATCTAGGCGCGCTTCAGGAAGCGCAGGCAGCGGCGAGTACCGGCGGGTTTCAGGTGGAGGCAGATATCATCTCCGATAACCACCCCACGCTGGCCCCCTCACCGCAGATGCGGGCCATCCAAGCTCATCAGGCGCTGGCCCAGGATTTTAGCGCGGTTGGTTTGCTTCGTCTGCTGTACCCCTCTTTCGGGCGGCTCCTAAACCCTTACCCGATCCGTCTGGACCTTGCGGGCCAGCCAGCCTATTTTACCCCCTACCAGACCCCGCTGGTGGCCGATGATGGGTTTCTGGCCAATACGACCCTGTCGCTGTCTGCCCGCGCCGAGGGCTACACCTCCGATCGGCAGGTGTGGGATGCGGTCAGAAGCTATCCAGGCGACGTCGTGCTGCGCTATCAGGGGCATCTGGGCCTCCCGACGAGCAACGGCTTTGTTCCCTTTCATGCGGAGGTGCCGGATGGGAGTTCGCCCGCTGCCCACTATCACCAGGTGAGAGTGATTGGGATCGTGGCGAGCGGCACACACTGGCAGGCGCTTTTCCTCTCACAGCGCACTGCGGCCCTGATCGTCCAGCCCCCCTACACGGAGTACAATTTCTACCTCTTCCGCTTGCAGCCAGGGGTGAGTACGGCGCAGGCATCGCGGGATCTGAGTAGAACGCTGAGCGCCGATCACCCCATCATCCAGGCGTTGGGCGAGGCGGGTTTGCTGAATGACGCGGCCATTACCCAGCTGCTCACGCTGTTTCTGGGCAGCTATCTGTCGCTGGGGCTGCTCTTTGGCGTGCTCTCCATTGGGGTCATCGCCAGCCGGGCAGTGGTGGAACGCCGACAACAGATCGGCATGCTGCGCGCGCTGGGCTTCTCGCGCACCCTGGTACGTCGCTCGTTCCTCATCGAAGCCAGCTTTGTGATTACCGTCAGCTTGCTAGTGGGCGCCTCCCTGGCGTGGTGGCTAGCCTATCAAGTCGCCAGGCTCGTTTACACTGACGATTTCCCCGTTCCGGTGCTGCCAGTCCTCATGATCCTGCTGGGCAGCTATGTGGTAGCCTTTGTGGCCACGCTGCTCCCGGCACACCAGGCCGCGCGCCTGCATCCCGCTGAAGCCTTACGCTATGAATAGGCCATCCAGGCACCAGTTGAGAGAGATGATCGCACAGAGAAGGAGAGACGAAGCATGTCTCAGGAACCAGTACCAGCACGTGAACCATCCGAACGGTCGCCAGATCTGCGGAGCAAACCGCAACGGCGGGCGAAATGGCGTCTGCCCCTGCTGCTGCTCATTCTCGGCTGGGTCATCATCCTCGGCGGAGGCAGCGTGCTGGCCGGGCTGGTGGTTGCGAACTCGCCTACAGCTGGAAGCAGCCGGGGAGGGTCTTCAGCCACGGCCGAGCCAAAAGGGCCACCCGCTGCGGATTGCAGTCATGGCTTCCCGCCCAGCTACGATGACACCCTTCGGCAGCAGTTTGCCCAGGGAGTCCATCTGACGGTGGATCAGGTGACCGCCGAACTACGCTCTGGAAAGCCCATAAAGGACCTGGCAGCAGAACAGGGCGTTGCTCCTGATCAGTTATTCTCGCTCGAGTTGCATGCCTATCAGGTAGCCGATGATCAAATGGTCACCATCGGCTGCATGAATCAGTATGCCGCCAACCAGGATGTAGAACGGTATCGGGAGAGCGGGGCAGCGCAATTAAACTACGACTTTACGTTCTTATTTACCCACTAATGCGGTTGCCGAGTGGCTCCCTGATCGGGAAGGGGGCAGATGATGAAGCGCTACGAGGATGTTTGCATCTTCTGGAAGCTGCGTTGCGCGGCACGAGTAGGACGCTTGCAGCGTACGACATTTCGAGCGGGATCCACTGACCTCTGCAAAGAGAACTAAAGATATACGAGACTGGGGCATGGGAGGACCACCGAAAGCAGATTGGGTCGTGTGATCCTCAGCCGCTCCAAGCGTGCGGATATGATAGCTGTCATCTGAAAATGATGAGAGGCGACACTACGCGAGCCGCAGTAGCTCCAGTACACTTGAGACAGTTCCACAGGAAAGGGAGATGCGACCAGAATCTGAAGGAGGTAGCAGATGTATGCAATGATCTCCACTCCTGGGTTGAGCATTGAGAAGGAGAAACACATGAGCGTCAGCACGGAGACTGCCGTTCGGTTGCAAGGGGTGACCAAGAGCTATGCGGCTGTTCGCGCCGTCCAGGGGATCGATCTGGAGATTCGGCGCGGGGAGACGGTTGCCCTGCTGGGTCCGAACGGCGCGGGCAAGACCACCACGATCAGCATGCTGCTAGGCCTGCTGCTGCCGACGAGCGGCACGGTTGAGGTCTTTGGCCGTACGCCCGCCGAGGCCGTGCGCCAGAGCCGCATCGGCGCTATGCTCCAGGAAGGCAAACTGCTGCCCGGCGTCAAGGTTGGCGAGGTGCTGGACTTTGTACGCGGCCTGCATCCGACTCCCGTGCCCAGGGACAAACTGATCGAACTGGCGAACCTCGGCGGCCTGGAAAACCGGCGAGTGGACCGGCTCTCCGGCGGCCAGACCCAGCGGGTCCGCTTTGCGCTGGCGATTGTCGGCAACCCCGACCTGCTGGTGTTGGATGAGCCAACCTCGGCGCTGGATGTGGAGGCACGCCGCCAGTTCTGGGCGAGCATGCACGCCTATGCTGAGGAGGGGCACACGGTGCTCTTCGCCACCCATTATCTGGAAGAGGCGCAGGACTTCGCCTCGCGGCTGGTGATCATCGCGCAAGGGCGCATCATTGCCGATGGCACCGTCCCGGAGATTCAAACGCGCTACGGGCAGCCCCAGGTCTCCTTTACGCTGGAGCAGGAAGGCGCTGGCGGGTTTGAGCGCTTGCCAGGGGTCGAGCGGAGCGAGGTGGAAGGTTTGCGCGTGACCCTGCATACCCGCGATGCCGATGCGACGGTGCGCGCGCTGGTCAACACTTCGTTCCCCTGGAAGGAAATTGCGGTGAAGAGCAATGATCTGGAAGAGATCTTCATCAGCCTGGTGCATCAGGAACAAGGAGCAAGCCAATGAAAGGTTATCTGCGTCTGGAACTGCTGCGCGCCCTGCGCGATCCCTTCTATCTTCTGCTGGCCGTCGTCGCGCCCATTGGGTTTTATTTGCTCTTTTCGGGGCTGTTCGGCTCTGGCCCTCACGCGCCTGGGACGCTTCCCGGCGCTGTCCAGATTATGATCCCCATCGCGGTGTATGGCGGCATCTGGGCGTGTCTGGTCGCCACCGGGCCGCACATCGCCAGCGAGCGCAGCAGCGGGTGGTTCCAATACCTCTCGCTCCTGCCCATCGCGCCCTGGAAGATTGTGGTGGGCCGGGCGCTGGTCGCTATTGTCTTAGCCCTGCCAGCGATGCTGCTGATCGATGGCACGGCCGTCCTGGTGCGTGGCGTGCAGTTGACAGCCGGGGAGTGGGTGTCAACCATTCTGCTCACGTGGGTGGGTGTCTGGCCGTTTGCGCTCTTAGGCATTGCCCTGGGCTATGTGACCAATGAAAGTACCTCCCTGGGCGTGACTTATGGCCTCTTTACCGCAGTGACGACAATCGGCGGCTTGACGGTACCTCCGTCGATCATGCCCAATGCCATGCTCACCCTTGCCAAGACGCTGCCGACCTATCACGCCGCCGATCTGGGCTGGCGACTGGCGAGCGGGCAAGCGCCAGAACTGATCAGTGCCGTCGTCCTGGTGGCCTGGGCGCTGGCATTCCTGCTGGTCGCCGCGCTCTTTGCCCGCCGGGCGGTACGGGTGCGGTAATCGAGACCGCCTTGTCAGGTGACGAGGTCCTCGTGTACAGTGTTGGCAGCGGCGGTCTCTCTCGTCAGGAGTGGGTTTCAGCGGCACCAGAAAGGGGCGTGTTTCCATGCAGCCTCAGGACATCTTGCAGGATGAACCGGAACATGGGGGCGTCTCGCCCGCTCTGGTGTGGGGCATATGGCTGATGTGGCTGCCCTTTCTCATCCAGCCAGGGGTGATGTATGCCCAGATGTCGCCATCCCTGCTCAAACTGGCCGCCCTGATCAGCTTCGTCCTCTTTATCGGCGTCTACTTGTGGGCTAGCTGGCAGGAAGCCTACCGCTTGACACGAGCAGCACCGCTGGAGAGCGGTTTCCAACGTGGATGGTGGGTGCCCTACGCGCTCCTGCTCGGGCTGAGTCTCACCGTGCCCTTTCTTCAGGGCCCCAATGGGCTGGGCGCCCTCATTTATGCCAGCGCCAGCGTGGCCGGGCGGGTGACAGCCCGCCAGGCCCCGCTGGTCTTCGGCGGCCTGATGCTGCTGGACCTCCTGCTGGGTCTGCTGATTGCGGCCCCCTGGGAGACGATGGCGTTGATGCTCTTTCTGATTGCTGCTGTCGGAGCGACCACCGCCACATTCAGCCGTGCCTTTCGGACCAATCGAGAATTGCGGCTGGCCCGCCGCGAGATCGCCCGCCTGGCCGTCTCAGAAGAGCGTCTGCGCTTTGCCCGCGATCTGCATGACCTGCTGGGCCACAGCCTCTCGCTGATCGCGCTCAAAAGCGAACTGGCCGAACAATTGGTCCCCGAAGACCCGCAAGCGGCGCAGCGCGAGGTGCGCGATATTGAGACAGCAGCCCGCACGGCGCTTCAGGAGGTGCGCGAGGCGGTGGCTGGCTACCGGCAAACCACCCTGGCGAATGAACTCCAGCGTGCGCGCGAACTGCTGGCCGCCGCCGGTATCCGCTGCCTCGTCCAGAACGACGCCGACGCGCTGCCGACGCCCATCGAAGCGCTGCTGACCTGGGTGGTGCGCGAGGGCGTCACCAACGCCATGCGCCACAGCCGGGCAAAGCAATGCGTGATCTCCCTCGCGCAGCAGCCTGGCGAAATCTGCCTGACCGTCACCGATGATGGGCAGGGCGACAGCCGTCAGGCGTCTTCCGCCGCGCTGCAATCGGGTCAGCCTGGCAATGGGCTGCGCGGCCTGCGTGAACGCGTGGCAGCGCAGGGTGGCCGCTGCGAAGCCGGATCAGTCGGCAAGCATGGGTTCCGACTGGCCGCTGTCTTGCCGCTGTCGCCAGCCGGGAACACGCAACCAGCGATCCTGCAAACAGAACAAGCGAGAGGAGACGTGGGATGATTCGGGTGCTGTTGGCCGAAGATCAGGCAATGGTGCGTGGCGCGTTGGCCGCTCTCCTCAATCGTGAGCAGGACATCACCATTGTGGCTGAGGTGGGGCGTGGTGACGAAGTGGTGGCAGCGGCCCGGAGCGCCGCGCCAGATGTGGCGCTGCTCGATATTGAAATGCCTGGCGCCACCGGCATTGAGGCGGCAGCCGCGCTCCACGCCCAGATGCCCTCTTGTAAGGTGCTGATTCTCACTACGTTTGGCCGACCTGGCTACCTGCGCCGGGCGATGGAGCAGGGCGTGGTGGGATTTCTGGTGAAGGATGCCCCGGCAGCGCAGTTGGCAACGGCCATTCGTCGCGCCGTGGCGGGTGAGCGCGTGGTCGATCCACTCCTGGCAACCGCAGCGCTGGAGCAGGGAGACAACCCGCTGACCGAGCGCGAGCAGACCGTCTTACAGTTGGTCCGGCAAGGAGCGAGCAACGCCGAGATTGCCTCGGCACTGGCGTTGACCGAAGGGACGGTGCGCAACTATCTCTCCACAGCCATGCAGAAAGTGAACGCCAGCACGCGCATCGAGGCTGCCGTGCGTGCTGAGCAAAAAGGCTGGCTCTAGTACATGGAGGGAAAAGTGGCTCCATGATAGAATAGGGGGAAACAGCCCAGGAGCAGCAGGCATGCCGAAACGAGCCACCCAGGTCATCCTTAGTGACCAGGAACAGGACGCGTTAACCCAGCT
>Ga0209060_10000234_pt1:5000-126874 | contig 126874 bp, 111 predicted proteins | sample Coa_R1_8_FD_187155 | JGI IMG/M metagenome (GOLD analysis project Ga0209060, IMG submission 187155) | Surface soil microbial communities from Centralia Pennsylvania, which are recovering from an underground coalmine fire - Coalmine... | ecosystem: Environmental > Terrestrial > Soil... | reverse complement strand
TGATGAGCGCGCCGCGCGTGGCCGCCGCGCTCGGGATGAAGCTTGACGCCCGGCCGAATCCGCGCGAGCGAGAGACTGAGATCGGGCACCGAAAACACCACGCCCGCGACTTCGCGATTCAGCACCGCCACCATCGAGAGGTCGCCCACCGGCGTTCCCTGCAACGGACCCATCATGGGTCGGACCTCGTCGCGCGTGATCGGGTTCCATCCCCAATGGCGGGCGAAGGCGGCATTGGTGACCTCGGTCCAGGCGTCGACGGCGGAGAAGAAGCCATACTCGCGCCAGCTCATCACCGAGGCGCCATGCGCGCGCGCAGCTTCGATCATTCGCTCGTAACGCACCAGCATCGCCGGTGTCAGCGCCGCCGTATAATCGATCTGGCCCTTCTCGGTTTCGAAGCCGGCGTTCTTGAAATAACGATGGTAATACTCGGGATTACCGCGCAGCAGGAACGACGGCAAGGCGCCGTAATTGTCGATTGCGTAGGGATAGTCGAGGAAGGCGGCGAAGCCGCTGCGTACCGACTCCATGTTAGCGCGGCTCAGCCACTCCATCGCTCGCCCGAGCATCGCGTCCGCCGCCTCGTCCTGTCCGGCGGCGGCCTCGAAATGAATTAGCTGTCCCAGCCGTTCCCCCCAATGAGCGATATAGCGGCGGTTGATGACGGCGCTGACACGCGCCACCAGCCTGCCGCCGCTCCACGCACAGAAGGGCTGCAGATGGAGATAGGGAGCGGTGAGCGTGCGCCCGGACAGCAGGTCAACCTCGTTGCGCACGTCGGGCGGCCACCACGCTTCGCGGTCGGCATAGACCTGGTACGGCAAGCGGGCGAATTCCTCGAACGCCTGGGCGCTGTTGATGGCTTCGATGCGGATTTCGACAGCGGCGCTCACTTTATAGTTCCCCGCAGACTAGCATTGCCCGGGCGTTTGCGACCAACCGCGCCAATCTTCCAGCGCCCGGGAACCTTCACTATACCCCAATCGGTTTAGCGGATGGCTGATCGGTGTCGACGACTCACCCATCGCCCGGCGCCATCGGCTTGGAGGACTGGACACCTCCCCCCCAAGGTCCCGGTCGCAGGTATGCGCCGCCTCGCGCGTGCTGCGGCCGGGCCCGTATTTCAGTCAGGCAGAGCTGCAGCGCCACGAGTTCGCCCCGCGATGCCGCTGCTCAGTGGGGCTGCGCGCCTCTCTCCGTTTGCGCCCGCGCCCTGGCCGCGATAGCCGATTGGCAGCGCCGGCGCGCCTCCTCCGCGACGCCCGCCAGGACCGCGAATTCGGGTATGTGGTCGTCCCATTCAATCAGCGTCGGTACTCGGCCATAGCGCGCGACCGCGTGCTCGTAAAGCGCCCAGACCTCGGGCCGGACGGGATGGTCGTGCGTATCGAGCAGGTAGTGGCCGTGGTCACTGTGGCCCGCGAGATGGAACTGGACGACGCGGTCCACCGGGATCGCGTCGACATAGCGGCGCGGATCGAAACCATGATTGAAGGCGTTTACGAAGACATTGTTGATATCGAGCAGGATCGCACAATTGGCCTCCTCCGCCACGGCGGCCACGAATTCCCACTCCTCCATGCGCGATGCGCGAAAGGTCATGTAGCTCGACACGTTTTCGATAAGAATCGTCCGTTGCAGCGCATCCTGCACCTGGCGGATACGGCGGGCCACGTGATGCACCGCCTCTTCGGTGTATGGGAGCGGCAACAGGTCGTGCAGATTGCGGCCGCCGACGCCGGTCCAGCAGAGATGGTCCGAAACCCACGCCGGCTCGATCCGCCGGATGAGTGCGCTTAGATCGTTCAGATAGCTGCGGTTCAGCGGATCGCTCGAGCCGATCGAAAGCCCGACACCATGCATTGCCACCGGGTAGCGCGCGCGCACGCCCTCGAGCACTGCGAGCGGCCGTCCGCCCTCGACCATGAAATTTTCCGAGATGATCTCGAACCAGTCGACCGCGGCAGCGCCGTCGCTCGAATCAGTCTCGAGCACGCGCGCGTAATGCGGTCTGCGCAGGCCCACGCCGAAACCCAGAGTTGCGAAATCCGCTCGTGTCATCGAGGTCCTGAAATGCCCGCGGAAATGGGCCGAACTGCCGGATGCGCGCGACCGCACCCGCGTTGCGCGATCCCGACCGGCAGCACGGCGTGGCGGCGCCGAAGCTGCGCCGCCTCAGGTACGCGGCTTTTCCGGTTTGCCGCCCTTATCCGTGCATGCCTTGGCCGAGACCGTCGTTATCCATCCTTTGCCTTTGCACGAATTCTGACCCATGCATCCGTTGTTGGCGCTCTTGCACGAGCTCTGCCCCTTGCAGCTGTTTCCGCCGATACACTTCACGTTGCTCGAGCTCGCGGAATTCGTCGAAGAGCTCTGGGCCAGCAGCGGCGCGCTCAGGAACATCGCGCCGACCGCCGCAGCCAAGAGCGCACCGCTGACCGTTCTGCGTTCCATCGTGATGATTCTCCTTGTCAGTTGATGCGCGTCGCTTACCCGGTTTTAAATCGGGCCGTCGCAGCCATCCGTCCTCGGCGCTCGCCACCCTTCCCGGGCTAACAGTTTAACGGCGCGCACAGTTTAGCGAAGAGTCGGGCTACCGGCCACGATTTTCGAGCCGCGAGCGCGTCCCGATTTGAACTTATGTGCCGCCGATGCGATCGATTTCGAGATTTTCGGGCTCGGTCCGTCGAGCGGCCCGACCGGGCGAAAGACAAGCGTAACTCCCGCGACTCGAAGAAATGGGGAACTTTCCTCTCCGGCGCGGGATTTATGCCGGTAGCGGTGTTATATGCTGGTGATCTTCGCATATGGGGGAAAAGGGAGGCAGCGAGAAGCGCGGGCTGTTCGAACGCGAGGCGCTACCTCACGTCGACGCGCTCTATTCAGCCGCTCTGCGATTGTCGCGTAATCCGGACGATGCGCGCGATCTGTTGCAGGAGACCGTGCTGCGCGCGTATCGCTTCTTTCATCAATACACCCCCGGCACCAACTGCCGCGCGTGGCTGCTGACCATCCTGTACAACAACTTCCGTAACGGCTACCGCGGCGCAGAGCGCGAACATATTTCGATGACGCCTGAGGACTTCGATCGCGAGGTCGAAGACTTCAGTGCGCGGGGAGATCAAACGCTGATCAATCCCGAGCTGCTGCTCTCGGACCAGGTGCTCGATCATGAAGTGGCCGCCGCGCTCAACAACCTGCCCGCGGACTTTCGCACCGTGCTGATGCTGGTTGATGTGCAGGAATTGAACTACCAGGAGGTTGCCCAGGTACTCGGAATACCGATTGGAACGGTCAAGTCGCGAGTATCGCGCGGCCGTCAGATGATGCGCACGACGCTCGGCACGTTCGCTCGTCGCCGCGGCCTCGTGCGTTAGACCAACCGTGCGCGACAGGCGGACCGTGCGTAATCCCGGCCAATAACAGGTTGGCGAGACGCAAGCGCGTGTTAGCATACGCAGGGAATAGCTGGTAGTGAACTGCGAAGAATATATTAATAAGTTCCTGTCGGCGCACGCCGACGGCGAGTTGACGCCCGAGGAGGAGCGAACCGTGGTTCGCCATCTGGGCAGCGGCGTGGACGACGGATGCGCCGCCTGCCGTGCGCGCCTGGCCGAAGAGCGGCTGCTGAAAGCATTGATTAAGCGCCAGGTCGCCGCCGTCCACGCGCCGCAGGATCTCCGCGTACAGATCGATCGGGCACTCGATCGAATCGATCGTGGCGCCATCTCCGGCCGAATCGGAATCGCCGCGGTCGCCGAATTGCGCCGCCCACGCACCTGGATACCGCTTGCGGCGGCGGCGATGCTACTGGTGGTGGTGGCGGCCGGCGGCGGGCTTTCGTGGATCCATGGCGGCGGAACGTCCGGGGGCGTCAGCGCCTTGTCGGCCGGCGACGCGTTGGACCAGGCGGTGTACAGCTACGAGACCTTCGAAACCGCGTTCCGGCCCAATGTGCCGTCGGGCTCGCTGGCGGACATCGCGATGGCCTATGGGTCGGCCGCGATGCCCGACCTGATGTGGAATTTCGAGTTTGCCGGATACGCCGTGGTGGGCGGCAGGATCGATCGGCTGCCCGACGGCAACCCGATAACCTACACCCTATACCACGGACGCAACGGCGATATCCTGTGCTCGCGCTACAAGGCCAGCGACTTCGCGATTCCCCCCGGCGCGATCGGCCAAATCAACGGCCACCTGCTCTACGAATACCAGGGTTACAGCATGTGCCTGACCGTCTCCGAGCACGATCATTTCATCTGCGTGCTCACGACCAGCGAGCCGATGGATGAACTGCGCCACGACATCTCGCTCGCCCGCGCTTTCAGCATTGTCCGCTGAACCGGCCGCACACGTCCCGCGCGATCGTCAAAGAGCGCGCATCATGAGTAGCGCGAAACCGCCGACAGCTCGCGTTCCAGCCTGCGTGTCAGCTGAACGATGCGCGCGGTCACCGCGGTCCGCGCGGGCTTTTCCGCGGTCGCGCCTTCCCCGTGCGGCGTTGGCGCCTCCCGGTATGCCGGCAATTCGTCCGGCGCGGGCACACCCGCTTCGGCCACCATCCTGCGCAGCGGCGCGCGGCTGACCGCGCCCGACTCCGTCGCCCCGCGCAGATTTTCAAGCCAAGCGCTGATGCGCGCGCGCACGACTTGCTCGATCTCGTCGCGCGCTCCGGCCTGCTCGTGCGCGTTCGCGCTGGCGGCAACGAACGCCAGCCGGCGAAGCGTGTCGAGCGCGCCCACCAGCTCGGCGCCGTCGATCTCGGCGCTCGATCCTTCAAGCATCGCGTCATTGGCCACCGTGAGCATTCGCTCGATACCCTCGATCACCCCCATCGCCGCCGCCGCGCGCCTTTGTGAAGCAGCAGGATCATTGCGAGCATCAATCAGTTCGACTATCGCAGCGAGCGGCGCCTGGAACTGCTCGGCCAGAGTGCGGCTTGGATGCTCACGCCACAGCATCGATACGCCCGCACGTATCATCATTCCGAGACTTATCCCCCAGATGCTCCAGATCGAGCCGAGCACGTCGGTACGCGGTCCTGGGCCGCCGTAGGCGATGACGAAGGCCGTCCCGCCAATCGCCAGGTAAGACAGAATTCCGCCGCCCTCGCCGACGTACGCCATCAGTACGGTGCCGGCAAAGATCGCCGCCATATATGCGGCGGGCGAAGTGAAGTTCGGCGCCACCGCGATCGTCCCGAGCGCCGCCAACGCCAGCGCGCCCGAGGCGCCAATCGCGCGCATCGTGAACTTTCCGACCGTCGCACCATGACTCGGCGGTCCGCCGAGCATCAGCAGCCAGATCGCCGCATGCAGCGCCGGATTGTTGTCCCACAGGCCGAGCAGGAACGCGGCGCTGAGCGCGATCGTGTGACGGGTGCTGAACCGCACGAGAATATTACGCACAATCCGAGGTGGCTGCGTCGCTCGCATCCCGAGCGACTCGCCATCAGGCGGAAATTCAAGCGCGTCGGATTCAAGCAACTCGAGCATCCGCGCGAGCGCCGCCGCAACCGGCGCAGCCGCGGATCCCTGCGGCTCGAGCCGCGCCAGACGGGTCGCGAACGCGTCGTGGTCGACCGGAACGTCATCGCCCTCGCTCATGCCTGCGGCTTCGGCGGCGCTACCCGACACGGTGCGCGCGGCTGCGGCGACGGGCGACAGCCGCTCCGCTGGCGCGAGCGCCGCCGGAGCGGCCGTCAACCGCGCCCGGTTCGCGGCGCGCTCGAGGCGGCGATCGATAGCCGCCCAAAGCGCCCGCGGTGCGCCCTGCGGCGCGGCGGGCGGCGATTGCCGCCCGCCGCGCCGCAGGGCGCGCACGGCGGCCTCCAGGCGCTCGGTCTGGACGCGCACCGCCTCGGCCAGGGTGACGTCGGCGAGCAGCGCCGCCTTTTTGGCGGCGCTGCTCGCCAACGCCAGCGCCCGCTCCAGCAGCGCGAGATGGCGCCCCAGGCTGGAGGGGAGCGGACGCGCGCTCGCGCGCATCTGCTCCCCTCCGGCGTCCGCCGCGGTATCGTCCGCTTCGGCCAGCGATTCGAACAGCGCTGCGAACTTTGCGCGCGAGCGCTCGAGCGACGCCGCGATCGAATTTGCCAGCACCGACTCGACCGGCTCCGGACGCATGATCGCGTTGCACACCAGCAGCACGCCCACGGCGACCGCGATACCCGCAAAACCTTCAGCCTCGAACCGTCCCAGCTCGTCCCCCGGCAGAAACATCGCCATGTAAAACGCCGTGACTACCGGAACTTGAATCCACACCCACAGCCGACCCAAAGTCGGTACCGCATAGATCCAATAGCTGGAGTACAAGCAGATGAGGACGAAGGCCGTGACATGGGCGACCGGCGCATTCACCAGCGCCCCAACCAGCGCCAGACCGAGCATCTGGAAGACCGCCGCGAAGCCGACCAGCTCGGCGCCGCGCGCCGCGCTGAACGCGGCTTCGGGCAGCGCAAAGTTGACCAGCAGCGTCAGCCCCAGCGGATTCGATATCTGCATCGCCGCCATCGCGCCCGCGCCGAGCGCGGTTATCAGGCCGACGCGCGCGGCGCGACGCCATCGTCCCGGCTCGGGGCGCAATTCGGACGCCAACGCTCGCCATTCAACCATTGGATCGACCGGCGATAAGGCTAGCCTCTCCGCGCGCTCGAGTCGCGCGCGCGTGGGTGTCGGTTTTTCGACCGCGGGATTGTGCGCGATGCTCGCGCTCGCCGCCGCGGCGGCCGGATGCGCCCTGTCGAGCGAGCGGCCGGAGCTGAATCCCTCGCGATTCGCGCCCCCGGCGCAGGAGCATGAATGGGCGCCGCGCGCCGGCGCGCCGGCCATCGATCTCGAAGGCACGGCGGTCGCGCAAGCGGAGCGCGGCGCGCCCGCGCCCGCAACCAAATACTCGCTTGCCGCGCTCATCGCGCTGGCGCTCAGCCGCAATCCCGAGACCCGCGCCGCGTGGCAGGCGGCGCGCGCCGGGGCCGCCGAATGGGCGGTCAGCCGCGCGCCCTTTTATCCGACCGTCCGCCTCGAGAGCGAAAACGGTTACGAACGAATCGTCGACCAGGTGCCGAAGCATTGGGGCACGCTCAAGAACTGGCGCAGCAGCGACCAGCTCGCCCTCGATTACGATCTGATCGATTTCGGACGGCGCGACGCCGCGTCGCGCTCGGCACAGGCAGAGATGCTCGCGGCGAACCTGCGCTTCAACCGCGCGATCCAGACCCTCGTCTTCGCGGTCGAAAAGAATTATTACCTGCTCGACGCGCGGCGCGCGGACGTGCTCGCCGCGCAGGCGATCGTGCAGCTCGCGGTCACCGACCGCAAGGCGGTCGAGAAGCGCCATGCGGGCGGGCTGGCGACCAGGCCCGATGTGCTGCTGGCGCGCCAGCGCGAGGCACGCGCGCGATATGACCTGGAAAACGCCGAGCTCGGCGTGCGCGACGCCGAGGCCGACCTGGCGCCGGCGCTGGGCGTGCGCGTCGATGCGCTGCCCGCGATCGAAAGTTCCGCCGCCCAGCCGATTCCCGCCGGTCTGAGCGGCGCCGTCGATCGGCTGATCGATGTCGCGTTGCAGGAGCGGCCCGACCTCGCAGCCGCGATCGCGACCGTGCGCGAGCGCGAGGCGGCGGTCGACCTGGCGCGCGCGTCGCTCTATCCGACGGTGGAGTTCTCGAGCTATTACGGCAGTCACGCCTTCAACTACACGCTTTCCAATCCGCCCACCCCGCAGTTCACCGCGCTTGCCCCCGAATACGCGGCCGGCCTCGCCGTGCACTGGGATGCGTTCGCAGGCTTCGAGCACGTGAACACGATCGTGCGCGCCGAGGCCGAGCGCGACGCCGCCCGCGCCGACTTTTACCGCGGCCGGCTCGACGTTGCGAGCGAAGTATGGCGCGCCTATTACGCCTTCACCACCGCGCTCAGAAAATACCAGTACGCGCAGGCGCTGCTGCGCGCCTCGCAATCCGCCTACGATTCGAACTTCGGGTCCTACAGGAACGGGCTGGCGACAATCGTCGATCTGCTCTCGGCCGAACGCGACCTGGCGGATGCCAAATACACGCTGGTCGGCAGCCGCGCCGAGGTTCTGATTGCCGCGGCCTCGGTGGCCTACGCCACCGGCGCGATCCCGCAGCAGGCGCGACCGTAAGTTGGCGCAAGCGGCCGAGCCTGCGGGCGCGAAGCCGTTCAATGCGTCTGCGAGTGGAGCGGGAAACCCCGGCCGGCGGCGGACGCCGGCGCGCCGTCAATCGTGACCACCGCCGTCGCGCCCATGCGGAAAGGGAAGGCGGGATCGGCGCCCTCGAGCGTTATCCGCACCGGGAAGCGCTGCGCCAGCCGAACCCAGTTGAGCGTGGGCGCGACGTTGGCCAACCCCGACATGGTCGCACCGTTGCTTTGGTACAGCGCCCAGCCGACGCCTTCGACCACGCCGCGAAAGCGATGATTGGGATAACCCAGCAGGTAGACCCGCGCGGTCATCCCCGGCGCGATATGCGAGAGAAACGTCTCGCGGAAATTGGCGATCACGTACCATTTGCGATTATCGACCAGGCTCAGTACTGCGTGGCCCGCGTTCGCATACTGGCCGATGGTCGTGTTGAGGTTGGTGACATAGCCGTCAAATTGTGCGCGCACCTCGCAGTAACCGACGTTGAGCTTCGCCTTGTAGACGCGCGCCTCGGCTTCGGCGCGGCGCGCGTTGATATCGCCAAGCTGGCCGAGCTGCTTTTGGGCCTGGCCGACTTCGTTGCGCGCCTGATCCACGGCGGCGCGCGCCGCCGCGAGCCGGCTGCGGACGTCCGCGACCTTGTTCGCGGTGACGTACTCCTCCTTCTCCAGCGGCACCAGCCGCGCCAGATACTGGCGCTGATAATCGGCCTCGGCCTGGGCCGCGCGCGCGCGCGCGCGCGCGGCGCCGATGGCGCGGTCGAGCGCTTCGATCTGCAGGTTGGTCAGCGCGAGCCGGGCCTGGGCGAGGTCGAGTTCCGCCTGGTAGGGCCGCGGATCGATCGCAAACAACAGATCGCCCGCGCGGACGTGCTGATCGTCGCGCAAAGGAAGCGCGATAATGGTGCCGCTCACCTGCGGCGCGACGTCGACGATATTGGCGCGCACGTACGCGTCGTCGGTGCGCGGATGGAGATAGTACAGCCGCACGACCTGCGCGCCGAGAACCGCGTCCGCCAGCAGGACCGCGGCGAACAGGAGGCGGGCGACAATTCGCCGCATCGCAATGCCCGCCCGCGCGCCGTTCGCTTCGCTCATTGCGGTCCCGGTCACGCGCGGCTGAAAAAGATAAGCCAGCCGGCGAGCGCAAACATCGCGATCAGCGCGGCGTAAAACAGTGGTAGCGGATGCAATTCGCGCTCGAGCCCGGCCGCGACCAGCAGCGGATGGCACATGGAAGCGAGCAGCGCGCCGACGCCCGCGCACAAGAGCCATCCCGGAAAGTCGGCGCCGGCGATGCTGACCACGGGATCGCATCCCACAGCACCCAGCAGCAGCGCCGCGCATCCCGCCAGATAGATCAGCCCCCGCGCGCCCATAATCCAGCGCAACGCATAGGTAAAAACGCGAGCGCTGGCAAGCGCGCAGTAACCCGCGCACCGGCGCCGCGGGCGAATGCGGGGATTATCTGGCTAGCGCCGAGGGCGCGCCGTCAGCCGCGTCGAACAGGCGCAACTGATGGGGCCCGCGATTGACGGGAATTTCGACCGGGTAGCGGCCAGTGAAGCACGCGTCGCAGTAACCCTCGCGCGGACCGTCGAGGAACGAATACAGGCCGTCCCAACTCAGATAGTCGAGCGAATCGGCGGTGATGTAGCCGCGGATTTCCTCGATCGAATGGCTCGAGGCGAGCAGCTCCTCGCGCGTCGGCGTGTCGATGCCGTAAAAGCACGAGTTGGTGGTCGGCGGCGCCGCGATCCGCATGTGCACCTCGCGCGCGCCCGCCTGCCGCAGCATCGGGATAACCTTGCGCAGCGTCGTCCCGCGCACGAGCGAATCCTCGACCAGCACGACGCGTTTGCCGCACAGCAGCTCCGAGACCGGATTGAACTTGATCTTCACGCCGAAGTGCCGGATCGACTGGCGCGGCTCAATGAACGTGCGCCCGACGTAATGGCTGCGCACCAGCCCCATCTCGAACGGCAGGCCCGACTCCTCGGCATAGCCGAGCGCGGCGGCATTGCCCGAATCGGGCACGGGCACGACGATATCAGCGACGGCGGGGCATTGACGGGCGAGCGCGCGCCCCTGCAGCTTGCGCACCTGGTAGACGTTGCGTCCGTAAAGCAGGCTGTCCGGCCGCGAGAAGTAAACATACTCGAAGATGCATCTTCGGGGCGCGGCGGGCGGGAACGGACGCAGCGAGCGCGCGCCCTCGTCGCTGATCACGACCATCTCGCCCGGCTCGATCTCGCGCAGATAGTCCGCGCGCACCAGGTCGAGTGCGCAGGTTTCCGAAGCCACGATCGGCGCGCCGTTGAGCGAGCCCAGCACCAGAGGGCGGAAGCCGAGCGGATCGCGCACCGCGATCATCTCGCGCTGCGCGAGCACGACCAGCGAGTACGCGCCGCGCACCTGTGCCAGCGCCTCGGCCACGCGCTCGGCCAGCGTCGGCGCACGCGAGCCGGCGATCAGGTGGATAATCAGTTCGCTGTCCGACGACGACTGGAAGAGCGAACCGTTGGCCTCGAGCCGTTCGCGCAATTCGCCGAAATTGACCAGGTTGCCGTTGTGCGCGAGTGCGAGTCCGCCGCCGGCGTATTCCACCACCAGCGGCTGGCAGTTTTTGAGTGTGGTCGAACCGGTGGTCGAATAGCGGTTGTGACCGATCGCCGCGGTGCCCTCGAGACGGTTGATGACCTCGCTGCTGAAAATGTCCGCGACCAGACCCATCCCGCGATGCGAGATCAGCGCCTTGCCATTGGACGAAACGATGCCGGCCGACTCCTGGCCGCGATGCTGCAGGGCATAGAGTCCGAGATAGGCGAGATTGGCGGCCTCGGGATGGCCGAACACGCCGAAGACGCCGCACTCTTCGTTGAACGCGTCGAGCTTGCGCTCCGCGGCGTCCACCTCGACGAACAGGTCTTGGTCGGGCGCGTGCGGTCGGATCGGGTCGGGACCCCGCACAGGGACTTTATCCATGGGGGGCGAGCCTCCGTGAAATCGCCTGTTCGTGGATTTGCCTCAACTCGCGCACGTCCTCGTCAATGGTATTTGCGCTCCCGGTGTTTGCGATCCGCAGGCGCGGGGCGTCGATCACCCGACCGATCGGGATGAATTCGATTCCGCCAAACAGCCCGCGCAGCTCTTCCATCCGGTCCGGATCCGCCGATATCACCACCGTCGACGCGCCTTCGCCGAAAAACACTTCGGCCTCATCCCCGTCCGGCATCCGCTCGATCTCGACTCCGAGCGCTCCGTCAGGGCTGAAGCAGCATTCAGCCAGTGTAACCGCGAGTCCGCCTTCCCCTGCGTCGTGAGCCGATTTTATCAACCCGCGATCGGCCGCGGCAACCAGCCCGTCAATCAGCGCGCGTTCGCGTCTCAGATCGAGCGCAGCCAGCTCTCCGCCCTCGATTCCGAACATCGCCGCGCATTCGCTGCCCGCAAGCCTCGCCGGCGCGGTGCGCAGCGCGACGACCGCGTCGCCGGCGCGCTTAAAATGATGGCTGACGCGGCGGCTCAAATCTTCCAGGACTCCGAGCATCGCGATCGCCGGGGTCGGCGGAATCGCGCGGCCTTCCGTCTCGTTATAGAAGCTGACGTTCCCGCTTACGACCGGTGTTTCGAGCGCGAGCGCGGCGTCGCGGATACCCTCGACTCCGCGGACGAACTGCCACATGATCTCGGGGCGCTCGGGATTGCCGTAGTTGAGGCAGTTGGTGAGCCCGACCGGCCGCGCGCCGACGCATGCCACGTTGCGCGCGGCCTCGACCACCGTCGCCGCCGCGCCGACGTAGGGATCGATCGCGCACGCGCGCGGATTGGAATCGACCTTGAGCGCGAGCGCCCGCCTGCTGTCCTTGATTCTGAGCACGGCGGCGTCGCCGCCCGGCCCCGCAACCGTGTTGCCGAGCACGATCGAGTCGTACTGCCGGTAAACCCAGCGCTTGGAACCCACATTGGGACTGTCGAGCAAGCGCCGCAGCGCCTGGGCCGGCGACACCGTCAGTTGCGACGCACCGCGTGACTCGCAGCGCTTGGGCGGGCGCGCGGGCCGATCATAGATGGGCGCGTGGTCGGCCAGCGCCTCGACCGGGATATCGGCGACCAGTTGACCGCGCCATCGCACGCGCCAGCGCCGGTCGTCGGTTACGCGGCCGATGACCATCGCGTGCAGGTCCCAACGCGCAAAGATAGCCGCCAGATCGGCCTCGCGCCCGCGCTCGGCCACCAGCAGCATCCGCTCCTGCGACTCGGAGAGCAGAATTTCGTACGGCGTGAGGCCGGTTTCGCGCAGCGGCACGCGATCGAGATCCAGCTCGATACCCAGTTGCCCGCGCGCCGCCATCTCGCTCGACGACGAGGTCAGTCCGGCGGCGCCCATGTCCTGGATAGCGACGATCGCGCCGCTGCGCATCGCTTCGAGGCAGGCCTCGATCAGCAGTTTTTCGGTAAACGGATCGCCGACCTGCACCGTGGGGCGCTTGGTCTCGCTCGCGGCGTCGAACTCCGCCGAGGCGAGCAGGCTTGCGCCGTGGATGCCGTCGCGTCCGGTCGCCGATCCGACGTATATTACCGGATTGCCGACGCCGCGCGCGCGCGCGCTCTGGAGTTCGTCCCGCCGCGCCAGTCCGAGGCAGAACGCGTTGACCAGGATGTTGCCGTTGTAAGCGGCGTCGAACATCGTTTCGCCCGCGACCGTGGGCACGCCGACGCAGTTGCCGTAGCCACCGATTCCGGCGACCACCCCGCCGAGGAGGTAGCGCGTGCGCGGATGATCGAAAGCTCCGAACTTGAGCGAATCCATGCTCGCGATCGGCCGCGCGCCCATGGTGAAGATGTCGCGCAGGATACCGCCGACGCCGGTCGCCGCGCCCTGGTAGGGTTCGACGAAAGACGGATGGTTGTGGCTCTCGATTTTGAACACGGCGACCCATCCGTCGCCGACCTCGAGCGCGCCCGCGTTCTCGCCCGGCCCGCCGACCACGCGCGGACCCGCGTTGGGCATCATCCGCAGATGGCGGCGCGAGGATTTGTATGAGCAGTGCTCGGACCACATGACCGAGAACACCCCCAGCTCGGTGAAGGTGGGCGTGCGCGCGAGCGCGCGTTCGATCGCGCGGTATTCATCTTCAGTGAGCCCGTGCGCGCGCGCCTGCTCGAGACCGACCGCCGGCTCATCCGGCAGCGCGATTGGCATCTCGGCGTTGCGATGGACGGTCATGCCATAAAACGGTCATGCCGCCGTGCTTGAAGCAGCAGCCGTTGATGCGCCCGGACGTCTGCCCTCGATGCTCATCGCAATTGAACGGAAAATCTTGAGACCGTCCTCGCCGCCGAGCGCGGCCTCGACCGCATGCTCGGGATGGGGCATCAGGCCGAACACGTTGAACGTCTCGTTGGCGACGCCGGCGATTGCGCGCATCGAGCCGTTGGGATTCGCCGCGTCGCATTCGCGGCCGGAGCTGTCGGTGTAGCGCAGCAGGACCTGACCGCGCTCTTCCATCGCGCGCAGCTCCTGTTCGGGTGCGACGTACAGCCCCTCGCCGTGCTTGATCGGCAGGCGCAGCACCTCGCCCTGGCGCGCGGCGCAGGTGAAGGGCGTGGCCGCGTTCTCGACGCGGACGTGGACGCGCTCGCAGACGAACGCGAGCGAACGATTGCGCATCAGCGCGCCGGGCAGCAGATGGGCTTCGCACAGGATCTGGAAGCCATTGCAGATGCCCAGCACCAGGCCGCCCGCGTCGGCGAAACGCACGACGCTTTTCATGATCGGCGCAAAGCGCGCGATCGCGCCGCAGCGGAGATAATCGCCGTAGCTGAATCCGCCCGGCAGCACCACGCATTGCACGTCGCCCAGGTCTTCGTCCTTATGCCACAGCGCGCGCGCCTCCTGCCCCATCACGCGACCGAGCGCCCAGAGCGCATCGGTATCGTCGAGCGAGCCGGGAAAGCGGACGACGCCCCATCTCATCGCGACTGGTTCTCCGGCGACTCGTCCCGCGCGGCCGCGATCTCAAACGTGTAATCCTCGATATTCGGATTGGTGAGGAGCTGATCGCACATCCGGCGCACCGTGGCGCGCGCCTGCTCCGCATCCGAAATGTCGAGTTCCAAAACGATGTAGCGCCCGATATTTACCTGACCCACGCCATCGAAGCCGAGGCTCTTGAGCGATTGCGCGACCGCGCGGCCCTGCGGATCGAGGATGCCCTTGCGTGGCGAGACGAACACCTTTACCAGCAACTCAGCGCCTCCGTTTGCGCGGCCGCGGCATGCGGCACGCTCAATTCGACACCCGGCGCAGCATCTCCTGGTACGCGCCCTCGACGTCGCCCAGGTCGCGCCGGAAGCGGTCCTTGTCGAGCTTTTTGAGCGTGGCCTTGTCCCAGAAGCGGCAGGTATCGGGACAGATTTCGTCGCCCAGCAGGACCTTGCCGTGATGACGTCCGAATTCGAGCTTGAAATCCACCAGGATCACGCCGCGCTCATCGAGGAACCGGCTCAGGATGTCGTTAACCTTGAGCGCCATCGCATGGATTGCGTCGAGCTCGCCCTGCGTGGCCCATCCGAACAGGATCGCATGCTCGGGATAGATCAGCGGATCGTCCAGCGGATCGGACTTGTAATAATATTCGACTATCGGATACTTGAGCCTCTCGCCTTCCTCCCGGCCCAGCCGCTTGGCCATCGAGCCCGCGACGAGGTTGCGCACCACGGTTTCCGCGGGGATGATTTCGAGGCGCCGGCATAGCATCTCGCGCTCGCCCAGACGTCGGACGAAATGTGTCCGCACGCCGTTGCGCTCGAGCAGGGTGAAGAACAGCTCTGACATCAGGTTGTTCATCACGCCCTTGTCCTCGATAGTGCCGCGCTTCTTGGCGTTGAACGCGGTCGCATCGTCTTTGAAGTAGGCAATTACGAGATCGGGATCCGTAGTCGAATAAAGCTTCTTCGCCTTGCCCTCGTAAAACATTTCGAGTTTCTGCGGAACGTCTTGCACTGGCATTCCTCCGTCCTAGCGGGAATTCATCGCAGCACACTTCCGATGCGCCGGCGAGTGGATTCTAATCCGACCGGCACATGCGCTAATTCAAGCCAAGCCGCATGCGCACGACAAACCCGCGCGACCCGTTTGTTCACAAACCGCGGCGCTTATACACAGCCGAGCCATAATGATTTCGCGCCGGTCCAAGCTTGTCAGGTCTGGGTTTTGCCCTGGGTTTTGCCGCGCGGCGTGAAGCGCTCGACCAGCTCGGCGGCAAGTCCAACGTAACCACGGGGCGTGAGCTTCTCAAGCCGGCTGCGGGCGCGCTCGGGCAGGTCGAGCCCGGCAATAAAGCCCCGCATCGCCGTTCTGCCTATCGCACGGCCGCGGGTCAGCTCCTTGAGGCGCTCGTACGGGTCCTCCAGGCCATGGCGGCGCATCACGGTCTGGACGGCCTCGGCCAGCACCTCCCAGGCGCCCTCCGCTTCGAGGTCGGCTGCGATTCGCTCGGAATTAAGCTCGATACGGGTCAGGCCGCGCGCCAGAGCGTCCAGCGCGACCGTCAGATGACCGAACGCGGTGCCCAGCGCGCGCAGCGCCGTGCTGTCGCTCAAGTCGCGCTGCCATCGCGAGACCGGCAGCTTGGTCGCGAGATGCTGAAACAGCGCGGTCGCGAGCCCGAGGTTGCCCTCGCAGTTCTCGAAATCGATCGGGTTGACCTTGTGCGGCATCACCGACGATCCGACCTCGCCCTTGACCGTGCGCTGGCTGAAATAGCCGAGCGCGACGTAGCCCCACATGTCGCGCGCAAAGCCGAGCAGAATCGTGTCGATACGCACCATCAAATCGAGCAACTCGGCGATAAAATCGTGGCTTTCGATCTGCGTCGTAAGCGGGTTCCACACGAGGCCCAACGATTCGACGAAGCGGCGCGAAATTTCGATCCAGTCCACGTCGGGCGCGGCGGCCGCGTGGGCGTTGAAATTGCCGACGGCGCCGTTGAACTTGCCCAGGTACTCGTGCCGCGCAAGCGCGCGCTGCTGGCGCTCGAGGCGCGCGGCAAAAACCGCCAGCTCCTTGCCCATCGTGGTTGGCGTCGCCGCCTGGCCGTGCGTGCGGGCGAGCATTGCGACGCCGCGCCACTGACGGGCCATCGCGCCGAGCGTGGCGATGATTCCGTCGAGAGCCGGTTCCAGCCGATCCGCGCAGAATTCCTTGAGGATCAGCGCGTAGGCGAGATTGTTGATGTCCTCGGAAGTGCAGGCGAAATGAATCATTCCCGGCGGGATGCTGATCTTTGCGGCCGCGACCTTCTCACCGAGATAATATTCGATCGCCTTTACATCATGATTCGTCGTCCGCTCGAAGTCCTTCACCCGGCGTGCGTCGGCGAGCATGAAATCCGCGTAAATCGCGCGCAAACGCGCCGGCGCCGCACGCTCGAGCCTGAACTCGGGAATCGCGCCGCTTTCCGCCAGCGCTATCAGCCATTCGATTTCCACCCGGACGCGGTAGCGGATGAGCGCGAACTCGCTGAAGTAGCCGCTGAGCGCGCGCGTCCGTGCCTGGTAGCGGCCGTCGAGGGGCGTAACGGCGAGCAGCGCGACGTCGGCGCCATCCGGCACTGAACGCATGGCCGGGGCCGGCGTTTGCGTCGCTGCGGGTTTGGAGCGGTTCGGCTGGGAACGAGTGCGTGCAGGCATGATGGCGGTCGCTAGCGTCCAGTATGCCCGAAGCCGCCGCTGCCACGCGAACTCGGCGCAAGTTCCGCAACCTCGACGATCTCGGCGCGCGCGACGGGCGCGATGACGAGCTGGGCCAGACGATCGCCGGGTCGGATAGTGATCGGTGCGGCGCCCAGATTCACAACCAATACTTTAATTTCACCGCGATAGTCGGCGTCGATCGTGCCCGGTGAATTGATCAGCGCGAGCCCTTCGTCCAGCGCGCGTCCGCTGCGCGGGCGCACCTGTCCTTCGAAGCCCTCCGGGATTTCAAGCGCGATACCGGTCGAGACCGCCGCACGCGCCATCGGAGCAATCTCAAGCGATGCTTCAATATCGGCCGCGAGGTCGATCCCGGCCGAATGTGGCGTCTGGTAATGCGGGAGCGGCGTCGCGGACGATCTCAGCCGCCGCACCTTGACGATGGGAGTCATCGCCTCAGACCTATCCGCCGCCGCCGCGCCGCGCAAACCGGCGCTGCGCAGGCATCCACAGGCTCCTAGAAGGCCCAATGGCCGCGGACGAACTCGGCCACGAACAGGCCCAGCCAGAGCAGCGACCAGCTTGTGACGATGACGTCCCAGATGCGCCGGCGCGCCAGGCGCGCGATCAGAATGAACAGCGGAAACAGCATCAGCGTGTATCGCGGCGCGCTGATGTCCCATGATTGCGTGACAAAAAATATCCAGTTGAGCCCCATCCACGCCGCGTACGACGGGCGCAGGCTGAAAATCGCAACCACGGTACCCGCCAGCCCGATCGCCAGGTAGAGCAGCACCTGGGTGCCGATCATCGCGGCGCGGGTCGCGTCGGGGTCCTGCCCGATCTGGTAATTGACCCGGATGCTGCTCCATGGCGGCACCAGCGAATGCGACCAATGCTCGCGCTGCACGCCCAGGAAGGCGAACGCGTCGCCGGTCGTCCGGTAGTTGACCGCCAGGTACGCGGCCAAACCACACAGCACCAGCGCGGTCCACGACCAGCGCCAGTTAAACCGCCGCGTCTTCCACCACGTCCAGAGCGCGTCCGCGCCCAGCGCCGGCAGCAGCAGGATTCCGTTGGGCCGCGTGAGCGCGGCGAGCGCGCCGATCGCGCCCGCCGCCAGCCATCGCTCGCGGCGCGCGGCGATGAAGGATGCCAGCACCAGCGCCAGAAACAGACTCTCGCTGTAATCGGTGTGCAGAAAATAGGAGGTCGGAAAGATGAACAGCAACCACGCCGCGCGCCATGCCAGGCGGCGCGAAGCGTCGAGCGCGACCAGCCGCGCCATCATCACGCCCGCCGCCACAGACGCGACGGTCGAAATCAAAAACGCGCTCAGCACCGGATCGCGCACCGCGACGGCGACCAACCGGATCGTCCACGGATACAACGGAAAGAACGCCAGGGCCAGCCGTTGATCGCCCGTTGGCGCATACCCGTGCTCGGCAATCAGCAGGTACTGCGGCCCGTCCCATCGATTCCAGATCGTGAGCAGGCCGGCGAATCCGGCGACGCGCTCGCCGCTGGCGATCTGAAACGCCATCGCGCCGAAAATCAGCACCACCGCCTTGAGCGCAAGGACCATCGCCGCGACCGACCAGTCCTGCACGGTCATGCCGAGGATCGAGCGATGGCGACGATCGTTGGATACGGACATCGGCTGCGGCAATCCGCCGTGCCGATGAAGCTAGAGAGTTTGGCCACCGCCCGGCAAGAGCATCGGCCGGCGCCGAATCGGCAGCGCGGCCGCGCGTGCGGGCGCGGATCGGGAGGATCTTCGATGGTGCGGGACGCGGCCGCTCGACGCGAGCGGCTACTTCAGCTCGGAAAAGACGTCGGCGCCGAAATTGCGGCCCTTGAGATCGCCGAGCAGCACGAGCGCCATCCTGCCCGACAGAAACGAACTGGCCGCCAGCTCGACCACCTGGTCATGCGTGACCTTGTCGATTTCGCGCGCCAGCTCCTCGAGCGGAATTTCGCGGCCGAAGTAAATCTCGTTGCGCGCCAGCCGGTTCATGCGGCTCTCGGTCGATTCCATCCCGAGCAGCATGTTGCCCTTGATCTGGCTCTTGGCACGATTGAGTTCTTCGCTGGTCAGGCCGGAGCGGGCGATCTTGCCGATCTCGCCCAGCGTGACCTCGAGCACTTCCTCGACCCACTCCGGGTTGGTGCCGGCGTAGATTCCGATGTAGCCGCAGTCGAGGAACGCTGACATGAACGAGTAGATGCTGTAGACGCGCCCGCGCCGCTCGCGCACTTCCTGGAACAGGCGCGAGGACATCCCGCCGCCGAGCGCCGTGTTGAGCACGTAGCTCGCGTAGCGCAACGGCGAGGCCTGGCTGATGCCCGGACTGCCGATACAGATGTGCGCCTGCTCGAGTTCCTTCTGCTGGTTGATTACGACGCTGCGATCGACCGGCGGCGCGATCGCCTCGCCGCGGCCGTCGCCCGAGATCGCGCCGAACAGGCGCGTGCAGTCGTCCACCAGCCGCGCGTGGTCGACCATGCCGGCGGCCGCGATGAATACGCGGCCGGCACGATAGCGTTCGGCCATGAACGAGACCAACAGCTCGCGGCTGATTGCGTTGACCGTCTCGACCGAGCCGAAGATCGGCAGCGAGAGCGGATGGCCCTCCCAGAATTTCAGGTTGAAGACATCGTGGATAAAGTCGTCGGGCGTGTCCTCGGCCTGCGAGATTTCCTGCAGCACCACCTGGCGCTCGCGATCGATCTCGGCCGCGTCGAACACCGAGTCCAGAAAGATGTCGGCGAGCAGCTCGGTGGTCATCGCCAGGTCGGCGCCGAGCACCTTGGCGTAATAGCAGGTGTATTCCTTGCCGGTGAAGGCGTTGAGCACGCCGCCGACGGCGTCGATTTCTTCGGCGATCTGCGCCGCGCTGCGCTTGCGCGTGCCCTTGAACAGCAGATGCTCGATGAAGTGCGAGACTCCGTTCTGCTCGGGCGTTTCGTAGCGCGAGCCGTTTTCCACCCAGATGCCGATGGTGGAGGAGACCACCGAGGGCATCGGCTCGCTGATTACGCGGAGCCCGTTGGGCAGTACGTCTTTGAGGATCACGCGCGTCAGTTCGCCTTCTTCTCCAGCTCCTCCTGCGCCTCGCGCAGCGAGAGCCGGATCTTGCCGTCGCGGCCGACCTCGAGCACTTTAACGTTGATCTCGTCGCCCTCGTGAATCACGTCCTCGACCTTGCGCACGCGCTCGTTGGAGAGCTGCGAGATGTGCAGCAGGCCGTCGGTGCCGGGCAGAATTTCGACGAACGCGCCGAATTCCACGATCTTGCGCACGCGGCCCTTGTAGATGCGGCCGACCTCGGGCTCGGCCGCGATCGCCTGGATCGACGCTATCGCCTTTTCGATCGCGAGGCCATCGGAAGACGCGATCACCACCGTGCCGTCGTCCTCGATATCGATCTTGCAGCCGGTCTCCTCGACCAGCGCGCGGATCACCTTGCCGCCCGGGCCGATGATCTCGCGAATCTTGTCCGGCTTGACGTGGATCGTGACGATACGCGGCGCGTACATCGAAACCTCGGTGCGCGGGGTCTCGAGCGCCTTCTGCATCACGCTCAACACGAACAGCCGCGCGTCGCGCGCCTGATGCAGCGCCTGGCGCATCACTTCGCGCGTCACGCCGCCGACTTTGTTGTCCATCTGGATCGCGGTCACGCCGGTCGAGGTCCCGGCCACCTTGAAATCCATGTCGCCGAGATGGTCCTCGTCGCCGAGGATGTCGGTCAGGACGCGGACCTGCTCGCCCTCCTTGACCAGACCCATCGCAATCCCCGCGACCGCCGCGCTGATCGGCACGCCCGCGTCCATCAGGGCGAGACTCCCGCCGCACACCGTGGCCATCGAGGAGCTGCCGTTGGACTCGAGCACCTCGGAGACCACGCGGATGGTGTAGGGAAAGTCCTCTTCCGGCGGCAGCACCGGCAGCAGCGCGCGCTCGGCGAGCGCGCCGTGGCCGATCTCGCGCCGGCCCGGGCCGCGCAGGAATTTGACCTCGCCGGTGCTGAAGGGCGGAAAATTGTAATGCAGCATGAACTTCTTGTAGCGCTCGCCCATCAGCGCATCGATCTTCTGCTCGTCCTGCGAAGTGCCAAGGGTAACCGTCGCCAGCGCCTGAGTTTCGCCGCGCGTGAACAGAGCCGAACCGTGCGTACGCGGCAGCATCTGCACCTGCGCGCTGATCGGACGGATATCGGTCGATTTGCGATCATCGATGCGCTTGTCCTGCTCGACGATCGCGCGGCGCACGCGCTCGCGGATGACCTTCTCGCAGGCCTCGGCGAGTTCCTTCTCGCGCTCCGGGAAACGTTCGGCCAACTCCGCGACGGTGCGGTCGGAAAGGCCGTACACGGCGGTGTTGCGCTCCTTCTTGCCCGCGATGGCCAGCGCGGACTCGAGCTCCTGCGCCATCCGCTGGCGCACCGCCTCGAGCAGCGCGGGATCGATCGCCTTGGGCGTGAATTCGCGCTTGGGTTTGCCCGCCAGGCGCCTGAGTTCGCCCTGCAGCTCGAAGATCGGATTGAGCATCTCGTGCGCCGTGAACAGCGCCTCGAGCACCGCCTCTTCGTCCACGATCTGCGCGCCGCCCTCGAGCATCACGATCGAGTCCGGCTTGGCCGCGACCACCATCGAGATATCGCTCTGCTCGAGTTGCTCGGCGGTGGGATTGGCGATGAGCTTACCGTCCACGCGCCCGATACGCAGCGCCGCCACCGGTCCGGCGTGCGGAATATCCGAGACCTCGAGCGCGGCCGACGCGGCGATGAGCGAGAGCATGTCGGGATCGTTGTCGCGGTCGGCCGAAAGCACGGTCACCACGACCTGGGTTTCCTTGTCGTAGCCCTTGGGAAAGAGCGGGCGCATCGCGCGGTCGATGAGCCGCGAGGTCAGGATTTCCTTCTCCGACGGGCGCCCTTCGCGCTTGAAAAAGCCGCCGGGGATTTTGCCGGCGGCGAAGGTCCGCTCCTGGTAATCCACCGTGAGCGGCAGGAAGTCGATATTGGGACGGGCTTCGTATGCGGACACGACCGTCGCCAGCACCACCGTCTCGCCGTACTGGGCGAGCACCGCGCCGTGGGCCTGCTTGGCCAGCCTGCCGGTCTCCAGCGAAAGCTTGCGGCCGGAGAATTCAACCTCGAGTTTTCGATACATCTGAGTTACACCTGAGGGAGGATGGAGGGCCGCTTTGCTCGCGCCACGACGGCGCTTTGGCCAATCCCATCCCGCAGCGGCCATGTGCCGCAACGGGCGCGCGCCGCTTGAGTGTGCGGCGCGATTTTGAAGCTTGTTCGGCCTATCTCCGGATACCGAGACGTTCGATCAGCGCCTTGTAGCGCGCGGCATCCTGTACGTGCAGATAGTCCAGGAGCCGGCGGCGCTTGCCGACCAGGCGCAGAAGTCCGCGGCGCGAATGATGGTCCTTCGCGTGGGTCTTCAGATGCTCGGTCAGTTGCTCGATACGCGCACTGAACAGAGCCACCTGCACTTCGGGCGACCCGCTATCGGTGGCAGTGCGAGCGTGCGCCTGGACGATTTCCCGCTTGCGAACGGCTGCGAGAGGCATCAGGAGTCTCTTATTTCCCTTTCCCTTTTTTAATCAAACAGGCAGGTTATCAGAGCCAGTGCGGCCAGTAAAGCCATAACGGACCGAACAGCGTCTGGCTTTCGCTCATACACATACATCAAGAGATTCGCGCAACATAGCCGATTCGCGCGCCTTTCGATCTCGCGCTCAGACGATGGCGCCGACCCGAGCGAGCCAAGTCAGCGAGCCGAGAGCCGAAAAAACCCGAATGGATAGTCGCTCGGGCGACTCAAAATCCCGCACGGCGCCCTGGGTTCGGGGCGCCGATCGCTTCGGACCAGCAGGCATCCATCAGGCATCCATCCTATTCTCACAGGCATCCGATTCGCAGCCGGAGGGCACGTCGGCACAGGCCGCAACCGCGACTCAGGGCGGAGCAGCCGCAATACCTGATGGACTGAACAAGTAGGTCGCGGTCAGGCCAGCCTCAAAACGGCTTCCAGCCAAGCGCAGGAAAAATCGGCCGAACGACGGACCGTCCCGCGGAAATAATCGCCGCAACCGATCCGTTACATGTAGTGCGGCATGATCTTTTCGCCGAAGGTGCGTAACTGCTCCTTCATCACGTCCATCGGGATCATGCCCTGGTCGAAGTTCCAGCAGAAATATTCCGGGTTCGCCGCTTCGACCAGCGCGTCCATCTTGCGCCGGATATCCGACTCGGAGCCCATGAACAGGTAATGCGCCTTGTCCATGCGATCGATGGTCCATTCGCTCTCGGGCACCAGCGCCTTGCCGCGCGGCCATTTCTCCTCGTCGCCAGGCAGGCGGAACGCCTCGAAGAAACCGAAGTGGCCCCAGAACTTGCCGAAGCCGACGCCCGCGGTGCCCATCTCGGCGAGCCGATACGTCTCTTCCTTGTTCTGGCCGAAATAGATTTGCCGCAGCACGCCGATTCGCTGACCTAATTCCAGCTTGCGCCCGGCCTTGGCCGACTCATCCTTGAACAGCCGCGCCACGCGTGCCATCGCGTCGGGATGCGTAATCAGGGTCATCGGGATGATGCCCTGCTTGGCGCACCATACGATCGTCTCGTCGCTCACCGAGAAAGCCTGGAAGAGCGGCGGATGCGGCCGCTGGTACGGCTTGGGCACGACAAAGATCTTCCTCACCTTGCCGTCCTCGACTTCGCCGGGCGCGCCGTACTTCTCGGTCCATTTATGCGGCGGCCAGGGCGTGCCGGTTTCGTACGGATACGGATATTCGTAGTAGTCGCCCTTGAACGAGAACGGCTCGTCGCCCCAGGCCAGTTTCAGTATCTGATAGACCTCCTCGAAAACCTTGCGATTGGTCTTGTCGATGTCCGACTGGTCCGAGGTGGTCGCCGAGACGTGCAGCTTCTGCCCCATCTGGTTGAGCCAGCGATGCTGATAGCCGCGCGCGAAGCCGACGAACGTGCGCCCCTTGGTGAACTGGTCGAGCCATCCGATCTCGATCGCGAGGCGCAGCGGATTCCATCCGGGCAGCACGTAGCCGATCGGCCCGACGCGCAGATGGTTGGTGTTCATCGCAACGTACAGATGCAGTTGCGGGACGCTGCCGACCTCGAGCCCTTCGGTGTGCAGGTGATGCTCGGGAAACGCGACCATCTCCATGCCCACGTCCTCGGCCATGCGCGCGAACTCGACGATCTCCTTGATCATCGCCTGCCAGCGCTCGTTGATGGCCGCGATCGGGCGCAGACGCTCGCGTTCTTCCAATGTGCCGGGGACCGTGGGCAGCAACAGAAGTCCAAATCGCATGTTTCGACTCCTCGCCCGGCGGCGCGCCGAGCTGTCTGGTTGCGGATAAGTCCGTCTAATACGGATCGCCTATGGCCCTTATCCTAGCGCCTTGCTGAAGGTGTGCAAGCCGCGGGCGCCCGGGGCCGCCGCTCCTATCGCATCAGCCCTTCGCGGCGCTGTCCTTCCATCGCCGCATCATCGTGTTCGACGGGCGCGTCTCGTCGCGCAGCTTGTCAGCGGTTTCGCGGCCCGCCACCGGCAGCTTCTTCGGATCGAGCAGACCGATCTGCACCAGCGCCGTCGCCTGGTCCCAGTGGATATGCTCGTGCGCGAGCTTGCCGCCGCGGAACTGCACGATGGCCACGGTCGGGATCTCGACATATCTGCCGGTGGGCGGGATGCCCGGCAGCAGAAAATCGATCTCGGTATCGTGAGTGAAGCAGAGCAGGATTTCATCGACCAGCCGATCGGGCCCGATGGTTCGCGAGACCGGCACGATCTTCGTGTCCTTCGGCAGGCGCGGAATAAAGTGGTTCCGGTAGAAACGATGGAGTTCGCGCTGTCCGACGCCGCCCGTCATCGTCGGCACATGATTGACGTACGGCTCGTCCACCATCGTGGCCATCGTCGCGTCCGCGTCGTGCGCCTCGAACTCCAGGCCGGCGTGGCGCTCCCACAAGGCGTTGAGATCGAAGCGCGGGCCGATCACGCCGCGCAACAGCCCGAGCGTGCGCGAGTGCGCTAGCGAGGCGGCGAAGCGGTCGTAGCTCGGGCGCGAGGAATTGCTGAAGGCGTGATCGGCGCCGGGATAGAGGTAAATCTCGACCTGCTCGCGGTCCGCGAATGCCGCGGCAATCGCCTCGCGCGCCGCCGCCGGCACCAGGCCGTCGCGTTCGCCGAAATGCAGCGCGATCGGGCAGCGAATCGCGCCCGCTTCGTTGAGGCGCTCCTCGATCCCGACCCCGTAATAGCTCACGGCCGCGTCGATATTGCATCTCGCCGCCGTCAGGTATGCGAGCATTCCGCCGAGACAAAAGCCGACGGCGCCGACCCTGCCGTTGCATTCGTCCATCGCTCGCAGCCCGCGGACGGTGTCGGCGACGTCCTTGATCGCCTGGTCCGGATCGAAGCGGCGTCGGAACTCGAACGCGGCCCTGATCTCGGCCTCCGAATAGCCAAGTTCGATTCCGGGCTCGATGCGCCAGAACAGATCGGGCGCGATCGCGACGTAACCTTCCTCGGCGTAGCGCTCGGCGACCTCTCGCAGATAGCCGTTAACGCCGAAAATCTCCTGCAGCACAATGAGGCCCGGACCGCGCCCCGCTTCCGGCAGCGCCAGGTAGGCGCTGAAAACGCCGCCGTCGGCGGCGGTCACGCTCACGGTTTTGGTTTCGACGCTCATGACGATCGCACCTCTGTCGGCTTCGCCGCGCTTTCTGCCGATGCTTATGCCACAGCGGCCGAGGCAATCACAGCCGGGCGCGGCTTGGATACGCGCATTATGCGCCGCAGGGCCCCGCGGACTATGCTTCGAGCTGGAAGCGATCGCCGGCCATCGCGAACGATTGCGATAGCCGCGACTGAAAGGAAGCGCAGAAGATGATTGAACCGCCGCGCCCGAACCGCCAGTCACCCCAGGAGCTGCTGATGGGGCTTGCGCTGGGCTACATGCTCGCGCGCGCCGTGCACGTCGCCGCCGACATGGGCCTTGCCGACCTGCTGCGCGACGGACCGCGCACCATCAACGAACTTGCCGGGGCGACCGGCGCACAGCCGCAATCGCTCTTTCGGCTGATGCGGATGCTGGCGGCGAACGGAATCTTCGCCGAGGACCAGCCGGGGCGGTTCGATTTGACGCCGGCGGCCGCGCTGCTGCAGAGCGGCGCGCCGGGTTCGCTGCGCGAGGCGGTGCGGCTCGCCGGCGATATCACGGGCGAAGGCCGATGGTGGAGCCTGTGGAGTGACCTGGAGCGCTGCGTGGTGACGGGCGAACCCGAGTTCGATCGCGCGTACGGAACCGACTTCTATTCGCACCTGGCGGAGACCCCGGCGGCGAACCGATGGTGGTCGCGCGGCGTGGCGAGCTTCGCGGCGGCCGAAAACGTCGCGATCGTCGAGAGCTTCGATTTCTCCGGCGCGCGCAAAATCGTCGATGTCGGAGGCGGCCGCGGCGGTTTCCTCGCCGAAGTGCTCAAGCGCTATCCGGCGCTAAAGGCGGTGCTGTACGACCATCCGCTGATCGTGACCGAACCCGAATATCTCGCCGCCGCCGGCGTGCTGGAGCGCTGCGAACTCGTCGGAGGAAATTTTCTCGACTCCGTGCCGACGGGCGCAGACATGTACGTGATGAAGCGCATCCTGATGGACTGGAGCGACGACGATTGCGTCCGCCTGCTGCGGCACTGCCGCGATGCGATGACGCCTGACGGGCGCGTCCTGACGCTCAACGTCGTGCTCCCGCCGGGCAATCAGCCGCATCCGGGCAAGATCATCGACGTTTTCCTGATGCTCCAGTTGCGCGGCCGCGAGCGGACGGAAGATGAATTTCGCGATCTATACCGCCGCGCCGGGCTCAGGCTTTCCCGAATCGTCGCCAATCCTTCGATGCTCGCGGTGGTCGAAGGCGTGCGCGACTGATCACGGAGGCAGCAGACCATAGACGTCGAGTTCGGTCTGCGTGCCGACGTACACTTTGCCGTTGGCCACGGTGGGCACGGTGAACTTGACCGCCGGACCGGCGGTGTCGCGCGAACCGGCCTGCGCGCTGTTGTAGAGCTCGTCGAGCGTGTATGCGTTGTAGGCGTGCAGCACGGCCGGATCGCCCGAGGCGTAGCCGCTGGTCTCGAGCGCCCACACGATGCGATGCGCGCTATGGTCGCTGGAAACCGCGGGGGTCGTGCCGGGATAGTCGAAAATCGTGGTTGTCCATGCGGCCGCGGCGGTCGCCAGAACTCCATTGACGATCTGCCAGGCGCGCAACCGCGCTCCCACGCCGCCGATGTACAACGTGCCGAAGGCAAAAGCCGGCGCGTCGAAGAGCGGGAAATGCGTGCCCACGACGCCGACCGCCTGCGAATCGTTGCACGGCTGACAGTACCCGCCCATCGGAGAGCGCCGCAGCAGGTACAACCGCCCCGTCTTGATCCCGCCCACCAGCTCCCATGGGTTCGCCGCATACGGCTGCGTGGGCAGCAGCACGGCGCCGGTGATTCCGCCGTCTTCGTCGAGCGCCGCGAGCGTGGTCTGGTTCGACGGCGTGAAATAGTCGACCACCTTGAGCGTATTGGGCGCGAGCTTGACGTAGCTGTCGCCGAAATCAGTCCTGCCGTTGAATGTTCCGTTACCGATGCCCATGAACACGTAGCCGGAGGGGGGTGCCGAAGGCCCGTTACCGCTCTGCCAGATTCCGCCTTCGCTGCCGTTCGGGGTCGAGTTGAAAACGGCCTTGCGCGCCAAGGTGAGCGCGTCATACGCGAAAAGCCATCCGTGATAGCTCCCCTGATCGCAGTTCGAGGCGAACGCGATGTAGACGTTGCCGTTGGCGAGCAACAGCGCGGCGCGCTGCAACCCGAGCATCGGATCGAACGCGATATGACCGGTGCCGTCGCCGCCCACACCGGTCCCTGCGACTGTTCCGGAAATCTCCACCGGACCGCCGAATTTCTCCGCCCCGGTTGCGAGATCGAGCGCGTGGAGCTGCGTGACGTACGTGTTGTTGTTCTTGGTCTCCGAGACGACATAGAGCGCCTGGTTCTCCAGGCTGATCGCCGGCGTGCCCGTAATCCCGATCTCAGGCACCAGGTTGTTGCAGTTGACGTCGGTGGGACTGACCGTGGTGATGCCGGCCCCCGGATCGATGAAGCTCTTCTGCCACAGCGTCGTCGGCGCGAGATCGTCAGCGTCGAAGGCATAGACGCTGTCGTGCTCGGACGCGGCATAGACCACGTTGTGAACTCCCTGTCCCGGTATGGCTAGCTGCGAGACATACAGCGGCTCCGCGTAGAGATAGCCGTCCACCGGATATGAGAAGAGCTTGCCGAAGGCGGCCTGGACCACGTTCGACGGCCGCAGCACCGTCTCGAGTTTATTGAGGCCGCTGCGCATCGAATCGTTATGAAACGTCAGCACGTTGACCGCCGCGGGAGTCGGCGTCGGCGACGGAGTCGCCGCGGCCGCCGAGCTGTCATTCGCGACGAGAGCGGCCAATAACGTAAGGAATGCGAAATGAACAGCGAACTTCGACCGACGCACGAGCAAATCAGACGCCTCTAGACGCCGGATTTTGTCATGCCTTCATTCGCAGCACAAAGTTTCGCGCGTCAATCTTAACTGGATGCGCTCGATTGATTGTCGCGAGCGAACACAGCAGGTGTAAGCTCGCCGTCAGGGAGCCGAGCGGGCGCCGAGCAGCGGACCCAACAACGACCCGATACCTCCCATGGTCGGAGCGCCGGCAGCGCCGTTCGCGGCTGCTCCCGCTGGATAACCCGGTCCGGAATAGCCGGGCCCCTGATACGCGGGGTAAGCAACCGGCGATTGCGCGGATCCACCGCCCAACAGCGGACCAACCAGCGAGGCCAAACCTCCCGAGCCCGGTGCTGCGGAGCTTCCGAAAGGAGTCGCTGCAGGACCGCCTGCGTATCCGCCGGACGGGAGCGCCGGCTGTCCGTACGGCACCGCAACGACCGGAGGAGTCTGCGGCGGATACGGCGCAGGCATATAGGGCGGCCTATATTCGTATCCCGAATATCCGGGACCAGCATAGGAGGAGTGCGGCGGTTCCGGCAGCGGGGCCCAGTAAGGTAGTGCACGGGCCGTGCGCGCCGAGCCGCTCAGCTCGCGGCGGAGCCGCTTGATTTGCTTCCGCCAGTGCCGAGCGGCCTCGCGATCGCCTGCCTGGCGCGCTTGCACGTACCGCGCCTCGGCGTAGTTCAAGTGCTGGATGAGGTTCTGGTATGCGTGGACCGGCCCTCCCGGATAGGCACCGCATGGAGGCGGCGGCCCGTACTGCGCCTGATAGGCGGAAATATCGTCGGGCTCGCCGGCCATAATCGCCCGCGGGGCGAGCAGAGCCACCCCCGTCGCGAGCAGAAAAGCGGCCAGGGCCGGTACTGCACGAAATACGCTCTTGACGCTGCGCGCGCGAGCGCGCTCGGCGAAAATGCCCATCGCGGTGATTGCCTCGCCCTCAAATACGATCTGCGGGCGATGCGGTTTCCGCCTCCGCGCGACGCCGGCTACGGCAGCGCGGCCACGGCCTCGATTTCGACCAGCAGACCCTCGACCGCCAACGCCGCGACCCCGATCAGCGTCGACGCCGGCGGATTTTCCCTGGCGAAGAATTCGCGCCGCACTTCGCTGATGGCGCGATAGTCATCCTGCTTATAGTTCACCACGTAGGTATTCATCTTGATGATGTCGGCGAGCGAGGCGCCGGCGCCCTTGAGCGCAGCCGCGAGATTCTCGGTCGCCTTGCGCACCTGCGCCTTCAGGTCGCCCCGTCCGACGATCTGGCCCTCCTTGTCGATCGCCACCTGGCCCGAAACAAACAGCATCCGGCCGCCGGTGAGCGCGACCACGTGCGTGTACCCGCGCGGAACATGAATCGTATCGGCGTTGATGAATTGTTTCTGCATCGTCGGCTTCCTCCGTGTGTTTAGAATTTCGAATACCAGGGTGAGCGATGCGGGTCCTGGAGCTGGAAATCGATCTGGAAGGCCCGCAGCAGCGTGCCCTGCTCGTGTTCGAGCGACAGCCGCGCATCTTCGAGATCCACTTCGGCCTGGACCTGGTTGCCCTGGGCCGAGATCAACTGCTCCTGGAACTGGAGCAGATCGTGCGTGGTCGCCATTCCGACCCTGAAGCGGATCTCCTCGTCATGCAGCGCCTGCGCCGCATAGTAGGTGGCTTCGCGGGTGGCCTGCACCCGCTTCTGGTCGGCCTCGAGATTGGCCAGCGCCGTTTGCACCGCCACCACCGCGCTCGAGATCGACGCTCGATACTGCATGCGCAGCGATTCGTACTGCACGCGCGTCTGGGCCAGCACCGCGCGCGCGGCGGCGTTGTCGAGCGGGTACTCGAAGTTCAGCACCGCGGCGTAGTTGTAGAAGCTGAAGCCGAACAGCCGATTCAGCGCGTCACCGTAGATTCCGCCGAACGGCAGCTTGGTTCCGGAGCGCGGAACCAGTGGATTGGCCGCGCAATTGCCGCTGGTCAGGCCGGTGAAGTTGCGGATGCAGGGCGTGGTGCCGGCGGTCGAGTTCAGCCCGAACTGCGCGCCCAGGTTGAGCTGCGGCAGCGTCTGATTTTCCGAGTACTTGACCTGCATCAGCGCGCCGCGGATCGCCTCGCGCATCGCCTCGAGCGAAGGCCGATACTGGATCGCCGTCTCCAGCGCGACCTCCTCGTTGGGACTCGCCTCGCGCGCCGGATTGGGACGGTCGGTGGGCTCGATCTCCTGCGGCACGAAGGTCGACGACGGATTCATCATCACATCCTGGCGCAGCGCCGCGCGCGCCGCGCGCTGCGCGGCCTGCGCCGTGTAGACGTTGGCGGCCGAAGTCGCTTCGGCCGATTGCGCCTCCTGCAGATCGATCGGCGCGAGCGTGCCGACCTGGAGCGAGATGCGGTTCTGGCGCACCAGGTCGCTGTTCAGCCTGAGCGCGTACTCGGCCACCTGCAGATTCTCTTCGGCTTCGACCACGTTCCAGTAGTCGGTGCCGATCCTGAGCACGAAGTCCTGGATCGTCTGCGCCATGTTCCACTGCGACGCCTTTTGCGACGATTCGGCGATGCGCACGTTGAGCGTGGCGAAGTTCCAGCCGAAATTGCGCAGGATCGGCTGCGAAACCGAGAGCGCGAGCTGCGGCACATAAGACGGATTGATTGACGAAAAGGACGAGTTGGAAAGCGCGCGCTCGTTGTCGAACGTGATCCCGAACGTGCCGTTGGTCAGCGCCGAAACCTTGTTCAGCCCGAAGTCCCAGTCGTAGAGCTTGTTGCTGAAGGCGCGGCTGCCCTGGACCTGGAACGGCGAGCTCACCGGTATGACGCTCTTGATGATATCGCCCTCCGCGGTCAGCGCCGGATCGAAAGCGCCGTTGGCGACCTTCACGCCTTCCTCGCTGGCCAGCGGATCCAACTCCGCGACTTTGACGTTCGGATTGTTCATCAGGCCGATATAGATCGCCTGCTTGAGCGAAAGCCCGCGCACCGTGTCGTCGCGCGAACCCAGATAGGGCTGACTGATGATGCTTTCGGGCGCGACCCGCTCGGCCGGCGACAACTGCCGGACGAACGTGTCGGGCAGGGACAGCACCGAGGCGCCGCGCTCGAATGGCGCGGTCTGCGTCGAGGGCAGATTTATATCCGGCGCCGCCTGCTCCGGCACCGGGATAAGCTGCTGATTACGCGGAGTGGCAATGGGCGGCAGCTTGGGCACGCCGACGGCGAGGCCGGCTGGCGGCGCCGCCGCGGGCGCGGAAGGGGCGGTCTGCGCGCGCGCGGCGGGCGACAGCGCGGTCCACGCCGGCATCGTCAGGATCGCGAGCACGGAAAAAATCTTGCGCACCATAAGGCTCAGGTGACCTCCTTGAACGTCAGGACTGAAAGGGCTTCACACGATACGCAGCCGCAGGTCGCGCGTTTCGCAATCAATCGCCGTGACAAAGCCGCATTGGGCACTTTCGCCCAAACGCACGGCGCTTGCAACGCGCGTTGTGCTTCCGGATCATAGCGGCGCGCTCGCATTGCCGTTTGTCCGAGCGCGCGAAACGCAGCGTGCAGGCCCGCGTATCCGGATTGTTTTCCCGGCCTTGACCGCGAGGATGTTCGGTGAGGATGTTCGGTTGAGAATTTCAGCCAAAGAAACTCGAGCAGCGCGTCGTCTGTCAGCGCCGCGCGCCGCTTTGATATCGATGCTCGGCGCATTCGCGGCGCTCGCCGCAATCGCGCGCGCGCAGGTCCCGGCGCCGCCCCCCGGACCGCCGCCGCTCACGCGGCCTTCCGTGCCCGTGCTGCCCGGCGCCCCCTCGCAACTCATCAGCGTGCCCGGCGTGGTCGCCACGCCGCTGCTCACGCCGGTGCCGATACCGACCGCGTCGCCGACGCCCGCGCCGCGATCGTTCAACTGCAGCTGCTACACCACCACTTCGGGTGTGGAATGGTCCGGAACGGTCACCGCCTCCGGCTATTCGGCCGCGAGGGCGGCGGCGTCGGGTGCCTGCCTTTCGTACGTGACCAGCGTGCCGCAGTCGCCATTCATCCCGCCCGGACAATCCCCCGGGCTGAGCAATGGAACAACCGCGTCGGAATCGGCCGTGCCATCCGCAGCGACTTCGAATACGACGGGGCCGCCGGGTACGACGACTTCGAACTCGCCGGTCAACGCGCTTAAGAGCTCACCCTCGCTGACCGGAGCGACGTTCTGCAACGTGTGCGCGTGCAATTGATCGGGCGGGGCCGCTATTCGACGTCGTCGCCGGCGGACGGCGGTGGCGTGCCCTGATGCTGCCGCGCCTGGTTCGGTTGCCCGTCCTTGCCTGATTCGTACTTGTAGCCCTGGTAGGCCAGGCTCGGGACCGCCAGCCACAGGCATCCGGCGCAAGCCGAGCAGAACACGAACAGTGCGAGCGCGACCAACACTGCCCTGCCCGCAGTGAAAGCTGCTCGGCGCTTGATCGCCGCTTCCCCCCGATTGCCGCAAGCCGCCGATGGCAATGCCCGCGCCATCAGTTACGACGCGGGCGTGGCCTGGGCGGTCGGCGATGCCTGCGCCGCGGCACTGTTGGCGGGCTGCGGGCTGGTGGAACTGGGGCCCGCCATCGCCGGCACCAGCGTGTACAGGCAGCCGGCGCACAGCGCCGCGGCAAGGACGGCGACGGCTGCGGCCGCGGCCGACCTGAAGGCGATTGTCGTGCGATCCCGATGCTTCATCTGCTCTCCCCCTCACTCGTTCTCTAAGCGGCGCGACGATGCGACCGCTTACAGGCAAGCCGCTGCCGCTCGCTACTCCATGCCGCCCGCGCGAAGGCCCAGGCGCTCCTCGATCGCGCGCAGCCGGCGCATCGCGCCCGGCAGCCGCGGCACGATCGCGGCCATCCGCCGCCAGATACGCACGTCGACCGCGGGGGTGCCGCCCACGGTCGCGTCGTCGGCAAGGTTGTGCGGGATGCCCGATTGCGCGACCACGCGCACGCGATCGCCGATGCGCGCGTGGTCCGCGACGCCGACCTGTCCGCCGAACTGGCACCAGCGCCCGACCCGGACCGAGCCCGAAAGCCCGACCTGGGCGGAGAAGCGCGAGTACTCGCCGACCTCGCAGTTGTGGCCGATATGCACGTGATTGTCGAGCTTGGCGCCGCGCCGGATCACGGTCGCGCCCATCGTCGCGCGATCGATCGTCACCAGCGCGCCGATTTCCACGTCATCCTCGATCGCGACGCCGCCGACCTGCGGTATGCGCACCAGCCCACCCGCGTGCTCGACGAAGCCGAAGCCCTCGGCGCCGATCACCGCGCCGTTGAGGATCGTGACGCGGTCGCCGATCGTGACGTTTTCGCGAATTGACACGCCGCTGTGGCAGACCAGCCCGTCGCCCGCGCGCACGCCGGGATAAATCGTGACGTGCGGATGCAGCACGGCGTCGCGGCCGATGGTCGCGCCCGCGCCGACGACGCAATAGGCGCCCACCGACGCGCCTGCGCCAAGGCTCGCGCCCGGCGCGATTCGCGCCGTCGCGTCGATTCCCGGAGCGGGCCGATAGGGCGGGAAGAAGAGGTCCAGCACGCGGGCGAAATCCGAGTACGGATTTTGACTTATCAGTGCCGCGCAGGGCGCATCCGCGACGAATTCGGCCGGCACGATCGCGCACGCGGCTTTGGTCGCGCGCAGCGCTTCGAGATACTTCGGCGCGGCGACGAAAATGATCGTTCCGGGGCCGCCGGCCTCCAGCGGGGCGGGCGTGACGATCTCCGTCTCGCCGTCGCCGCGCAGTTCGAGCTTCAACCGCGACGCGAGTTCCTTGAGTTTCATCGTTGCACTCCGATCGCCGCCCGAACCGCAATTCCGCCGGGCGCGCCAGCGCCAAGCCTAGCCGGTTTTCCGCACCTGCGCTCGCCCCGCGCGCCCATGCACCGTCGATCGGCCTCGCGCATCTTCATCCGGCGGGCGCGCGCGCAGCTAGGCAAAAATGCCGCTCGCCGCGAGCGCATCGGCCGCTTCCTCGGCGGTGATTTGGCGCAGGCAGTTGTAATGTCCGAAGCGGCAGGTGCGCTCCAGGCAGGGGCTGCATTCGATACCGCGATAGATGACCGTGCAGTGCGGTCCCATCGGACCGGTGCGCAGCGGGTTGGTCGAGCCGAAAATCGCGACCGTCGGCACCCCGAGCGCGCCTGCCAGATGCATGCATCCGGAATCGTTGCCGACGAAGCCATGGCATTGCGCGAGCAGCGCGATGAGTTCGCCCACGGTGGTCTCGGCGGCCGCGACGATCGCGCCGCGCCCGCACTCGACGGCGATCCGCTCGCACTGCGGACGGTCGTCGATCCCGCCGACCAGCACGCATTCGGCGCCGTGGCGCACGGCCAGCAGATCGGCAAGTTCGGCGTAACGCTCCGCCGGCCATTCCTTGGCCGGTCCATAGGCGGCCACCGGCGCAAGCGCGATCAACGGGCGCTCCGGGTACCTGCGCCGATTGGCGAGCCACGCGCGCATCCGATCGCGGCTTTGCGGGTTGACGTCCAGATGGCACGCCGCCGCGCTGCCGCGGGCACCGACCGTCTCGGCGACCATCGTCAGCCAATGGTAAACCTGATGAGCGGCCGCGACGTCGGCGCGCGGCGCCGCCTTGTGGCTCAGCAGGAAGCCGCGCCGATCGGTGTCGTAGCCGGCGCGGCGCTGAACGCCGCCGAGCGCCATCCACATCGCCGAGCGGAAGCTGTTGGGAAAAACCACGCCCAGGTCGAAGTGACCGGCGCGAATTCGTCTGACGATCGAAAGCTGATCGAGCGTGCCGGCAAGCCCGCGGCGCAGGCGATACGGAATCACCTCGTCCACCCACGTCGCTCCGTCGTAAAAGCTCGCCAGCTCGCGCCTGACCAGCACCGCGACATGCGCATCCGGGAAAGTGTCATGAATCGCGTGCAGCGCCGGTCCGCTCATCACCAGGTCGCCGAGCCAGTTGACGGCCTTGACGATAATGCGATGGGGGCTCGGCGACGGCAGCGGGCGCACTCTGGGCGCCGGCGGCAGCGGCGCTCCGGCGGGCGACCATTCGGCCTCGAGCGCCCGCGGCAGCCCCGCTTCGGGATCGGCGATGTCGTACAGCTGCGGCCTGCGTGTCGCCATGGTCGCTCTACTAAATGCGACCGGCGCCGGCCAGGCAAGCCGCTTCGCCGCGTGAGCCGCGCAAGGCTAGCTGGTCAGCGCTTCGATCAGCCGGTCGACGATCGCGTCGGCCTTCGCGCGCATCTCATCGTCGGTCGCGTCCTGGATCGGATGCGGGACGAAGACGCGCCGCACCGCAGGCAGCCCGAGCGCGCGCGCCTGCGCCTCGGCCGCATCCACGAAAGTCGAAGACGCCACCACCACCGAGGGCTTGCCGTTCACTTCAAACCATACGGAGTCGTGCACACTGCACGTGGTGCACGACCCTCAATCGGCGAGCGCTTCGATGACGAAGTCGCTCTCCGCGGCGATCCGGCGGCGCAGTTCGTCGGGCGCCGGCTTGGCAAAGGTCGGTTTGCGATAGCGCTTGAGCGTGAGGCCCGGCATGCGCTCGGCGAGCCGCTGCTCGATGCGATCGAGCAGCACGTCGCCGCGCGGCTTGACGATATCGAGCAGCGCGACCACGCCCGCAAGCGACTGCGGGCGCGCGGCAAGCGTGCGGCTTAGCGGCACGCGTTCGTCGGTCGGATCGACAATTCGAGTCATAGCGCCTCCTCGATTGTGCGGCTGGCACTGATCGAGCCCATCGGTCCGCTGAACCATCCGCCGAATGCGCTCGAAAATTTGCCGGCTTCGCCGCCGGCAACGATGATATTGATATTCTCGGGCCGGCGGAATTTCGCCACCCGCTGCTCGAGCGCCTCGGCCGAGGGATTCGCGAGCCCGAAGTGCCTGAGCGTCATGCCCTCACCCGCTTCGGCGTCGCCCAGAAGCTCGCGCATCGGGCGCGCGCTCGCCTCCTGGATACGCTCGCGCACCCTGGCTTTGCTCCATCCGTCGCGCGCGATCGTATCGGCGTGCTCGGGCGAGATCACCAGCAGGATTTCGCCGTAGGCGTGGAGCTTGGGATGCCAGCAGCTCTCGAGCGCCATGCCGAGGCTGCCGCACAGCGCATGCGCCGTGCGCGAGAGCTGATCCACGATCAGCCGCGGCCCCGGCTCGAGCCCGAACACGGTGACGACACTGTCCTCGGGGCGAAAGCCGCGCTCGACGTGAAGCGGCTCCCACGGACTGCGCTCCTCCCATTCGGGATAGCAGGCGGTGTACTTGCCGGGGCCGCCGAGCGCGGTGCGTTCGATCTCGCCCGGCCGCGCGCCGCCGACGTTGCGCAGCGCGAGCTTGACCGCGCGTCCGATCGTCGCGTTCGCCCGGTTACCCGAGCCCAGTACGCCGATCTTCATGTTCATGCCCAGACGATGGCGGATCGGGCCGTTGACCACGATGGTCGGGGTCGCGCCGGCCGTGGTCGCCATCACGCCATGGATGTTGAACTCATCGGTGCAGACGGCCTCGAGCGCTGCAATCACCACGGGTAAATATTCGGGGCGGCATCCGGCCATCACCGCGTTGGCCGCTACCTTTTCGATCGTGAGCGGCGCCAGATTGGGCGGCACGGTGGCGATCACTTCCTGCGGGTCGCGCCGCGTCCCCGCGAGCATCCGCATCACCCGCTCGGGCGTCGGCGGCACCACCGGCAGTCCGTCGGTCAGACCGCGCTCGAACATGAACTCGAACGGATCTTCGTCCGCGCCCAATTCGATCTGGCGCGCGCGCAGGCGCGAGCCCGACGCGGCCGCGGCAAGCCGCTCCGCTATCCCCGGTTCGACCGACTTCGAGCCGCATCCAGGCCGCATCGCCGGGTAAGGACTCCAGTCGATCCGCGGCAGCGGGACGCCGGCGAGATGCGCGGCGTCGGCCACGACGGCCTGCCAATCCGACCGGTCGAAGCCCTCAAAGCGGCGCAGCTCGGCGCCGCGCGCATCCGCGAGAACGATCGTCGGAACGATCTCGATGTTGTACGCGTAAGAGGTTTTCAGCTCCGAGTCGTCGAGCATCGGCGCGCTGAGCCCGTGCCGCTGCGCCAGCCGGGCATTGCCGGCCGCCTCCTGCCCGATCACGATCACCTCGAGACCGCCGCGCAGTGCCTGCGCCACGACTTCGATGAGCGGCATCGTCATCGCGCAGGTCGGACAATCCTCTTTGACGAAGCAAAGCAGCGCCGGGCGCCCGGTCGGGAACGAATGCGCCGAACCGCGCAGGTCGATAAGCGAGAAGCTCGGAAGCGAATCCGCCATCTTCACCCCGCCCGGCGCCGGGTCAGCGCTTGCCGATCACGAACGCGCAACTGGTCGTGCCGCTGCCCCCGATATTGAGCATCGCGAAGCGCTCAGCCCCTTTGACCTGGTATTCGCCCGCGCTGCCGGTCACCTGGCGATAGCAGTCGAGCATCTGACGCACGCCGGTGCCGCCGACCGGATGGCCCACGCCGATGAGGCCACCGCTCGGATTGACCGGGATGCGCCCGCCCAGCTCGATCGCGCCCTCCTCGATCGCCTTCCACGATTCGCCGGGACGGGTGATGCCGAAATGGTCGATCGCCATGTACTCGGAGGTGGTGAAACAGTCGTGGGTTTCGACCCCCGAGACCTGCTCGACGCCGGAGAGGCCGGCGCGCCGGAACGCGTCGACGATCGCCTCGCGCGTGTGCGGCAGGACGTAGGTGTCTTCGCGGCTCTCGGCGATCTTCCTGTCGAATTCAATCGGCGCCGTGTGATGGCCCCAGCCGAGAATGCGCGGCAGGTCCTCGAGCCTGAGGTTTCGGCGTTTTGCGTACTCGGCGGCGAATTTCTCCGAGGCCAGGAAGAGCACGGCGGTGCCGTCCGTCACCTGCGAGCAGTCGCGCACCTTGATCCTGCCGGCGATCGGCTGATCGAATTTCTTCGCCTGCTGCGGATCGCTCTCGGCATTGGGCCATCCGCGGGTCTGCGCGAGCGGATTGCGGCGCGCGTTGGCAAAATTGATTGCCGAGATGCGCGCCAGGTGCTCGTCCTTGAGCCCGTAGCGCTTGTCGTATTCGTCGCCGAGGCGGCCGAACAGCGCCGGGAACGGATAGGCGACGCCCTTGCACTCGCGCTCGTACCATCCGGCGGTGCCGAGAAAATCACCGCCGGTCGCCGAATCGACCGTCTTCATCTGCTCGAGACCGACCACCGCGGCAAGGTCGTAGCGGCCCGACTCGATATCGGCCGAGGCGGCGAGGATCGCGATCGAGCCCGACGCGCATGCGGCCTCGTGGCGCGACGTGGGCAATCCATTAAAACGGGGATCGACCTCGAGAAAGAAGGCGTTGAGTTGACCCTGCTTGCCGTAAAGCTCGCCGGCGAAGTTGCCGACGTGCGCAGTCTGGACCTCGTGCGGCTCGATTTTCGCGTGCTCCATCGCGGCGCATACGGTCTCGCGCATCACCGCGCTGAAGTGCTTGCCCTCCTTGTTCCAGTTGCGGGCAAAATCGCTCTGCGCGCCGCCGAGAATGTACACGTTTTCCGCCTTGGCCATGGCTGCTGTCTCCTTGCCGACTCGCTCGCGCGGCGATGTTGCCCCGGGGGCTGCCGCGGCACTGCCGAAGCCCTGACTGCGGGGTGCCGACGCGCAATCGCAAGCGACGATTATCTGATTCAAACTAGCGCACCGAACACCGTATGCGCCACTCTCCGTCGATTGCGCCCGCACGCCGGGCTTTGCGGTACGCGTGTCACATGTCTATGATCGGCCGACGCACGACTTCGAGACCCGAGAGCAGGTAAGGAGCACCTCATGAAAACCATCTCCGGCAAAATTCTCGCCGTCATGACGCTGATTGGGGTTCTTGGAACCGGCGGGTATGTGCTCGCAAACCGCGCCGCTGACACGCCGGCCTGCTGCCAGAGCAAGCAGGCGTGCTGTCCCTCGCAGGCGTGCTGCAAGGGTGGCAGCCACGGCGCGCAGTGCCCGATGCATCGTCAGGCCTGAGCGAAGAATTTGTTCTCGGATAAGAGCAACGGGCTTATCCACAGACTGTGGATAAGCCTGTTGACGCAATGTGGGCAAAACGACAACACGGATGAGCTTCAGCTTCGCGCTGCGAAATCAGTTAAGTAATTGAAATTTAAAGCGAATTCAGCTCACGGCTGAATCCATTCGCGGCCGTCAGCGCGGATCAGCTCGTCCGCCGCCTTCGGCCCCCAACTGCCGGCCGGATACGTCTCCAGCGGAATCGACGCGTCGTCCTGCCAGCGGTCGAGAATCGACTGCACGTATTCCCACGAGCGCTGGACGAAGCGCGAGCCCAGGAAAAGCGTGTGGTCGCCCGCCATCACGTCCAGCAGCAGCCGCTCGTAGGCGTCGGGCGATTGGCCGTTGAACTCGGCCGCGTAATGCAGATCCATCCGCACCGGCTGGATTGCCAGGTCGAGACCGGGACGCTTGGCCAGCACCTCGAGCGAAAAGCCCTCGTCGGGCTGAATTCGAATCGCGAGCATGTCGGGCGGCAGCGTCACCCGGCGATTGAACAGGATTTCTGGCACCCGTTTGAACTGGACGAAAATCGCGCTTGCGCGCCGCGGCAGCCGCTTGCCGGTGCGCAGATAGAACGGCACGCCCGCCCATCGCCAGTTATCCACCATCGTCTTGAGCGCGACGAAGGTCTCGGTGCGCGAGTTCTCGCGCACGCCTTCCTCCTGCAAATAGCCGGTCACCTGATGACCATCGAGCGCGCCCGCGGCATACTGGCCGCGCACCACGTGCGTGCGCACATCGCCCGGCCCGAGCGGCCGCAGCGACCGGATCACGTTGACCTTGGCGTCGGCGACAGCGTCGGAGGCGAGCGATACCGGCGGCTCCATCCCGGTCAGCGCGAGCACCTGCAGCATGTGGTTCTGCACCATGTCGCGCAGCGCGCCGGCGCCCTCGTAGTACATCGCGCGCGTTCCCAGCCCTTCCTCCTCGGACACCGTGATCTGGACGTGGTCGACGCGCCGGTTGTTCCAGAAATCCTCGAAGATGCTGTTGGCGAAGCGCAGCACCATCATGTTCTGCACGGTCTCTTTGCCCAGGTAATGGTCGATGCGAAAGATCTGGTTTTCGTCAAAATGCCTGCGCATCGCGCTGATGATGTGCAGCGCACTATGCAGGTCGTGGCCGATCGGCTTTTCGACCACGATGCGGCTGAAGTACGGCGCCTGTGGCTCGGCAATCAGGCCGGCGCCGGCGAGCCGTTCAACCGTTTCGGTAATCGCCTCGGGCGGGACCGAGAGATAAAAAATCCGATTGGGCGGCAACCCCCGCGCCTTCTCCGTCTCTTCGAGCCTGGCCTTCAGCCGCGCGAAGCCGTCAGGACGATCCATCCCCGACAGGTAATCGAGATTCTGAGCAAAGCGGCGCCAGCACTGCTCGTCGATCTTCAGGCGCGAATAGCGCTCGGCCGCCTCGCGCGCCTTGGCGCGGAAGGCCTCCACCGACATATCGCGCCGCGCGAATCCCAGGATTGCACTTTTGGGCGGGATCGCGTTCGAACCGCAGTGTTCCAGATTGTAGAGGGCGGGCAAGAGCTTGCGCGCCGCCAGATCGCCCGAGGCGCCGAAAATCACGATTGTGCACGGCGGCACCGGATGGGTCTCGGCAATTGTCCAGACTTGACTCATGGGACCTGCTCCTTCCGTAAGCGGTTGCAGTGGCAGGCGGTCGTATCCCGTTTTCCCGGTCCCCAGCCCATGCTAGCCTCGATTAGCGGTGCGGCGAAACAGCCGCGAGGAAAGGAACCTCTCGATGCATCAGGAAATCGGGCCAACCGGGGCGGGAAGGCGGGAATGAGCGGCGCGGTTGCGGCAGGGGCGCAGGTCCCCGGCGAGGCGTCGTTCATGAAGTGGATGCCCGCGGTGGCATGGGCGGTGGTGCTCTTCTGTTTTTCAACCTCGTATTTTTCGGCCGAGAACACCTCGCGCATCATCGATCCGATCCTGCGTTTCCTGATGCCGGCGGCATCCGCGGTAACCATCGCGTTCGCCCACGGACTGGTGCGCAAGGCCGCCCATTTCACCAACTATGCGATCCTGTTCTGGCTGCTGGTGAGCGGCCCGCTGCGCGCGCGGCCATACACCGCGTTGGCGCTGTGCATGCTCTACGCCCTGCTCGACGAAGGCCATCAAATCTTCGTGCCCAACCGCACGCCTTCGCTGTACGACGTGGCGCTGGATTCCACCGGCGCGCTGTTCAGCCGCTTTCTGCACGCGGCCGTGGTCGAAATCGCCTAGGCGCCCGCCTCTTCCAGCGCGGCGCTGATCCGGTCCACGCGATCGTAGAACTCGCGCAGCCGTGACAGCTCGGGCGGAATTTTCAGCGCGCCGCTGAGCGCCAGCAGATGAAGCTGTCCATAGAGCGCGAAGTCGGCCAGGCCGGGCGCGCCGAATAGAAACGCGCCATGCTCGAGCGCCAGCTCGAACGGCGCCAGCACCTCGCGCACCCGTTCCATGTTGGCCGCATGCTCGCGCCGCATCCGCGCACAGAAATCCGCTCCGTACTTGCGGTCGCGGATAAACCGAAACAGCGCCACGCGATCCGCGCCCTGGCGCGCGAAGTAGTCCTCCTCGTCGGGCACCGCCGCCGCGAACAGCGCCTCCTCGACCTCGCGGTCGATGTAGCGCGTGAGCGCCAGGTGCAGACCGCGGCTGCGCGTCGGCAGGATCGCGGGTTCGGGCCGCAAGGCCTCGAGCCGCATCGCGATGCGGTCCGAATCGACTATGGTCTCGCTGTGGCCATGCTCACCCCCGGCCGCTTCGCTGCCGCCGCCCTCGAGCCGCAGCGCGGGCACCATGACCTGGCCCGAGGCCGCAATCAGCTCTTTGCGCTCGACGTAATCGACTTCGACCACCTCGTAATCGATCCCCTTGAAATCGAGAATCTTCCGTACCTTGGAGCAGAACGGGCTGGTCGCGAATTGGTAGAGCGTGGCCTTCATCATGTGTCCTCGCCTGTTTAATGCCCGCCGCATGCGGACTCGGCGGCAGCCTGGTCAATGCCGCAGCATCTGCGCCATGGTCGCCGCATTCATCACACCAAAGTTGCTGTAGCAATTGTTGAAGATAACGCTCGCCCGCCGCACGCCATCCAGCGATTTCAGCCGCTCGGCCCAAGGGGCAAGTTCGGCCTCGGCATAGAGATATTTGAAGCGCTCCGCCGCGCCGCCGGTGCGTTTGTACCAGTTCTCGCGGCTGCGACCGTGAAACCGCACGTAAATCTCGGGACCGGTGACCGCAAATACGGGCTCGACTGTGCCGGGCGGCGCGTCGACCGAAACAAAGGTCAGGCCCTGGCGGCGAAGGAAGTCGAGCGTTTGCGCCTGTTGCACGCCTTCGAACCAGCTGTTGTGGCGAAATTCGATCGCGACCGCCGCGCCCGGCATCCGATCCCTGAGGCTCGCGATGTAGTCGAGATTGGAGCGGCGCGCGGTGAAGTACGGCGGGAACTGGAACAGCAGATGTCCGAGCTTGCCGGCGGCGCGCAGCGGCGCAAGCGCGCTCCAGAACATCCCGAACGCCGCCTCGAGCAACTCGGCCGACGGGTGTCGCAGGTGGCGCTCGACGCGCGCGGACGCGGACAGCATCGACTTCAGCGCCGCCGGCAGCCGCGTCGCATCCGTGGGATGCTGCGTCAACATCGAGAACGCCTTGACGTTGAAGACGAAGCCCGGCGGCGTGCGCTGCGCCCACAGCTCGGCGTTGCGCTCCGCGATCAGCGCGTAATAGCTGGCATCAACCTCGACCGTGTTGAACTGCGCGGCGTAAAAGCGCAGCCGATCCTCGGCGGTCTTCAAACCCGGCGGATAAAAGTTATCGGACTTGAGCAGCGTGGGATCGGTCCACGAGGCGGTGCCGACCAGGAACTGCGGACGCGCGGACATCCGTGCAACACTAGCACACAGGCCCGCGCGGCCGCGGCGCGCGCGCTCCGCCTGCGGCACTCAGCCGAACATGTTCACCGGATCGAGTCCCTGGCCCAGCGTCGATTTGAAGATCTCGAACAGCCGGTCGATGTCCCACGGACCGTCGCTGTAGATCACGCGCTCGGTTTTGATATGCGTGTAGCGCGTGATGCGATAACCGGAAGCGCCGAAGCATTGCCCGGTCACTTCGGCCGCCGCGTCGCTCGCAAGATAGACGATGATCGGGGCGACGTTGGCCGGATCGCGCGGCGTGCCCTCGACGCTTTCGCTGGTCGCCGCGCCGGTGACGCCGGGCATCCGCCCCGCCGGAATCGAGTCGGTCATCCGCGTCGCCGCCCCCGGCATGATCGCGTTGACGGTGATGCCGTATTTCTGCAGCGCGACGGCGCAACTGTACGTAAGCCCGAGGATGCCAGCCTTGGCCGCCGCGTAGTTGGGCTGGCCCGGACTGCCGAGCGCCGAATTCGAGGAAAAATTGATGATGCGGCCGGTCTTGCGCTCGCGCATGTGGGCGCTGGCCGGGCGGATGGTGCAGTAATGCCCCTTCAGATGGACGCGGATGACGTCGTCCCATTCCTGTTCGCTCATGTTGAAGATCATGCGGTCACGCAGGATGCCGGCGACGTTGACCAGGATGTCGAGATGGCCGAACTGGTTGATCGCCTGGTTGATCAGACCCTCACCGCCCGCGACCGTCGCGATGTCCAGATGATTGGACACCGCCCTGCCGCCGGCGGCGACGATCTCCCTGACCACGTCGTCGGCCGGCGAGACGGTCTCTTTCTGCCCGGCCAGGGTTACGCCCAGGTCGTTGACGACCACCGCCGCACCCTGGGCGGCCAAAGCGCGCGCCACACCGCGTCCAATGCCTCGTCCGCCGCCGGTGACGGCGGCAACCTTACCCTCGAGCTTGCCCATCGCTGTCCCTCGATTTTGGTGTTGCGGTTTTGTGCGAAAAGCTGCCACGCTTATAGCGCAAACGTTCGACGGGCGAACAGTCCCGCATTACGCGCTAGTCGGTGAGGTTTATTTCGGTGAGCACCCCGCCCGGCGTGAATCGCGCGATCTTTCCGGTGGGTTCGGTAAAGTAAAGATTGCCGTCCGCTCCGCTGGCGATGAAGGCGGGGATGACCGTTTCCGGCAGGTAAAAGGCGGTGATTGCTTCGCCCGCGCGCACCCGGCAGATCGCGTGAGCGCGCGGTATGGTCAACCAGATCGCGCTGTCGGCGCCGGCCACGATGTCGAGCGCCGGCGCGTTAACCGGCAGGGCCATCTCGGCGAGACGGCCCCGCGGGGCGAGCCTGCCGATTCGGCCGGCCGCCAACTCCGTGAAATAGATTTGGCCGTCGCCGCCGAGCGCGATGCCGTTGGGATGGCTGTTCGGAAACGGCAGCGGATACTCCGTGATGTTGGCATGGCGGCTGCCGCTCGCCAGCACGAGCCGTCCGATACGGTTGCCCGAGTTCTCGGCGAACCAGACCGCGCCGTCGGGGGCGACCGCGATTCCAGCCGGTCCGCCGCCCCTCGGCAACGGAAATTCCATGAATCGGTGATCTTCGGACGATGGACGATGGGCGTCGGGCGGAACGAACAGGCCGATCTGGCCGGCGGCGTGCTCGGTGAACCAAATCGATCCGTCCGGCGCCGCGGCAATGCCTGCCGGGCCGCTCTTGGGCGTGGGCACCGGGTAGTAGTCCACCCGGCCATTGTACGGCAGGACACGTCCGATACGTTCGCCCTGGGGATCGGTGAACCAGACCGCGCCGTCATGGGCAACAGCGAGACGTTCGGGAAAGCCTTCCTGGTCGAGACCGACTTGCCGGAAAGCGCCGCTCAGCTCCATCAATCCCAGCATCGGCGCGCTGTACTCGGTAAACCACAGGCCGTCGACGGCGGATGCTATCGCGTAAGGCGAATGTATCGTCAGCGGATGCCCCGGTTGCGAATTCCTGGCTGCCGCCGGCTCCCGGCCGGCCTCGACGCGCTTGCCCAACTGGTTGATGGCCGAGGGCTTGGGAGCGGCGCCGCAACCGCACAGCCACAACGCCACGAGCGCAGCGAGGACCGATGCGCCGGTCAGCGCGTGCAGGCAACGAACGATTTGGATGCGATGGCTAATGGCTCAGTCTCGCCGATGTTGAACCTGTACGCTGCCAGATAGCCCGCCATCACGGCAACCGAGCCGCCTTTCGTCCGCCGACGATCGCGCGATCGGCGACCCGAGTGCGGACCAACCTGGTGTTGCGCGCGATTGGGATGGAACGAGACGTGCGGGCCGCCTCGCCGGACCGGCTCGAAACGCCGAGGTCGAGTTCTGACGTTCGCTATCGACGCCTGACGCGCGTCATCCACCCGAACCCGCCGCGGCGCGCGCCTGGCGGGCGGAGCGGCGCGTCTCGAGGTACCACTTGATGGTCCGTCGCAGTCCCTCGTCGAAGTCGGTCGCTGCGCGGAAGTTGAATTCGCGCTCGGCGCGCGAGACGTCCAGGCATCTGCGCGGTTGTCCGTCGGGCTTGCTCGGATCCCATACGATTTCACCGCTGAATCCGGTGAGCCGCGCAATCAGGGTGACAAGCTCGCGGATCGTGATCTCGCGACCCGCACCGAGATTTACCGGTTCGGCGCCATTGTAGTGTCGCGCGGCGAGCACGATGCCGCGCGCGCAATCCTCGACGTAGAGGAACTCGCGGCTGGCCGAACCCGTGCCCCAGACCTCGATGCGCGAAGCGTTGCTCTCGATCGCGTCCACGCACTTCTTGATAAGCGCGGGGATCACATGCGAGCGCGCGGGGTCGAAGGTGTCGCGCGGCCCGTAGAGATTGACCGGAAGCAGATAGATCGCGTTGAAGCCGTATTGCTGTCGATAGGCCTGGGCCTGCACCAGGAGCATCTTCTTGGCCAGGCCATAGGGCGCGTTGGTCTCTTCCGGATAGCCGAGCCAGAGATCGTCTTCGCGGAAGGGCACCGGCGTGAACTTGGGATAGGCGCATACGGTGCCGACCGCGACGAATTTCTCGACGCCGCCAAGCCGCGCCTGTTCCATCAGCTCGGCGCCCATGATCAGATTCTCATAGAAGAAGCGGCCGGCGTTCTCGCGATTGGCGCCGATCCCGCCCACCACCGCGGCGAGATGGATGATCATCTGCGGGCGAACCTTGCGCATCAGCTTCGCGATCTGCTGCGGCTTGCGCAGGTCGTACTCGCTCGCCCGCGGCGCCGCGATATTGCGGAATCCGGCGCGCGCAAGCTCTTCGAGCACGAAGCTGCCGAGGAATCCCGCGCCGCCGGTGACCAGGATGCGCGCGCCGGGAGCCGGTTCTGCCTGCCGTGATGTCATGTGCCGCGCCCCTTCTTCACCGGCCCCGCCGGGCGCAAGGGCTCACGGCCCGGCCGAGCGGATGCAATTCTATTACCGGAACGCAATCGCGAGCTTAAGCGGGGAATACGCACAGCTTCAGACAAATTTCAGCCGTCTCAGCGCGAACCCGAACATCCGCAGCAGGAGCATGCCGTGGCGCCAGCGCTGAATGTTGGTCTGGCCGTAGGTCCGTTCATGATAACGCACCGGCATATCGACGATCTTGAGATCGAGCTTGGCGGCGCCGAAGAGCAGGTCGAAATCGCCGAAGGGATCGAAATCGCCGAAGTAGGATCGGTTCGCCGCGATCGTAGCGTAGTCCGCGCGGCTGATTACCTTGGTCCCGCACAGCGTGTCCTTCACGTTCTGCCCCAGCAGCCAGGAAAACCCGAGGCTGAAAAACTTGTTGCCGAGGAAGTTCAGAAAGCGCATCGCCTGCTTTTCCATCGGATAGACGAACCGCACGCCGTTGATGAACTCGCCGCGGCCCGAGCGCAGCGCGCGATAGAAGCGCGGCAAATCCTCCGGCGCCACCGTCAGGTCGGCGTCCAGGATCATCAGCACATCGCCCGCGGCCTCGGCAAAGCCCAGACGCACGGCGTCGCCCTTGCCGCGCCCGACTTGCCGCAGCAGGCGCATCCGGCGCTCCGGGTGGCGCAAGATCGCCGACTCTATCGCATGGTACGTGTCGTCATGCGAATGGCCTTCGACGAACACGATCTCGGTGCCGGCGCCCATTTCGGGCACGCGCGTCACCACGTTTTCGATGTTGCCGGCTTCATTACGCGCCGGCACGACCACGCTCACCAGCGGCTCGGCGGCCGTTTGCGCGGCGGCGACCGCCGGAGCAAGACGCGCGACGATGAAATTGGTGAGCCCGAGATGACGCAGCGGCCAGAGCTTGGCCAGATAGCGATTGCACAGCGGGGCGAGCATCGGAATCGCCAGCGGCATCAGCACCTCCTGCCATTGGCGAATGATCTCGAAGCCGCCCAGCGCCAGCATATTGTTCACGTCCTCGAGTGTCAGCCAGTTCTGTACGGGTATCCGGTTGGCCAGATTGAGGCGGGCCGCCGCGCGCAGGGGCAGCTCCCATACCCGGCTGTAGGTGTTGATAATCACCCGCGTCGCCGGGCCGCAGACCGAAGCGACGCGTTCGACGACGGCCTGCACGTCCCACAGGTCGTTGATCAGGTCGGACAGTATGACGTAGTCGAAGCGCGCTGCGAGACTCAGCTGCGCTACTTCGGCCTGCACGAAATGCAGTTGCGGATGCTTTCTGGCGGCCTGCCGGACCATCTCCGGCGTGACATCGACGCCCACTCCGAAGGCGGGTTCGAGCGCGGCCAGCAGATCGCCCGTGCCGCACCCCAGCTCGAGCACGCGGCTGCCTGGCGGCACCAGGAAGCGGTAAATCTCGGCGAGGCGACGGTAATAGGCCGCGCTGGCGGGTTTGCGGGAGTAGCCGCTCCATAAGGCGATGTGTTCGGCGCGATAGCGCGCCGCGGCCGAGAATTCGTCGTCTGCCGGCCGCATCGAGGCGCCGCCGCCTGCTATCGCCGCATGATGCCGTTCCGCATCCATTTCATCCCCCCTGCGTCGCAGGCACTGCCCATTCAGATCGGCCGCGAACTTCAAATTGCGGTGCGTGCGCGAGCTTCGCCGAGCGCGGGCATGGGTTGCGCTATCGCTGATCGTTCGGCCGGCTCTTCCGCGCCGAAGTCGGTTGCGAACCAGTAAAGAGAAACATACGCCAGCAGGGCGACCGGCGAGGCACCCGCGCGCCACGCCAGCGTGTCCGGATGCAGTATGAGTTGATGCGAATGCATATCGACGCCGGCGAAATACAGCCAGGCTGCCGCGTAGCACGCGGCGCCCATCCACAGCGCGCGCGCGCCCGTGCAGTGATTTGCAACCGCCGCGCTCAGTTTGACCATCGGCAACGCCAGCAGCACCAGGTAGTAAAACCATGAGGTCGGGGAAATGATCACCGCGGTCATCATCCACAGACAGAACAACCGACCGTCGGGATCGTCATTCGCGGGCCGCGCGAGCGTCACCTTGACCGCGAGCGCGACCAATGCGAGCGCGGCGATCCAATGGCAGACCCATGCCGCCCATTCAACCGACGCCGGAGGATTCGCACCGAACAGGTACCACGACATCCGCATAATCGTCGGGCCCAGGGCGATATTGCCGGGCAACGCCAGAGCCCAGGTCTGGGTCAGGTATTTCGGCGCGCGCACGAAGCTGAACGTGCTGTTCGCGCCGGCCAGTATCAGCGTGACCAGCCCGCCGGCCACCAGCCCGATTGCCGTATATGTCAGCGCTCGCCAGCGTCTCATCAGCGCCAGGTAACCGACCAGCAGGAATGGAAATGCGCGCAGCAGCGTCGCCAGCGCCAGCACCAGGCCGGCAGCCGCGTCCCTCCCCCGCTCCAGCCAGCGCAGCATCAGAACGAACATCAGCAGCACCAGCATTTTGTTCTGGCCCCAGATGAAATGATCCGTTACGGGCGGAAACAGCAATGCGAGCGCGAAGATCGCGAGCATCTGGTCTCGGCCAAGACCGGTGGTCCAGCGAAACAGCAGCACCAGCGAAGCCAGAAAGGCGAGCGCGTTGATCGCGGTCCATACGTAGAAGCCGACGCGAGGCGACAGGAAGGTCAGGGGCACGAAACACATCACGAAGGTCGGCGGATCGGTCGCATGCGTGATCTTGTCCAGGTCCAAACCGAACGGACGCGCAAGCGGCGTCAGGTCGGTGGTATAGGGATTCAATCCCGCGCGCATGGCGAGCGCCGAGCTGTAGTAGACGCTGTAGTCCCATTTGGTGGCGCGCGCGGGAAGCGCGGCAATCACCACCATCAATCCGAGGCCGACCGCCGCCCATAGCGGCACCAGGATGGCCATGCGCTTGAGCAGACTCATTTCGGATGCCGGTTGCACAATGCCTCGCGGTCGCGTGCGCGATCGGAATTGCAGACTCCGGTGCCTCAGGCGGCACAGTCAGGCGAAGCGCCCGCTCGGCCGGCAGCGGCCTCGCCGCCCGTCCCCGCGACCCCATCGACTGCCCACCGGTAAATGGCGGTAATTGGGCTGATCGACATCGTGATCCGCCTCCTCCCCTTCACCACACGTCGGACTTTACGTTAGGGCGACAAAGGGCGCAACAAGGCGCTGAGAAGCGGTCAGAAGCGGTTTGAGATGGCCTATCTGCCCGATTCCTTCGCCAGCGAGCGCAACGCCGCGATTCGCGAGCCGATCTCGGGATCCCGCGTCATCTCTTCGATCGCGAGCGGCAAACGCCAGGACCAGTTTGCCGGTGCCACAGTACCGGGAAGGTTAATCCGCTCGCGCCAGCCGAACAGGTCCTGGATCGGAATCAGCACCATCCGCGAGGGCGAGGCATACAGCGCCGCCAGCATCCGATCGCGCATGCGCTCGAAGTCCGTGCGGCTCTCGCGCGAGCCGACCGGCGCCAGGTCCAGGACGCGGAGCATGCGCTCGCGTTCGCCGGTCGATGCGGTTTCCCACCACTGCGCCAGTGTATCCGTGTCGTGAGTGCCGGTGGTTGCGAGCGACAGTGCCGGGTAGTCGGCCGGCGGAATGAATGCCTCGGCGGCGGTGCCTTCGTTGACCTTCTCCCAGCGCATCACTTTGTACCCGGGGATGCCGAGCGCGGCCAGCGAGACGCGCACGAAGTCGGGAATTACGCCCAGGTCCTCGGCAATCACGGAGGTGGCGCGGGCCTCGTCAATGATCGCGTGCAGCACCGCCTCGCCTTGCGCCCGCTGCGCGGGTTCGTCGGCGGGAAAGAAGGCCCCGCGGTCTCCGGCCACGCCGCCGAAGGAAAAGGTCCGGTAGAGCCCGACCACGTGATCGACGCGGATGAAGTCGAAAAGCTCGCGCGCGTGAGCGGCGCGATGCCGGTGCAGGGCAAACCCGTCGGCGCGCATCCGCTCCCAGCGGGGCGCCGGCAGGCCCCAGCGCTGGCCTTCGGGATTGAATGCGTCGGGCGGGGCGCCAACGGTCCGCTCGAAATCGAACAGCTCCTGATTGGCCCAAACCTCGGCGCTGTCGTGCGCGGGCGAGAACGCGATATCGCCGCCGAGCAGCACTCCGCGAGCATTCGCCTTGCCGCGCGCGTCGCTCCATTGACGATGCGCGAGGAACTGCCAGTAGACGTATTTTTCGATGAGCTTGAGCAGCTCCGCGCGCGACCGCGCGAGCGCCCGCGGCTCGCGCCGCCGCAGATCCTCGGGCCATTGCTCCCACGGGGCGAGATCGAAGCGGTCCTTGAGCGCGCGGAACAGGGCATAGTCGTCGAGCCAGTAGTGGTTGCGCGCCGCAAACTCGTCCACGGCCGCGCGCTCAGCGCCGCTCAGCAGATGATGCTGGAAAGCGGCTTCGAGCAGGGCGAGGCGCGCGGCGCGAATCGTCAATCGGTCGCTAAGTGGCACGTCGCGCAGCGCGCGGCGCACCCGCTCGACCTCGGCGGGCGCGACGCCCGGCAGCGAATCGACTCCCACGTAAATCGGATCGATCGCGAAGACGCTGAGCGCGCTGTACGGACTCGCCTCGCCGGGCGAAGTCTCGTCGATCGGAAGCAGGAGAATCGCGCGATGGCCCATCGCGACCGCCAGCTCGGCCATTGCGGCCAGAGCGCCGATATCGCCGATCCCGGCGTCGGCGCGCGTGCGCAGCGAGAACAGCGGCACCATCACGCCCGCGCGCCGCACGGCTGCAAATTCCGAATTCACGACCGCAAAAAAAAAGTCAGATCACGTAACCGCCGTTGGGGCTGATCACCTGGCCCACCATGAACGAAGAATCCTCGCAGGCCAGGAACAGCGCCGCCGCCGCGATATCCCGCGGCTCGCCGAAACGTCCAATGGGCGTGCGCGCGATTACCGCCTTGCGCAGCTCGGGCGACAGCGGCGCGGTCATCGGCGTCTCGATAAAGCCCGGCGCGATGCAGTTGACCAGGATTCCCTGGCGCACGACCTCGCGCGCCACGCACCGGGTGAACGAGATGATGCCGCCCTTGGCCGCGCCGTAATCGGCAGCCATTTCGATGCCGGTCAGGCCGACGATCGAGCCCAAATTTATGATGCGGCCCGAGCGGTTCGGGATCATCGTCTTGAGCGCTTCTCGTGTGCAATAGAAGGTCGCGTCCAGATGGGTGGCGAGCATGCGATGCCAGTCCTCGTCGGTTTTTTCGACGGTGGGTGTCGCCTCGCTGCCCGGGCGCACTCGCCCGATCCCCGCATTGTTAATCAGCACATCGATCGTGCCGAAGGCGGCGATGAATTCCGCGAACATTCGCTTTACGGCCGCGCTGTCCGCGACGTCGGCGACCAGCGCCTGCGCGCGGCCGCCCACGCGTTCAACCTCGGTGGTGACGTTTTGCGCCGCCTCGGGCCGCACATCGTTCACACCGACGCGCGCGCCCTCGCGCGCGAACACCAGCGCCATCTCCCGCCCCAAGCCGGAGCCTCCACCGGTTATCAGCACCGCCTTGTCCTTGAGCTTCATCCCCGGCCCCCGTCCTACTTTTTGCCCGGTCCGCCTTCCTTGAGCTGGCGCTTCCAATCCAACCGCCGCGCCTCGGCGCCTGCCGCCTCGGCCTCAGTAATCATTCCCTTCTTCTGATAGAACATGCTCAGATTGGTGAACGCCAGGATGTCCTCGGGTTCGCGCGCGATGTGCTGCTTGGTCAGCTCGATCGCTTTGTCGAGATCGCCCTTGGCCTGGTAGCACATCACGAGGCCGTGCAGCGCGTCAGTGTAGCGCGGGTCCTGTTCGAGTGCGCTTTCATAGGTCTCGATCGCCTCGTCGTACTTGCCGTCGGCGTAGAGATCGATCGCGGCGTCGTAGAGTTCCTCCTTATCCGGCATCGCTCACCTCCTGTTCTCGCGTACCGTCTCATCCGGCGTTGGTTGCCGCCTGCGGCATCGCTTATATACTACAGATATTAGCGAGCGCTTGCCGCGAGCGCAGCGGCTTCCGGGACCATGTACAGCGAAGAAGAAATTTACGACGTGCTGCGCGAGTGTTACGACCCGGAAATCCCGGTCAACATCGTTGACCTCGGACTCGTCTATCGCGTCGAAGTGAAGGGCGACGTGATAACGGTCGAGATGACGCTCACCGCGCCGGGATGCTCGATGGGCGCGATGATCGCAAGCGAAATCCAGGACAAACTGCTCGGCATCCCCGGATGCGCCGACGCGAACGTCGAGATCGTCTGGGAACCGCCGTGGACTCCGCACATGATGAGCCCGGCGGCGCGCAAGGCGCTCGGCCTCGACGACTGAGCATCCCGTTGCCGCGGCCATTCGCTCGACGATTCCGCGCGCGCCGCCCGGTCACGGATCGATCAACACCCCCGGATTGAGGATCGCATTCGGATCCAGCGCGCGCTTGGCCGCTCTGAGAGCCCGCGCGAAGCCCTCGGGACGCTGGCGATCGTACCATGGGCGATGGTCGCGGCCGACCGCATGATGATGCGTGATCGTGCCGCCGAGCTTTACGATGACCTCCGACACCGCGGCCTTGATCTCATCCCATTGCTCCAGTTCGGATCCCGGCCGGCCCGGCGCGAGGATGGTGTAGTACGGCGCGGGGCCGTCCGGGTAAGCATGCGTGAAGCGGCAGGTCATCGTGCCCGCGCCGCAGATGCGCCGGATCGCGTCGCTCCCGGTCTCCATCAGTTGCGCATGATAGGCGGGAAAGCGATCCCACGTTATGGCGGTCTCGAAAGTGTCGTTCACGATGCCCATTGAGATCAGCGCGTCGCGGATATACGGGGCCTTGATGAACGCGTCGCGCCATGCGCCCGCCGCGCCCTCGTGGGTCGCGGCAGAATCGGTGCGGGTGCGGCCCGCACCCTGTGGAACCTGGCCACCCAAATCCGCGCAAACTTCGAGCGCCCGTTTGATCCACGGTTCCAGCTCGTGGTCGGCGGATTCGAACGCCAGCACCAGCACCGCGGCCTCGCCCTGGTTGGCGCCGGCGTTGGCGGCCTCGCCGGGGTCGAGCAGGCGGCAGTTTGCGGGATGGAGCCCGGCCTGCGCGATTCGCCGGACGGCCTCGGCGCCGCGCACGAAATCGGGAAATGAAACCGATGCGCCGGCGCGGAATTTGGGCCGGTCCTGCAGGCGCATCCAGGCCTCGGTGATGATGCCGAGAATCCCTTCCGATCCGATGAACATGCGGTCGGGACTGGGTCCCGCGCCCGAGCCGGGGAGCCGGCGCGATTCGACCGCGCCCGTGGGCGTGATGACGCGCACCGACTCGACGAAATCATCGATATGCGTGTAGAGCGTCGCGAAATGGCCGCCGGAGCGGGTCGCGATCCATCCGCCCAGCGTCGAAAATTCAAACGATTGCGGAAAATGGCGCAACGTGAGGCCGTGCGGGCGCAACTGCTCCTCGAGCGCCGGCCCCAGCACGCCGCCCTGGATACGCGCGGCGCGCGACATGCGATCCACCTCGAGCACGCGGTCAAGCCGCGTCAGGTCGATCGAGAGCAGGCCGCGCCAGTCCCCGCCCGCCGGCGCCTCGACCCCGCCGACGACGCTCGAGCCGCCGCCGAACGGCACGGCGGCGATGCGCTCGCGGTCGCACCATTCGAGCACGTTCACCACCTCGGCCTCGTCGCGCGGAAACGCGACCGCGTCGAACGGATTGGGATAGTGGCGGCGAAACGCGCGAACGACGTCGCGGTAGCCGCGTCCATAGCTGTGCGCCGCGCGATCGTAGGTGCTGGTCGAGCAGATGGCGGCAAGCGCGCCGGGCGGCTTTACCCGGGGCGGGCGCAATTGGAGTTCCTCCTCGCGCGGCGGGGGCTTGATTTCAAGCGGCGGGAGGTTGAACCGCTTCGCGACCCGCTCCGCGAGATGCTTTTGCTGTTCCGCGTTCGGATGCTGGTCCTCGTAGCCCCAGCCCCAGAACTTCCGCTTGCGCTGCTCCGCCATTGCCGTTCGACCTCCGCGCGATGAAGCGACAATTGTGCAAGGCGCGGCGGCGCGAGGCAAACCGAATCGGGCGCGCTTGCGCGGCGCGCCTTGCGGTCGTATCTGTCAGAGCATCGACCCGGCCGTCGAAGGCCGCGAGAAGTATTCATCATGAACGAAGCGCAAATCTCAGCCGCCGATCCGCATCCGCGCCGGCGCCTCAACGCGGCGGGCCTCGAAATCGCATACGTCGACACCGGCGGCGGCGGCGATCCGATAGTCTTCCTGCACGGCAATCCGACTTCGTCCTATCTCTGGCGCAACGTCATCCCGCATCTTTCAGCGACGGCGCGATGTCTCGCGCCGGACCTGGCCGGAATGGGAGATTCCGCCAAGGCGGCCGACGGCGCGTATCGGCTCGTCGACCATATCCGCTATCTCGACGCATGGTTTGCCGCCCTTGCGCTCGAGCGCGCGCGAGTCACGCTGGTGGTTCACGACTGGGGATCCGCGCTTGGCTTTCATTGGGCGCGGCGCAACCCGGGCGCAATCAAGGGAATCGCCTACATGGAAGCGATCGTACGGCCGCTCGAGTGGACCGAATTCAATGAGCAGGCACGCCCGCTCTTCCAGAGCCTGCGCTCGCCTGCGGGCGAAGACCTGATCCTCAAACGCAACGTCTTCGTCGAACGTATTCTGCCCGGCAGCGTCATGCGCAAGCTCGGCGCGCCCGAGATGGAACGCTACCGCCGTCCGTTCATCGAGCCGGGCGAATCGCGCCGCCCCACCCTGACCTGGCCGCGCGAGATCCCGCTCGACGGCGAGCCGCCCGACGTGGTCGCGCTGGTCGGCGATTACGCCGCATGGCTTGCGGCGAGCCCGCTACCGAAGCTGTTCGTCAACGCCGACCCCGGCGCGATCCTGACGGGCGCCCAGCGCGAGTTCTGCCGACGCTGGCCCAATCAGCACGAAGTGACGGTCAAAGGATCGCACTTCATCCAAGAGGATTCGCCGCACGAGATCGGCAGGGCGCTCGCGCAGTGGTACCGGGCGCTTTGAGGCCGGGCGTCTCGCGGTTGCGCAAGCGCGCCGCCCTGGCTCTAATTCCACTCTGGTTCGCGCAGGACCATCAATGCTCGCGGAGGAAGCCATGTCGGACTATTCAACTCTGCTCTTTGACGTACGCAACAACGTCGCCTACATCACGCTCAACCGACCCGATGCAGCCAACGCGCTCAATGCGGAACTGGCCCACGACCTGATGGAAGTGGCGCTGCGCTGCGAGGAGGATCCCACCGTGCGCGCGGTCCTGATCCACGCCAACGGCAAAATCTTCTGCGCCGGCGGTGATTTGAAGAGCTTCGCCGCGCAACCGAAGGAGATGCTGCCGACCTTCTTAAAGAAAGTCACTTTTCATCTGCACAAGGCGATCTCGCGCTTCAACCGGATGAAGGCGCCGGTGGTGATGGCGATCCACGGCGCGGCCGGCGGAGCCGGGATGAGCCTCGCCTGCGCCGGCGATATCGTGATCGCGGCCGAGTCGGCGCGCTTCACGATGGCCTATACGCGTGCCGGACTCACGCCCGACGGCTCTTCGACCTTCTTCCTGCCGCGCATCGTCGGGCTGCGCCGCGCGATGGAACTGACGCTGACCAACCGCGTGCTCTCGGCGCGCGAGGCCTGCGATATGGGCATCGTCTCGCGCGTGGTCCCGGATGGCGAACTGATGGCCACGGCCGAGGGACTTGCCAAGGGCTTCGCCCAGGGCCCCACCCGCGCCTTTCTCGGGGTCAAGCGCCTGTTCGCCGAGAGCGCGACGCGCACGCTCGAGGATCAGATGGAACAGGAGACGGAATGGATTGCCGAGATGGGTCGAACCGCGGACGGCCCCGAAGGCATCGCTTCATTTCTCGAGAAGCGCCCGCCGAAGTTCAGGGGCGAGTAGCGCGCGCGCCCACCCGCTTGCATCGAAATGAAAAGGCGTGGGCCACTTTTGGGCCCACGCCTTTCGTCAAACAGCAGGCGTCGCGCGTCAGTGGACGCTGACGAAGCTGAGCACTCCGTGGGTGACCAGGTTGTAGGTCGGATCCGCGGTATGCGTCCCGGCGGTGCGGGGCGCGGCCAGCAGAGCATTGATGTCGACGACCGCGAGGAACGAACGGCTGGCATCGAGCAGCACGCCCATCGGCTTGCCGGACGACGGGCTGACGTAAGCGGTCACGCCGTGCGGATCGAAAGTGTTGCTCCATGACCCCGAGGGCGGTGCGGGTACCGCTGCCTCAACCCAGTCCTGCACCGCGGGCATTCCGCTTCCCGAACTCGAAGGCAGCCGGAAGGCGGCAAACTCGGTGCCGCCGAATTCCGCCTGCATCAGGCCGACGTGGCCCGAGGGTGCGACGGTGATGCCGGTGCTGGTGATGCCGGTGATGTCAGCCAGGCTCTGAACCTGCGCCGCACCGGGAGCGGCCCATGAGCCTGGCGATCCGGCGGTGAACGTGGCCTGAGTCAGATCGGCGATAAACATTTCATTCGTAAATTCGACGCTGCCCACTGCGATATCCGTGGTGCAATCAACCGCGGCGCCGTCCAATTCGCGGCCTCCGATAACCGCGGCGCGGTCGGCGAATTGGAACACATTCGGAACACCGGTTCCGTACTGCACGATGCTGTAGTCTGCGCCTTCCGTACCCGACAGAAGCCAGTGCTTGTTGGGTTCGACAGCCGGTGACTCCGACAACTCGGGGACGCCCGCCGCGCCGAGCGAACTTCCGTCCGCCAACGAAAAGAACTGGTACAGCAGCGGGGGCGCCGCGGTACGTGCCACGCCTATGATACCAACGCCGATCGGATCGACCTCCGAGTTGCAGTTGGTGCAGGATCCGCCGCTGAAATCGGCAGTGCTGTCGCCGACACTGCTCACCGTTTTGGTAAGCGTCGCGCCGTTGATGAGATAAACGTCACTGTTGTTGGCGTCGCAGATGACGGTCCCGGTGACGCTGTTGCCCGAGCACGAGTTGACAATGTGCGGGGTCGGAATCGTCGCGCGCGCCACGCTCCCTTCGACCGGCACCACGAACACCCCGGTCACCGCGGTCTCGCTCCAGTCGCCTGCCGGTGCATATACGGTCACGTTCTTGTTGGCGGCGTCGACGACAATGCCCATCGCGCCCGATGCGACGCAGGCGGCCGCGACGCCGGGATTGGGTGTGGGCGAGGCGGTCGGACCGCCCGCAACTTTCTTCGGCGGTCCCCCGTTGCTGTCTCCACCGCACGCCCCAAGCACGAGAGCCATCGCGACACAGATCAACGTCAATCCGGCCGCTTCGGGCCGGGCAAAACGCTCTGACATCTGAAATCTCCCCCGAAAGTTGAGTACAGAAACGAAGCGCACGATAGCTGCAGGCACGATGCGATGCAAGTAAAAATCGCGCGGATCCCGACAATCGCGTCCGACGCCATTGAGGGCTAGGTGCCTTTCGTTTTGGAGCGGCTTCAAAACTGCTCATGCGTACGGGCGAGCGGTCGTTTTCGTTCATATTAACGCGCACTTGCGCGTTGCTGCGGCACTTTGGTTACCTGATCCCATGGACTACACCACGCTCGGCAACACCGGCGTCAGCGTCTCGCGTATCTGCCTCGGATGCATGAGCTACGGAGACAAGAGATGGCGCGAATGGGTGGTCGGCGTCGACGAAGCGCGCGACCATTTTGCTGCGGCGCTCGACGCCGGCGTCAACTTCTTCGATACCGCCGATGTTTATTCCGCCGGCGTCAGCGAGGAGATCACCGGGCGATGGCTCGGCGAAATGGCGTCGCGCGACGACATCGTGCTCGCGACCAAGGTTCACGGCGCGATGGCCGCGGGACCCAATCGCCGCGGACTCAGCCGCAAGCACATCCTCGAGGCCTGCGACGCGTCGCTGCGCCGGCTCAAGACCGATTTCATCGATCTCTATCAAATCCATCGATGGGACTTCCGCACCCCGATCGAGGAGACGCTCGACGCGCTGGATACCCTGGTACGCGCGGGCAAGGTGCGCTACCTCGGCGCGAGCAGTATGGCGGCATGGCAGTTCAGCAAGGCGCTTTACCTGGCGGGCGAGCACGGATGGCATCGCTTCGTCAGCATGCAGAACCATTACAACCTGGTCTATCGTGAAGAGGAGCGCGAAATGATCCCGCTGTGCATCGACCAGGGCGTCGGCGTGATTCCCTGGAGTCCGCTGGCGCGCGGGTTCCTCGCCGGCGGCCGTCGCGCCGGCGGCACAGGCGACACCCTGCGCGCGCGGACCGACGAAATCGCGCGCAGCATGTACTTTCGCCCGTCGGATTTTGCGGTCGCGGATGCCGTCGCCGCGGTGGCGCGCGAGCGCGGGGTCACACCGGCGCAGATCGCCTGCGCCTGGGTTCTGCAGGCGCCGGGCGTGACCGCGCCGATCGTCGGCACGACCAGGCTCACGCACGTAAAGGAATTGATCGGGTCAATCGAGATCAAACTGAGCAAAGAGGAAGTGGCGGCGTTGGAGAAGCCCTACGAGCCGCATCCGGTGCTCGGCTACGAGCCGCCCAGGCCGGCGCGCATGCTGCGCTGACGCCGCCAGGATTCGCGCCGCCGCGTCCCCTGCTCAGCCCTTCAGCGTCGAGGCGAGATTCGCGCCCTCGCGCGCGCGAAACGCCACCGCGACGCGCAGGCGCTCGAGGTGCTGGTCGATAATCTTGCCGCCCAGGCGCACGCGATGCGCCTTGAAGAAATCGTGCACCTCGCGCTCGCGGTCGAGCAGCGCAACCACCGCCTCGCACATCCGCGGCAGCGCCGCATCGGGGAACTTGCGAATCATCTCCTCCCAGTGGCGCTTGACGAACTCCCACGCCTCGTAGCGGCAGGTCGGATTGAGCAGCAGCGAATGCATCAGGTAGGGCGCGTTCTGCGTGCGCACCTCGCCGTTGAGCGTCATTTCCATGGTCTCGCGCAGCGGTTCGGCCGAGCGAAAGCCCGCGAGCGAAAACAGGTAGCGCTGCTCCTCCTGCGGCGTTCCGGCCGACTTAAAGCGCTGCTTGAATTCCTCGTAGCGCGCGCGATCGCCGTGCGCGGCCAGAATACTGACCATCGGCGGCACCAGGTCGCGATCGATCGCGGCCGCATCTTTACCATACCGCGCGTACAGTTCGGCGGCCTGGCGATGCGCCTCGGCGTCCTCGCCCAGCGTGCCGAGCGCGCCCCACAGCATGCCGCGCAACTGCCGTGTCAGCTCGTCCTCGCCTGCGCGCGCCTCCAGGCCCATCCGCCCGGATGCCGCGCCGACGATCTCGCGCACGGCGGCGGCCAGGGCGGGACGCTGCGCCTCGCTGACGATGAGATCCAGATAGTGGAGCGGCGCGAGCATCGCGCGCCACACGTTAAGATCGCTCTCGCCGCGCATCGCGCGCAGCATCGCGAGCATTTCTCCAAGCGCCATCAACCCGGCGACCGTCGCCGCCCAGGAATCGCTGACCAGCGCGTAACGCTCGACCGGCTGGAGATCGTTCAGGTTGCGGCCCAGCGCGGCGAGCAGATCGGCGCTATAGCGCACGCGGTAGAAGCCGTGCCCGCCCTGATTGAGCAGCGCCCACTCGACGGAGCCGCCCAAATCCAGCGTGGCTTCACGCCCTTCGAGCAAAAGCCGATGCGTGCTGACCCCGGCCGAGGTCTTCGCGCGCACCATCACCGGCACCTGCCAGAGCTGATCCCGCGCGGCGGCGGTCGCCTCGCCCGGTAGATAGAAGAACCGGCGCTGGCGCAGCTTGAGCGAGCGGCGGTCGGATTGCAGCTCCGCCTCGACCATCGGAAAGCCCGGCTGGAAGATCCAGGAATCCATCAGCTTGCGCACCGGCTCGTCCGAGGCGCGCTCGAGCGCGTCCCAGAGATCGCCGGTTTCGGCGTTGGCGAACTGATGCTTGCGCAGGTAATCGGCGATGCCGCGGCGGAAGCGCTCGGCGCCGAGGTACTGCTCGAGCATGCGCAGCACCGAGGCGCCCTTCTCGTAGGTGAGCACGTCGAACATCGCGCGCGCGTCCTCGGGGCCGCGCACGGTGAACTCGATCGGCCGCGTGCTGCTGAGCGCGTCGATCGCCATCGCCGCGGTGCGCGAGACCGAAAAGCTCTCCCAGCGCTTCCAATGCGGCTTCCACGCATCGACCGCCAGCATCTCCATGAAGGTGGCGAAGGCTTCGTTGAGCCAGATGCCGTTCCACCATTCCATCGTGACCAGGTCGCCGAACCACATGTGCGCGTTCTCGTGCGCGACCACGTCGGCCACGCGCTCGAGCTCGGCGCGCGACGCGGTCTTCTCGTCGATGAGCAGCGCGGTCTCGCGAAACGTGATCGCGCCGAGATTCTCCATCGCGCCCGAGGCGAAGTCGGGAATCGCGATCAGGTCGAGCTTGTCGCCCGGATAAGGCAGGCCGTAATAGTCGGCGAACCATTTGAGCGAGAATGCGCCGATCTCGCGCCCCCACGCGGTGAGCGCGCGCTTTCCCGGCACGTGCGCGATGCGCAGCGGCGTGCCCGCGTCGACCGGCTCGGTGGCTTCGAACTCGCCCACGACGAAGGCCAGCAGATAGCTGGACATCCTGATCGTCTCCCTGAAGACGACCTCTTTTTTGCCTCCGCCGAGGCTGCGTTCGCCTTCGACACCGCCGTTGGAGAACGCGGTCAGTCCCTCGTCGATCACCAGGCGCACCTTGAACCGCGCCTTGAACGCCGGCTCGTCCCAGCAGGGAATCGCGCGCCGCGCGTCGGTCGCCTCGAACTGCGTGCTGGCGACCAGATGGCTCCGGCCCTGCGCGTCCTTGTAGGTGCTGCGGTAGAAGCCGTGCAGCTTGTCGTTGAGGATGCCGCGAAAGGCGATGCGCAGCGTCCATTCGCCCGGCTCGAGCGCGCGCTCGAAGCTGAGCCGCGCGCGTTCATGCGCGGGTTCGAGCGCCGCCTTGCCGGCGACTGCGATGCCTGCGCGTTCGGCGCTTACCCGATCGATCTCCAGTTCGAGCGCGTTCAGCAGCACTTCGGAAGTTGCGGCGGCGACCCGCACCGTCACCCGCTCCTCGCCGGCGAACGTGAACGCCTTCAGGTCCGGGGTGAGGCTTATGTCATAGCGCTCCGGCACCACGTTTTTCGGCAGCCGGTATTCGGAAGCATTGTCGGCGGCGAGCGGGGCGCCCTCCTGATCCATCATCTTCTTGGCCTTCCTGGGTCTTGAACTTGTCGACGCCTGAATGCCGCGGCGGTCGACGCCGCGATCACGTCTCCGCTAGAGTACCGCGCGCGGCGACGCCGGCCAATCGAAAGCGGCTAAGCCGAGCGCCGCGCGGTCCCGGCGAGTTCGGCAAAATCGGTCAGGCGCGCGCCCGCGCCCTCGAGCGCGAGCGGAATCAGCGGGCTGGTCAGAATCGCCACCTCGCGCCGCGCCGGCTCGGGCGGCAGGGTGGCGCCCAGATGCGCCGCGGGATGCGTATAGATCTCGGTGACGCCGGGCCGCAGCCGCGCAATCACGTCGAGGACATAGTGCTCGGTGAGATTGCCGCTCTGATGAAGGCCGAACAGCCAGTCGTTGGACTTGATGCCGCGGGCGGTCATCCGGCGCCGCGCGCGGCGCGAGAGCGTGCGGAAGATGACCGCCTCGACCAGCTTGCGCGGCGCGTGGTCGCGCGCAACCCCGAGCGTGGTGAACACCGGCTCGCGCGGCAGCCGGATGCACGGCACGCGATACTCGGTCGCGAGCCCGAGCAGGATATCGCACAGCACCGGATGGACGTGAAAATTCAGATGCCCGTCGATATGGTTGAGATAGCCGATCAGCTTCAGATGCAGCTCGATTTGCGCGCGACATTCGTCGGCCAGTTTGGCGCGCAGGTTGCGGTCGAAGAAGTAGCGCATCCCGCCGACCACCGGGTTATCGATAAAACGCCCGGCGGCGTCCACCAGTCCGCCGAGCCGGCCCGGGTCGAGCACGCTCCTGCCCTTGCACACGACCAGGTGGAGCCCGACGTCGAGCTCCGGACAGTCGCGGGCCGCAGCAGCCGCGGCATCGCGCGCCGGCGCCGCGACCATCAGGCTCGTGCCGCGCAGCACACCCTCGCGATGCGCGCGCAGGATGCCCGCGTTGACCTCGGGCGAAGCGCCAAAATCATCGGCGGTGAAAATGACGGATTTGCTTTCCGTCATCGGCCGCACTGGAGGCGCGCGCGCCGCCGGGTCGGAACCACGATGCTCTTGACGCACGCCGCCATCGCAGCAATTGTGCTGGCAACCGGAGCGCCGCTCAAGCGGCAAATCGAGTGATCCTGATCTTTTATGCCTTCGCGCGCGAGATCGGCCCGTTCCGGCGCCGTATCACCGAACGCGCCGCGCTCGCGATCGACGGCTTGCGCGGCTTTCGCGGGCGACTCGGCGCGACCGAGGTCGTGTGCGTGGCGACCGGGCTCGGCCCCCGCCGCGCCATCGATTGTGCGCGCCGCGCGATGGAAGCGCTCGCGCCCGATCTCGTGGTCGCGACCGGCGTCGCCGGCGCGCTGGTGGACGAGGCGCGACCCGGAAACCTAGTGCTCGCCGATCGCCTGGTGTTCGAGAGCGACAATAGGCCGCTCACGATTACACTTCCGGCCGCCGCCGTGGCGCGTTTCGCGGTGGTGCTGGACGCCGCCGGAGTGCCATTCACCAGCGGGGCGGTGCTGACCAGCGCGCGGATTCTCGGCGACGGTCCCGCCAAGCGCGCGGCGCGGGCGCGCACCGGAGCGGTGGCGGTGGACATGGAGAGCGCGGCCATCGCCGCCGAGGCCGCGCACCGCGGGCTGCGGTTCGCATGCCTTCGCGCGGTGCTCGACCGCATCGACGAGGAAGTGGTCGGTGCCGAACTGGCCGGGCCCGAGGGCGAGGTGCGACCGCTCGCCGTGGCGGCTTTCGTGCTGCGCAATCCAGGCGCGATGACCGGCCTGGCGCGCATGATGCGCGCGCTCAACCGCGCGACGGCGTCGCTGGCCCACGCGCTCGAGGTGCTGATCCGCGGCGGCGCGTAGGCACGGCCGCGGCGGCTAGGCGGCGCCGCGTCCGGGCACTCTCTTCGGCGCGGCGGACTTCCACACCGCGAGCGTTCGTTGGTAGGGAAAGTCGGCCAGGTGCCGCGCGATCGCATCGGCGTCGCCCTGGCACTCGGCGCGCGTCACGATGTGCAGGCCAAGCGCGATCAGCGGCAGGAAAATGAAAATTCCCGCCCATGCGATCTCCGGCGCGTTCACCCGAAACAGCATCACGATCGCAAAGCCGACAATCCCCGCATACAATGCCGGCCCCCAGAGAGCGCGCGCGCGCGCCGCGGGCACCGCGCCCGCCGGTTTGCCGCGGCCGCGATTGAGCCGCCGGTCGAGCACCTGGAAAATCGCCACGCTGAGCGCGGCCACGAAGTACCATCCGAGATAATTGCTGATCGGAACGCCGAAGTGCGGCCCCGGCGGGTCGTACCAGAAGATGCGGCCGAGAAACCAGTGCTGGCCGAGCACGCTCAGCGGATCGGCGACCATGTCCACCATCACCATGAACAGCGCGGCCATCAGCCACACGCGCGGCGCACTTCGAATCTCCCAGGTGTCGAGCACGCGCACGTCCAGACCGCGCCGGTAAACGGGCGCGCTCAGCAGCAGCGCGAGGGTATAGCTGGCGAACGCGAGAAAGGTGAACGACAGCGAATCCATGAACGGCACGCCCGCCACCCAGATTTCACGGCCGCGCGTCGCCTGCACGTAATGATAGAGCCCGAAGGGAAAGCCGTTGTGCACCGAACTCCATTCGCACGCCCACGCCACGGTGTAGGTCAGCACCGTGAACAGGAGCGTCGTGCGCAAGCCGAAGTTGACGATCGCGATCGCAAGATAGAACCCGAGGAAAACGAACACGTACGGCCGAAGCGCTATGGTCGAGAGCAGAAGCTGCATTGCCGGCGTAGCCTCCCGTTCAGGCCGGGCCTCCCGTGCGTCCGGCGGGGGCCGCGGCGCGCACCGCCCCGATTGCGCGAAAGAACTCGATCGCGCCCGCGAGCGCCCCGTCGATCGGCCGCGGCGCGTATCCCAGATGTGTCCGCGCGCGCGACGAGTCGAAGAACATGCGCTTGCGCGCCATTCGCACCTCGGTCAGGCTCGCGCGCGGCGCGCGTCCGGTGATCGTGCGCGCGACCGCCTCGGCGCCCAGCGCAAAGGTCCACGCGACCGGGTAGGGCACGCGAATCCGCGGCGCGCGCATGCCGGACAGGTTCGCCAGCCGCGTGAGCATCTGCTCCAGCGTGAGATTCTCGCCGCCCAGGATGTACTTCTCGCCGACCGCGCCGCGTTCGGCGGCGAGCAGATGACCCGCGGCCACGTCTTCGACGTCGACCAGGTTGAGCCCGGTGTCCATGAAGGCGGGCATGCGGCGGTTGAGAAAATCGACGATGATGCGGCCGGTCGGGGTCGGCTTGTAGTCGTGCGGGCCGATCGGCGTGGACGGATTTACGATCACCACCGGCACGCCCTCGCGCGCGGCCTTGAGCGCCTCCCGCTCGGCGAGAAACTTCGAGCGCTTGTACGGCCCGACCATGTGCTCGAGCGTAACCGGCGTATCCTCGCGCCCCACGCCGCCGCGCGGGATGCCGAGCGCGCCGACCGTGCTGGTATGGATCACGCGGCGCACTCCCGCGGCCTTCGCCGCCGCCAGAAGATTGCGCGTGCCCTCGACGTTGGCGGCGTACATCGGCGCCGCGTCGCGCACCCACAGGCGATAGTCCGCGGCGACGTGATAAACCTCGTCGCATCCGCGTGCCGCCCGCTCGACCGCCGCGCGGTCGCGCAGATCGCCCCACGCAAATTCGCATGGCAGGCCCTCGAGGGCGCGCAAATCCGCCCCCTTGCGCACCATTGCCCGCACCGCCGTGCCGCGCGCCAGCAGGGCGCGCACCACCCAGCATCCGACGAAGCCGTTCGCGCCGGTTACCAATGCGAGTCGCGCCGTCATCGATTCACTCAGGCGGCCATCGCCGCCACCGCGCCCGCGCGCGCCGCGACCGCGGCCGCCGCCGCATGCCCCGAGGCGACCGCGCTCTCGATCGTCGCGGGCAGGCCGGTCTGGATCCAGTCGCCGGCAAGAAACAGATTGGCGAGCGGGGTCGCCGTCGCGGGGCGCAGACGATCGCATTCGGGCGACGGCGCCATCGTCGCCTGCTTCTCCTTGAGCACCAGCGCCTTGAGCAGACGGGCATCGCGCGCCGCCGGAACCATCGCGCGCAAGTCGGCGGTCACCAGCTCGAGCAACTCCTCGTTGCCCAGGTCGACCAGGTCGCGCGCTCCGCTGATAACGAAGCTCAGATAGCCGTTCGCCCGTTCACCGCGCTGGGCGAAGATGCGGCGCTTGTTGAAGAGCCATTGCGTCGCCGTGCCGACGAAGCCGATAAACGGCGCGTCGGTGATTTCGCGATCGAACCATGCGTGGACGCAGATAATCGGCGAGCTGGAAATCCCGCCGGCGCGGGCGAAAAACAGGTCAGCGCGCACGTTGTCCGGCAGAAGCCGCAACAGCTGCGCCGGCGGCACCGCGGCGATGTAGTGGGCCGCGCAGAGCCGGCGGCCGTCGCGCAGGCGCACGCCCGCGACGCGTCCGTCCGGGCCGAGTTCGAACGCGTCGGCGAGCGCGCGGGTCTCGACCACTCCGCCGCCCGCCTCGATCAGCCGCGCCGAGGGCAGGCAGTAGAGGTCGCTCAGACCGACGCGCGCGTAAACGAAAGCCGAGTCCGCGCGGCGGCCGAAGAACGCGCGCCGCAGCACTTCCGCCAGCAGCGCCGCCGAGGCCGCTTCGGGATTCTCGTTGAGCGTCGCGATCGCGATCGGATACCACAGGCAGCGGCGCGCGCGCTCGCCCTGCCCCAGCTCATCCATCAGCGCGTCGACCGTCATGTCGGCCAGGCGCGCGCGCTCGCGCCGATACAGCCTGAGCAGCCTGAGCCCGGCCGTAAGCGCGCTCGCGCGCTCGCGCGCCGCGAGCAGCGGATAGCGAATCAATGCCGCGGTCATGTGCAGGGGGCCGGGCAGACGCGCGGTGCGAAGCATGCCCGAACGTCCGTCGCGCTCGAGCATCCGGATCGCCAGGTCGTTCTGAAACACCAGCCGGTCGCGCGCGCCGATCCGCTCGATGAATTTCAGCGTCTCCGCGTAGCATCCCATCAGCACGTGCTGACCGTTGTCCACGAAATCGCCGCTCTCGGGATCGGCGAACGAATAGGCGCGGCCGCCCAGTGCGGGCTTGCCCTCGAGTACCGCGACGCGGAAACCGCGCGCGCTCAGCGCCACCGCCGCGCTCAGCCCGGCGAATCCGCCGCCGACCACGGCGACGTCGCGCGCCTCGACCATGGGACGGCTAGCTCCCCGGCCGCAGCCGCGCGCCGGCCCAGGTCCGTCCGACCAGGTAGAGCTTGCGCGGGGTTGAGATGCGATGCCGGCGGCCGACCACGCCGCAGCCCGAGCGCGCGATGCGCTCGAGCAGCGCGCGGTAGATTGCGCTCATCGCCTCGGCGCATACCATCGCGGCGCGATCTTCGGCGGGCAGCGCGGCGGCAGCCAGGCCGTAAAACGAGCGCGCGCGATCAACCTCGAACTCGAGCAGCCGGCGCAACTCGAGCGTGTCGGCGCCGCCGAGAACGTCGTCCTCGCGCACGTCGAAGCGCGCGAGATCCTCCTGCGGCAGGTAGATACGGCCGCGCGCGGCGTCTTCGCTCAGGTCACGGACGATGTTGGTGAGCTGGAAGGCGATGCCGAGATTTTCTGCGTACTCGCGGGTGGCCGGATTGCTATAGCCGAAGATCTCGATGCACACGAGGCCGACCGCCGAGGCCACGCGATAGCAGTACAGGCGCAGCTCCTCGAAGGTCGCGTAGCGCGTGCGACCGAGGTCCATCTCGACGCCGTCGATGACGGCTTCCAGATGGCGGCGCGGGATGGCGAAGCGGCGCACCTCGTGCGCGAGCGCGCGCGAGATCGGATGGGTCGGTGCGCCGGCGTACACGCGGCCCAGTTCCGCGCGCCAGCGCTCGAGCAGGTCCGCCGGCCGCGCCGCGGCGTTGTCGTCGGCGATATCGTCGATAAACCGGCAGAACGCATAGACCGCGTAAAGCGCGCGCCGCCGCTCCGGCGGCAGCAGCATGAAGGCGTAATAAAAGTTCGACGAGGCGCGGCGCGTGATCGCGGCGCAGTGCGCGTAGTCCGCATCCAGCGCCGCATCCGCCTGCGGCAGCGGCGCCGCCGCCACGCCCTCAGGCTTCAAGCCGCCCTCGCAGCGCCTGCCATCCCAGGCGCAGATAGTCGCGCTTGCCGAGCCGCGGACGGCGGCGGAACACGTCGTAATCCACACGCTCGATCGCGCGCAAAATCGCGAGCCCGCCGCCCGCGAACATCAGCACGTCGCGCGCGAGCCGCCGGTCGACTTTCGCCGCCAGCTCCGCGCCCGCCTGCAGCAGCGCGCGGGCGAATTCCACCTCGTGGCGCATGAGGGCGACGAAATTCGAATCCGCGTTGTGCACGCGCAGGTCGGCGACGGTCACGCCGAATCGCGCCAGGTCCGCGCGCGGCAGGTAGATGCGCCCTTTGTCGAGATCGATCGCGAGGTCCTGCCAGAAATTCGCGAGCTGCAGCCCGCTGCACACCCGATCGGCGAGCCGCTGACGTTCGCCGTCGCGGTAACCGAAGAGATAGAGCACCAGCCGCCCGACCGGATTGGCCGAATAGCGCGCATAACCGAGCAGGTCGTCCATCGTCTCGAAGCCCTGGAAATCGACGTCCGCGCGAAACGCACGCAACAGGTCGGCGAACGGCTCGCGCGGCATGTCGAACCGCCGCACGGTGTCGGCCAGCGCCACGAACACCGGATGACGCGGCGTTCCGGCGTAAGCGAGATCGAGTTCGCGCTCCCACTCGTCGAGTTTTCCCAGGTCGCGATCCTCGTCGGCGAAGTCGTCGGCGATGCGCGCGTATGCATAAATCGCATACATGTGCCGGCGCATCGCGCGCGGCATCAGCCACGAAGCGATGGTGAAATTCTCGTAGTGAGAGTGCGCGAGTTCGGCGCAGTACGCGTAGGCCTCGTTCAGCGCCTTCCCCGACGCCGCGTCGCCTGACGCCACCGCCTGCGCATCCGCGCCCGCGTGCGCAAGGGCTTGAGCAGGATGATCGGCTTGCTCGGCGTTCACCTTCAGATGCTCGCGTGCGCGGTCTGCCCGATGAGCGCGCGCGCCTGGGCCCGCGCCCATCCATCAACTTCGTACAGGTCTTCGAGCGTGCGCGCCGGGCCGTTATCATGGCGCGTCATCACGGTCTCGATATGACGCGGGATGTCGGCGAAGCGCGCGCGGCCGTCGAGGAAAGCGGCGACCAGTTCCTCGTTGGCCGCGTTGAGACACGCCGCCATCGTGCCTCCCGCGGCGAGCGCCTCGTAAGCCAGCCGCAGGCACGGGAAGCGCGCCGGGTCGGGCTCCTCGAACGTCAGATTGCCGCGTTCGACCAGCGACAGCGGCTTAAGATGGTCGAGCGGAAGGCGATCGGGAAAGGCGAGCGCGTAGGCGACCGGAATCGCCATGTCCGGTTCGGCCATCTCGGCGATCACCGAGCCGTCGATCATCTCGACCATCGAATGGACGACGCTTTGCGGATGGATGACCACGGCGATGCGCTCGGGCGGCAGATCGAACAGCCATCGCGCCTCGATCACCTCGAGCCCCTTGTTCATCAGGGTTGCCGAGTCGATCGTGATTTTGTTGCCCATGCGCCAGGTCGGATGATTCAGCGCCTCGGCAACGGTGATCGACGCGAAGCGATCGCGCGGCAGGCGCAGGAACGGGCCGCCCGACGCGGTCAGGATAATGCGCCGCAGCGCACTGCGCCCGCGCCCTTCAAGGCATTGGAAAATCGCGTTGTGCTCGCTGTCCACCGGCAGCAGCCGCACGCCGCGCTCGCGCACGGCCTCGGTCATCATCTCGCCCGCCACCACCAGCACTTCCTTGTTGGCGAACGCGATATCCTTGCCGGCCGCGATCGCGGCCAGCGTGGGGCCCAGGCCGAGCGCGCCGACCAGCGCCGAGACCACGATCTGCGCCGCCGGATGCGTCGCGACCGCGGCAGCCCCGGCGGGCCCGTGATGGATTTCGACCGGCGAGGACGAGCCGAGCCTGCGCCGCAGCTCGGTTGCGAGCGGCGCATCCGCGACCGAAACCAGCTCGGGGCGATGGCGCGCGATCTGGCGCGCGAGCAAATCAAGATTGCTGCCCGCCGCCATCGAGACCACGCGGAAGCGATCGCTGAAGCGCTCGACCACGTCGAGCGTGGTCACGCCTACGGAACCCGTGGAGCCGAGAATCGCAATCGACTTCACGTCCGCCTCTCGCCAGTTCAGTTTGCCGCGATCTCGGACATGCGCTGGCGCAGACGCCCGAGAGCCATCAAGGGAAAATAGTGCGCGTAAAGATGGTAGCGCAGATAGAAATGGTTGGGAAAGCCGGTTCCGGTGAACTCGGTCTCCTCCCAATCGCCGCTTTCGCGCTGTCGCTCCAACAGCCACTGCATGCCCTGCATCAGCTCGCGGCTGACGCCGTCCTCGCCGGCCAGCAGACCGATCATCGCCCATGCGGTCTGCGACGGCGTGCTGACCCCGCGGCCGCGCCATGCCGGATCCTTGTCGCTGAGGCAGCTTTCGCCCCATCCGCCATCCTCGTTCTGCTTCGACTTGAGCCAGACCACCGCGCGCTGGATCCACGGCTCGCCCGGGTTCACGCCGATCGCGCGCAGCCCCGAGAGCGCGGCACTGGTGCCGTAAATGAAGTTGACGCCCCAGCGGCCCCACCACGAGCCGTCCGTCTCCTGCTCGCGCTTGAGCCACGCGATCGCGCGGCGGGCGACCGGATGGTCCGCGCGGTAACCGACCGCCGCCATCATCTCGAGCACGCGGCCGGTGAGATCCGGACAGGTCGGATCGGTGGCCGCTTCGGTATCGGCGGCGAAGGTCGCGTAGTTGAACCAGGTCGCGTTGTTGTCCACGTCGAAGGCGGCGAAGCCTCCGTCCTTCGACTGCATGCCGACCACCCAGTTGACGCCGCGGCGAATCGCATGCTCACGCGCGGCGGCGTCGTCGGCCGCCGAGTCCGCGAGCACCATCAGGATGACCGCCGAATCATCGACGTCGGGATACCAGTCATTGAAAAACTCGAAGGCCCATCCGCCGGGCTCGAGGTGCGGCCGCTTGATCGACCAGTCTCCGGGTTTGAAAATCTGGTGATCGATGAGCCATTTCGACGCCTCGCGCAGGGCCGGATGGTCGTGCGGCAGGCCGGAATCGATCAGCGCCTTGGCCGCCAGCGCGGTGTCCCAGTTGGGCGAAACGCAGGGCTGGAACAGGATCGAGTCGCCCTGGTCCCAGGCCAGTTCGTGCGTCGCCTCGAGCGCTTTTTTCATCACCGGATGGTCGTTGGCGTAACCCAGACCCTTGAGCGCCATCGCGCTCAGCAGATAGCAGGGTTGAATGCCGCCCCAGGAACCGTTGGCGTCCTGATGTTCCAGCAGCCAGCGCTCGGCGGACGCCACCGCCTCGCGGCGCAGGCGTTTGAGATGATGACGGTCGTACAGGCGCAGCAGGCGATCGGCGAGATTGAAGAACTGGCGCGGCGACCACCAATGAGCCGGGCGCGGCAGCTCGAATTTGGTGAAATGCGGCGGCTGGATGTAAAGCTCGAGCACGCCCTCGCGCCAGTCAACCTCGACCACCGGACGCGTTGCGCGCAACAGCATCAGCGCGACCAGGGTCGCGCGCGCCCACGACGAAAGCTCGTAGATGTTAACCGGCAGCCAGTTGGGCGTGAGAATCCATTCGACCGGCAGCGCCGTCGTGCAGTCCCACGGCACCTGGTTCATCGCGGCCAGGTAAAAGCGCGCCAGCGTGCCCGAGCGGGCGATGCCGCCGCGCGCGAGAATCCAGCGCCGCGCCTGCATCAGCTGCTCGTCGCCGGCGCGCATGCCGGTGAGCTTGAGCGCGAAGTAGGCCTCGATCGAGGTCGAGAGATCGCCCTCGCCACCCGGAAACAGGTTCCAGCTTCCGTCGGCCTGCTGCAGGTCGAGCAGATGATGGCGCAGACGCGCGTCCATCACCGGATCGTTCACGCCCATGAAGCGATTGAAGATGATGTACTCGGCGTTCATCTCCGCGTTGGCTTCGAGCGCGGCCTGCCAGTAACCTTCCGGACGCTGCAGCGCGAGCAAGGCGCGCTGGGCGCGGTCGATGGTGGGCTGGAGCTGCGCGGCTGCGCCGTCGTGCGGCGCGGGCGCGGCAAACGCCGCTCGCGCGCTCCGGCCATTGGCGATTTCGATCGCTTCACTCATAGGGTTCGAGATTCCTGTTGTCGGTTCCTGTTCTGATGGAGCGCTGGATTGAGTTTTCCCAACACCCCGCCGCCACACGCGCTCCTCCCGTCAGGGAATGATCGCGCACTTCAACACCGCCCCCTGCTCGAGCATCGCGAACACTTCGGCGAGATCCGCCAGTCCGCGACGCGCATCGATGATCCGTCCCGCGCCCAGCCCTCCGTCGCTCAGCAGTTCGTACGCGCGGCGCACGTCGGCGGGACGGAAATGAAACGGCGCCATCAACGTGAGATTGTCGTAATGCATGCGGCGGGTATCGAGCTCGAGCGTGGTGCCCGCCGCGCAGCCGCCGAAAAACACCACCCGCCCGCCGCGCCGCACGCGCGCGAACGCGTCACGCCATCCCTCGACCTGGCCGGTGCACTCGATCACGAGGTCCGGACCGAAGCCGCCGTTAAGCCGCCCGGCCGCCGCCGCGGGATCTTCGCCGGCGGCGTCGATCACCAGGTCCGCGCCAAGCCGCGCGGCCCATCGCAGGCGCTCGCCACCGCGTCCGGCTACCGCGATCTCGCGCACACCCGCCGCGCGCAGCGCGAGCATGTGCAGCAGGCCGAACGCGCCGGCGCCGATTATGAGCACGCTCTCGAACGACTCTGGCCGAGCCAGCGCCTGTGCGTGCACCACGCACGAGAGCGGCTCGAGCAGCGCGGCCTCCTCGAACGGCAGCGCGGGCGGCTTGTGAAAGGCGTTGCGCGCGACCACGTGCGCCGGCAGCACAAGCATGTCGGCGTACGCGCCCAGCACCATTTTTTCCATCGCCTGCGGACAGAGATTTTCCTGGTTGCGGCGGCAGTAAAAGCACGCGCCGCAGGGCGCCGTCGGCGCGGCCATCACCTCGTCGCCCGCGCGGAAACGGCTCACGCCCGCGCCCGCTTCGAGCACCACGCCGGAGAACTCATGGCCGAAAGGCATCGGCAGACGCCACAGCGGATGGCCGCGGCGCCAGGTCTTCAGGTCGGTGCCGCAGCTCAGCGCGCATTTGACCTCGACCAGCAGCTCGCCGGGCCCCGGCCGCGGCGGGGCAACCTCGCGCAGCCGCAAATCTCCCGGCGCGAACAGCATCGCCTGCCGCGCGCGCGCCGGCCGCGCCCCCGTATTTTCCGCCGCCGGCCGCATCACAGCCGCCGCTCCACCGCGAAACGCGCCAGCGCGCGCAACGGTTCGGCGCGATGGTCAAAGACGCTGAGCGCGCGCTGTGCGCGGCCCTCGAGCTCGCGCGCGAGTTCCCACGAGCGGTCGAGCCCGAGCAGCCCCGGATAGGTGTTTTTGCCGCGGCCGAGGTCCTTGCCCGTGCGCTTGCCCATCTGCTCGGTGGACGCCTCGACGTCGAGGATGTCATCGATCACCTGGAAAGCGAGCCCGAGATTGCGCGCGTATTCGCCGAGCGCGGCGAGCTCGGCCTCGCTCGCGCCGCCCAGGCGCGCCCCGCCGCGCACCGCCGCGACAAACAGCGCGCCAGTCTTGCGCCGATGCAGATGCTCGAGCTGCTCGATGGTCAGCGAACTACCCTCGCCCATCAGATCGATCACCTGCCCCGCGACCATTCCGTCGGAGCCCGCGGCCTGCGCCAGTTCGGCGACGGTTGCAAGCACTGCCGCCACCGGCGGTGCCGCCGGCCCTGCGGCCGAGGCGGCGAGCACACCGAAGGCGTCGGTCAGCAGCGCGTCGCCGGCGAGCGTGGCGACCGCCTCGCCGTAGACCTTGTGGTTGGTCGGACGGCCGCGGCGTAAATCGTCGTCGTCCATGCACGGCAGATCGTCGTGGATCAGCGAATAGGTGTGGATCATCTCGATCGCGCAGGCCAATCCCATCGCCGCCTGGACCGTGCCGCCGACCGCCTCGCACGCGGCCAGCGCCAGCACCGGGCGCAGGCGTTTACCGCCGGCGAGCAGGCTATAGCGCATCGCCTCGAGCAAACGGTTGGCGGCGGAGCCGTCACCGACCACCGCCGCGCCGAGCGCGCGCTCGACCAGCTTTGCACGTTCGCGCAGATAGGCCTCGATTTCGAGCGGCGCCTGCACCTTGCGGCGCCCGTCTGCGTTATCCGGCGAATCGGATTTCACTTCGGCTACGTGACCATGGCGGCGCGACCGACCCCGGCGAATCGGCGCCGCGCGAATGAGCGAGCCGCGGCAGGGCGACCGCTCAGGACATGTAGTGGCGCACCATTCGCCACGAGTCCTTGAGATTTTCTCCGAATTGCAGGGCGACCGTGCCTTCGAAACCCGAATGCAGCTTGCAGTCGCGGCAGCGGATGTCCTGCTTGGTGCGGTAATATTCCCAGTCGGTCGCGGCGTGCATCTCGCCGAACGTCTTGTAATGGCCGTTGGTGATTAGATAGCAGGGCCCTTTCCACCCCTGTGGATTGCGGGTGACCGTGGTCCACGGACTGCACAGCAGGTCGCGCTCGCCGACCAGGTAATCGAGGTAGATCGGGGTGTTGATGATTTTGTAGTCCTCGGCGAGCTTGCGCACGCGCTTGAACTTGAACGGCATCTCTTCGCTCTTGAGATACAGGTCATCGTTGGTCAGGACCTGGTAGTGATAGCCCGGCGTGAGCAGCATCCCGTCGACCCCCAGCCCGCCGAGCATCCGGATCAGCTCCTCGATCTCCTCCGCGCCGGTTTCGCGGAAGATGGTCGAGTTGGTCTGCACGCGATAGCCCTTCTCTTTGAGCATCCTGATCATGCGCACGCAGGTGTCGAAGACGCCTTCGCGGTCGACCACGCGATCGTGCGTCTCGCGCAGGCCGTCGATATGCACGTTAAAGCTCAGGTAGGGATTGGGCGCGACGCGCTTTACGAAGCGCTCGAGCAGCAGTGCGTTGGTGCATATCTGCACATGACGGCGGCGCTGGATGAGGCCTTCGGTGAGCGGCACGATGTGCTTGTACATCAGTGGCTCGCCGCCGCAGATCGACACGATCGGCGCATCCGCCTCCTCGGCCGCACCTAGCGCCTCCTCGAGCGGCATCTGGTCGCGGATGGTATCCTTGTATTCGACGATACGGCCGCAGCCCAGGCACGCCAGATTGCAAGCGTGCAGCGGCTCGAGCATCAGCACCAGCGGAAAATATTTCTCACCCGCCCGCCGCTTGCGCCGCATGTAGCGTCCCAGGTCAAGCATCAGTTTCAGTGGCATTCGCATTTTCGATGTGTCCCTTCGGCTCTGGTTGCGAGGGTCAGGCGACAGCCTTGCCGCCTGCGGTCGAATGGTCGGCCGGCTGGCGAAAGAGCCAATCTTCGAGCATTGTCACCGCGCGATCCACTTCCTCGACCGTGCCGCCGCTGAAGAGAAAGCCGATGAGCGAGCCGTTGAGCGCCGAAACCATGAAACTGGCCGCCATTTCAGGCGCGATGTCGCGCGAACAGAGATTCTTGGCCTGTGCGCGGCGCACTATGTCGACCATCAGTTCGCGGTAGCCGTCGTAAAGCTTCATCACCTGCGAGGCCAGCTCCTGCGGAACCTGCTCGCCGTGCAGAAGCTGGCCGAGGAAAAAACGCACCGACGACGCATTGTCGCGCACAAAGAGCAGGTAGGCCTGAACCAGCTTGCGCAACTGGGCTCGTTCGTCGAGCGCCCCTACCTCCTCGGCGAAATCGATAAAATACGGCTGCAACAACCGGTTCAGCACCGCGAGGAACAGCTCCTCCTTGGTTTTGAAATGCCAGAAAATCAGCGCCTTGCTGACCCTGGCCTCGCGCGCGACCTCGGACATCGAGGTCTCGTGAAACCCGCGGCCCGCAAACAAGCGGATCGCCGCCTGGAGGATTTCGTCACGGGAGTCTTGAGCTTTTTCCGCCGAAATGGATCGCGACACTGGCTCACGCACGCCGGCGGCGGAACATTCCATCTCATCATCGCCCACGGCCACCCCGGACGGGCAATGATGACTCGGGGTCTGGTACAAAGCCCTGAGCGGTTCGCTAACCTACCGGTCAATGACCAACTTTATCGGTCGAGAATTCTAAGTCAATAGGCCCAACCCACGCCAAGTAACAGGGATTTTATCGAAGCTTAACCGGCGCGCCATCGGAAGCGCCGGACTCTCTGGCCGCCAGCAGCAACCCAAGCGCCGCACGCGCCTCGGCCAGATTCCCGACAACCGCGGCCGACTCAGACCCTTCGCTAACAGCCTGCTCGAACTCCGCGGCGACCCCCGCAAACCATGCCGAATGGTAGGAGTCGTCCGTCTCAGGCGAGGCGGGGATTTCGGTCGACGTTCCCGACCGCGCGGTCAGGAGGCCACGATCCCCGTCCAGCTCGAGCGCGGCCTCGCTGCCGTAAATCATCGCGCGCGTGCGCCTAATCGGCGCGCGCCAGCTCAAATGAGACGACGCCATGCGACCGTTCGCAAAGCTCACCCTGATGTCAGCGACGTCTTCGATCCCACTCGAAAGACCCGCGATGAGCGTGCTCACGGAAACCGGATCGATTCCGCCCATCAGCCACCGCATCAGGTAGAAGACGTGCCATCCGTGGTCGATGAGGATGCCGCCGCCGCTGCTCGCGGCGGTGCGCCATCGACCGCTCGCCCCCGAGCCGGAGGCGAGGCCGGCCGGAGCGGTGCGCAATCGATCAAGCGCGACGTAGATGACCTCGCCGAGCCGGCCGGAATCGATAAGGTCGTGCGCGACCCTGTATAGGGCCGCATGCTTCCAGTTGTGCACACACATCAGCACGCGGCGGCGGCTCGACGCGGCTTCGCACAGCCGTGTCAATTCATCGGCGGCGAGGCACAGCGGCTTCTCGATCAGCACGTGCGCCCCCGCCGCCAGAGCGGATAGCGCGGTCGCGGCGTGCCAGGCCGGAGGACTTGCGATATCCACGAAGTCCAGGCGCTCGCCGTCGAGCATCAGCTCGAGGTCGTCATAGACCCGCACATTCGGCATCAGCCGCAGCGCCTGGTGGCGCCGCTCGGAAACCGGATCGTGGACCGCGACGATGCGCACCCCCGGGCGGGTGCGCCATCCGGACAGATGCGCCTGTGCCGCAACCTCGCCGAAGCCGGAAATCGCGCCGCGCAAGCTCATCGGGCAGCCGGGCCGGCTCGGCGGCCGCGATACGCTGTCGCAGCCGCGCTCAGAGATAGACCTTGGCCAGTCGCTCGAGTTCGGAGGCGTACGTGTCCGGGCCGAGCGCACCCGCGACCATCGCAATCACGAAACGACCGACGCCCAGCGCCGCATAGCCGCCGAGTTCGTCCTGCGCTTTCGCACGCTCGTTCCCGAGCGCGCCCATCACGGTCAGGTCGAGGTTGGCGTAGTTGCGGCCCACCTTTGCGCATTCCTCGCGCAACTCCGCCGTCGCACGCTTCATCTCTTCGACGCTAATCCGGATGGGGCACCATCCGTCGCCCCATTTCGCGACGCGCCTCAGCGCATTCTTGTCGCGGCTGCCGAGCAGCACCGGCGGCCCGGAGGCCTGCGCCGGGCGCGGATACGATCGGATCGCCGGGAACTTGACGTACTTGCCGTCGAACGATGCCTCGCCCGTGGCCCACAGCGCGCGCATCGCGGCCACGTATTCCGCGGTCTGCGTCCAGCGGCGTGGAAAATCGCCGCCCAGAAGCTCGGTCTCCTCGCGCAACCATCCGGCGCCGATACCGAAGATGAAGCGGCCGCCGGAAAAATTGTCCAGGCTGCCGATCTGCTTGGCCAGGATCATCGGATTATGCTCGGGCACCAGGCAGATCCCGGTCGCGAGCTTGAGTTTTTTGGTGACTGCCGCAGCCATGCTGAGTGCGATGAACTGGTCGCCCATGTGCGCGTAAACCGGCGGGATAGGCCCGCCCTGCGGGAACGGCGTCTTTGGATTGGACGGCAAAACGGGATGCTCCGGCACCCACATCGATTCGAAGCCGAGGGCTTCGGCCGTGCGACAGAAATCGGCCGGATTGGCGGTATCTTCGGTAAACGGCATCAGTAGTCCGATTTTCATGCGACTGACTCCGATAGTCGGCAAAGCTCGTCGCGTCAAAGTCCCGAATGGGAAATTGGCGCTACGACGGCGGATTCGTCCCGCGCGTCTCACATTGGAACGAGACGATGTCGATTTTCAACCTATTGCATGAGAGAGCGCAAACGATACCGCGCTCGCCCGCTATCTCGCGCTCAGCTCAACCGCGAGGAATCGGCCGCCGCCGGCCGACCCTCCTTGGAGGTCGGCCGGCGGGCAGCCTGCGCTTTTCCGGCTCGAATCCGCGCTCAGAAGGCCACCACCACATTCTGGTTGAAGCTGCAGGTGCCCAGCGTAAACGACACCGTCTTGCTCGCCTTTTTGCCGTTGACCGTCGCATTCACCGTGACCTGGTAGTCACCGGCCGTGAGCTGGATCGGGTTCGACACGCCGCCCCATTCGCGATGGAACTTGAACGAGGCGCACGGCGCGGTCTGCGTGACCGTCTGCAGCGTCGCGTTATTGACGTTGTCGATCGAGATCGCCTTGCGGTTCGAGTTGAGCCGATGGAGCTGGATTTTGTCTACCGTCGCCAGCGGCACTCCGCCGGCCGTGACGAGCACGCGCGCGCCGCGCGAGGTGCCCTCGCCGCACAGATTCCTCACTACCGGCGTCGTATGATGCGTAATCGGATCGTCCTCATACGTGACGGTCACCGTACCGTTCTCCGCGCGTGTGATCCGGGTGGGCTTGAACACGTTGTCGAGATTGCCCTGACCCAGTATTCCGCCGGCCGGAATCGACGTCGGCAGCGACGGCAACCCGGACTGCGAGTAGTCGGCGGCGTCGGGCCCTCCGATCGCGACGCTCGAGATCGTCAGCGGACAGGTGCCGTTGTTCGAGACCGGGAAGGGATTGCTCCCGTTGCACGCGCCCACGCTCTGCACCACCGTCGCCGGGAAGTTCTGATCCGGCGGCACGTCGATATTTACCGCCGGCGTGTCCGCCGTCAGGGGTAGCGTGACCGTCGGATGGGCGGGGTCGTCGCTGACGATCGTCAGCGTGCACGACTTCGCGCCGCCCGAGGTCGGCGTGAACTGAATCGTGAGCGGCAGGCTCGCGTCGGCGCTGATCGGCGCGGGGAAAGGATTCCCCTCGATCGTGAAATCGGCACAGTTGATGGACGCCGACAGCACGTGCAGCGTGCACAGGCCGACGTCGGCGACGGTTATCGTGCGCTGGGCGCCGGCCCCGGCGCAGACGTCGCCGAAGCCGCCCGACCCGCTGACGTCAATCTGGCCCGGCGGCGCGTTGCCGCTCACCGGCACCGCCGGTGCGCCGGGATTCGCGTTGCTGCTGACGAATATGTTCGAACTCTTGGCGCCGATGCTCTGCGGATCGAACTGGATCGGCACCTGCACCGAGCCGCCGTTGGGCTGCACCACCAGCGGATAGGAAACCACCGCCGCCACCTGGAAATCGGTCGAATCCGGCGAAGAGGTGATGCCGCTGACGCGCAACGGACAGGCGCTCGGGTTCGCGATCGTCAGGTTGAGTTCGCTCTGCGAACCCACGCAGACGTTGCCGAAATTGCCCCCGCTCGCGATGATCGTGTTAATCGCGGGCTGGGTGCCGGTGCCCGTGGCGGTCAGGTCCACGGTGGGCGCGTTGGGATCGTTGCTGCTGATGCGAATCGTGGCCGACTCGGCGCCGGCAGCGGTCGGACTGAATTGGATCGTGAAATCGACTGTCGCATTGGGGCTCACGGTCACCGGCGTCTGCGGTCCGGACAGCACGCTGAAATCCTTCGAGCCCGCCAACACCGCGACGCTGTTGACGATCAGGTCCGTGGTTCCGGTGTTGATGATTTGCAGGTCGAGCGTCGCCGAGCTCGACACGCACACGTTGCCGAAGGCCAGGTTGTTCTGCGGATTGACCGTGATCACCGGGCCGCTGGCCGCGGCGAAGTCGAACACGCCGCGGCCGAAGGTCGAGGCGCGCAGCACGCCGGCGGCCGAATCGATGCGCAGGTCGGTGACCGGCGCGTTGGGGAAATGAATCGCGTCCAGCGTGCTCCACGTGTTGCCGCCGTCGATCGAGCGCACCACGCCGAGGTCGCTGCCCGCATAGATCGTCGTCGGGCTCGAGGCGCCGTCGAGCGCGAGGCCGTCGAACGGCACGTTGAGCGGCGGCGAGATATCCGTCCACTGGCTGCCGGGCGCGGTGCTGGTGACGAACACGTGGCCGCCCTTGACGTCGTTGAAACCGGACATCACCGCGTACAGCGTGGTCGGATCGTTCGGATCGAAGGCCAGCCGCGTCACCGCGCGGCCGGGCAGGTTGCGCGTGATGTTGGTAAAGGTCGGCGATCCGCCGAGCGCGTTGAGGCTCAGGTAGACCTGCGATCCGCCGTCCACCACCGCGACCACGTTGCCGTTGTTCGGCGCGATCGCCGTCGGCCCCACGTTCACCACCGGCGTGAAGTTCGTGATCTGGGTCCAGCTCGCGCCCGAATTGGTGCTCTGAAAGAGCTGGCCCGGCACGGGGGTCGGCTTGGGCGACCCGGTGGGCTGGTTCGCCGCGCCGCCGAAATACAGGTAGCCACCGTTGTTCGGATCGACGTCGAGCGTGTTGGAGAAGGTCTGCACCTGGTTATTCTTGGTCGGATCGTGCGGGATGTTGTTGGTGATGTCGGACCATGAACCGGAATCGCCATTGCTGGTCGAGATTTCGGGACCGCCGTCGTTCACGTTGTAGGCGGTGGAGAGATTTATCTGGTCGAAGACCGCGATCAGGCCGTCGCCGCCGAAAGTCTCGGCCCAACCGGGCGAGCCCTTCCATTGCACCGTGCCGTTGTCCTGCAGCGCGCCCAGGGCGACGCTCGCGGTCGCGTCGCGCTTGATATCCACGTGATAGAAAAGCGTCGTCTGCAGGCCGCCGGCGTTGATGGTCGGCTCGCCGCCGCCCGCGCCGGTCCAGGAACCGCCCGAATCCAGGCTGCGCCAGATGCCGCCGTCGTTGCCACTGTATACGATCGAGGGCGGCGACGGTTGCGGGACGAAAGCCCACGCATGGCTGTCGGCGTGAACGCCGTTGGTCACGTCGCTGAAGCTGCTGCCCGAATCCGCCGAGCGAAACTCGTTGGTCCCGCCCCAGTAGATGACATCGTTGCTGCCGTCGCCGGGCGAGCCCGGGTCGGCGGCGATGGTGTTGGTATAGAAGCATTGGCACTGCAGGCTCGAGCCGGAATTGCGCAGCGTCCACGTCCCGCCCGCATCCGTGCTCTCGAAGATGCCGAGAATCTGGGTATACGGGGTGGGCACGAAATCGCCGCCGTTGCCTTCGATGGTCACGTAGATCGGCGGATGGCCGCCCGGATTGGCTCCGGTGACCGGCGCCAGCGTCACCGCCACCTTGCCGATATTAGGACCCGACACGTTGACGACCGTGTGCGCAGTCAGCGCGGCAGCGACGGCCGAGGTCGCGGTGCTCAGCACCTGCGTCCAGGTTGCGCCGCCATCCGTTGTCTTCCATACGCCCGAGCTGTTGACGCCGGCATACAGGACGCGGCTTCCCGGCGATGACGAAGTATCGAGCACCAGCGACTGTGCCGTGCCGACTCCGCCGTTGGTGCCCCGGGTCCAGTTCTCGCCTCCGTCGGTGGAGGTCCAAAGCCCGAGGCTGCCCGCCAGGTACAGGATGCTGCTGTTCGCCGGATCGACCACGATCGCGTAGATATCGGTGTTGGCGAACTGGCTCGCGTTGCCGTTATTGCCGGCAGGAAATCCCGAGCCCAGCGTAATCCAGCTTCCGCCGCCGTCGGTGGATTTCAGGATGCCGAGCGTGGTGTTGAGCGCGATGCCCTGCGCGCCGGTCGAGTTGTTCACCGCCGTCGAGCTGCCGACATAAATGGTGTTTGTGTTGCTCGGATCGATCGCCAGCGCCGCCGGCTCGCCAATCGCCAGCATCGCCTGATGGTCCATCAGCGGCGTCCAGTGCGCCCCGGCGTCGTTGCTCTTCCACACGCCGCCGCCGGTGGTCCCGATGTAAATCTGATTGGCGTTGTTGGGATTGATCGCGATCGAGTTGACGCGGCCGTTCCAGAACACGCCGCCGCCCGCATCGATCGGGTCAGGTCCGATCGGCTGCCACGTCACGCCATGCAGGCTCGTGATCGGGCTCAGCATGGACGGGCTCATCTTCGAAGGGGTGCCGGGCTTCGCGACGCTCGCGCCGGCATGCGAATTCTGACCCTTGGGCGGCTGGCCGGAATAGGTCGCCACCTTCGGCAAAGCATTCCATTGCCGGAGCGCCTTCTGGTACGCGCCTTTGGGAATCGGACGATTACCGAACGTGCGCTCGGCCCAGAAATGCCTGATGCCCTTGTTGGGGTCGAGCGACTTCAGATTGGCGCCGCCGGCAAGCGGCGTGTTCTCCCCCGCCGACGGTGAATGCCCGAAGATTCCAGCGGCGAGCAGCGTGATGACTCCCGCCAGCACCAGCGCGTACCAAAGCTTGTTGCGCATTTTTGCCTCCCCCGAGACAGGCATTCGAAGGGGCGGCGGCGAATCGAAACCATATCGGCTGCCGCTGCCTCGCCTTCGAGATGCGACGCCGAATATCTATTCCAGTCATCACTAAGTCAATGAAAAAGTCTGTTACACTTCAAAAATTAATCAAAACTAATAACTCCGATAATAAAAGCTTGTTGAGGATAAATTGGTGCCAAAAATGACAACGTTCAGGAAGCAGAGCCACGCATCCCAACTATGACCTGATTCGCAATGGCGAGGGCCGTCCCATACCCGGCGACCAGGCGCTGCCCAAGCGCCGACAGGGGCTACTGAACGATGATCGGGATGCGCACGTCGAAGGAGGAGTCGGTCGCGAGACCGGCCTTCATCGCCGGCACGAAGCGCCATTGCCGCAGCGTGCGCAGCAGAATTTCGTTGAGCCGCGGGTTTGCCGTGGGCTTCACCAGCGTCACCTTGACCTTGCCGTCGTAGGAGACGTCAAAATGTGCAATCGCCTCGGTGTTAAAAGTTTCTTCGCGTAGATCGTCGGGAATCTCAGGCGCGGGCGAGTAGATCGCGCGCACTCCCAGGCTGTCGCTGCCCGGCCCTGCTCCGCCGCCGCTTCCTGCTTTCTCCTGCGTGGCGGCGCCCGGGGCGCCGGAGCGGGTCGAGGCGCTTTTCGCGCCCGCGTTCGGTTGCGCCGCCGGCTGCCTGTGCGCGCCTTCTACGGGGGCCAGCGTCTTTGGCGCGACTTTCTCGACGCTCGGCGCGGCCTTCTCGGCATTCGGCAGAATACGCGAATGGACCGCGACGCTCCTGCGATGGACTTTTACCAGCGGCCTCGGTTTGGCCGCGGTCGGCGGCGCTGCCGGATGCGGCGCCTCGGCGGGGCCGCCCTGCAGGCGGGCCGCGGGCGGCGGCGGAATTTCGACGATTCGCGCCTCGACGGGCCGGGGTTCGGGCGGCGGCGGCGCCGTAAGCTGTAGAACGAACCCGAAGGCGAGCAGCACCGCGATCCAGATCGCAAGCGCGAGCGGTGCAACCCATGCGAGCCGCCGGCCCGGCTCATCGAGAAGCGGCGACGCGGTTTGAATCGCTCCGGGCATCGTCATTCAGGCCGGCGGCTCATTCGCGCTTGACCGCGATCAGGAAGTGCTCGACGCCGGCGCGCCGCGCCTGCAGCATCGCCTCGATCACCAGACCCTCGGGCGCGGCCCGATCGGCATTGACCACCACGCCGCGGTCGCTCGCGCCCTGTAGCATCGCCTTGAGTGTGATCGCCATCGTCGCCAGCGTGGTCGGCGTCTTGTCGAGAAAAATCTTCCTGTCCTTCGTGATCGTGAGCGCGACCGGCTCCTTGTGCTGGAGATTGGGGGCGTCGCCCTGCGGCAGATTCACAGTGAGCGAATTCAGGCTCTGCATCGACAGCGAGGCGAGGATAAAGGTCACCAGCAGGAAAAACATCACGTCGATCATCGGGATGATCTCGATCCGTCCGCGCCGATAACCGCGTCCCCTGCGCAGTTTCATGGGTTCACCCTCGCCTGACGCACGCTTGCGCCGAGGCCCGCGGCCGCCGGCGCTGCGCCGAGTTGCTCATCGAGGCGAATGTGATCGACGAGCTTCGATCCCAGCCGTTCGAGATGGTCCAGCGTGCGCGACTGGGTACGCGCGTAGAAGTTGAAGCCGAACAGCGCGATGAGCGCGATGAGCAATCCGAGCGCGGTCGAAATCAGCGCCTCGGCGACGCCCGCGGTCACCTGGGCCGGCGCGACCAGGCCCGAACCGCCGATCACCTTGAATGCCTGCATCATGCCGGTGATCGTCCCCAGGAGACCGATCAGCGGCGCGGCGGTGACCACGGTCTCGAGAATCCACAGGCCGCGGCCGAGATGCCTTTCGATTTCGCCGGCCTCGTCGCCGGCGCGAGATTCGACCCACCATGCGGGCCTCGCACGATTGGCGCTAATCACGCCGAAGAAACGACGGTAAACATTGACCGGCGCCAGCGCGGCCAATTGTCGCTCCAGCTCGTCCCAGGAAAAATCGTAGGTCTCGACCAGGTCGGCGAGCGCGCGCGGCATCCGCAGGCATCGATAATAGGCGACCGCGCGATCCACGATGATCAGCACGCCCAACGCTCCGAGCAGGAGCAATGGATAGACAAACGCCCCGCCGTACCGCAGCTCGCCAAAAGCACCGGCAAGTTCATTCATGACTGAGGCCTCGTCCCTGTTGTCCGTACGTCCGCCGCAGGTGCGCTCACTGAACCGCGCCCCGATGCAACGGCGGCAGATCCCATTTGATGCCGCCATAGAAGGCGCGCCTTGGTCCGTATTGGGCGGCAAAGACGCCGATTCCCGTACCATTGCGGACCTGGTAGGTGCGGTCGTTGAGATTGATCACCGCGGCACGGATTTCGATCGGACCCGCATGCGGAAGAACCACGCGCCTGGCGACGCCGGCGTCGATCTGGATGTAGCACGGCAGGTTCCCGGTATTGGCGAAGCCGCGTCTAAGTCCGCTGCCGTAGATTCCGTCGATGCTGAAGCGGAGGCCCTGCCAGCGATAAATCGCCCCGGCTGATGCCGAAAAGGTCTGGTCGTGGTCGAGGAATACGTAGTGATTCGCGATATAGGCAAGTTCCTGCGGGGTGAAATTGAATTGCCCGGATTCGACCTGCGTGCCCTGCGCCACGCCGTAATCGAAGTTTTCGTACGCCTCGAGGCTGCCGTGCGAGTAGGAGCCGGTCTGTTCGACGCCGTACACGCGGCCTTTCGCGTAGTTGAAGGTTTCGAAGATCAGCGCCGGTCCGAACTGGCCTTCATCGATCAGGTCGCTCGCCTTTTTGTAGTAAGCGTCGATGCCGAGGGTCAGGCCTGGGATCACCTGCTGCGTAATCCCCGCGTCGAAGTAATGGTCGCGCTCGGCAGTGGGATTGCCGTTGCCCAGCGAGGGCGGCGCTCCGGTCGTCGCCGCCAGGCTCTGGATCGACGCGACCGTCACCAGCTCGGTCGGCGGCGGCGTGAAGTAGCGCGCATAGGCGGCGTGGAGCGTGGTGTTTTGGAACAGATTGTAGGCGGCGCCGACGCGCGGGCTCGCCTGGTCGGCGCGCGTCAGTCCGTCGTAGAGATCGAAGCGCACGCCATAGTTGATGGTAAGCTTCTCGATCGGCTTCCATTCATCCTGCGCGTACGCGCTGTAGATCCAGGTCTGCAGCGCCGTGTTGTCGACGATCGAGATTGGAACCGTGGCGGGAATGCCGGTGCTCCGATTCACCGGGAAGGCCGATTCGTGATTATCGATCTCGGCGCGTTCCGCGTCGAAATAGCCACCGAGCCGAAAGACGTGCGACTTCATGGCCCGGTACGTGGTATCGACCTGCACGCCATTGCCCCAGTCGCTGCGGAAGACCCGCGAGGCGGCGCCGTCGTAAATCAAATCGCCGACAAAATCGGGATAGAACGACACCGTCGAATAGCGGCTGAATGGAGCGATCTGGTAGTCGACGTTCGAGCCGATCGTTCCGTGGATCGAGAACACCCCGAAATAGTTCTGCTCGAATTGGTTCTCATCGACGCCGGCCGACGGATAGGTCGGCACGCTCGCGAGCGTGAAGACCTGCGGCTGGTCGGGGCTCGCCGGGATCTGGAAACGGTTTATCGCCGATCCCGCGATCAGGCTGAGCCGCGTCGTCGGGCCGAGAAAATAGGACAAGTATCCGAAGCCCTGCCCCTGGTAGGACTGATCGTGGATCGGCGAGGGACCCGGCGTCGGCGGCTCGACCCCGCGCGTCGTGCTGAAGTACTGACCCGTGACAAAGTAACTGAACTTGTCGATCGAGCCGCCGTACTCGAAGCTCGGCTGGATGGTCGAGCGTTGCCCGCCGTAGAACTCGACGTCGCCGCCACTATCGAGCAGACCGTCCCTGGTCTTGACGTCGATCACGCCGGCGGTGCGCAGCCCGTATTGCGCCGGCAAGGCGCCGGTCAAAAGGCTGATGCTTTGCGCAAAACGCGGGCTCAACACCTGGCCGAAGCCGGTGATCCCCTCGGGCAACTGGACGCCGTTTATCCGGTACTGCAGGTTGGCATGGTCGCCGCGCACGTGCAGCTGGCCGTACGAGTCCTGCACCACGCCGGGCGCCTGGAGCAGCACGTCGTTCAGACCGGTGTTGGCGCCTTCGGGCAAGTCCCGGATCGCCTGCTGACTGAAACGATACGCGCTGCCGCCCGTCTCGGACGACAATCCGTTGCGCGCCTTGCTCAGGCGGTGAGCCACGACCGTCATGCTGAGCGCGGTTTCAGCCTGCAGCGCGAGGGTTACCGGATTCGCGCCCTTTGCGCCGACGGTGACGATGGCGGTAGCGGGGCTGAATTGGTCGTGGGTGGCAACGATCGCGTAGGTTGCCGGCGCGATGCGATCGAATTTGAAATGGCCCGCGGCGTCGCTCTGCGTGCGCGCTACGCTCGCGCCCGCGGCGCTTTGCAGCTGCACCGCGGCTGCGGCGACCGGTCGCCCGAGCGCGTCGCTGACCGTTCCGCTGAGCGTCTGACGCGGACCGCTTCTGGAAGCCTGCGGCGGCGCGCCCGCGCAATCGGCGACGTCAACCGAAAATCGAGTCCAGAAAATGGCGAATCCGAGCACCAGCAAACACAACGATCGCATCGCGCGCTCCTCGACCGGCAACGCCTCGCGGCACGCTCGATCTCGCGGGCGAGCCGGCGCGCGGCGACACGCCGCGCACTGATTTTTCCGACTGAATGAAGCGGAAGAGCCTAGAGCGGCGCGGGAGGCGCGCGACCGAAGCGATACGAGCGATAGGCGGCGACGAGCGCCCGGCGGGGCGCGTCGAGAACGCGCGACAGGGCCGGCGCCGGTGCAACCGGGTGTGGACTGACGGCGAACGCGCCCGGGCTGTGGAAACGGACCAGGCAGAGCCCGCAAAGCCCGTCGGCGACAGCGCTCGCGCTTGCGGATACGGATTGGTGCGCGGAAGGGACGGAATGAAAATGCGCAGCGCCGGCAGTTTGCGCCAGCAGCAGGACCGCGGCGCAAATTCCAGCGATTGCGCGAATCCACCGCTCGAGTTTGCGCTGCAGCTTGATAGGCATTGAAGCATCGCCGTCCGCGGCGGTGCCGCAGCCGGTCGCAAGCCCACCTAATCTGTCGGCTTTCGCAAGGCCGATCAAGTCAGGCACGTCGCCGCGGCTGCGCCGCGAAAACAGCTAGAGGCGCCGCGCCCGGACCACACGCTCGATACCTGCCAGGTCGCCCACGCGCGTCAGCGCCTCGCAGCCTGCGCCTCGCATCATCGTTTCGATCGCGCTCGCCTGACCGGCCCCGACCTCGAGCATCACTTCACCACCGCGCGCAAGCCAGCGAGGAAGACCGCCCGCGATCCTGCGGTAAAAGTCCAATCCGTCGCGGCCGCCCGCAAGCGCCGCTCGCGGCTCGAAATCGCGCACCTCGGGGGCGAGTGTGCGCAATTCGTCCTCAGCGACGTACGGTGGGTTTGAAACGATCAGATCGAACGGAGCGCGGCTGGGCTCGAGCGCGGCCCAGCAATCGCCCGCGCGCAAGGCTATTCGCGCGGCGCATCTGTGACGCCGCGCGTTTTCGCCGGCGATTTCAAGTGATACTTTAGATATATCAGAAGCGACGATCCGCGCGGCGGGCGCATGCGTTGCAATCGCAATCGCGATCGCACCGCTGCCGGTTGCAAGATCCAGCACCGCGGCCGACGGCCGTCCGCGCAGAAAATCCAGCGCCGCCTCGACCAGCGTCTCGGTTTCGGGGCGCGGGATAAGCACGCCGGGCCGGACCGCAAGCTCGAGCGAATAGAACTCGCGCCGTCCGACGATGTACGCGAGCGGCTCGCGCCGGGCGCGCCGCGCGACCATCGCTGCGAAACGCTGCGCGGCGGCGCGGTCGAGTTCCACGCCGCCCGCAACCACCGCGGCGCGCGAGACGCCATAAGCGGCCGCCATCAGCAGCTCCGCGTCGAGCCGCGCGGTTTCGATTCCGCAGCGCTGAAGATGCGCCGCAGCGGCGGAGATTGCCGCCGCGGCGTCTTTGCGGGGCATGCCCTGCGCGTCTGCGATGGCCTGGCGCGCCACGGCCGGTCAGGTGCTGAGCGCCTGGGCCTGCTCGCGCGTCGCGAGCGCGTCGATAATCGGATCGATCGCGCCGTCGAGCACCTGGTCGAGCTGATGCAGGGTCAGGTTGACGCGATGGTCGGTCACGCGCGATTGCGGAAAGTTATAGGTGCGGATGCGCTCGGAGCGGTCGCCGGTGCCGACCATCGAGCGGCGCGTCGCGGCAATTTTGGCCTCCTGCTCGGCCTGCGCCGCCTCGAGCAGCCGCGCGCGCAGAATCTTGAGCGCGCGGGCCTTGTTCTTGTGCTGCGATTTTTCGTCGCGGCACACGATTACCATGCCGGTCGGGATGTGCGTGATGCGCACCGCCGAGTCGGTGGTGTTGACGCTCTGGCCGCCCGGCCCCGACGCGCGCATCACGTCGATCCGGAGATCCTTTTCCTCGTTGATGTTGACTTCGACGTCGTCGGCCTCGGGCATCACCGCCACGGTCACAGCCGAAGTATGGATACGGCCCGAGGCTTCGGTCGCGGGCACGCGCTGCACGCGATGGACACCGCCTTCGAATTTGAGCCGGCTGTAGGCGCCGCGCCCGGCGATGAGCGCGATCACTTCCTTGACCCCGCCGAGGCCGGTGGTGCTGAGGCTCAACGCCTCGACCTTCCATCGATGGCGTTCCGCATAGCGCGAATACATCCGGAACAGCTCGCCGGCGAAGAGCGAAGCTTCCTCGCCCCCCGTACCGGCGCGGATTTCGAGCAGCACGTTGCGCTCGTCGTTGGGATCGCGCGGCGCGATGAGGGTCTTGATGCGTTCCTCGAGTTCGGCCTGGCGCTTGTGCAGCGCGGGCAGTTCGCCGCGAGCCAGCTCGCGCAGCTCGGAGTCGTCGCCCTCGAGCACGGCGCGATGCTCGGCGATCTCGTCGAGCAGACGGCGATACTCGCGAATCGCGCCGATCACCTCGGCGAGCGAGGCATGCTCGCGAGCGAGCGGCGCGTACTCGCGATTGTTCGCGATCAGCGCGGGATCGCTGATGCGGCGCTCCAGTTCGGCGTAGCGCTCTTCAATTCCCTTGAGCTTATCGAGCATTCTGACCCGTCAGCCGAGGCAGCGCGCAGGCCGCCGCGCACAAAAATAGCGCAGCCACCGAACTTCGGAACGACCGCGCCATCAAGAACCGATCCCCCGCCCGCCCGGACGCATCATGTGCGCCGCGGGCAGCGGAGGTTGCTATGCTACTTTGCGACCATACTTGCGATTGAACCGCTCGATCCGGCCGGCGGTGTCGACCAGGCGCTGAGTGCCGGTGTAGAAGGGATGGCAATTCGAGCATACCTCGACCTGCAGCTCGCTCGCGGTCGAACGGGTCTCGAACGTGTTGCCGCATGCGCAAGTGACGACGCAGCGACGGTATTCGGGATGAATCGCGGGTTTCATTTGCTTCACTCGCTTGGCAAAACTCTAACATGCGGCGGCATCGCACTCAATTGACCTGTTTGTCTGCCGCTGCAAGCCAACATAACCACGACTGGGGCGCTTGTCATTGTCCGCCCGGTGTTTCGGTAGTAAACTCAGGCGCTTGCGAAGCAATTGCAGCACGCCGGCATGAGCCGCGCTCGCTCTCGGATGCTCGCTCGCTATGAGCATGGTTTGCAGGATGCGCCGCGGCGCGGCCGCGATAGCACTAACCCTGACGCTTGGGGCCGCGGGATGGGCATCGGGATGCTCATGGCAGAACGCGAGCGTCAGCGCTCCGCCCTCGCCGCCTCCGGCGGCCGACGCGCCCCACGTCCTAACCAGCCTCTCGCAGCTCTCGTCGAGCGACCCGGACAGCGCCGAGCTCAAGACCGCGGCCAAGGTGCTCAAATCAAGTCCCGCCCCTCGGCAGAGCGCGCAGGACGCCGAATCGGTGGGCGAGGATCGGCCCTCCGTGCTGCGCCGCCTCTATCTCGAGGACCCGACCTCGCCGCGCTATGCGCCGACGGCCATCCCGCACACGGAAATCCGGCTGCTCAACGCCAAGGCCGCTCAGTATCCGGACCTCGCCAACCTGCTGCTGACCCAGTTGATAGCCGAGATGGTCCAGGACGAGAAGGTGCCGCCGCTCGCCAAGCTCGAGTTGAGCGAGGACCCGCAACCGGTGATCGTCACCGCGATCCTGGACGATCGCGGCCAGCTGAAGGAGCTGATCTATCGGGAGCATTCGGGCCTCGCCGCGATCGACAATTTCGTGATTGCCGCGTGCAAGGCGTCTTTGTGGGCGAACAACGCGCCCAAGGGAGCGCTGGCCGCGGACGGCAATTACCGTTTGCGTATCGAGGCTCAGCTTAGCAAATATAGTACTGACCGGGAGGGGAATCAGACATTCATCACTCGGCTCGGTCTGGGAATCATGTGATCCCGGGCCTGCGCGTATTTCCCGCCGGGGGTCTCGACAACTCCAATCGCCAACGCGAGGTGCGATGACAGTTAAAACCCAACTGCGGCTTGTCCGACGACGCTCCGATTCCGTCGCGCGCGAGGCGTTGCGCTACGTGCCCAATGCCGGGCTTTCGGTTCCCGTCGTCACGATTCTCGATCGCTCGGGCGAGGTGCTCGAAGACGAGCAGCGCGCCGTAGTGCGCTGGGCGGTGCAGGACGGATACGGCGGCAACATAGTATTCGCCGCCGGCACCACCGGCGAATGGGACAAGCTGGACAATCCCCGCCGCCAGCAAATCGCACGCGTGGTGGTTGACGAATGCCGGCGCATCCGGGCCGGCGCAGTCGCGGTCGAAGCCTGGATCGGCATCACCGGCCACACGCGGCGCGAGACGCTGGAGAATCTCGAATATGCGCTGGAGCTCGAGGCCGAGGCGGCGGTGGTCGCGCCGCTTTCAATCCGCGATGCCGAGGACCCGGTCGATTTCGTCAACCGCGAAATTAACGCGCTGTTCGAGCGCGCGAAGCGCAGCATGCCGGTATTCCTCTACGACAACGCGGAGATCTCGGCGCCCGGCCACGCCCCGCACATGCATACGCGCGACGTCAAGCAGATGAGCCGGATGGAGTACGTGCGCGGGGTCAAGGTCACGGCGGGCAAGGCCGTGCTCGGCAACTACACGCGCGCAGCATCGCACTTCAACCGCGGCGGCGACTTCGCAATCTACGCCGGCGACCCGTACTTGATCTTCGACCTCTACGCGCCGCCCACGGGGGCCGGCGGATGGACCCGGCATTACTGGAACCGCTACTGGACGCGCGATTCGCTGCCCTATGGCATCGTCGCCGGTCCCAGCAACGCGATGCCGCGCGAATGGCAGCGGGCGTTGCGCGTGTGCCGCAATGGCGACGCCGCCCTGATGCGCCGCTACGCGCAGGTGCTCGAGGAATTCCGCGCGGCCTGCGAGTTCAGTCGCGGCGGGCGCGTCTTCCGCCCGACACTCGCCTGTCTCAAGGCGGCGCTGGCGGAAATGGGCGTCTGCCGCAGCGAGGCGCTGGCCCCAGGCACACCCGCATTCAGCGACGGCGAGCGCCGCGAGTTCGCGCGCCGCTTCAGGGATCTGCGCCGGCGCGCCGCGGCGACGCTCGAGCCGGGATGGCTCAGCGAACTGGAAGCGGAGCGCCCGCAGGTCAAACGCGCACGCAAGGATGGCTGAACCCAGGCTCGACGTCGCCGGCTGCGGCAGCATGGTGGTGGACCTGTTCTACCGCACGCCCAGGTTTGTCCGCGCCGAGCAGAAGGTCGCGCTCGATGCGCATCGCGGCGACGGGAGAATCGAGCGCGCCGAGGTCGGCGGCCTGGTGCTCAACCATCTCGGCTGGGCGCGCGTACTCGGCCTGGAAACCGGCGTGTTCGGCAAAATCGGGCCCGACCGCAACGGCGAGTTCCTGCGCCGCGGGATGGAGCAGCTCGGGATACGTCATCACCTGACGCTCGACGGTTCCGCCAGCTCGTTCGCAAAGGTGTTCGTCGATGCGCACGGCGGACGTGCAATCTATATGGCGCGCGGCGCGACCGCCGAGCTCGCGGCCGAAGAGATCCGCCGCCGCCACGGGGCCTTTATGCGCCGCGCGCGCATGGTCACCAGCGAAATCTCGCAGCTTCCCCTGCGCACGGTCATCGCCGTGCTGCTCTACGCGCGCGCCAATTCGATCCCGACCGTGCTCGACGTCGATCTGCCGCCGGCGGAGGCCTGCCAGTCGCTCGGCACCCGCGCGGAGCTGGAGCGGGCGCTGAGCCTAGCGACGATCCTCAAGTCGGCGAAAGCGGCCGCGCGCGCGCTCGTGGGCGGCAGACGCGACGCGCTGGCGCTCGCCCAGACGATCCGCGCCCGCTATCGAAACCAAGCCGTAGTGGTCACGGATGGCGAGCGCGGATGCGCGATCGCAGCCGCGGGCGCAGCGCTCAAGCTGCCCGCGTTCGCGGTCAAAGCGATTGACACCACCGGCGCCGGCGACGCTTTCATGGGCGCGATGCTCGCCGGGCTCAGATGGGGTCTGCCGTGGAACGCGATCGGTACGCTGGCCAATGCAGCGGGCGCGGTGTGCGTCGGGCGGCTGGGCGCCTTTCCCCCGGGCTTCGAGGTGCGCGAGGAAGTGGTCGCGCTGTTTCGCCAGGCGATGCCGCATCAGGCGCCGCCCATGCCCGCCTCAGCGCCGCCGGCCGAGCGCGCACTCGACCCCTCGCTCGAAGTCGGCCGCTTTCTCGAGCTTTGCGTCGGCGAGCTGGGCACGCTCAGGCGCGAGATCGATCTTGGCCAGATCCGGGCCGCGGTCGACATGATTCGCAGCGCGGAAAGCCGCGGCGGCCGCGTCCATCTGACCGGCGTCGGCAAGCCCGAGCACGTCGCGCGCTATGCAGCGAGCCTGCTCTGCTCGATCGGCACCCAGGCCACGTTTCTGCATGCGACCGAAACCCTGCACGGCAGCCTCGGCCAGGTCGATCCCAGGGATGTCGTGATCGCGATCTCGAACAGCGGCAACACGCGCGAGCTGTGCGAAACCGCGACGGCGATCAAGGAGCACGGCGCACAGCTCATCGCGGTGACCGGCAATCCGGGCTCCGACCTGTCTCATCTGGCCGACCTGGTGATCAACGCGCCGGTCGAGCAGGAGGGCGGGGTGCTCGGCCTCGCCCCGCGCATCAGCGTGCTCGCCGAGGTATGCGTGCTCGCCGCGCTCTCGGTCGCGCTCGAGGCCGCGCGCGGCCTGACGCTCGAGCAATACAGCCGATGGCATCGCGCGGGCGCGCTGGGCGCCGCCGCGCGGCGCCTGGTCACGGCGCGGCCCGCGCGGCGCAAGCTCAAGGCCATAAAATAACCGCGCGGGCCGGCCGCGGCGGCGCGCGGCGCCGCGCGCTCGGCGGCAATCGCCACGGAGGACCGATCGATGAAGTACGGGATCGCCGTCCGCAACATGGGACCGCAGTCGACGCGGGCGACGATGCTCGCCTGCGCCCGCGCGGCCGAGCAACTCGGCTTCGACGCGCTCTTCGTTTCCGATCATCTGGCGCTGCCGCCTGACGACATCGAAGGCTCGGGCGGCCGCTATCTCGAGGTGCTGGCGACGATCGCGTACCTGGCCGGCGCCACCGAGCGCATCCGCCTCGGCATCTCGGTGCTGGTGTTGCCGTACCGGCCCGCCCTGCTCACGGCCAAGCAGGTGGCGACGATTCAGGAGCTGTCCGGCGGGCGCATGGTCCTGGCCACCGGGGTCGGATGGATGCGGCGCGAGTTCGCGGCGCTCGGGGTCGATCCGCGAAAGCGCGGCGCGCTGACCACCGAGACGCTCCGCGCGTTCCACCGGCTGTTCGCGAGCGACGTCGCCGAATGCGACGGCGAGCTGGTGCGCTTCGCGCCGGTCGTGTTTCTGCCGCGTCCGCCGCGTCCGCCGATTTGGATCGGCGGCAACGGCGACAACGCGATCGCGCGCGTGCTCGAGTTCGGTGACGGATGGCATCCGATGCTGCCGGCGGAAAAACTCGCTCCGGCCGTCGCCGCGCTGGTCGCGCAGGCGCGCACGCGCGGCCGCCCGCAGCCGGAAATCGTGGTACGCCGCGGCATCAAGCTCGACGATATCGCCGCGGCGCGCGCTCAGCTCGAGGCCGAGCGCGCCGCTGGCGCGACCTATCTGATCGTCGATCTGGGCCGTTACGCCGACGATCGCGAGTTCATCGCCAAGGCCGAGACGTTCATGCGGCGCGTCGCGCAATAGACAACGCGCCCCTTCGCCCGGGCGCGGGACTCGCCGCGCGCATGTGGTGCGCGCGCGGCGAATACCGCCTCAAGCGGACGCCCGGGGACTTCCGGTTAGATCAGCTTGTCGCGCCTCAGCTCCTCGATTTCCGCCGGCTGCATCCCGAGCAGCTCTCCATAGATGCGCTCGTTGTCGTGGCCGACGCCGACCGCGCCGCGAAAGATCCTGCCCGGCGTGGCCGAGAACTTGGGCACGATGCCGATGCCCGTAACCGGACCGGCCTGCTCGTCATTCCACTGCACGTGCATCTCGCGCGCGCGGTACTGCTCGTTGTCCGCCATGTCCTTGCTCGACATGATGCGGTTGCACGCGACGTTGTGCCGGTTCATGTGACGCACGACTTCGTCGGCCGTGCGTTCATTGATCCAGCCGCGCAGCAGCGCGTCGAATTCGATCCCTTCCATCGATTCGATGTCGAGCCGCGCCTTCTGCCATTTGGGATCCGCCGGATCGAGTCCGATCGCGCGGACCAGGCGATCGTAAACCTCGCCGATCGCGCCCAGCACCACCCATCCGTCCTTGGCCTCGAAGCTGTCGAGCGGCTGAAAGCCCTGGGCCTTGTTCCCGGTCCGCTCGCGCACCAGCCCCTGCTGGAAGTACTCGACCATCGTGCCGCCGAGGGTGCGATGGATCGCTTCGTACTGCGCGATGTCGATCGCCTGGCCCTTGCCGAAGCTGCGCGCGTAGGTCAGACCGGCCAGCGAAGACCACAGCGTGAACAGCGCCGTGATGTAGTCACCGGTCCACGGCGCGGCGCGCGAGGGCGGCGATTCGGGAAAACCGGTCTGGTACATGATGCCGCCGAAGGCCTGGCCCACGATGTCGTACGAGGTGCGGCCGATGTAGTCGGGATGCCCGTACTGGCCGTACGAGCTGACGTGCGTGATCACCAGTTTGGGGTTGATCTTCCACACCGACGCATCGTCGAGGCCCCATCTGGCATAAGTGCCCGCCTTCGAGCTTTCCATCCAGATGTCGGCGCGCTCGACCAGGCGCAGGAAGATGTCGCGCCCGCGCGGCCGGCTGAGGTCGAGCGATATGCAGAAGACGTTGCGCCGCTCCTGCACCCAGTTGGTCGCCGTCTCGCCCTTGCCGTCGCGCGTCTTGAGCCTGATACCGATGGTACGCCAGCCCACGTCGCCGACGCCGGGACGCTCGACCTGGATGACCTCGGCGCCCATGTCGGCGGCGAGGGCGGCGCCGAACGGCTGCGCGATCAGGGTTCCGCTGGAGATGATTTTCACTCCCTGAAGCGGCCCAAATGCTTCGGGTACAAGGGTTTTCTCCGCCATCGTAACCTCCCGCCGATGCGCTGAAGACGAATCATGCACCGATCGCGGCGAACGGGGCAACCCGCGCGCGCGTACGAACACCGATAAACGTCTCTCCGGCACCTGCGCGATCGGACTTCGCCGGACGTTTGCCGGTTCGCCGGGCCGGGTTATTATAGGTCATGGCCGCTCTCGCGGCCCGCTTTGGGATTGATCGCGTCGTGCACAGATTCTCTGCTCATTCGATGATCGATCTTCGCGCAGCGCGGCCGTTCAGGGCTGCGCTGCCGACAGGCGGCGCGGGAGGTTTGTCGCGATGAATGACAGCATCGACCGGCGCGAACTCGCCTTCAAGGCGCTGGCCGGGCTCGCGGGCGCCGCGCTCGGATGGATTCCGGTCGAGCTGGTCAGCCACGGGCACACGATCACGCAGGTCGAGAGTTTCTGGACCCAGGTTCTCGGGATCGTTTCGATGGCGTTGTTCTGGGGACTGGTCGGCGGCCTGATCGTCGGCGCCCAGGGCAAATCGCTGCAGATAACGCCGGCGGTCACGCGCCGCTCGCTCATCGGGCTTCTGATCTGTTTCGTGATTGGAGTGCCGGCGGTCTATTACTCGAACGTCGTATTCACCGCGATCCTGTCGGCCGGCGGATGGGGCGCCAATCAGACCGGTTCCGAACTCTACCTGCGCGCCGCGCGGATTGTCGGATGGGTCCTGATGGGGTTCATCTGCGGCGCCGGCGTGGGGCTGGCCAGCGGCTCGCTGAGCGATCTTGCCGGTTCGCTGCGCAACGTGATCAAGGGCGCGGTCGGGGGATGGGTGGGCGGCTTCGTCGGCGGCGTCGCCTTCGACATCATCGGCGCGAACGCGAGCGGCCTGTACTCGCGGCTGTTCGGCCTGTGTGCGCTCGGCCTGGCGGTCGGCCTGATGATCGGCCTGGTGCAGGAGCTGACCAAGAGCGCATGGCTCAATGTCGAGGCCGGACGCCTGCGCGGGCGCAGCTTCAATATCGACCGCGCGGTCGCAACCCTCGGGCGCGCAGAGGAAAATGTGGTCGGTCTTTTCGGCGACCCCGGCGTGCAGCCGCGCCATGCGGTGATCGAGCGCCATGGCAACGACTACCTGCTCAAGAGCCTGGCCGTCCAGCAGGGCGTGACGGTCAACGGCAATCGGGTCGAAACGGTGACGCTGCGCGAGGGCGACCGCATCGGGATTTCCAATTACGAGCTGAGCTTTCATCTGCGGCGCGCGAGCGCTCCGGGCGCGCGGCCCGCCGCCCCGCCGCGCGCCGCGATCCGCACCGAGGCTGCGCCGGCCGCGCGCGCGCCGAGCGGCGCCGCGTCCGTGCCCTGCCTGATCGACGCGGGCGGCGCGCGCCACGATTTGCGGCCGAGTGCGCCGACCACGCTCGGGCGCGCGATGGATAACGATATCGTAGTCGCCGATGCATCCGTCTCGCGCCACCATGCGACGATCGTCCCGCAAAACGGCGGCTTCGCCCTGCGCGATCTCTCGAGCCAGAACGGCACCTTCATCCGCGGCCAGCGTATCGACGGCGCGCGCCAGTTGAGCGACGGCGACGACGTGCGGCTGGGCGACGCGCCGTTTGTGTTCCATGGCTGAATCGGGCGCGACACGGGCCCGCTTTTGTTCGCAGTGCGGCCATCCGGTGACGGTGACCGACGCGGTATTCTGCAAGCAGTGCGGCGCGAAGCTGGATGGCGCGGCATGGCTCGGCCAGCTCGGATCGCCCGCGGCGATTGCCGTCGTCCTGAGCCTGGTGCCCGGACTCGGACACTTCTATGCCGGGCGCACCGGACGCGCCCTGGGATGGTTCATCGGAACGTTGCTCGCCTATGGAACGTCGCCTTCGCTCGGCGTCCTGATCCATATCGTGTGCGCGGTCTCGGCCGCGCGCGCGGCCACGCTCGACGCCGAGCGGCGCGGGATTCGTTCAGGGGCGTTGACCGCCGAGCACCGCCCGCAATAATTAGCCACGCCGCCCGATGATTGCGCCTAACACCATAGTCGGCGGCCGCTACCGGGTTGTGAAGCCGCTCGGCGGCGGCGGGATGAAGCTGGTCTACCTGGCCGAGGACCTGAGGCTCGCCGCGCGCCGCTGCGCGCTGGCCGAGGTGGTGGACAACTTCACCAACCCCGACGCGCAGCGCCAGGCGGTCGAGGCCTTCCAGCGCGAGGCCGACATGCTCGCGCGCCTGAGCAACGAGCATATCCCCCGCGTCTTCGACCGCTTCAGCGAACAGAACCATCACTACCTGGTAATGGAATACGTCGACGGCGTGACGCTGGAGGACGAGATGAAGCGCTCGAGCGGCAAGCTGGATGCGCGGCGCACGATCGACATCGCGCTCCAGGTGCTCGACACCCTGGTCTATCTCCACGGCCTCGAGCCGCCGGTGATCTACCGCGATCTCAAACCGTCCAACGTGATGATCACGGGCGCGGGCCAGGCCAAGCTTATCGATTTCGGCATCGCGCGCCATTTCCAGCCGCAGCAGAACGCGACCATGATCGGCACCCAGGGCTACGCGCCGCCCGAGCAGTATCGCGGCAAGGTCGAGCTGCGCTCGGACCTGTATGCGCTTGGGGCAACGATGCATCACGCGCTCTCGGGACGCGACCCGGCCAACGAAGCGCCGTTCAGCTTTCCCCCGATTGCGAGCCTGTGCCCGGGTCTCGAGCCGGCACTCGCCAGGCTGATCGATGAGGCGCTCGCCTACGACGTAATACATCGCGTGCAGAGCGCGGCGGAATTCCGGCAGCGGCTCGAAGCGATTCGCGACGGTGTTGCGCCGACCGAGCCGAATGCCGCGGCGTCGGGCGCGGCGCAGGCGAATGGCGGCGTGCAAGCGGGCGGCCCGGCGCAACACCAGGCGGGAGCGGGCGCATCGGCGCCGACGCCGGCGGGAGCGCCCGCGCACGGGCGCTCGCAGCTTCGCCTGCCACTCGGCAATCGGGGCGCGCCGCGCGCCGCCTCGCCTTCCGCGCCGACGATTCTGAGCGCCGCGTCCGATTTCGACTGTCCGCGATGCCGGCGCGCGATACCCTCGGACTCGCGCTTCTGCTCATTCTGCGGTGCCGACCTGAGCGTCGCGGCCGGCAATGCCGGGCAGGCCGACCGCGCCGATCACGAGGCAGAAACCGTGCTGCTCTCCGTGCCGCCGGCGCCCGCGGCCCAAGAACGACGGCAGGGTCCGCCCCGCAGCGCTCAGCTTTATCGCCGGTCGCGCTCGGCGCGCCGTCCGCTCCTGGTGCTGGTGCTGATCTTCGTCGGCGCTTTCGCGGCCGTGCGCGCCGTCTCGTGCCTGAACCTCGGCGCCGGCGATTCCGCGGGCGTCACGCCCGATGCGGGCCGCGCCGACGTCGCGCCCGCCGTCCCCTCCGCGCCTCCCGGCACGGGTCCGCCCGGTCCCGATGAGTCGGCGCGAATGCCGGACGACGTCGCACTTCGGCTCGAAGCATTTCGCGCGGCGCTCGCCACTTTTGGCCTGACCGGTGTGCGCTTCCGAATGGTGGGCGACACGATGGAGTTGTGGGGCACCGTTCCCGACGAGACCGACAAGGCGACGGTGCGGATGCTGGCCTTTAATGTCGCCGGAGTGGCGTCGCTCAGGGACAACATCCGCGTGCAGAACTCCGGACTTCCATAGGCGTGCCATCGAGCTGACACGTCTTTTCCCGGCGCACCCGCAAATGTGACAATCGTCCGGTGATGCTGATCGACCTGCACGTTCATACGCTGCTGTCCTCGGACTCGAATGTCGCGCCCGAGCGCTACGTCGAGGCCGCGGCGGGCGCCCCGCGGCGTCTCGATGCGATTTGCTTCACCGAGCATCGCCTGTTCCCGACCGATGCGGAGCTCGACCGGCGCTACGCCGAGCTGTCGGAAAAATTCGGCGTGATGGTTTTCAAGGGCATCGAAGCGGATACCAACCTCGGCCATCTGCTGCTCTTCGGCATCACGGCCGAGGTGATGCGCCGTTTCGATCTGACCGCGCGCATGCTCAAGAGCGACGCGCTGATTGAAGTCGTCCACGGCGAAGGCGGTGTGGCCATCCCGGCGCATCCGTTTCGCGATTCGGGCTTCGGCGCGCAGCTCGACGATCTGCTGGCGCGTCATGGCCCGGCGCTGGGCGCAATCGAGGCGCTCAACGGCCAGAACTCGGCGCGTGAGAACGAAGCGGCGTTGACGGCGACGGAGAAGCTGGGACTGACCGGCGTCGGCGGCAGCGACGCGCATTTCGCGAGCGCGAAATGGTTTCTGACCTGCGCGACCGAACTCGAGCGCGCGGTGAGCGACGTCGCCGGATTGTGCGCCGAACTGCGCGCCGGCCGCGCGCGCCCTTTTCGGTTCGCCGCCGCCGCCGATCCCGCCGCCGCAACCTAGGCCGGTACCGCGCGGCCGCGGCTCATCCGGACTGCCAGGTTTTGCGCAGAGGGTTCGCGTAGGAGGACAGGCGGCCGCTCGGGACCTGCACGGTTCACGTTCGCGCCTTACGCCAATGACGGATGAGGCTCACACGCTTTACACCTGCGGCCATTCGACCCATCCGATCGAGCGCCTCATTGAGCTGCTGCTGATGCATCGAATCGCCGTGCTCGCGGACATCCGCTCGTTCCCGGGATCGCGCCGCTGGCCGCAATTCAACCAGCAGCCGCTGTCTCAGGCGCTCGGGCGCGCCGGCGTCGAGTACCGATGGCTCAAGCGGCTCGGCGGACGGCGCTCGAGCAAGCGTGCCGACTCCCCGCACGTGGCGTGGACGGTCGCCGCCTTCCGCTCGTACGCGGACTACACCGAGAGCGCCGAATTCGCCGCGGGCCTGGACGAACTGATCGCCATTGCCGCCGACTCACGCACCGCCATCATGTGCTCGGAGGGTCTGTGGTGGCGATGCCATCGGCGGATAGTCGCGGACCAGATGACGGTGCGCGGATGGCGCGTCGAGCACATCCTGCCCGACGGCAGGCTGACGGCGCATCGCCTGCCCGCTTTCGCCTCGGTCGTCGACCGCCGAATTATCTACGACGGCGGCCAGTCGCGGCTGATCGGCTGAAGGCTCGGGCGGCCGGCTAGCGGGCGGCGGCGGACGAGGCCGAGCCGCTCGCCTGCTCCCATGCGGCTTTGACGGCGGCGTAGACCTCGAACGGATCGCATCGCCACGGCAACACGTAGGACGCGGTCCCGTCGCGGAAGGAAACCTTGACGTCCAGCCGACGCTCGGCCTTGCCGCCGACCACGGAGAGGCTGACCGCCTCGATGTCCGCGTAGCTGAAGACCCGCGGCCGGATGCCTTTCACCACCAGCAGCTCGTGCCGGTCGACCGTCATCCGACGCACCGAACGCAGGCGCCATAATCCGCAGGCGCCGAACAGCAGCGCGAGGGCAGCGCCGAAGGGTATCTGCGTGACCGGCCGGCCGTGCGTCCATGCGATCATCCCGACCAGCGCGGCGGCCGCGATCGCGCCGCCAGCCAGCATCAGCCGCGGCACGCCCTCGGCAAACTCATACGGCAGCGGCAGCTTTGGCCATCGATCGATCAGCATGTCGGCCACGAACTGGACGACTTCGTGCGCGTCCTCGAGGTCGTACGGGAGGCTGACGCGCGCCCGCCCCTCGGCGTCCTGCAAATCGACGCACTGGCGCGCGGGCACCGGCTCGAGGCCCGCAATCTCGGTCCAGCCGATCTGACCCGGGCTGGCGTAGTGGACTCCCTGTTCGTCGATCACCACCGGCCAGTTTTTTCGCTCGACCAGGCCGCGCACCTCGCGCATTAACGTCCAGACAAAGAAGACCAGCGCGGCGCCGGCGAATGTCCATACGTACGGCAACCTGAACTGCGGCTGCAGCCACAGTGCGGCGCCGATCGCGGCGACGAAGACAAGGCTCGCGCCGATCGCGATCAGCTGGTCGCGCCGAGAACCCTCGCGTACATGAAATTCGTGAGCGGCCACTGCCTGTCCTCGCAAAGCCCTCCGGACCGGCGCTCTATTGCTGACCCGCGTGACTCGACAGGTAATCGATAATAGTCCTGCGCTCGTCTGGTGAAAGCGGCGCGACTCCGGCCTGTTTCATCCGCTCCCGCATCAACTCCACCTGCGTCCGCCACATCTGGGCTGTCATGAGGCCGGGCTGATACGCCGGATGACAACTGCCACATCTCTTGACATATAGCTGCGCCGCTTCGCTCCCCTGGTCGGGTATTTTGCCGTCTTTACACGACACGAGCAAAGTGAGCATGGCGAGCAAAGCGAACGGAAGCCATGCAAAGCGAAATGATCTAACGGATGAAGTGCGGCCCACGGCTGATCTCGAACGTGAATGCCCGGACCTGACGATATGCGGCTCAGGCCGGGCGGGCGGAGGAAATCTGGCGCCCGAGCTCAGCCGCGAGCGCGGCGATCAGGTTGCGGCGGTCGAAATCCTCAAGTTTTACTTTACGTTCCGCTTCCGCACGCAGCCACACCGGCGCCTTGCCCATCGGGTCGGCCGCAAAGCGCGGAAAGACATGCCAATGGACGTGCGGCTCGAGGTTGCCGAGGCATTCGTAATTGAGCTTGAGCGGCCGCGTCACCAGCGCAATCGCGCGTCCGACCGCGATCGTCTCGTCGAACAGCGCGCGCGCCGTCGCGGGCGCCATCAGATGCATCTCGTCGACGTGCTCTTTCGCCAGCACCACGCAGTAGCCGCGGTAAAATTGCGCGTCGCCCAGGATCACGAACGAATGCGGCAGCTCGGCGATGAAGTCGGTGAAGGTTCCGGCGCGGCATCGCTCGATAAGCGCGCAGATGCCGCATCGCGGCCGGGCGCTCGCGCTCCCGCCCGGCTCATCCGGCAACATCGATCTCTTCGGGCGCGACTTGCACCAGCTTTATCGCCGCGTAGCGGAGCAGCTCGCGCACGGTGTGGAGCTTGTACTCGCGTGCGTAATGGACGGTGCGGATGCCGGTGTTGATGAGCACCTTGAGGCAGTGGATGCAGGGCGTGTGGGTGACGTAGATGTCAGCGTCGCGGATCGCGGCGCCATTGCGCGCCGCCTGCGTGATCGCGTTGATCTCGGCGTGGATCGTGCGCCAGCAGTTCTGCTCGATCTCGCCGTCGGGCGTGCGCGATTCATAGATGAGGCATCCGACCTCGGTGCAGTGCGGCATCCCGGCCGGCGATCCGTTGTAGCCGGTGGCGAGGATGCTGCGGTCGCGCACGATCACCGCGCCGACCTTGGCCCGCAGACAGGTCGAGCGCTCGGCGACCTGCCGCGTGATCGTCATGAAGTACTGATCCCAGCTCGGCCGATGCCCGCCGGCGCTCATCAGAGCCCCTTGAGCCTGACCGCGGCCGGAAGCTGCGGCGGCGCCGGCCGGTAAACGACGCTGTAGGTGTTCTCTTTCGGCTGCTCCTGCGGATTCTGCGTTCCGGGCGCGTACCATGCCGGCACCGGGCTGAAGGTCACGACGAACAGCGCGATGGTCGCCCACGCGTACGCCCGCCGGCGTGGATCGAGCGGCGTCTCCGCGTCCACGGTGGCCGGATGACCCAGGCCGAGAAAGAACAGGAACACCACCCAGAACAGCCATCCGCCCCAGTACACCGATCCGAGCGACAGCGGCACCACCACCATCAACACGCAGGCCACGATAAACAGCCGCGCGATCGTGCGGTGCCATCGCCCGAACAGCGCGTACACCACGTGTCCGCCGTCAAGCTGACCCACCGGCAGCAAGTTGAGCGTCGTCACCAGCAGCCCGATCCAGCCGGCGAAGGCGATCGGATGAAGATTCACGTTGACCGAGTTCGGATCGACGCCGAGCACCGCGTACGACAGCGCCCAGAACAGGATCGAGTTGCCGAGCTGCAGCCCGCCGCCCGCGGTATCGAGCGGCGCGACCTCGGAGAGCTTGAGCCCGACTGCGACCGCAATCACCGCCAGCACCGCGCCGGCCCACGGCCCCGCGGCGCCGATGTCGAACATCACGCGCCGCGTGCGCGCCGGCGAACGCATGCGGATGAACGCGCCGAAGGTGCCGATAAAAAATATCGAGGGGAACGGCGCCGGAATGAAATAGGGCGGGCTCACGTCCACCTTGTTGCGCCGCGCGACCAGGTAATGGCCCATCTCGTGCGCGAACAGGATCGCCATCAGCGGCAGCGAGAACGTGAGCCCCGCGTAAAGATTGGCGAAGGTCGCGATCGGATGCGCCAGCGATACGAATGCGCCGGCCATGTCCGCGCCCGCCATCGTCGTCGTCAGCAGCGTCAGCAGGAAGAGCGCGACGTGCATCCGGGTGACGCCCGGCGGCTGCGCCCGAGATGGCGCAATCGGTTCCGGTTCGTAGGCCGGCGCGGGCGTGACGCGCGGGATGTCGGTCAGGACCTGTGATTCATCGTGTGCTGTGGAGTCATCCATGATGTAATCGCTGCCCGAATCGACCGCGCATCCGCGCCCGATTTTGCGGCGCCTGTCAGGCTCATCACCGGCGTGCCCTGCGAACCTTACGCCGCGCCGGCCGCACGGTTACCGTCGCTCCCGGTCCAGCGTTGAAATACTGCGCGGCGCTGCCGTCGCGCACCGCGATTTCGAGCAGCTCGAAACTTCCGAACGTAGCGAGAGGAGCGCCGCGGCGGGCGTCGCCGTACGTCTCGACTATTTCCATCGGCGCACCCTTTGCGATCCTAACCCAAAGGGACATCGCGGGAAAGCGCGCGCCGAAATGCCCGACGTCCGCGCGCCCGATGCTGCTCACCAGGTTGCCGTAGCCGTCCACATAGATGATCTCGCCGCGCAGCTCGTCCACGCCCTCGCGCGCCTGCGGCAGATCGAGCGGCATGAGTCCGTCGCGAATCGCCGGGCCCAGGGCTTCGAGCCGCACGCCGCGCCATAGATGCGCCGCCGCCGGGGCGAAGATGTCGCGGCCATGAAACGTCGCGCTCACCTGCGTGCGCCGATAGCGCGCCGCGCGCAGCTCGACCGCGCACGCCGGGCCCGCCTCCTCGAGCGCCGGCGCGAGCACTCCATTGTCGGGCCCGACGAAGCGCGCGCCCGCGCGCGTTTCGACCGCGATCGGACGCCGCGCGGTGCCGACGCCGGGATCGACCACGACCAGGAAAATCGTGCGTGCGGGAAACACCCGCCAGCTCTGCGCGAGCGCGATCGCGCCCGCCGCGATCGACTGCGGCGGCACGCCGTGCGTGATATCGATAAGCGGCGCGTCCGGAGCGATCGACGCGATCGCCCCCTTCATCGCCCCCACGTAGTGGTCGCGATAGCCGAAATCGGTGAGGATCGCGATCGGAACGTCGCCGCGCCCGCCCCTCGTGCGCCCCGCCATCGTCAGTTCCGCCGGCGCATTGGGCGCGCCAGCTCCTCGCGAATCGCAGCGGCCAGCAGCGGGAACATGATCTCGTGATGGCCGGTCAGCGAGATGCCGCGCCCGCCGCGCCCGCCCGCCGTCGGCCGCTCGACCACGTTGAGCCGCGGCCGATACTGGCGGATGAAATCCATGTCGGCCGCGCACAGCCCCTCGACCCGCCGTCCCAGGTTGCGCGCGAGGTTGAGCGCCTTAAGAAAAACCTCGGGCATCACCACCGCCGAGCCCAGGTTGAGCACCACGCCGCGCCCGAGCGTCGCCACCACCGCGGCCAGCCGATGGAAATCCGCCATCGTCGCCTTGCCGATAGCGGCGCCGTCGGCCGCCGGATGCATGTGGACGATGTCGGCGCCGAGCGCGACATGCACGGTCGCCGGCGCGCCCGCGCGATACGCGGCGGCAAAGATGCTCGCCTCGCGATAGCGCAGCCGCGCGCGGACGATCTCGCGCCCCACCACCTCGCCCAGCCCGGTCCCCTCCTCCGCGGCAAGTCGCGCCGCGCGACTGAGAAATGCGCCCGTCTCCTCCGCCATGCCGAAGCTACCGTCGGCCAGTCCCTCGCCCACGTCCTCGGACGTGCGCCCGGCAAAGGCCAGCTCGAAATCATGGATGATGGCCGCGCCGTTGGTCGCGATCGCGCTCAGCACGCCGTCGCGCAGGAGCCCGCAGATGAGCGGGCTCAGGCCGACCTTCAGCGGATGCGCCCCGAGCAACATCAGGAAGGTGCGGCCGGCGTTGCGCGCCGCCGCGATACGGCGCGCCAGCTCGCGCAGGTCTTCGGCCGCCAAGGTGCCCGGCAGCGCGGCAAGGAACTCGCGCATCGTCGCGCCCGCGCCCCGCTCGCGCGCGAAATGGCCGCGATCGACCTTGCGCGAGAGGCGGGCCAGCGGCAAGGTCCGCGCGCGCGCCGGATCTATTGGATTTATCGGCTTTTTTCGGTCAAGCGGGGGCGGTTTCATCGGCACCGGAAGTCGGGCGGCACTCGCATGGCGCGGCCTCGGCGAAGAGTGTACACTTACCCGATGCTTCGGGGCAGGCCAACCGCGACCGCCGCACCGCAATCCGACATCGCGCCCGCCGAAACCTCATTCGACCGGCGCCGGTTTCTCCGGATGGCCGGGATGGTCGCGGCCGCCGCGTCGCTCGCGCCCGCCGGCGCGCTCGCGATGATCACGGCGCCGGCGACGCCGCGCCGGCTCAAGTTCTACAATCTGCACACCGGCGAACAGCTCGACATCGTCTATTTTGAAAAGGGCCGCTACATCCCGCAGGCGCTCGCCGAGATCGACTTCATCCTGCGCGACTATCGGCAGAACGTGGTCAAGCCGATCCATCCGCGCCTGCTCGACCTGGTGGTGGCGATCCGGCGCAGGCTGCGCTCCGACGCCGAGGTCGCGATCATTTCCGGCTATCGCACGCCGCAGACCAACGCGATGCTCGCGGCACGGAGCGACGGCGTCGCCCATCACAGCCTGCACATGGACGGGATGGCGCTCGACTGGCGCGTGCCCGGCCGCACGCTCGAGCAGTTGCATCGCGCGGCGCTTTCGCTGCGCGGCGGCGGCGTCGGTTATTATCCGGCGTCAGACTTCGTGCACACCGACGTCGGCCGCGTCCGCTACTGGTAGATTTTTTCTTTCCCGAATTGTCGCCCTCGCGCCTTTTCACCTTTGATAGTCGGTTCGTGGCCGGCCCTCTGAGTCTCCAGGCACGCTATTGGCAAGGGCTCTGCCAATTTCGCGTTCTCGCGGTAAATTTGTGGGCGGATTTGACAGTGCGCGGCGGCGACCCTAGACTTCGACGCGGGCGGGCGTAATTCAGCGGTAGAATGCCAGCTTCCCAAGCTGGACGTCGCCGGTTCGACCCCGGTCGCCCGCTCCACAGCTTCCTCCCGAGTTCAAACCATTCCTGCTCTCACCGCTCTCAAGGCGCGCGCTACAGCGTCGGTCGGCGCGGGATCGAAGGGAAAGGAATGGGATCGTGCGGCGGCGGCTTTGTCTATTTTCCTGGGGCCGGAGCGCGAGGCCGGGCTTCGCCCTTCGCCGGTTCGTCCGGCCGGTGGTGAACCGGCGTTGGCCCGTCCACGCCCGTCAATTCTCTGAGCGCCTGCTTGAGATCAGTGAACCGCTGCCTGCCGAGTCGCCGCTGCCAGTCGGCTTCGAGCCGGCGAACCGCGGCGATGTTGGTTTCGATCACGCGCCATCCGCGCGGCGTGAGCCGGATGACGACCTGCCTCTGAGCACCTTCGCAGTGGCGTTTGAGGTAGCCCAGCTTCTCGACCTGACCGAGCAGATGGTTCAAAGCCTGCTTCGAGATGCCGAGCCGCCTGGCCACCTCCGACGGCCGCATCCCGTCTATCGACGGATACTGAAACAGGCTGAAGTAGGCCTGATTGATATCCCCGAGCCCGCGCTCGGCCAATGCCTGCAGCAGACGGGCGCGCGCCACCTGATGCGCCAGCCGCAGGAGGGCGCCGATGTACGGCGCCTCGGCGAGGCCGGAAATCCGATCGCGTCCGGTGCTTGACATTTGAGTAAAACCACTTTACCTTTGTGGTAAAGTCATTTTACCGCGACAGGCCGGACGAGGCAATCCGGTCGGAGATCCCGGCCGCGGGCGGCCGGCCGCGCTGAGAAAGGAAGAGGGAAAAGCCATGGAATCGGAACCCGCCAACGGCGAACGCATAATCATCGGACAGCTCGAGATTCGTTATCTGGTCGACGGCGCGGCGTCGGGCATGTTCGAACTGACCGTGCCTCCCGGAGCTCACGTTCCTCCGCCCCACAGCCACAGCCGCAACGAGGAGAGCATCTATTGCCTGGAGGGCGTGCTGCGCTGCACGGTCGGCGACGAGGTGCGCGACCTGGAGCCCGGTCAGTGGGGCCATACTCCCCGCGGCGTTACGCACGGCTTCAGCAATCCGCACCGGCATACGGCGCGGGCGCTCGTCGTCCTTACCCCGGACATCGGAGCGCAATATTTCCGCGACGTCGCGGAGGTCGTCAACGCAGCCGGCGGCTCCGACCCGGCCAGGATCGTCGAGATAATGACCCGCTACGGTCTGGTGCTGTCCCCGCCGAAGCCGGCGAAGCGGGCGGGCTAGTTCCTTACCGGCGCGCGCGGCCGCCATCCTGAACCGCGATGGTCAATGTGCCGTTTCGCCGCCGCGCGCGCGGCGCTCACGGACATACGGCGGCCTCCCTGAATTCCCTCGGGCCACGGCTCGCCCGCAGAATTGACCTTTCCGGCCCGGCGCGACGGCCGCTCGGGAAAGCCGCCCCGATATCCATCGATTGGTAAGCAGAGTCGGTTTTCATTTTCTCCACAGAGGGGGCGGAATCTGTTTCCCGCCTCGCGTCGCAGGGCGTCGCTTGGGGCGCGCGTTGGCGATCGCCGGGCGCCGCATCGATTCGATCGCCGCTTGACATGCAAGCGTATTCTTGCCTATATCTCATGCAAGCAATTACTTGCGTTTGATAACACCATGGCCGCGCGCGACCCCGACCTGCTGTTCAAGGCGCTCGCCGATCCGAGCCGGCGCAAGCTGCTCGATCTGCTGCATGCGCACGACGGCCGCACCCTCGGTGAGCTGTGCCGCCACCTGGACATGACGCGCCAGGGCGTGACCCAGCACCTGGACCTGCTCGAGGCGGCGAACCTGGTCGCCACCGTGCGGCGCGGCCGCGAAAAGCTGCATTTCCTCAATCCGGTGCCGCTGCAGGAAATCTACGAGCGCTGGATCGCCAAGTTCGAGAAGCCGCGCCTGCGGGCGCTTTCCAATCTGAAACGACGGCTGGAGAAGGAGAAGACCAATGGCTAAAACGACCTTCGTTTACGTTACTTACATCCGCACGACCCCGGAGAAGCTGTGGTCAGCGCTGACCGACGCCGAGTTCATGAAGCAGTACTGGCTGGGCAATCACTGTGAAAGCCGGTGGACGGCGGGATCCTCCTGGAAGCTTTTGTCCCCGGACGGCCAGGTCCTCGACGCCGGCGAAATCGTCGAGGCCGAACCGCCGCGGCGCCTGGTGATCCGCTGGCAGCATCAGAAGAGGCCGGAGCTCAATGCCGAAGGCCCCTCGCTGTGCACCATCGAACTTGAACCGAGTGGAGCGGCGGTCAAGCTCTCGATCGTTCACACCATCGAGCGCGAACCCTCGAAGCTCATCGAGGCCGTGTCCGGCGGCTGGCCGAAGGTCATCTCGAACCTGAAATCCCTGCTCGAGACCGGCGCCGCCGTCCTCCAGCCCTCTTATCCGACCTGACCTTGGGGGCCGGGTCGAAGCCGCGGAGGTTACGCCTGATGAGAATTCGTCTGTTCCGCGAATGCCAGGCGGTTAACGTTCGATTGTAAGATTCTTCGGCATCTTACCATTTGAGGATAAGATGCCGACTTCCCTATGGTCGTACGCCGAGCGGCTGTTCGAATTTGCTGGGCGCGTTGGGTTTGCAGCCTCGATCGGCGCCGCGCTGCTTGGCTTTCAGATATTCGGACTTGGGGACGGTGGTCCGATTCGGGACCTCGACCGCCGTTCCGCCGCCCGGCGCGATGCCGCGGTCCTTTTCGATATCCTGCGGCGTCCTCGTCACCGCGCGTCCCGACAAGGATCCCGCCTCCGGCACGGGGCTGCCCTGCGCTGCAGGCTGACCCCGCGCCGAACAGGGCGCAGACAATGTGACGACGGCGAAGAACGCGACGCGAAAAAAAATCGTTCCCATGACGCTCGTCATTGCTCGGAAAAGCGAAATTCAGACGTCGATACGTTAAAAATGCCATTCACAACTTTTCAGCAAACAAGAGTGAAAATGTTGATAAGTAATAGTTCCTTAACATGTAAGACGCGATAAGAACAATTGCGTTGTGGCCATTGCGTCAATATGCTGCAAAGCTGACACCTGAAATTCTTCGTGTCGGTTAAAATCGTACGTTTGTCGGCGACCAAATGGGAGGGGGATCGATAATGCGTTCAAAGTGGGTGATTTCGTTAATAATGGTCAGCGCCGCCGCGCTCGTCGCGGCGATTATTAACCAGCGACCGGCAAACGCGCAAAGCGCGTCGCCCATCGCAAATTTCGGCCCCTCGATACAGGCCGCAGCGACAATCAGCGCCGCTCCCGGTGTCGAGCGCGCGTCCGAGACTATCGCCGCCAATGCGGCCCTGGCGCCCTCCGGAGCCATGCCGGCCGTGCTGTCACTGACCCCCCTTCCCACGATGCCGGCGGATCGGTACGCCGCGCTCAAAGCGGCGGCGAATGCGGCGGCAGGTTTGCCTAAAGCGCCGGCGGTTGCCGCGCCGCTCAATGCGCCGGTAATTTCAGGCGGGATAAATTTTCCGGGTGCGCGGCAGGGCGTGGTCGGCACCAGCGCTTTCCCCTCGGATGACGACATGGACGTGTCCGGAAGCCAGGTGGTTCAGCTCACCAACTCGTCGATGTGGGTTTTTTCGAAGACCGGGACCGTCCTGCTGCAGACCTCGCTCAACTCGCTCTTCGGCACCGGTCATTTCGTCGGCGACGTCCAGGTGCTGTTCGACAGCACGTGGCATCGGTGGGTCGTGATGTCCGACGATTTCACGAGCAGCAGCTTGTGGCTCGCGATTTCGAAAACCAGCTCCGCCGTATCCGGCGGATGGTACATCTACCATTTCACCGGTGCGAACTTCGGTGCGCCCAATATACTTGACTATCCGCATATGGGGATGGATCAGGACGCGATTCTGTTCACGGGCAACGTCTTCGATGACACTGACGTGTATATCGACACCGACGTGTTTGCGATTCCCAAGGCCCGTCTTTACAACGGTCTGGGATTCAGCGTGCCGGTATTCGAACTCGGGCTGATCGGGACGATCATGCCGCCGATCCAATTGGGCAAGCCCTTCTATGGACATTTTCCCGTGGATTATTTCGCCGTTGCGGCGTCAGGCGTGGGTCTTTCGCTCTACGCGATGGTCGACGCCAGCACGTCGCCCATCATGTCCGGCGCGAGCACAATTGCAAGCACAACTTTCGCCATCCCGCCGAACGCGGTGCAACCAGGATGTCCAAACGATCTCGATACGCTGGACGGGCGGTTCCAGAACGCCTGCTACCAGGTTCCACCGTTCAGCAGTTTTTCGGACGGCCTGCTCTATTGCGTGCATACGGTGGGCTCGGGGCCTTTTCCCGTCCCGGTGTGGATGGCCTTCGATCCGTCGGGGCCCAGTATCGCCAAGTCAGGCGATTTCTTTCTCAGCTTCACATCGGATGACTTCAACCCGGCGATCGCGGCCGACGCTCTGGGCGACATTTTCGTGACCGAAACCGCGACCGATACGACCGGCAGCAAAAAGCCGATGGTTCTCTTCGGTGGAGCGCTCGCGGCACCCAATCCCGTCGTCGCGCTCAATGCGACGCCGGCCGCGAGCAGTTCCGTTTGCCTGAGCGGCAACAGCGTCCCGGCGAATTCGAGCCCGCAACGCTGGGGAGATTACTCGGCCGCTCGCTTCGACCCGGCTACTTCATTTAGCGGAACTCCCGGCCAGGTGATCGGTTGGATCACGAACCAGAAGGTGGCCGGCGCCAACAATTGGGGCACCAAGATCACGAAGATCAGCCAGTAGTCAGCGGCTGCATAGTCTGAAAAGCGCGGGCGGGCCCATGCGGGTCTGCCCGCGTCTGTCAGTTCCCCCGTCATCGTCGCCCGGCCGCGCGAGGCAGGTCCACACGCGACGCAAGATTGATCTGCGCTCGCCCGATTTGCGAGCGTTCGGGGCAAGCATCTGAGGCGCAAAGCTCGGGACCGCCGCGCCGGACGTAAGCATCGGCGCCACCCCTCAACCGGCAGTGCGCCGGCATTGCCTCACGCCGTCGACGACGTCGATGAGTTTACGAAAAGCGTCCGCCGCCATGCCGCCGATGCGAAAGGGGATCGCACCGGGAAGGCCAGTGGTTCGTTTCAACTCAGATGTCGTGTCGATCGGATGCAGTTGCAAATGTTCGCCGGATCGGAGGTGAGAGTTCACTTGCGTACAGCTCCGGTATCGCCGTTGCTTCAATGCCGGCTCCGTGAGAACGTCTTCGGGCGGCCGGTTCGTGGAAGACGCAACAGCACGCACAACGGCAGATGCGGGATCGGCTGTTAGTTTCGCCGACGTCACGGGCCGGCATTGCCGCTTATCCACATTTGGCGCAGGATGCGGCACAGCGACGGAACAGGTCATGGGAATGCTCGAGCGGTGCGGCGGAAGAGGGCGCTCCGGCATGCAATCCCGGCGTGCCGATCCTTGCCGAAAAGTTGCCGGCTGGTTCGAGCAGGATACGGATTGGGGCGCTGGTTGAATCGCAAAGATTCGATGCTGCTTTTTGCGTTCCGCTTAGCCCTGCTCGTGGCTTCATCGACGATGGTGCCGGCCGCACTCGCCGGCGCTCAGACGTCCGCATCCCCGCCGAGCGAAGAGGAGATGCTGGAGCGGGACTTCACGAATCCGCTTACCACTCTGCCGCAGGTGGTTGTCAGGGACAGTTACTCGCCGGCCAACTACGGCCCCTGCGTGCCGGGGGTCTGTCCCAGGAATGCCGAAACCAATCAATTCATCGTGAGACCGCTCATCCCGCGCATTCCGCCGAACACGCTTCTTCCGTTTATGCAACTGGTGAGGCCGACCTTCACCCTGGTCACGGTACCCGGTTCAAGAGGCGGCACGCGGACCGAATTCGGTGACCTGCCAATGTTCGACATCGCGGTTCTTCCATGGCCGGACCGGCGTAAGACCGGGCTCCTGATCGGGGTCGGAGCGTCGATGGTGTTCCCAACCGCTACCTCGAAAAGCGCCGGCCTGGGCGCATGGCAGGCCGGCCCGGCGCTCGGGGCAATCTACAGCGGCGTCCCAGGGCTGCTGGTCGGATTCATCGCGCAGAACCCGATCTCGTTCGCATACACCTCGCCCGCGCGACGGCCGCAGAACACCTTCGAGCTGCAACCCGTGCTGGCACTTCACCTGTTGGGCAACTGGTACCTGCGATCCGCAGAGGCCAACTGGAACATCGGATGGCGTCGGCATTCCTCGACGATGTTACCCTTGAGCGTCGGGATCGGCCGGACGCTCCTCCGTCCAGGGCTGCCGCCGATGAACTTGTTCGTGACGGGGCAATGGATGGTTTATCGGCAGTTCACTCCGATAGCGCCGCAGACGACGATCAATTTCGGCCTGACGGTTGCGTTCCCATGGCTCAGAAGTTACTGGATGCGAGGCCATTGACGATTGCGGCCAGATGCGCGGGTGGATCACGAACCAGCGAGTGGCCGGCGCCGCAAAGCCGGGGCACCAGCTTCACGCAGATCAGCCGGTAGTCAGCAACCGCGCAGTCTGAGGCCGCGGGCTGACCCATTCGAGTTCGCGCGGCTCAAAGCGGAGAAACTGATTCCGCCCCCCTGCGGGGGAAAATTGACCCAAAACCCGAAAAGCGAGCCAGCGATAAGTTGAGTGTGAGGCGGGCGGCGTGGTCCTCTGAGGACGATGGAGGAGGACCTAGAAGTGGCGAAGAAGGGGCATTCGGAAGAACAGATTCTGCGCGCGTTGCGGCAGGCGGAGAGCGGGAGCAGGGTGAGCGACATCTGCCGCGAGCATGGGATCAGCGAAGCGACCTATTACATCTGGAAGAAGAAGTACTCCGGGTTGGGGCTGAGCGAGTTGCGCGAGCTGCGGCAGTTGCGCGAGGAGAACTCCAAGCTCAAGCGGCTGGTGGCGGACCTCTCGCTGGACCGGCACATCCTGCAGGAGATCGTGCAAAAAAAGCTCTAAGGCCTCGCCATCGACGCGAGCTGGGGCGCTGGACGCAGACGGTCTTTGCGCTCAGCACGCGGCGCGTGGCGGGGCTGATGATGGTCAATCGGTCGACGATGAACTACCGCAGCCGGCGGGATCCGCAGCACGCGCTGCGGGGGCGGCTGCGCGAGCTGGCGGCGAGCCGGGTGCGCTTCGGCTATCGGCGGCTGACGGTGATGCTGAGACGAGAAGGCTGGGCGGTGAACGCGAAACGGATCTATCGCTTGTATCGGGAAGACGGACTGACGGTGCGAACCAGAGTGCGGCGCAAGATCGCGCGGCGGCAACGCACATCGCTGCTCAGGGCCGCGCGACCTGATCAGCGTTGGGCGATGGACTTTGTCAGCGAGCGGCTGTACGACGGGCGCTGGTTCCGGGTCCTGACGGTGGTCGACCAGTTCACCCGCGAATGCCTGCTGCTCCTGGCCGACAGTTCGCTCACCGGGCAGAAGGTGGCGTTGGCGCTGTCCCAGGTAATCGCCGAACGCGAAGCCCCGGAGTCGATCACGGTCGATAACGGCACCGAGTTCGCAAGCAAGGCGATGGACGCGTGGGCGTATCAATACAGGGTGCAACTCGACTTCATCCGTCCCGGCCGGCCGGTGGAGAACGGCTACATCGAATCATTCACTGGACGGCTGCGTGACGAGTGCCTGAACGTGCACGTCTTCTTCAGCTTGGCCGACGTCCGCGAGAAGCTCGAGCTGTGGCGAGATGACTACAACCGGGTACGGCCGCACAGCGCGCTGGACGACTATGCTCCGCGCCAGTTCGTTCAGCACTGGCGGATCGATACTTCACAGATCGCTAGCTTCTCAGCATGGGGATTCGGTGTCAGCAATGCGCCAGACAACAATACCGTCACTGTTGGCCAAGTCACAGTTCCCGCTTTCAACGAGTTAGTTGCCGTATTCAAAGATGCTGCTGATGAAATAAATGGTACTGAACCTATCAGTGTGAACTATTCACAGATCAGTGGTCTCCCTACGTTGGCCCCTGTTACGCCAACTTCATTTACAGGAGATAATTGGGACGCATTTGCCGCTGATGTGTGGAACGGAAACACGCAAAATTTCGGACCCTACTCTACGGGTGCATCTACTGGAGGTGTCCCCATCTATTCCATTCCTCTAGGCTGGGCAGTTGCGCTACCATCTGGGCTGCCATAGGCTGATCTAGAAGATGATGGTAGGACTGTAGAAATCGCGACCGGCGGTCAAGCTTTGAATGCAATCTGGCATGTTAAGCATTGGAGACACTTCGATGAATAGGAAAGTAATTCTAGGGATGATCGCATTCATGATCTTAGGCGGCCAAATGGCGATCGCGCTGGCACAAGATGGGAATGGATACACTCCCAGTCAAGTACCCACCGTCAAGAGCGAGTCAGTGTATAGTACCCCGCCTCCAGGGCAGGTGGGCGGTCCTATTTTAAATCATCCTGAACTGAACACGCCTGACCGCCTGAAAGAAGAGACAGAGGCGGTAAAGGAATACTGCCGGAGTCACGGCTGCAGTTCTGCTGTGGTAGAGCCACGCCCCGGAGGCGAATCGATCGATCGAGCCCAACGCGCGTGGGCGGCATCACATCCCTCAGGAGTTGCAGATCCCAGTGGCACAAATGTGTGCGAGACGGATCCTGCACATCCAGGCGGTCCTGAAATTTGCTATAGGATGAGTGACCATAGTCGCGTGTATCCAGGGAATCCTGGCAAAAATTAGCATTTGTGGGCTTGATCTTTGCGCAGACAGGAAGCGTACCGTGCGCAGTGGCGGTCAGTTCGGCTGCCCTATCCCATGCCGACGCCGACGCTACCTCGCCGCCATCGTGAGGAATTCTTTGAACGACGCCAGCTCCAAACTTGTTGTGCGTATCTCCGCCGGTGAGAGACGCCAGTATCAAACGACCCTCGCTTTCCGGACAGAACCTCCATTCAGAGGACAGCGAGGGTGGCGGGGAAAGGTCTCTTGCTACATTTTGCTACCGCATGGCCTAATTAGGCCATTGCCCAAAAACGTATAACTCATTGAGCTAGCAAATTCAGGCGCAGGCAACGTTAGAGCTCAGCCAAAGCCCGAAACCCTCCTCGTTGGCGCAGACGAAGTTGAACTGCCCATCGTCAGACGAGGTTCAGTTGTTCGACATTCTAATGAACTTTGTGAACATTGTGAACGTTGCCCGGAGGTCGTCCGGTCTCTGGCGCTTGGACAATTAAATCTTCTGAAAGCACGGAAACGCGTGGATCTTCCGCCTACGTTCCTGCCCCCGACGTACACAGTGTTCATTTTCCAGCCTTCATGTCCTAGCCTGACAACAGCAACCAGTTGCTATACGAGTTCGGAGACCGGCAGCAACAACTGTTGCAACTGATCCTCCGCGGGGCGCTCGATGAAAGCGTCATCGATAAGGCGGATGAGATCTTTTTTGGTGCGTGTGACGAGCAGCGATATGAGTATTGCCTTGCGGACGAAATTGAGGGTCACTCGTACGAGGCCGTCGGGAGTTCCATAGCGATTCTCGAATTTACTCTTCTGTCCCGAAGATAATCGCGCGCCGTGAGCGAATGCGCTGCGAACGCCGTAGGCGTCGCTAATGGCATCTCGCACTGCAATTGATCCTTCTCCTAGAAAACCGAGTAGCTTGGCTGCCCGAAAGCGCAGCCGATATCCAAGCTCTAAACGCTCTTCAAGAAGAAGTGCTTCGAGCGCCATCACTCCATTCGCTACGCGCTCCTCGAAGGAAGCCGGATTCATCAGCGCATTGCTGTATCGCTCGAATGCAACATCCCGATGGTCCCATCGGTTCGCGCTCATATCACAAAACTAATCTGGAATTATTGGCTCGAATGCATGCCAGAATCTCAGGAGGCGAGGTTCGTCATCGGAACGAATAAACGCTCGCTCAGAAACGACCTGCCGCGCGCCGCTCGTGACTTGCCCTCGCACAGGATAAATTATCGAATCGCCGGAAAGTCGATAAGAGAGATATTTCACGCTCGCGACCATGAAGAGCCGGAGCATGACTATGAGCTTTTCCACCGCGAGCTGCGCGTCTCGTGGACCCGCTCCCTGGCGCGTGACCGTCGCGATCGCGGATATTGCCCTAGTATAGGACAGTCCCAGATTGATTCCTGGTCCGAAATATGGAACTTCCTGCTCGAAATCTTCACGCGTCGGCCTGCGCAGCACGACTCCAGGACTCGGCACTATCTTCTCGCTCTCAAGGACGAGGCCCTCAAGTTGAACTTCGGCACCGCACTCGAAAGGCGAACGCTCAATGTCATCGAGGAACCGACCAACAATGCCTTCGAATGCCTTTCGGTCAGCGTGCGGGTGCAACTCCACAGCCTTCCCCGCAACAGCGAAAACGAAGCTCTGAAGGTATTGATCGGCGTGCGCACCGATCTCAGCGATATCCTGAAGACTCGCAATCGTCGCTTGAAACTCCCGGGTTTGCGGCACTTCTCTTTGTGCTATCAAGGCGACGGCCATTGCCCAGGATGGTCGAACATTCGTCTCCCCGCGGGCCGACGGCAGTTCAACGCCTTTTTTGCTGTATTTGGGCTCCCCCTCCAGTCGCCAGCGAAAGTAGGCTTGTTGCGACGGCGCGAAGCTACCGTTGTTGCGACCTCGTTCGATTGCCTCAAGGATAGCACCGACGAGCGTATCGAGATTGTCTTTTGTGCGAGGCCTGGTCATCGGCTATCCATGGAACATCGGAAACGCTTGGCGTGTCCGTGGCATTTTGACGTTCAGTATGAGCCGCCCAGACGATCCGTCAAGGACGCCGGCGAGGACTTTCCAACCGAATTCGGTCGCATAACGGATTGCGCCTGCGATCTGCGGTAGTGGCGCTGATCGCGCTTTGTTAGACTCGATGGTCGGGAGCGGGCACCCGATGTTGAACCAACAGACATGGAAGACGGAAGCTCGTGGCCTGCCCCCCGAAAAGCGGCGCGAAAATGAGTTAGAGTCCGTCACCGAGAGGAGACGGACAGATGCGGGCGAGTCGGTTCAGCGAAGAACAGATCATCGGGATCTTGCGCGAGCATGAGGCGGGAGCGAAGACGCCGGAGCTATGCCGGCGGCACGGAATCTCGGAGGCGACCTTCTACAAGTGGAAAGCGAAGTGCGGCGGGCTGGAGGTCTCGGAGGCCCGGCGGCTGAAGGCGCTGGAAGACGAGAACCGGCGGCTCAAGAAGCTGCTGGCGGAGGCGATGCTGGATAACGCGGCGCTCAAGGACATCCTGGGAAAAAACGGCTGACGCGTGCGGCGCGGCGCTTGACGGTTGGCCGGCTGATGGAAGGCCACGGACTGAGCCAACGACGCGCCTGCAGGCTGGTGGGCATCGGCCATTCGACACTGCGCTATCAGCGGCGGCGGGCCAGTGATGAGGCGGTGCGCAAGCGGCTGCGGGAGTTGGCGGCGCAACGCCGACGCATCGGCTACCGGCGGCTGGGTTGGCTGCTGGCGCGCGAGGGCCAGATCATGAACCACAAGAAGGTCTACCGATTATACCGAGAGGAGCGGCTGATGGTGCGCCGGCGCGGCGGGCGCAAGCGGGCCTTGGGCTCACGCACGCCGATGATGGTTCCGGCCGGCCTCAATCAACGCTGGTCGCTCGACTTCGTGTCCGATACCTTGGCCGATGGCCGCCGCTTCCGGGTCCTGTGCGTGCTCGACGACTTCAGCCGCGAGTGTCTGGCGGCGGTGGTGGATACTTCGCTGGGCGGCGCGCGCGTGGTGCGGGAGTTGGAATCGGTGGTGAACCAACGCGGCTGGCCCCATACCATCGTCAGCGATAACGGTACCGAACTGACCAGCAACGCGGTGCTGCGCTGGGCCGCCGAGCGGGTCTCCTGGCACTACATCCAACCCGGCAAGCCGGTGCAGAACGCCTTCATCGAAAGCTTCAACAGCAAACTGCGCGAGGAGTAATGGAATGGACCCAGCCTCACCTTCGAACGGCCTCGATGAACGGGCCACGATGGTAACTTCGACCATCAAAGAAGAGAGAGGAGGGCCCAAGAATGAAGCTTACGACGCTCGGTATCGATCTGGCAAAGAGTATTTTCCGGTTGCACGGAGTGGACGCGCGCGGGGTGGCAGTGCTGCGCAGGCAGCTTACACGCCAACAGCTTCTGCCGTTCCTGGCAAAGCTGTCACCATGTTTGGTGGGAATGGAGGCTGGCCCAGGAGCGCATTTTTGGGCACGGGAGATCGGCAGGCTCGGGCACATAGTGAGGCTGATGAGCCCGCATTTCGTAAAGCCCTACGTTAAAAGTAACAAGAATGACGCCAACGATGCCGAGGCGATCTGCGAAGCGGTGGGACGGCCGTCGATGCGATTCGTACCGAACAAGAGCACCGCGCAACAGGACGTGCAGGCGCTGCATCGGATTCGCGCTCAGCTCATCAAGTGGCGCACGGCGTTGGCCAACGAGATCCGTGGGCTGCTGACCGAGTACGGGATCGTAGTCACCAGAGGCATCGCGCCCTTGCGCCGGATGCTGCCAGCGATACTCGAGAATGTCGAGAACGGACTAAGCGGACTGTTTCGCGAGATGCTGGTGGAGATGGCGGAGCGGTTGCGGGTATTGGACGAACGCATTCGGCAGTACGATCTGCGTGTAGCGCGGGTCTTTGGTCAGGATGAACGCTGCCAGCGTCTGGCCAAGGTCGAAGGCGTCGGACCGCTGATCGCGACCGCATTGGTGGCAGCGGTGGGCAACGCGCATGAGTTCAAGAGCGGTCGGGAATTGAGCGCGTGGCTAGGCCTGGTGCCGCGTCAGCACTCCAGCGGGGGCAGGACAGTTTTGCTCGGAATCAGTAAACGCGGCGATCGTTATTTGCGAACCCTCCTCATCCATGGGGCACGCTCGGCAGTGCGCACTGTGGAAGGCCGAAGGGATCCGCGTAGCGTCTCGATCAGCCGGCTCAAGGGCCGTCAGGGGCCCAACGTGGCGGCGGTCGCGCTCGCCAACCGCAATGCGCGCGTGCTGTGGGCGCTACTCACCAGAGGTGAGAGTTATCGACCAGCGCCGTATTCCGCCCGCGTTCCCCAAGTTGGTTGAGGGGACCGCGGGCGGAAAAACGGCATTACCAACCCGAGATTGCGCAGGCGGTTTTAGCGATGATGGCGAACCGGTCAGACCGGCACTTTCCAAACCTGAGTTGAGGCGAGGCCCATTGAGGCCATAGGAGTGACGAGGTGAAAGTGCGCGGATTCCATCAGGGCCAGGTGTACCAAAGTGTCACCCCAGCAGAAGGCCGGATATATGTAAGCAACCGATTCTCCGCGTCGAGAAGCAGCCTTGCGCCGAGGCTGGGTCCATATATGCCTCAATGAACATTTTTTCTTCGGCCTCGCTGAAGCCCGGCAACTCATCGAAGCCTGGCGCCAGGATTACAACCAGCTCCGGCCACACAGCAGTCTGGGTGCTTTGGCTCCAGCCGAATACGCCAGCCGGCAAGGGGGCGGTCCGCCTGAGCAAGCTCAGCGCTCCGCGGCCCGCCCCCTTGCTCCACCCCCGCCTGGGGCAAAACATCAACCCCGGACTCTACTCATAAACACGCCTACGTCGGGGGGCAGGCCAATGGGCATTGGGGTGCAGGCCAACCGGCTTGGAGAATAAAAAAGCGGAGCATCGATCACGATGCTCCGCGCGAGAGATCCCGGCCGCGTCCTACTCTCCCGTGCCGCCTTCGGGCACAGTACCATCGGCGCTGAGGGGCTTAACTGCCGTGTTCGGGATGGGAACGGGTGTTACACCCTCGCTGTGGCGACCGGAAAGCCTGCCGGCCGGCGAGAGGAAGAATGCCGGGCGGGCTGAATTTCCGAATCAACTGAAATGTAGGGTCTGCAAGCAGCTCAAACTGCAGCGGCACCGGCAGTCTTCGACGCCAACCACGGTCGGGCGACGATCGCGATAAGTGTCGTCGCCCTCTCATACCCATCGAGTTGACGAGCATGAGATTTAGCGGTCAAGCCGCACGGCCGATTAGTACCGGTCAGCTCCACGCTTTACAGCGCTTCCACCTCCGGCCTATCAACCTCCTTGTCTAGAAGGGGCCTTCAGGACCTTACGGTCGGGATACCTAATCTTGGGGTGGGCTTCCCGCTTATATGCTTTCAGCGGTTATCCCGTCCGGACATGGCTACCCGGCAATGCGGCTGGCGCCACAACCGATACACCAGCGGTCCGTTCGTCCCGGTCCTCTCGTACTAAGGACAACACCCCTCAAGTATCCTACGCCCACGGCGGATAGGGACCGAACTGTCTCACGACGTTCTGAACCCAGCTCGCGTGCCACTTTAATCGGCGAACAGCCGAACCCTTGGGAGCTACTCCACCCCCAGGATGTGACGAGCCGACATCGAGGTGCCAAACCTCCCCGTCTATGTGAACTATTGGGGGAGATAAGCCTGTTATCCCCGGCGTACCTTTTGTCCGATTAGCGATGGCCCTTCCATACGGGACCACCGGATC